>MDTE01204776.1_pt1 | contig 20863 bp, 16 predicted proteins | sample 811231 | NCBI WGS metagenome assembly MDTE01 (sample SAMN05326651, study PRJNA326480) | marine metagenome | isolation source: seawater | place: Indian Ocean: Red Sea | collected 2010
GAAGCCACGGAAGAAGCCGAGGAAGCCACGGAAGAAGCCGAGGAAGCCACGGAAGAAGCCGAGGAAGCCACGGAAGAAGCCGAGGAAGCCACGGAAGAAGCCACGGAAGAAGCCGAGGAAGAGAAGGCTGAGTAAGCCTAACGGCGGTGAAACATTCCGGGTAGAGACCTCGGTCCACGCAGAGCCCAGCATACATTGTCGTTCCAGACGATGTTGGAATCTCCAGGTGCGTGTGCGAGAGATCCGGTCCAGTCGAGAAGCGATAGATTACGTCATTTAGCGGAGACCGAATCGGTCTTACGGCGGTAGACTACATTCGGGGTAGGGCCCGCCGTCTACGCATACGCCAGGTGACATGATGGAGCCAGACGATGTCGGTGTTTCGGAGTGTGGCTGGAAGGGTCCCGTCCCATCCGGATACCGTGTGATGGACTGGTTGTCAGCACCTTCGGATCCATAGGAATGTATATCCAGAGTATTTCCATTGGGTGCTTGTAAGCGAACCTCAGCTCCCGAATTCGTTAAACCCAGGGCCTTATCCGATGTGAGCACATCCGCACGAGGGAACAGTGTCTCAACAGGTGTTCCTCCGGAGAAGATCAGGATCACGTCATTCGGATCGTAGCATCCCGCCGGGAAGGTGTGTTTCAAGGCATCTTTCACGTAGATAGCAACACCCGTCATATCGATGGGTTCCGCATCGAGAACCACCAATTCCAGGAATTCATCCTGGGATGAACTGGCGTTCGCATCTCCGTTGATGTCCTGGTTGGCGGGAGGATCCGCGAGGATTTCATTAATTACCAGCGAGCCGGAGAGTGGATACTTGCAATCCCCCCCTATATCGGACGAGGTGTCCGAGATGTCGGAGGTGCTGGTGGTGTCAGATGTGTCTGGGGGCGGTGGTATTGTGCCGTCACAGTTGGGGAACGGTCCCCCGGACGAGCAATTGCCTGGCGACATCGATAACCCACCGGGAGTTTCTGTGTGTAGAGTCCATTCACCCGTGATGTCAGGGAATCGAGTTAACGCCTGATCCTTAGCTCCTTCGGCTCCAAAGGTGACGGAGTCGAGCATGACACCGTTATGTCGAATGGAAATCTGTGCACCGGAGTTTGTCAGTGTCAGGGAGCTATTGCTAATTACGGGCAATGCCCCGCCGAAACCATCGGGATCTCCGATAGTACCGCCTGAAAAGACTACAACGGCCTGTCCTACTCCAAGACAACCTGGCGGGAAGGTATGTTTGACCTGCCCTTTGACTAGTAGCTCTACGTTCGTAAGTAGAATTTCTCGGTCGGTATTGTTTACGAACTCGACGAACTCATCCTGGGTGGAGCTGAAGATCATATCCTGGTTTGCGTCCAACTCCGAGCCCGGGTCGGCGAGGAGCTCATTCAGCATTAACTCGCCGGGGAGCGGTGAATCACATGCCAGCGGGGGAATGTCGAGCAGCGCGGTTTGATCGGTACCCGTACCGTCCTGCTGCGGTCCTACCTTCAAGCAAACACCGGTTGAAGCACAGATATGACCAGCCGGACAATCCGAGTTTTGACTACAGGTTGAGCTACCCAATGAGCATCCGGTGATGGAGAGCGTCACCAGTACGATACATGTTTGGAGGAAGTATCTAACCAATCTGCGTCCTTCCGATTCATAAAGCCCGTGAATCGACATCATGCACAGATTTTCGTGCAGTTGCCAACTAACGGAATAACACCACAGGTAAAAAGCTTGCATCAAGGGGCACAAAACACCAATATCGTCTTCCCCCACCCCATTGATTTGATGAGGAACATATGAAGCGTTCTAGGGCAATTCTAGTCACAATAGTCGTAAGCTTTTCTTTCCTGGCATTTTCAGCACATGCTTTGGCGGGCAGTAAGCGCGCTGCTAAGGCCGCATACAAACAGGGCGTGGAGCGAGGTAAGGCCGGAGATTTTGATAGTGCGATTATGTACTTCAAGAGGGCTGTAAAGAACGACTCCAGATATTCCTCTGCATGGCGCGATCTTGGCTTGGCCTACCAGAAGACAGGCCAGTTTTCTGAAGCAGCGGCTGCATATAAGAAGGCTCTTAAGTTCAACCGTAATTCCTGGTCGTCGGCCCAGGGACTGGGGCGCTCCTACATTCGAATGAAAAAGGGGCCAGAGGCTGTAAAAGCCCTGAATAAGGCGGTTAAGTTGGCAAAGAAATCCCGCAAAAAGAAGGATCGTATGGAACGCCTTGAGTCTTCGAATTCGTCTTTGGCGGAAGCCCATGAATTGGCAAAACAGTACGCCAAAGCGGCCAAGATCTACGAGACCATGTTGAAGAAGGATCCGTCGAATAAGTTCAAAATTCGTAAACTCGCCAAATCCCATGCTCGCGCGAAACAATGGGATAAAGCGATTAAGGCGTACACCAAACTGACGGAGCTTGATAAAAGTGACCGCCGAGCCTGGGGCTTTATAGGTCACTGTCACGAAAAGGCAGGCAATACTGGAGAAGCCAGAAAGGCTTACCGAAACGCCTGTGACCTTGGTGATAATAAGGCCTGTATGAAGGCTCAATAAGACCGGTAGACACAACCGGTGATATTGGGCTCCGTTGTGAGGAGCATTCGAGGCCTAGTCGAACCAGGTGGTCCTGTGCTCGTCTCTTGGTGCCCAGGCGGCGTGTGAACACACCGGTAGTAAAGGGCTCGCCCCATCTACATCTTTTGTAGCGACGAGTCGACCAAACCTACCACGGGCGTTCGCCTTGGAGTGGTGCGGTTCTGAGAGATACCCTTCGGGGATTACTGTTGTCGTGCTAGCCAGATATTGAAGGCTTTCAGGTCCATACTTTCCAGTACGAAACCATCCACGCCATCGATCTCTTTGCTGACCTTCTGTAGGGAGGCCAGCTGATCCTTATTCGCGGAGCGCAATAGGCCCCAGAAGAGATAGCTACGAAGCTCCCGATAGGCGGAACGAGTCGATATAAACGCGCGTTCCAGCCATTGCGACATAGTTCCTGGAAGCGGTGCGACCTGGCTGAGATGAGCCAGCATGACGGCGGCCTTCTCTCGCTGCGGTACACTGATCTCTTCATGAACGCGGACCAGCGTGGCACAAGCGGCCGGACATTGGTTGCTGCCCTCATCATCGTCACTTGCGGTGTCTGTGGGCGGTTCCCATACCTGCAGAAGGTTTGCGCTACCGCTGCATTTGGCGGTCAGGAGATTGAACGCCTCTAGACGTGTCATTACGGTACGGTTTGTACGTACGGCTTCATTCTTAAGGCTCACCGCGAGATCATTGATACTCTGGGCTTGCACACGTTTTGCTTCGTCCTTACCAGCTTTGGTCAGAAGAGCCTCGACCGCACGCTCCATAACGAATTTACGGTCTTCTTCAGCTTGCTTCATGACGGCGTTGGTTAGCTGTACAGCCTTGGTGATGGAGTCTTTGGAAAGATTCAAATCAACCAGGCAGTCCGCAGTTTTCGGCGTGCTTTTACATTCCTTCACGCAACGGTCGTTGGTGGGAAACATCTTCCAATAACAACCTACGTCTGAACCACAGCTTGCGACGGTTTGCTCGTAGGCGATGACGTTCTCGGAGCGCTCCTGGGCAAGAAGCTCATTCTTCTTCATCGCCCCTAGAACCGTTTTCTTATACTGCTTCCAATCGTCCTTGTGCATACCAAGGGCGATGAATCGAACCAGCTTACGTTTAATCTCGGCGTCATCAGCCATGGAAAAGACATCGAATAGAGCTTTTCGTGCCGGCTTGGTTCCGATTACCGCAAGAGCCCATGCAGACTTCAAGTAGAGTTGTTCATCGGAGCCCGCATCTTTATAGGACAGGGCGAACTTTTTCAGCGTGGGGATCACTGGGTCAAGGCTGACCGTATTCGGGAATTTCATAAGGGCAGTGAGCCCGATCTGAATTCGCTGCATCTGCGCGGTTACATATTTTGCGCGTTGCGATTGGCGGATACCACGGAGGGATAGACGCGCGGAGAGGCTCGTCGCAATAATCTGTGCGGCTCGTGGCGATCGTTGGTCCGCCAGTACGACCATAAGCTCGGGGCCGTAGCGCCAACGCCATTCTGGAATACGTTGTCTCTTGGTCCAATTCACGAAGTCCTCAACCTCTTTTCCGTATTCGCCTTTGCGATCGTGCTCTACGAGCGCCTTGATCAGGTCGATTGCGGGTGCACCAATGGTGGCGAGTGCGCTTCTGGCGGCTGCCGATGCTACTTCGTTATCGTGTGCTTTTAGAAAGAGTCCGCGAACGATTCCGGCTACGGTGTTCCGGAAATCGATCTGATTTGGATTCTTGGCGATGATATCGCCGAGCTGTTTGATCGCCAGCCGGAAGACGGACACCTCTTCATTTTTTGGGTCCGGCGTGTTGAGGAGATCACGGTACAAGCTCTTATGCTTTGCGGCGTCCGCTTGAACCAGAGTCAGAGCCTTCAAGGCGGCTGGTCGTGCTTTTCGGTTATTATTGATTACGGCGGTGAGAGCGTCTTCCGTAGAAACACCCTCTGGAGACCATGCGGCCGTATTCTGTTGGAGCGTTCCATCTTCACTGGCACTCCAGCCACAGGCTTTTACATCGTTCCAACGTTCGATGATATTTGCGGCCTGGATAGCATTCTCCGGTGTACCGAGTGCACAGGTAGAATGTTCTGTGGCACTAGCCGAGAGGTCGCATCCAGCGAGGATGGACACGGCGACAACCTTGGCACTGTCGTAGCGGTTGTTGAGGCGTTTCTTCGAGTTGTCGACCTTCTTCAACCGGCGGTCGATCTGATTAATGCGTCCGGAATCTTTGGACTCCTCTTTCTCTTTGCTCAGAGCGTCTTCCTCTGCCTTCATCGCCTCAAGGATACTATGGTTCTTGGTGATGATATGTCCGACGGCGTTCAGAATTTTTTCGCGCGGATCCAGTTCATCATCTCGAACCTTCTTATTTTCCTGCTCGGACTGGTGCGCAGCTTTCGAGGACGCAATATAGAGGTCTTTCAGGCCGCCCATCGCGACGATACAATGAAGATCTCGAACACGTTGAAGTGCCCGACTCTGGGTGTCTTGATCTTTACTTGTGAGTCGTTTCGTAAAATAAGAACAGGTTTCCTTATTTCCACGAGTACAGGCCGTCGCCAGAAGAAGTACGAAAGTGACGGCCAGGACAGAGACGACAGGTGCACGAAAGCGCATGGGCTACTCCATGAAGGATGGTGCGGTAACAATACTTCAATCCACGACGGATAATCGTTTGACTGGTCGCGAACGAGGCTTGGCGGAGTCTAGCCGAAGGCCCCTGGAGGGTCAAGGTATTCGAAGGGAATGTGTTTCAGCCCGCCTGGAGGCCATCTTTTCGGCTCCAGAACGACGGCTACCGTTACGTATTTTCAGCGCAAACGAAGCCTACGTCGCCAGCAATACATAAGGTCTGCTCGATCCCAACGGGCGTTCCCACAAGGTCTTGAATAGGCTTGATCCAATACTCGACGAGCCACATCCTTCTCTTGTTCTGTGCCATCTTTTATAGCAGCGTAACAGGCGCGTGGTTCGGCTCGACCATTCCGCCGTATCAGCCCGCGTTCGTATAGGCGGTCGCGGGTTTGTCTACGCAAGGTTCGAAGGGAGTCTGGTGTGGCCAGCCGCCAGGCTTGCATTCTTGGAAGCTCATTTTCTTCCGGCTGGTTGAGCGTGATGCGAACCAGGGCCTCTTCGACCGGGTTGGGATCGGAACTCTCAGAGAGGAGGGCAATAAGGTGCGAAACAAGGGATAGATCGCCGGATAGTCCGGCCAGCCAGATGGCCTCTCCCTGGACCGTACGCTGTTTTGTGGCCTCCAGGTGGGTGTCAATGGAGCGAGCATCGGAGAAGAGAACTCGTAATGTCGATGTCCACTTGGTGGAGGGGCGAAACTCCATCACCTCCAGCATGGCCGCGATCTCCGCTACCGGAGGGCGTTGTGAGGCAAGACGCGCGAATGCCGTATCGATGGCGGGCCCCGATTGACCAATGAGACTGGAGATTGCAGCGAGCCTTACGGCGCTGGATTTCGCCCGAAGTGCACGCATCATGATGCCGCGTACGGCGGTGTCGTTATTACCAAACCATCGTAGGAGATGCATGGCCGCGATTCGTGTTTCTGCGCTGCTCTTTCTCGCGAGGCGTATCAGCTCGCGTTTTCGCATTTGCCGTATTCGAGTATGGGCTGGATTGCTCTTACGGTTTCGGCAGCCGTCCAGGATATCATCGTTAGAACAGCCGATACGTAGATGAAGATGATCGTCGTGGGGTTTCGCGCCACGTGGTTGCCGAACAATCCGCTTCATCTTTTCAATCAACTCTGGCTCCAATTTTTGACGCCGAGCTTCGTTGATGACTTTGGAGCGAATCGGATTGGAAACGAATAGATATACGACCGGGATTTCTTCCTGATCCAATAGACCGCGGACTACGTCCAATAGCCCTGGAACATCCAGATATAAGTCTTGGCCATCCTCGGTTCTAGCTCGCCCATATCTGTTGAATTCCACCATGGTGCCAACTTCGAGGGGGTTGCCCATGCTGTCGACGGCTGGAAAGAGTATGTCCGCATCACGTCCCCCCTTATGAGATACGCTCCAACGGATTCGTCCACCACCACGCCGTGAGATGTTCGCGATCTCCAGCCGTGCTCCGGGTCTTGGTTTTCCGTAGAACTCAGCGGCACGTAATAAAAGAGAAATCATCTCGTCAGTGCCAAGATGGGTTCCGCGGGAGAGTTGATCCGGTATCGCACGGTGATGAGGACCTGTTGGTGGAAGAGATCTTCCATTGATTAAAATACCGTCGACCACACTCCCAACCGACACAGAACCCGTTGCACGACTTACATCGTTTACATCTGGAAGAGGGTTGGGGGGGACAGGCAATTCACCGAGATACGCGGCCCGCTTTCTTTGATGGGATTCGGGACCTTCGGCTCGAAAGGTTCGCGCATCGGAAGCGGTCCATAAGGGACCATTTACATGCCAGTTCGGGTCATGGCTCTGGAGGCAGCCACTGGTCAACATGAGCACTAGCATCCCAATCAATACCCGTATTTTTCCCTCATCTGGCCACAATACAGCCGGGTATTTGGGACGTGGAGGATTCGTGTCCCGAACGTAGATGCTATGAAAACTCTTATTAATTTGGACTCCAGTCTGGCTCTTTGTTGCTATTGTGTGGTAGGGAACGCCCTCCGTCCATTTTATTAGTATAAGGATAGGAAAACCCGCCTGATTCCTCATAAGCCACAATCGGTTGGCCCTTTTCTGGCGGGGAGATTGTGCGGTATGAGCAAGCGGCCGAAAAAGAAAACCAAATCCGGCACCCGTGGTGCTGGCTCCGAGAAGACGGAGGTCTCTGCAGAGGAATCCGTGGCGTCGGTAGAAGTCGACGTGATTCCGCAGGAGCATCTTCCCGTTGTGTCCGATAGAGGTGGCGACCTCTCTCTGTACATCCGGGATATGAAGCGATACCCGGTTCTGAGTCGTGAAGAGGAAAAAGAATTAGCAAAGCGTTGGTATGAGGACGCCGACCCAGACGCGTTCCGAAAACTCGTGGTGTCGAATCTTCGCTTCGTTGTAAAGATTGCCAACGAATACCGTCGGTATGGCTTTCGTGTGTCTGACCTGATTCAGGAGGGCAACGTGGGGCTCATCAAGGCGGTAATGAAATTCAACCCGAATCGTGGGTATCGACTCATCTCCTATGCCGTATGGTGGATTCGAGCACAGATCCACGATCATATCCTGAAGAACTGGTCGATGGTGAAACTGGGAACGACCCAGCTACAACGTAAATTGTTCTACCGTCTTCAAAATGCGCAGTCGGTTCTTAAAGAGCGACTGCATGAAGAGGCCTCCGATCAAGACCGTGACCGGCTGGCATTGGAACATATCGCAGATTCTCTGGGGACAGATACCCGCACCGTGCAGGAGTTCCAGACTCGAATGAAGCGACGGGATCTTTCCATCGATACTCCGTTATCCGATGATAACGCGTATAGTGTAGGCGACAGGCTCGCGCAGGACGGCACCGATCAGCATGAAGTCTTAGAGGTCAGCCAATCGCATCATATGTTACATGATGTGATCGACGCGGTTCGCACCGATCTGAATGATCGGGACCTGTATATTCTCGATAACCGGATTCTATCCGATTCACCGCTGACCCTGGAGGAGTTGGGTGATCGGTATGGAGTCTCCAAGGAACGGATTCGCCAGGTCGAAAAACGAATTCGAGAGAAGATCGTGAAAGCGGGAAAGGAACGTTTTCAGGACATCAAATATCTTGCGTCGGACGACGAAGACAGGTCCTGAACACATCGTTAACGCGCAGAGTTGATGCTTTCCATGGTCTTTCGGTTGGGGAGGAAACTTCCTCCGCGGTTCACAAACACCACCCCAAAGGATGTTTTTTGCACCGGATCACAGGATTCTATTGATACATTTGCGCTTAGATCCCAAAGGTCATCGTCGTCGACCTGTTTGGAATCCCATCGTGTTACAATCGATTCACTGCAGAGCCCAGACTCCATATAGGTCAAAGTAAATAGAGGCTCGACACGGACGGTGCGTCGTTTGAAATTCAGAATGTTGAATTTCGCTTCGTGGCTCTCTTTACTCGCACCAAAACTGGCCGTTCCGGTCGTGTTCTTATCGGATCGGATCACAAGACGGTGCCTTTGAACGTCGGATTCGAAACGATACCATCCGGTGATTGCGGATACCTTATGTACGGCATGGGCTGACCATCGGTTCCGCCGCTTCTTCAGATGTACAAGAACCTCATAGGCGTCCACGTTGGGGTTTGCGTCATCCTGTGGGCCCATACAGTCAAATACACGAACCAGGGCCTCGTTCTTATTGGCGGCGGAGAAGCTGCCGAGAAACACCTGTGTTCTGGGCACCATGGGTTCGATGGTGGTCCCCGAAAATTCTGTCCGACGAGGGCAACGAGTGCGTCGTAATGCTTTATGTATGGCTGGCATTTCGTCTTCGCTGGGGTGCACCAATCCTCCGGCTGCGGGATCCGAGCCAATATAATCGGATGGCTGTTCCTGGACGGGTTGTGGCTTTTCCTCTTTGGGCTTTGTCTCCGCAATCACCTCCGGCTTGGGCATCAGTCGTGCGTAGGCTCGGAATGAATAATCGGTTTCCTTTCGGCTTTGGTGACAGAGCATACAGCCATCGGTATCAACATCATCGGCAGGCTTCTTCGTGTTCGGATCATAGGCTGCCATCCGCCAGGTGCCTTTTGTCGTTTTGTGCATGACTGCGACAACAAGAGGTTCTCCCCCAATAATTTCACTACCTTTCCGAGTGGCGGCCCGGATCTCTTTCACCAGCGTTGAGCCGGAAACAAACACATTACTGTCTAGCTTTGTTTTCGGGCCCATGTACATGGTCCAGACTTCTTCGGACCCGTCCCGGTAGATGGGGGCGTTGGTAAGTTTCGTCCATTTTGCGTAGCCCTCTGGGAAGGTTTTTACACGGTCTTTGGATTTTTTACCTGCCTTTTGTCGGCGTATTTTTTTCTGCTTCTGGATCGCCGATGTGCCTTTGTCCGAACGTATCCTTTTGATGCCACTGGGAGGGTTCAGTCGGCTAGAGACCGACGTCCGTTCCGTACGCGGGATGATTCGCGTGTTGTCTTCTTCCGTAGTACGCGGTTCCTCTGGTTGCACACCACTACATGCAAGAGCGAGGCTCAACACAAAGCTTAGCGCAAGGATTCTGCAATACGGGTTCATCATGAATTCAACGATTACCGGATTCCCCAGAATATGCAAAGTGGTAGTTCTGCTTTCTTAAAAACAGGAACATAGAAAGACGTGTATACGTTTCTTTAACTTGGATTTATCTGGGGACACGATAGGATGACTTCCATGATTCGAGTTTCGATACTTTTTGGGGTGACGCTTATGGTGTTCTCGGCCCCGGTGATTGCTCATTCGTCTGAGAGCGGGGCAATGTACCAGTGCTTACGTCCCGATCCCACGGCGCCCGCGAAGGCCGTGTGGCAATATACGAATAAACCGAGTGAGGTTCGTAAGCGTTACGGAAAGGATATCCAATGTAAGCGGATCTACAGTTTTGGTGGAGCACCAGCAGAGAAAGCCACAAAAGAGACGACCAGTAAGAAGAAGCGCACAAAGCGTCGGACAAAGAAAACGCGTGCCTATGTTCCGCCCTCGGGGGATCCGGTCAAAAAGATGGTCCCCAGTACCCAGAAGCGAATCAGCAAAAAAATATTACAGACGGTTCGTGAGGCCGCGGATCGATATGGATTGTCAGAGGACTTCGTTCTCGGCGTGATCTATGTGGAGTCGCGATTTAATCCAAATGCGGTTTCGAGAGTGGGAGCTATGGGGTTAATGCAGCTTATGCCCGGAACGGCCAGAGATCTGGGCGTAGAGGACGCGTTCAACCCGAAGGAAAATATAATGGGCGGTACGCGCTTATTGCGACAGCTGGCCAATCGATACGATGGTGACTATGTGCGAGTAATCTCTGCGTATCATGCGGGTGGAGGTGCTGTGGCTCGAAAGGATGGGATCCCCTACGAGCAGACCGACCAATATGTCCGAATGGTTCTCGATGCCTACTATGGCTTTGTAGACGGTACGCTGGAGATACCAGGTAACTGAGTTAAAGGCTGCCGAGTGACTGCAGCACCTGTCCACCACCACCACGCCAAATGACGGTGTCCCGGAGCCAGGTGCCGTCGTCGCGATTTGGGTAATCGACGTTGAAATGGAGTCCTCTAGATTCGCGGCGCGCTAGAGCGCATTCGACGATCAGGTGGGCAACCGTTACCAGATTTCGCAGTTCTACGAGATCGCCGTTTAGCACAGTGTCCCAATAATCGTCGTGGACTTCGGCTCGTATGAATTCGATACGGCGACGGGCCCGGTCTAACCGTTTGTTTGAGCGAACGATGCCCACGTAATTCGTTAGAATCCGACGGATCTCATCCCAGGACTCACTGATAATAACTCCCTCTCGTAATGGGCGAGCAAACCCCGGTGACCATATCGGAAGATCAGGTGCGGGGGCAGGCAGTTGGCCGGATTGGTAGCGTTCGAGGATATCCGCCGCGACCGTCTTAGCGTAGACGGCACATTCCAGTAGAGAGTTTGATGCAAGTCGATTTGCCCCGTGAAGCCCAGAGCATGTTGTTTCTCCAAGTGCCCAGAGGGAGGGGAGGGTGGTTTGCCCATTTTGATCGACGAGCACTCCCCCGCAACAGTAATGGGCGGCAGGAACAACAGGAATCGGCTCTTTTCGTAGGTCGTAGCCGAATTCCAGGCATCGTTTCAGGATGAACGGGAAACGATCTTCGATGAACTCTGGGTCTCGATGACTAAGATCAAGGAAGACGCAATCATCACCAGTCGTTTTCAGTTCGTGGTCGATCGCTCTGGCTACAATGTCGCGTGGCGCGAGCTCAGCCAATGGATGAACGTTCATCATAAAACGTTCACCGCGCGCATTAAGGAGATATGCGCCTTCCCCACGAGTTGCTTCGCTGATCAAGAAGGATTTGGCCTGCGGATGAAAAAGGCAGGTCGGGTGGAACTGAACAAATTCCATATTCGCGATGCGCGCTCCCGCGCGATATGCCATGGCAATTCCATCCCCCGACGCGATATCTGGATTGCTGGTGTAAAGGTATACTTTGCCAGCACCGCCTGTAGCCAGGATGGTCGCCGACGCGGAAAACACTCTGACCTGGTGGTTGTTCAGATCAAGGACATAGGTTCCTAGAACCGAATCTGTTTCTATTGTCCCGTCGTTCTCTGTCACCGAATAGGTTCTACTGCGAGTAATCAGATCGACTGCCATATGGCGTTCAAAGACATGAATTCGGGGATGATCTTTCACTCGTTCTGTCAGGGCCCGTTGAATGGCGAGGCCTGTCTGATCTTTTACCCGTGCGACACGGCGTCGACTGTGTGCGCCTTCATTTGCGAGGCTCAGGTCGGATCCATCGCGGTCGAAGGGGACGCCGTATTGTAGCAACTCTGAGATGGCCTCTGGTCCACCCTTCACCACCATATTTACAACATCGGGATGACATAGCCCTGCACCCGCCTGCAGGGTGTCCTCGATATGGAGCTCAAAATCATCGTTCTCCGATAGCACGGCGGCCATGCCTCCTTGTGCATATCGAGTATTGGACTCCATCAGCTCACGTTTCGTGATGATGGCGACCTTCATATGCTCTGCAAGACGTAGAGCGGTACAAAGACCGCCAATCCCGCTGCCCACAACGACTGTATCAAAGGTTTCGACCATACCGCCTAGTTGCATTCCACTGTACGTCACGTCAAGTCCTGTTGCAGTGGAAACCCATTGGTCAGCCCCGAAAACAGGGGGGCTGAGCTGGCCGAAATTACGCAAATTTCGGATGGAAGCGCGAAAAATAAAACGGCTGTTTTTTTTGACCAGGCTCGAAACTGAGGTTTAACAGAGAGTATCCATAGGTTGAATTGGGAGCCTGGGCGTGACGGATCGTGCAACCGAAAAAATGCGGCGAGTAGAAGAGCTGTTGGAGCAGGGGATGGTTATGGTGCATCTCGACGCTCGGCTGATGGGTGTAGCTGTACCAGCGGCCCATCTTGGAAATCACGCTCTCGCTTTAAACCTCTCCTATCGCTTTGAGATCCCCGATTTTGAGATCTCCGATCAGGGGATACAGGCTTCCTTGTCTTTTAGTGGCGATCCATTCCCGTGCCTATTGCCTTGGGATGCGATCTTTGCCGTTCGTAGCCACGTCGATGATTCGTTTTTTGTGTGGCCCGAAGATGTACCGGTTGAGCTGCTTGTACGAGCTCGGACTGAGCTCTCTCGTACGAGTGGAGGAACCAATACGGTAGCAATGCAAGCACGTGAGCCGGAGGCTCTGGTGGTAGATGGCTCGGGGGATTTGCTCAGTGAAGCAGCTCCCGTGGGAAGACCGACTTCTGTTCCCTATCTTCGCATCGTGAAATAACGGATGTTTCGAAAGGGTGACTTCCCACCCGTAACAGGCGTCTTTGGCTCGTTCTCGGGTGCGTCGGGGCTGACGGATACGGAATCGGTAGATGGCGAACATCCGTGCCAGGGTTGCGTTGCGCCCTGCTGTTCGACAGTGACGGTCTTTGAGATGACCCCTCGGACCTTCCGGGATGTAGACTACCTTGGATATATTCTCGGATTCGATCGGCTGGAGCTGATGTGGCTTCCCGACGGTTCCGTAGAGGTAAACTACCGTGCATTATGTCGTCATCTTGAGAGGTCAACGGGTCGCTGCAAGGTGCATGATACACCCGAACAGCCCGATCTGTGTCGTGACTATGATGCCAAATCCTGTGCCTATAAGCCGCAATTTCTCGGAGTCCCCAGGTCCGATTCTATACGTGTATCGGAGGCTCGGTTTGCAGCGGTTGCGGCCTTGTTCTCCTACGATGCGCGTGGCCGGATTGTGAAGGCACCGGACAGTGATGCCATACGAACCATCATGGTTCGATCGGATTCCAGTCACGAAAAAGAGGAATCAGCGGAATACGGAAAGACGCGTTCTACCGTACAGGTGCCGGATGGGTCGGAGGGGCTTCAGGAACGTAGTCATGAAGAGGCGCGATTATCCCCTTGTGAAGGTTGTTCCGCACCCTGCTGCGATGTGTTGCTATTCCGGCTACCAGACCCGGTCGATCGTGCCGTGGTGGATTTTTACAGTTATATCAGCGGATTTCCGGGTTTGGAGATTGCCAGCACTCCGAGGGGGTGGGTCGTCCAATGTTTTTCTCGATGTAGGCATCTCAACCGAGACCAACGATGCGACCTTTATGGACAGAAGGAACGACCGGTTCATTGTCAGACCTATGACGCCTGGTCGTGTCGTTATGTGCCGACATTCCTACAGGGAGATGAGTTATACACCTCGATCCCTGTCGACCAGTGGGCGAAGGTGGTTGGTCTATTCGTATTCGACGAGTCGGGGCAGACGGTGGATCCGCCCGATCATCAATCGATCTCTGCACAGATTAAGAACGGATAACGAACCTACAGAGTTCGCAGGCGTACTTTTGAATCGGTCACTTTTGCATTTCCACAGCAATCTACCTACGCTTTTCTTCGTTGAGAATTTATGTTTTTTTGTTTGTATGCGTTGAATTTCAGGAGGGTTTTTTATGAAACACTTTATTTTGATTTTGATAATTTGTTTGGCTCCAGTCGTTGCATTTGCTGAGCCCGACGAAACAGCAACATCCTGTACCGAGGATGCAGATTGTCCGGTTGGTACAACCTGCCAGCCCATCTCCACACCCGCAATTAGCTGCGCGCCAGATGAAGAGTGTCCAGACGAGGAACCAACGTACGCCTGTGTTGCTGGTCCGGACACCTGTGAAAATGATGCCGACTGTGAACAGGGCTTTGAATGTATAAGATTCCCCTGTCCGGAATGTTTGTGTCCACCATGTGAGGAGGAGGAGTGTCCACCTTGCGAGTGTCCTCCTTGTGACGAAACCGGCATTTGTGCTCCGAAAGGTGTAGGAGAGCCCGTGGGTCAACTTGTGGGCGGTCCCTGCGACACCGATGAACAATGCCCAATCAGTTTCTCTTGTCAGGAGGTGCAGACGAGCTCCTGTGATACCAAGGACCGACCTACAAGCTGTGTTTGCCCCGACTGCGTGCCAGGAGAGGATTGTCCTCCCTGTGATTGTGATGAGTTACCGGAAGAACAGACGGACGAAGAGGCCTGTGTCCCCGAGACAGCAAATCTCTGTGTTTTCGAACCGATCGATTGTATGGAGGACGCCGATATTTGTGGCGAAGGGTTCTACTGCGCTCCCATCGAATCGTGTATGTCTTCGGGATCCGCCGGTATGGCCTGCGTTTGCCCTGATTGTCCAGAGGGTGAAGAATGTCCTCCCTGTGACTGTGATGATGTTCCAGAGCCGCCAGTAGAAGAAGAGATCTGTGAGACGGAAGCGGCCATCTGTGCTCCCGAGGAGATCGAGTGCGCTGAAAACTCGGATTGTCCCGAGGGATGGGAATGTGCCCAGATCGAACAAGCAGGTGCGACAATATGCGCTTGTCCTCCCTGTGAAGACGGCGAAGAATGCCCACCCTGTGACTGTGACGACATTGATGAGGAGCAGGAAGATCTCTCCATCTGTCTGCCAGAAGGCTGGTTGGATATTCTTGGCCCAGCACTCTCGGATGGTAGGGCCCTTGATGAGACGCTCGTCGAGCCCGGAACGACTCCGAATATCGAGCCTGGCACCAATAATGAGCCGGCTGAGCCAACGGGAGCCGAGAATGCCTCGGGATCCGGTGGCGGCTGTAGTGTGGCACCATCGGGTAGCCCAATGAGTGGTGGGCTCTTCGTGTTGATGCTTCTTATCGCAGGTTTACGGCTACGGCAGCGAAACGAAGCCACCTGAACATAGTCGTCTTTCGAGCGAATCGAATAGGGGGGTGGGGCCTGTCTGGGCTTCACTCCCCTTTTTCTTCTCGACCCCAATCAGCGTGACTGGTAAAAGCGGGACCCGATTCTTTTTCCAGGTTGTTTCAGGTGTTTGATGAGTGAGCAGCAGGCTATTGGTGGTTCGATGATCTCGGTGATCCTTCCCGACGGCGCTCGGCGGGAATTAGCGTCTGGCGCTACGGGTCAGGATCTGGCGATGTCCATCGCGGAAGGTCTAGCCCGAAAATGCGTCGCTATCGAGGTAGACGGCGTTTTGCAGGATCTCCATCTAGCGTTGAATGATGGCGCCAGCGTACGGTTGATAACCTGGGATGACACGGAGGGACTTGAGGTCCTTCGACATTCCAGCGCTCATGTGCTGGCCCAGGCTGTAGTGAGCTTATTTCCCGACGCCAAACCGACGATCGGCCCTGTTGTGGATGAGGGGTTCTATTACGACTTCCATGTAGAGAACCCGTTCACTCCGGAAGATCTCGCTGCGATCGAGAAGCGCGTGAAAGAAATTGTGAAAGCGAAGATACCCCTTCGCCGCTGCGAGGTGAATCGAGCAGAGGCGATCGACCTATTTCAAGACAATCCGTTCAAGGTAGAGATCATCGAGTCTGTCGATGATGGTGAGGTCGGTGAGGGCGAAACCGTATCGTATTATGAGCAGGGAGACTTTGTGGATCTCTGCCGGGGACCCCATGTCCAGCATACGGGGCAGGTGCGAGCATTCAAGATTCTAAAATTGGCTGGAGCGTACTGGCGTGGTGATAGCGAAAATCCGCAGCTTCAGCGCATTTACGGGATCTCGTTTCCAGATAAGAAACAGCTGAAAGAACACCTTCAAATGTTGGAGGAGGCCAAGAAGCGCGACCACCGACGGATTGGGCGTGACCTCGACCTCTTCTCTTTCCAGGAGGAGGGACCTGGCTTTCCATTCTGGCATGCCAACGGGATGCTTCTATACAACGCCGTAGCGGACTTCTGGCGGCATAAGCATCGTCTCGCTGGTTACGATGAGATCCGTACTCCAATGATGCTCTCCGACGCTCTTTGGCATAAGAGCGGACATTACGAGAACTACAAAGAGAATATGTACTTTTCGAACATCGACGAGCAGGGCTTTGCGGTCAAACCCATGAACTGCCCTGGTGGTGTTCTTGTGTACAAAGCGCGACGCCATTCCTATCGTGAACTGCCTCTACGTGTCGCAGAGCTCGGTCATGTTCATCGACATGAAATGAGCGGAGTGCTTCACGGCCTGTTCCGGGTTCGCTCGTTCACGCAGGATGACGCACATATATATTGTCGTCCTGATCAGATTATGGACGAAGTCGTCGGCGTGATGGAATTAGTGCGGGATATCTACGGAGCCTTCGGATTCGAAAATGTAGAGATCGAGTTAAGCACTCGCCCCGGGAAATCCATCGGTACAGACGAGATGTGGGAAAACGCCGAGGCCCAACTGCAGGGGGCGCTGGAAACCTCTGGGGTAGAGTACAAACTGAATCCCGGCGATGGTGCATTCTATGGTCCGAAGATCGACTTTCATATCCGCGACTGTATGAATCGGTCGTGGCAATGTGGAACCATCCAGCTCGACTTTGCGCTGCCGGAGCGTTTTGACTGCACCTACGAAGGGGGAGATGGGAACCGACATCGCCCGGTCATGATTCATCGTGCGCTATTGGGTTCTCTAGAACGCTTTATTGGTATTCTAATTGAACATTATGCGGGTAAGTTCCCGCTGTGGCTCAATCCGGCTCAGGTGCGTGTTCTACCCGTATCGGACAAGTTCTCCGATTATGCCAAAGAGGTAGCGGCGGATTGGTTTCAGGCCGGAATCCGTGCGGCTGCGGATGTCCGAAACGAAACCCTCGGTAAACGGATTCGTGAAACCCAGCTCATGCGGGTTAACTACCAGGCCATCGTGGGAGAACGCGAGGTCGCCGATGGAACGGTCAGTGTTCGCTCTCGTAACGGGGAACAGATCGGTGTCTTCACCATCGCTGAGTTCCGAGACAGACTATTGGCGGAGATCAACGAGCGCACCATCCCAGGGGACGCTTTCCCCGAGAAGGCCTCGTAGGCTACTGCGTAGGCGGCAGAGTAAAGTAGAACGAGCCCGTTATCCCGAGCTCTTCCTTCAACTCATTGGTAGTGTCCTGAACAAGGGTTCCTTCCACCATACCGCTGAATATCTGGCCGGGTGAGTTCCCCCAGTTGGCGACAATAATCTTGCCGGTCGCTCCCTCGACGCTCGAACGATAGGTCACATTATCGATGGAGAACTTGAAGGATGGTGGGTCTGCGCTGAAACCATATTTCGCGGGACCAGGGGTCTGTACGGGATAATCAGGAGAACCCTGGATGATTCCAAAGTTCAACTCCATCTCCGCATAATCCGGGTTGTACATAATATCATTGATGGCAAAGCCGATTACGCCCTGCGGATAATGCGTAGAGCCAAAGGAAAAGGCCGTTGTGTCTCCCGTTAGATCCCGCTCAAAAACCATTTCATCTCCATGGGGGAGGGTGATCGTTAAGGAATAGTAGGAATTCGGGGTATAGACTTCAGAGTTCGTAGCATCGGTACCTGTTGATGAGTCTGTACCAACCGATGCATCGTTATCTGTACTGCCGGTGGACCCACAGCCCAGAACGGCCACAAGCGAAAGAATGAGAAGTGTTCTATATGGATTACAGGTACGTGTTTTCATGATGTATACGCTACCTTGTCGCCCGCTTTGGATCAAACACTGTCAATCCAGCTGTGGATGGGTCTGTACTAAAGTTTTTGAACGGAACGGTCGTATCAATCTTTTATGACAAGGGTTGTCCCTTGAATTTACCGCTATTTTTTTATATTGTTGACAAAGTTGCTCACCATTATTAACAACACAAAAACCAAGGACTGCTTCCCGTATTTTGATGAACCTGATGAATGGCGAAGCGTGAATCACGATTAAATCTGGAGTTTTGATTATGCCTGTTCAAATACGTATTCCTACCTCTCTTCGAAAGTTCACGGAAGGCCATGAAAGTGTAGCTCTAGAAGGGGCTACTGTAGGTCAGGTGCTCGGAGAGCTGCATTCAAGCTTCCCCGATCTAGGTGGACGTCTCTTTGACCAGGAAGGTGGAATCCGTCGTTTCGTAAATGTGTATGTAAACGAAGATGACATTCGATTTCTGAGTCAGCTGGATACCCCGCTCTCAGATAACGATGAGATCTCCATCATCCCGGCCATCGCCGGCGGCTGATGTTCCAACCGTCCAGAACCAGCGAAACGACGATGGATAGTCTATTTGACCGTATCGTAGCCTCCGGCGTACTCCGTGATATTGAAGCGCAGGGCGCGGCGGAGTATCCATCCGAGGCCTGTGGCGTTCTCGTGGAGGATGCAGACGGCATCGTCGCCGTTCCATTTGAGAATATGCAGGATAAGCTGCACGCGATTGATCCCGAACGATTCACCCGTACCAGTCGAACGGCGTATAATCTAAACAGCCTTAAGCTGGAGCGTATTCGATCGGAGCGGAACGTATGTGTCATCTATCATAGCCATGTAGAATGTGACGCCTACTTCAGTGACGAGGACCAGGCGGGAGCTGTCACCCCGGATACAAGCGAGCCGGTAATTCCCGGTGTCGATTATCTCGTAATCAGCATTTATGATCGTAAGGCCCGCGAGGCGAACCTATACCGTTATAGTAGCCAGTCGAAGCGTTATGAGCATGTGGATGGTACGGAGATCGAAGCATGAGCGGCATCCACCGATCACCGGAACGAGTTGCTCCGCGTAGTCTGGAATCTTTGGTGACCAATCTGCGGCTTCGACAATCGGCGTCTGCGACTGGGCAGCGACGACTGTCGCAGGCTGAGATTCTTGAGAATCCTGGTCTACTAAAACTTGATCTCATGGTTCATGGTGTTCGTCTGGCTCCAGAGCTCTTCAAAATGTCGAAGAGCGAAGAAGCCTATCGAAACTACTTTGCCAATACTCGTGATATAGAGATCCTGCTCTCCGAAGGCACCCGCGTAACCGCTCCGGTTGGCTTGTCCCCCTACCTTTTAAGTGAGGCGGATGGGAGTTTTCAGCTCTCGGTAGAACCCCATCTTTTCGCCGATGAACGACGAGTGGATAGCCCACTGCAACCCATCGAAGTAGGTTTTGCGGAACCCAGTTCTTTCTATACACGGACTACAACCACCGGTAAGCCACTATCGAGTGTGGCGACCATTCGCGGTGCATATCTGGCCGTATCACCATTGAGTCGATGTACTTTTGTCGGTACGGACGATCAATGCCATTTTTGTTCCTTATCCGAGGTCGAAGTTCCAGGCCAACTTACTGTAGAAGATGTTGTAGAGGCCGTCGGAGTGGCGTTGGAAACAGACTCCATCGAAGTGGTCTATCTTTCCACTGGTTATGTGAATCGAGCAGATGGCGGTGTCAAAGATCTGGAACCGTTTATTCGGGCTATCAAGCACCGTTATAATGTATTGGTTGCTGTTGATGCGTTACCGCCATCGGAAAATGCGTGGATTGATCGTACGTACGCCATGGGTGTCGACGCGATCTCCTATAATCTTGAGGTCTATGACCCACAGGACTTTGCAGAGATTTGTCCCGGTCCCTCGCGCGCAATAGGTCGTGGGCGGTTTCTTGAGGCCCTGCAATATGCCACGGGTGTATTTTCCGCGGGATCCGTGATCTGCCATCTTATGGTCGGAATGGAACCACTAGAGTCTACCGCTGCTGGGGTCGAGGAACTATGTTCGATGGGTATTGTCCCCGTCCTTCCCCTATTTCGTCCCTTCCGAGGTCTCGATATGCGCCTCCAGCCCGAACACGCGGCGGCTGTACAAGGGAGATTACAGATTGAGCGCTTGGCGTCTCTGTACGGACTACTCTATAGGAGCGTTCGCACCCACCGAATCCCTTTGAAGTTCGCTCACCATGTGAGCGTGGCTACAACGCCTTTGGAAGCCCGCTTCTTTACGGGAGACGAGGCACGACTCAAGGTCTTCTTAAATAAGCTGTCCCATTCACGCTTGGGACGAGCGACACGTGTTCGTTTAGCCGATATACGACGTCTACTACGAGTACGGGAACAGGCTTGAAGCACGCGCATTAAGACTGTCCAAACAGTCCCACATATGGCGTCGTATACCCCCCTTTGTCCACCCTGTGGAAAAACTTGTGGGAAACATGTGCGGGTGGGGGTGTACGATGGTAGGTCGAAGTCGATCGCAGCCTTTAAAATGGGGCTACGAGCACTCTCGTAGTGAGCAGTGGATTTACAAGAGGGGTGTGGATGAATAAGTTGGTTCTCGGATGAAGCGAAAGCGGATTTCACAGCTCTTTGAGAAGTGAA
>MDTE01162761.1_pt1 | contig 20862 bp, 19 predicted proteins | sample 811231 | NCBI WGS metagenome assembly MDTE01 (sample SAMN05326651, study PRJNA326480) | marine metagenome | isolation source: seawater | place: Indian Ocean: Red Sea | collected 2010
AAATGCAGTAGAAAAAGGTATGCAATATGCATATCGAGATAGAAAAAATAAAAAAAGAACATTCAGATCCTTATGGATTCAAAGAATTAATGCTGGTATCAGAAAGTTTGACATGTCATACTCAGTATTTATTGGAAAACTAAATAAAACTGGTATTGGACTAAATAGAAAGGTGCTTGCAGATTTAGCAATGAACCATCCTGATGCATTCAAAGCAGTAGTGAAAAAAGTAAGTTAACTTAGTTCTTTTTTTAGGAGCTCAGAAATTACTTTTCCTTCTGCTCTCCCTTTTAATTTTTTAGTTAAGAAGGACATACACCTACCAAAATCTTTATTTGATTTAGCATTCATTTCTTGAACCACCTCTTTTACAATAATTACTAGTTGATTAGAATCAATTTGTTCTGGCAGATAAGTTTGAAGATAAGTTGACTGATTAATTTCTATTTGGGCCAAATCATTTCTTTTTTGACTAACATAAATTTCAGACGCATCTTTTCTTTGCTTAACTAATTTGGCAATTATTTTTATAGCTTTATCATCTTCAACTATGTTTCTGCCATCCTTACTACATTCTAACAATAAAGCAGATTTAGCTGCACGAAGAGCTTCAAGTCTTTCAGAATCTTTATTCTTCATTGATTTAATAATATCAATATTAATTTGTTCTTGTATACTCATTATTTTTTTTTATGTTTTTTAATGCTTTAATAGCAAAATCATAACTTGGATTAATTTCTATTGCTCTATTATAATCAGATTCAGCTTGAGCTATATTGCCTAATGTTTCAAAACAAATACCTCTAGAGTAATAAGCTTGATAATAATTAGGATTAGAATAGATTGCATCCGAAAAATTATTGGTTGCAATATCAAACAACTTCAACTCCATATGTATAAAGCCTAAATTATAATGTCCATCAGCATGAAATGGATCAACTTTATGTAATTCACTGTATGAAGATAAAGCATTGTTCCAATCCATTATTTCTTGATAAAAAATTGCTTTATTATATAATAACTGTACATCAAATGAATCTAATAACAAAGCATTATTATAATAAGATATAGCCAGTGTATCTTTTTGAAGATGATATGTATGAGCAATCTCAATATACGCTTCTTTAAACTTAGGATTAATATTTATAGCATTTGAAAAAAACTTAATTGCCATATCAATATTTTGCAAATATTTATATACATATCCAATTAACAGATGTGTTTTCTCTTGATTATAATTGATTTCCAAGGATCTTTTAAAATAACTTAGAGATTGAATGAATTTTTTTTCATCAACACCTCTGAATGCCAAAAAAATTTCACCTAATAATGATAAAGATAAATAATTTTTTTTATCAATTTTAACTGCTTTTTCTAAATGTAAAATTGAACTATTTATATGTTCTATTTTTTGTGATTTTTTTGATAAATTAAAATATGCATCACCTATTTTGTATCTAATATCTGCGTTTAAGGAATCTAATAAAACACATTGCTTAAGATCATAAATTGCTGATTCATAATTATTTTTAGATAAATTATAATTGACCCTATCTAAAATTAATTTAATATTTTTTGGTTCTTTAGAAATTTGTTTTGAAAGCAAAACTATTTCACTTTGTTGATTCTTATTTTCTTGTTTTTCAGCACATGAAATTAAAAATAAGAAACATAAAAAAATTAAAAACAAATTATATATTACTATTTGCAATTTCTTTTATTTTATTTTGAATCTCATCGGAAAGTTCAAGATTGTCATTTAATAGTTTTACAACAGAGTCTCGTCCTTGCCCAAGCTTTGTATCTGAATAAGAAAACCAAGAGCCACTTTTATTTACTATTTCTAAATCAACTGCTTTATCTAAAATTTCACCGGATTTTGATATACCTTTACCAAACATGATATCAAATTCAACTTTATTAAAGGGTGGTGCCACTTTATTTTTTACAACTTTAACTCTTGTTCTATTTCCTATTATTTCATCACCATGCTTGATTGAACCTATTCTTCTTATATCTAATCTGACTGATGAATAGAATTTCAATGCATTTCCACCTGTTGTTGTCTCAGGATTTCCAAACATTACACCAATTTTCATTCTAATTTGATTAATAAAAATTACTGTACAGTTTGTTTTATTTATTGTAGCTGTAAGTTTACGTAACGCCTGTGACATTAATCTTGCATGTAGACCCATCTTACTATCACCCATCTCACCTTCAATTTCAGATTTTGGAGTTAATGCAGCAACTGAATCTATAATAACAAGATCTATTGCACCCGAACTTATAAGATGATCGGCGATTTCCAAAGCTTGTTCTCCATTATCCGGTTGGGAAATATATAAATTATCGATATCTACTCCTAATGCTGCAGCATATGAAGCATCAAAAGCATGTTCAGCATCAATAAAAGCAGCAACTCCACCTTGCTTTTGTGTTTCAGCAATAGCATGAATTGTCAATGTTGTTTTTCCAGATGATTCAGGTCCGTAAATTTCAATAACACGACCTTTAGGATATCCCCCAACACCTAATGCTAAATCCAAATTTATTGATCCCGATGAAATAACATCAATATCCTCTTCAACTCTATCACCCAATTTCATTACTACTCCTTGACCATAAGTTTTTTCCAATTTTCCAAGCGTTAATTCAAGAGCTTTAATTTTTGCGTTTTGTTCTTTTTTTGACATTTTTATTTTTTTTGCAAAATTGAGAAATTAAGAATTAAAGATCAACTAAAATTAAATTGTTTTATCAACAAACTAAAAACAGTTAAACAATTTTTGAACATATAACACAACTACATTTTGTTTTCTTTGATTTACAATATTCTCTTCCAAAAAAAATTATTTGAAGATGTAATTTATTCCATAAATCTACTGGAAAAATTCTCTTCAAATCTTTTTCTGTTTGAACAACATTTTTACCTGAAGAAAGTTTCCATCTATATGCAAGTCGATGTATATGAGTATCAACTGGAAAAGCTGGTTCATTAAAAATTTGTGAAACTATTACCGATGCTGTTTTTTGCCCAACCCCTGGCAATTCCTTTAACTTTTCTAAAGAATTTGGAACTTTTCCATTATATTTTCGAACAAGAATTTGTGACATTTTCTTAATATTCTTTGATTTAGTAGGAGCTAAACCTATTTGACGAATTAGGTTTTTAATTTCTTCTACTTTGAGCATAGACATTTTTTTAGCGGAATCTGCTTTAGCAAATAATGGAGGAGTAATTTCATTAACTTTTTTGTCAGTACTTTGAGCACTTAGCATGACAGCAACTAAAAAGGTAAAAGTATTTTTGTGATCAAGTGGAATCTCAGGTTCAGGATAGAGATTTTCTAATGTTTTTATAATAAAATCTATCTTATCAACATGATTAGAAAACAAAACTAAAAGTTAATTTTTTAAATAATTTACTTTGCCTAAGTTAGATGTATTTATAACATCTAAAGATTTAGAATAGGATATAATACTATTTAATGTTTCTTTTTTAGGACTTAATTTTTTATGTTTTTTCTTTTTTGTTAAAAGGTTTTTTAACAAGTACTTTGTAAAATTTCTTCTCATACATATTTTTTTTAAGTGTTATCATAAAATTAGTAACGAAAAGAAACTTAATTTATTGTGCTAAAATAACTGCAAATCAATATTATATTTTTTTGAGAGTCTACGAATATTAATTAATGCATACCTCATTCTTCCTAATGAAGTATTAATACTAACACCTGTTAAATCTGATATTTTCTTAAATGACATGTCTTCAAAATATCTTAATTTAACAACTTCTTTTTGATCATCTGGAAGTTCATCAATTAATTTATTTAAATCTCTATGGATTTGTTTTTGTATAACTTTTTGCTCCTGAGAAATTTCACCATTTTCTATTATATCAAAAATATCAAAATCATTATTTAGTTTAATATTTTTTTGTTTTGATATTTTTCTAAAATGATCGATAATTAAATTATGTGCAATCCTCATAACCCAAGAAATAAATTTCCCCTCTTCATTATATTTTCCTTTTTTAAGAGAGTTTATAACTTTTATTAATGTATCATGAAAAAGATCTTCTGCTAAGTCTAAACTTCTAACTTTTGAAACAATAAATGCATAAATTTTATCTTTATGCCTAAATAATAACTCTTCAAAACAATTGGAACTTCCTTGTATATAACCTTTGACTAAATCTTGGTCACTTAACGCATTTACACTCATAACTTTTTGATTTTAATTAATATAAAAGTAGAGGTGTTTAAATAGAAGGTGTTTTAGTTAGTAATGCGATTTATGTTATTACAAAATTAAAAAAAGAAATCAAATAATCCAAATCATATGTGTAATTTTGTAAAAGTTAAAATATATACATTTATTTTTGAAAGACTTAATTAAAATAAAAGGTGTTAAAACACACAATTTAAAAAACGTTTCATTAAACATAAAAAAAAATAAGCTGATTACTATTTCTGGTGTCTCGGGCAGTGGTAAATCATCACTAGCTTTTAGTACTTTATTTGCAGAAGGACAAAGACGATATATAGAGAGCTTATCATCATATGCTAGACAATTTTTAGGGAAATTAAAAAAACCTGATGTTGAAAGAATTGAGGGCATTTGTCCAGCAATTGCCATAGAACAAAAAACAACTACAAATAGCCCAAGATCAACTATAGCTACTAGTACAGAAATATATGACTATTTAAAACTTTTATATTCTAAAATCGGTAAGATTATTTCCCCTATTTCAAATACTGAAGTAAAAAAAGATAGTATTGAAGATATAAAACAATTTGTGCTAAATAATAAATCAAATACATTAATTTTATTTAATTACATAAATTCTAATTTTAACAGTAAAAATGAATTAATAAAACAAGGTTTTTCTCGATTATTTTATGAGAATGAAATAGTAAAAATTAAAGATTTAGATTTTGATGACCAAAAATTAAAAAAAAATGTTTTATATGTTGTAGTTGATAGAATTATAATTGATAACATTGATAAATCAAGGTTACAAGATTCTATTGAAACATGCTTCAGGCTAGCTAGAAATACTTGTTCTGTTCAAATGAATAATAAGATTTATGATTTTTCAAACAAATTAGAAATGGATGGTATTTCTTTTATTGAAAAAAGTACTAATTTATTTTCATTCAACAACCCCTTCGGTGCATGCGAAAGCTGTGAAGGCTATGGCTCCATTCTTGATATTGACCCCAAAAAAGTTATTCCAAATGAACAACTTTCTGTTTATGAAGGTGTTGTAAAATGTTGGTCTGGCGAAAAACTAAGTAGATGGAAAGATAAGTTTATTCAAAACTCAATAGATTTTAATTTTCCAATACATAGACCATATAACAAACTTTCTGAAAATGAGAAGTACATTTTGTGGAACGGTAAAGATAAGTGTAAAGGAATATATACTTTTTTTAAATCTCTTGAAAAAGACAAATATAAAATTCAAAATAGAGTCTTAATATCTAGATATAGAGGTAAAACATTGTGTAAATCTTGTAATGGAAATAGATTGAGAAAAGAAGCTTTATATGTTCAAGTTGGCGGAAAGAACATTTCAGAAGTAACAAAAATGACAATTGAAAACGCATTGATATTTTTTAAAGATTTAACTTTAAGTGAAAAGGAATTAGTTGTTTCAAAAAGAATTCTAAAAGAAATTAATGATAGACTAAGTTGTTTAGTTGAGATTGGGCTAGATTACTTAACTTTAGATAGAAAATCAAATACATTATCTGGTGGAGAATCGCAAAGAGCAAACATAGCAAAGTCAATTAGCAACTCTCTAGTTGGCTCAATGTATATACTTGATGAACCCAGTATAGGACTGCATTCAAGAGATACACACAACTTAATTAAGTTACTTAAAAAATTAAGAGATATTGGCAACACAGTTATAGTTGTTGAACACGACGAAGAAATAATTAATCAATCAGATATAATAATTGATATTGGACCTAATGCTGGTAAATATGGAGGAGAAATAGTATACAATGGATCTCCAAAAAAAATCAATAAAAAAACAAATAGCCTAACATCAAATTACTTAACAAATACACTTAGCATACCAATACCTAAATCCAGAAAAAATTTAACCAAAAAAATCAGTATTTCTGGAATAAATAAGCACAACTTACAAAATATTGATATTGAAATACCCTTAAATGGATTAGTTGTAATTACTGGAGTTAGTGGCTCTGGAAAATCTACTCTTGTAAGTGATGTAATTAAACCAGCAATTGAAAATAAAATCAATAATAAAACATCAAAAGATATTACTTATAATAATATTTCATTTAATAATAAAGATATTTATGCTGTAGAATTTATAAATCAAAAGCCAATTGGAAGATCATCCAGATCAAATCCAGTAACATACACAAAAGTTTACGATGATATACGAAACTTATTTGCTAGATCTCCTTTAGCAAAAAAAAGAAATTATAAACCTGGCTTTTTTTCATTTAATATTGATGGAGGTCGATGTCCTAATTGCAAAGGAGATGGTGAAATTAAAATCGAGATGCAATTTATGGCTGACGTTTATGTTAAGTGTGAGGATTGTAATGGTAAAAAATTTAAAGAGGAAGTTTTAGATATAAAATGCTTTGATAAAAATATATATGAAATACTTAATCTATCAATTGAAGAAGCAATTATACTTTTTAAAAAAAATAAGGAAAATAAAATTGCAAATAAGCTTCAGCCTCTAGTTGATGTTGGCTTAAATTATTTAACATTAGGGCAATCTTCCAACACTCTTAGCGGAGGTGAAGCACAAAGAATTAAACTTGCATCTTTTCTAACTAAATCACTAAATAATCAAAACTCACTATTTATTTTTGATGAGCCAACAACAGGTTTACACTTTCATGATATCAGTAAACTACTAAAATCTTTTAATCATTTAATTGATGCTGGTAATTCAATTATTTGCATAGAACATAATTTAGATGTTATTAAATGTGCAGATTGGCTAATAGACCTTGGTCCTGAGGGTGGTGAAAAAGGTGGTGAAATAATTTTTAAAGGAACACCTGAAGATTTAGTGAATTGCAAAAACTCAATTACTGGAAAATACCTTAAAACAAAAATGTAAATATCTATTTTGACAAATAGTCTTGTAAAATAATTGTAGCGCTAACCTTATCTACTAATTCCTTCTTTCTTCTATTTTTTTTATTTATTCCACTACTAACTATTGTTTGCCTTGCAATTTTTGAAGTAAACCTTTCATCAAATTTATTCACTGGAATATTCGGAAAGTTTGTTGTTAATCTTTTAATAAATCCATTTACATGATTTGTTAAATCTGTTATTTTACCGTCTAAATTTATTGGATAACCAACAACAAAAAGATCTATTTTTTCTTTTTTGATTAGATCATCTAAGTATTTATTTAAATCGTTAGTACGTACTGTTGATAATGAAAAAGCTATTTTATGTTCATTATCAGAGATTGATAATCCAGTTTTTTTAAGACCATAATCTATTCCAAGGGCCTTCCCCATATAATTTACATGTTAATTATAAACTTTTAAAAATCTAATCGATAATTATAATTTTTGATAAACTTTTGGTTTTAGTAACTACATTAATTATATATGAACCTTCTGAAATACCAGTAAGATTAATATTTTGCTTTGAATAGTTTTTAAAATTGTTGTAGTAATATGTTTTCTTACCTAATATATCAGTCACTTTTATCGTAACATCTTTTGTTGGAGAATAAAGATCTATTGTTACATTTCCATTACTAGGGTTTGGATAAATACTATAAAAATCTTGTCTTTGATCATATATAGATGTTAATAAAAAAGTAAATGATTGATTGTCAACATCTCCAAGTTCAGAATTGATTGTAGTTGTGAAAGTTAATGTTCCACAAGGATTAATAAAACAGTTTTCAAATGTAATAGAACTCATGTTACCTTGTGTATAATTATTTCCATCTGGAACTGTATTAGTTAAAATATCAATACCTCCACCTGGTGTATTAGTTATCGTAAAGCTTCCCACACAACCAGCTAAGGAATCACATGCAACAATTATAGCAGAATTGTTACTAGGTGATATAAAACTAACCATTATCATAGTATTGATCATTATACTCCCTCCACCGGCCATTAAATATGCTGTTCCAATTGTATCACCAAGATTCATTGAAGCAATATCAAAAGAGCCTGAATTTGAAACAATTAAACCTGTTGACATATCTACTTCACCAGAATCTTGAGAAACTTCGATTGTTAAATCTGACAGGCTATTACATACCATATTAGAAATAAATACATTGACATTTGGAGAGAAGCTAGTATCCAACGCAAAAAATAAATCTGTAGTATCACTACAACCATTAGCATCAATTACTGTTAATGTATAAGTGCCTGATGTAGCAGGTGTAGTAGTAAATGAAACACCAGCATTTCCTAAACTACTGGCCGTAAATCCTGACGGACCTACTAACTGGTAATCATAAGGCAATATTCCTCCAGTAGCAAGTGATGTTAAAGAAGTACTATTTGCAGATAAACTAGCCTGTAGTAATGTAGGTTCAGATACAACTATTGAGTCGGAAAAACTACAATTATTCATATCATAAACTTGTAACGTGTATGTTCCTGCAGATAATCCAGAAATATCTTCAGTTGAATCCCCGTTAGACCAAACATAATTATAACTAGCAATACCACCTGAAACAAAAGCATCAATACTTCCATCACTTAATCCATTACATGAAACTGAATTTGTAGTACTTGAAATATTTAGCGCTGAAGGTTCAATTAATGTGTAAGTATAACTTACAGAACTACATAAAAATGAATCCAATATATTAACAGAGTATGTGCCAGCAGGAATATTATTTAAATCTTCAGAATTGGCACCATTACTCCATACAAATGAATAAGGCAATGTTCCCCCTGTTGGAGATATGTTAATACTTCCTGTAGAATTACCATTACAATCAATATTATTAACAACAGTAAGAGAAGAATCATTTGTAATTTCAGATGGCTGAACCAGATTAACTGTATCGTAATTTATGCAATTATTTGCATCCGTTATAATAACACTATACTGACCTGCAGATAAACCTGATAATATTTGAGAAGTATCTCCATTACTCCATAAAAAATTAAATGGTGAAACACCTCCACTTGTTGAAGCGAAAACAGTTCCATTAGTGCTAGAAAAACATGTCGGATTTACTGAAGAAAGTGATGTTGTAAATAAACTTGGACCAGAAACAGAAATTGTATCTACAAATTCACACAAACTAACATCTGTAATTCTAACTTGATAATCACCTGATTGTAAATTTAGTGGATTAACTGGAAGTCCGTTCATATCAAAAAAATATGAAGTGTATGGTCCGAAACCTCCACTTGGGTTAACAATAATTGATCCATCTGATGAACCACATTGGGAAGCGTCAGTAACAATCTCATTTGCTTTTATATTTCCACATGGTGGATAAACGGTTATAGAAATAACCTGTGAAGTATTTTCAATGGCAGGTGCTGGACAAAAATCATCTTGGACTTTAATTACAAAAGTATATAAACTTGGCTTCAAAGTATTTCCACATGTACTCAGTACATGGTTGCAAGATGTAATCCATTCAAAATAACCGGTTCCAGTACCACCACTAGTAATAAATGGTGGTGCAGCTCCAGTTGATATTTCTTCAAATGTAGCGCATGGAGGATTTTGACATGGTGTATTGTTTGAATAATTATAAAATTGTCCGCCAGATACTTCAAACTTTAAATCTTGTCTTGTACCGTTTGGATAATAGTCATAATCATTTGCAACGAATTCAAAAGAAACCGTATCACCACAATGCACTGCTGTATCCCACTGAAATGGAGCAGGTGTACCTGGATAGAAAAAAGGAGGCTGTACAATAGGTCTGACATTACATAAAGTATCTGCACCTATATTTCCATTTGTTGTATCACCTAAATTACATGTGGGAGGAACTAAAACAACTTGGATTTCCCTAAAGATTTCTGATACTTTTTGACCACACTTGAAAGCTGAAACATTGGTGCAAGTAACATAATTTCCCTGCAAATTTGCTGGATAAAAAGTACGACCAGTCAAAGGGTTCATGACAATACCGTTTATTGGAGTATTTACAGAAAAACCACTCGAAAATGGTATTGCATTAATTAGATCTGGATTTGTATAATCATATGCTGGCGCATTGTATCCTGATGATGGATCATTATATCCATCAAGAGGTTGACCAAATGTATACACAATTGAATCTTGTTCTTCGTCAAAAGCATTATGACTGTATGTAAATCCGTTAGAAAAAGATAGCGGATCGTATCCATTATCTGTTTCTAGAATTGTTCTTGGCTTCTCATAAAACTTTGGAGAAGAGTCAAAACAAATATCATTATTTGGATATATCACCCCTGTTGAATCAATAAACGGATACATGACAGCTCTTAAGGTAAAACCATATTGGCCGGTATTGTTTGCTAAGTTTATAATTGCTAAATTTCTAGCAATATCTGTATATGTAAAATGCCAACCTAAGCTATCTGGTGATCCAGCCAGAATAACAGGATTTGACTGAAACATATGTTCTTCAACTGCTCCATTCCCATTTCCTGCATTTCCAATATTACTTCCACCGCAAGAAAAAGGAGTGTTAGGGCCATTAATATTACAAGTTGGTGACATATCATTTGAACCTAAATAATTTAAAGAAATAGAGTTAATTAAAGGATGATTATGTACAACAAGAGATTTGTTGTTTACATCCGCTAATGGAACACCTTGACAGTCTCGGTATATTTTTACATTAAAAATGTAATATCCCGTATTAGGACCGGATTTGATACATTCCCAAGTAATTTCTCCACCCATAAGATGAGTTGCATTAGTATTAAATGAAAATATCAGTGAAATTATAAATAGGAGAAATTTTTTCATAAGATTTATTTTTTGGTAAAGTTAAGATAAAAAAAATATTGTATAGTCTTTTTGCAAAAAAATTATTCAATAATAATTCTTTTTTCGACTATTCCATTTTCGTATATGAACAATAATGGTTTATTTTTTCTTTTATTAGAACCAATTCCATTAAAATCAACAATTTTAGTTAATTTGGTATTTTTTATAGATTCACTTATAGAAGATACAAAAACAAATACCGGAAATGATATTGTATCACCAATACATCCATCAGTATTTGTTTCAACAACTTTAATATTTTTATCACCAAATGCACCAAAACCAAATTCAATTGTAATAGCATTAGTATTATTACCAGACACTATATTGGCAGAATTACTAATAATCCAATTATAAGTTGAACCAACTGTAGGACTAACTGAATAGGTGTTTTGTTGAAATTGCACCGGATATTGAGATCCGTTAATAGCTGATGTATTAACAGCATTATTGACTGTAAAAGCTTGAGCAGAAGAACCATTACATCCAGATGAATCAACAACGTCTACTGTAAAACTTCCAAGTGTATCAACTACAATTTGTTGTGTTGTTTCTCCTGTACTCCATAGAAATGAAGAGTAATTTCCAGCATCAAGAACAACTTGACCAGAAGGGTTACAAAGTAGAGAATCGCCAAATGTTGTAATATTTACATTAAAAGCACCTGTTCCGGGAACAATAGATAAAGGTGAATTTATTGAACTAGCAGTGCAACCAGTAGGATAAACTACTTCACAATGATAACTTCCTGCATTAGTGGCTACAAAATTTTGTTGAGTTCCTAACCACTGCATTATACCGTTATTAAACCATTGATAAGATGCAAATCCTGGAGGTGCACTTAGTGTTACAGAACCATTACAAAGTGAAAATCCAGTTGTTGATGTTATAATATCCTGTGGAGAGATATCAATAGTTGTAACACCTGAAGTTCCAGTACAACCGTTACCATCAGTTACAGTTAAACTATAATTACCTGTTTGTATTGTTGAGATTGAAGGCGTTATTGCTCCATTACTCCATAGATATTGATTAAAACCAGCTGGACCTTCTATTAAAACAGTATCTCCTTGACAAATAAAAACTGAATCAGAAGTTGATAAAGTCACAGGAATAGTATTTTGATATATTTGAACAGGTGGTGATTGACAAGTTTGCCCATTAGTATTAGTAACAGTAACAAAATAAGTTCCAGGGTTGGAAACTGTAATTGATGAAGTTGTTAACCCTCCATTCCACAAATATGAACTAAAACTGTTTGAAACACTTAAGACCAATGGTCCACTACAAAGCGAAACACCACTACTATTTATTGATGTATTAACAACATTAATTGTTACAGTGTCAGAATAAATGTTGCCATTACACTCTAGAACTGCTAAAATATCTGTAGTTTGATTAGGAGAAAAATAAATTGAATCTCCAGACCCAATATTTTGTCCATTTGACAGATCATACCAACTTGCACCTGAACCGTAATGTATTTTGATTAATGGATCTCGTGGATTGTTCACTGGACTTGGAAAATTCCCTCCGTGACCAGTGGTAATTGTTAATAAATTGTTACTACCACAAGGCGTAACTCCAGGAACAGAACCTGCTGTTGCTGTTGAATATGAAACAGTAGTATTTCCTCCCACATAAAAACCATAAGTTGCCCCGGCAGGTATTACTACTGGAGTGATTGATATTTTAGCAGAATAAAGCGGATTTGTTGCTGTTGCTCCAGCAGGTAAATTAATTGGAACGGCTGTAGCTACTTGAGTCCATCCTGTATTTGATGTCATTACAGGAAGATAATCACCAGGGTAATACCATATATCCATATTAATTGCACCTGAATATGAATATGTACCTTGTGAAAAACCATTTATAGTAACATCTCCAGCAGAATTATTGATTACATTGAACATTGCTCCAGAGGATCCATTCGAACTTCCATTAGCTAAAGAGGCAAGACTATCAATTGCTCCTGTACATGCTGTAGCTGGTCCGGATGTAATTGCAATTAGTTGTACTGAATCTGATAAACAAATACTTTGATTAGGCCCAATGTTAATTTGTGAACTAGAAAAGAAAGGGAGAAACAAAAAAATGTAAATAAAGTTTTTCATTTTAAAATAATTTTCTTTTCAACAGATCCATCATCATATATATAAATTGAAGGCTTAAAATAACTAGTATTTGAAATTGATGTTAGATCTATTATTTCAATAAGATTTTTCTGAGTAAAAAAATTATTGGTTGTCGTTGATGTGCTTAATACACTAAAATTATCAAACCAAATTTTATCACTTCTAGTAATTGTATATTTACAATATACACCAAAATAATTTGAACTTGTAACACTTAAATCAAGAGCATTACCCTGACTAAAAAATAAGCCATTAGTATCTAAAAAAAGTTCCCAGTTACCAAGGTCATCCCTTGTTACTTTGATTTTAACATTTGGGTTATTGGTTACTAAACCGTCTACTCCATCAATTATCTTATTATGATTAGTTCCATTTTGAACATACAAACTCACTTCATCGACATCACCACTTTGTCCACCTACTTTGACATATACCGCATCTGTATTGTTGAAATCGGTTGTTGAAGACGCAAGATAAACTTTACCAAAGTTGTTTGTAGATGGGGAAAATTTAAACTCAACATCAAAAATCCATTCCCCATTTGATAGAACATTACAATTAGTTAATAAAGTTGAAGTATTTGCAATACTATCATTTAAATGTAATCTATAGTTAGAATCTACTTCAAAATTATTAATATCCCCAAACCATGTTGGATTGGATGAAAAATCACCATCCGAAAAATCATCAGTAAATTGCGCAGACAAACTAAACGATATAAAAAGTAAAAAAAATAAAACTGTTTTCATGAACTGTAAAAATAAAAAAAAATACTAAAATCAATGTACTTAAAAGACTATATCTATCAATACTTTATTTCTATATTTGCGAAAACAAAATATAAAAATACATGAGCAAGCTATCTGATAGAATTAATAAAATGTCTGAGTCTGCGACATTAGCAATGGCACGATTGAGTAGAGAATTAAAAGAGCAAGGAAAAGATGTTATAACACTAAGTTTAGGAGAACCAGATTTTGACACTCCAGATTTTATAAAAAATGCAGCAAAAAAAGCAGTCGATGACAATTTTTCTCACTACACACCTGTTCCAGGTCTTCCTGACCTAAGAGATTCAATTGTAAAAAAATTTCAAAGAGACAACGATTTAAGTTATTCAAGAGATCAAATCGTTGTTTCAACTGGAGCAAAACAGTCTTTAGCAAATGTTTGTTTAAGCTTATTAAACCCTGGAGACGAAGTATTACTTCCATGTCCCTACTGGGTAAGCTACTCAGACATGATTAAATTAGCTGAAGCTAAACCCGTAAAAATTTTATCATCGATTGAAAAGGATTTTAAAGTTACTGTATCTCAAATTGAGAAAGCAATTACACCTAAAACAAAAATGTTAATTTTTAGCTCACCTTGCAATCCTAGCGGAACTGTTTATTCTAAAAGAGAATTAGAAAGTATTGCAAAAATGCTTGAAAAATATCCTAATATCTACGTAGTTTCTGATGAAATTTATGAACATATAAATTTTGATGAAAAACATTTTAGCATTGGATCAATCGCATCAATGAAAGAAAAGACAATTACGGTTAATGGTGTTTCTAAAGGTTTCGCAATGACTGGCTGGAGAGTAGGTTTTATTGGAGCACCACTATGGATTGCAAATGCATGCAGCAAAATACAGGGGCAAGTAACATCTGCAACATGTGCAGTAGCTCAAAAAGCAACACAAGAGGCAATGCTTTCAGATCCAAAAATAACAACAAAAAAAATGCGGGATACTTTTTTAAAAAGACGAGACCTAGTGGTTAAATTATTTAATGAAATTCCCAATGTTAAGTGCAATCTTCCTAAGGGTGCATTTTATGTTTTTCCTGATGTTTCGTTTTATTTTGGAAAAAAGAACAGTAATATCACAATTAGAAATGCTGATGACTTATGCATGTATCTTCTAAATAACGCTTTTGTTGCTTGCGTTTCGGGTAGTGCGTTCGGTAATGATAATTGTATAAGAATATCGTATGCAACATCAGAAGATTTATTAATTGAAGGAATTAATAGAATTAAAAATCAGTTAAATCTACTTTCGTAATGAATTTCGAAAAAATTTTTACTGATTTTAAATCAAAAAAAATACTTATTATCGGCGATATAATGATTGACTCTTACAGGTGGGGGAATGTAGAAAGACAATCACCTGAAGCTCCCGTCCCAATTGTAAATCTAGAAAAAAAAGAAGACAGATTAGGAGGAGCAGGAAATGTAGCTTTAAATATTAAAGCACTAGGTGCTAAACCAATACTATGTTCTGTTATTGGTGAAGATTATTCTGGTAATAAATTATTAGAATTATTACGTCAAGAAAATTTATGTACAGATGGAATAATTATTGATAGAACAAGGAAAACAACCACAAAAACTCGAATCATAAACAATAGTGAACAAATAGTTCGAATTGATGATGAAGATTTATTTGATATCAAAAACGAACAAAATTTACTAGAGCTAATATATTCAAAACTTAATCAGGTTGATGTTATAATATTACAAGATTATAATAAAGGTGTTTTAACAGAAAATATAATTACAAATATTATAAAAAAGGCAAATCAAAAAAATATTCCAACAATTGTTGACCCCAAAAAGAAAAATTTTAAAAAGTACAAGAATTGTACTCTTTTTAAACCTAATTTGAAAGAAACGGTTGAAGGACTAAATTTTAATATTAATGATTTTAATGACATTGAAAAGGCAGCAAAAAAACTCAAAGAAATAATTAAATGTGATATTGTCCTAATAACTCTGTCTGAAAACGGAATATGTATTAACTATGATAATAAATTTCTGCACACAAAAGCAATTCAAAGAAATATAATAGATATATCTGGTGCTGGTGATACAGTTTTGGCTGTAGCATCTTTGTGTTACTCCATTAATATGAATAACAATGACTTATCAAAGATATGTAATATATCTGGAGGTTTAGTATGTGAAAAGGTTGGAGTTGTTACAATTAATAAAGAAGAATTAATTAAAGAAGTGAATAAATATTTGTGAAATGATAAAGCCTTATAATACAGCTGAAAACAAAAAAAAAGAAATTAAAAAAATGTTTAATAACATTGCAAAAAGTTATGACACATTAAATAGGATTTTATCACTAGGAATTGATATTTGGTGGAGAAAAAAAGCTGTTAAACAATTAAACAATCCAAAAATAATTTTAGATGTTGCAACAGGAACTGCTGATTTTGCAATATCCGCTGCAAAAAATACAAATGCAACAATTACAGGCATTGATATTTCTGATAAAATGTTAGAAATTGGTGAACAAAAAATTAAAAAACTAAATTTAGAAAATCGAATAACACTTAAAATTGGTGATGCTGAAGAAACTAGTTTTAAAAAAAATTCATTTGATGCTATAACAATTGGTTTTGGTGTTAGAAATTTTGAAAATTTAGATTTAGGATTAAAAGAAATGCATAGGATTCTAAAAAAAAATGGACAGATAGCCATACTTGAACCTTCAATACCAACATTTTTTCCATTAAAACAAATATACAATCTTTACTTTCATATTTTACTTCCTAAAATTGGAGGATGGTTTTCTAAAGACACTAGTGCATATTCATACCTACCTAACTCTGTAAAATCATTTCCAGCTAAAAAACAATTTTTAGAAAAATTAAAAAAAATTGGCTTCACAAATCAGAGACATATTTCTTTGTCCCTTGGGATTGTTTCACTTTACATCGCAATAAAATAATATTATCAAACGTTAAATGCTGATAAATGAAAAAGATTTTTAGAAACGTTATACTATTTTTAATAATTTGTTGTTCTGATGTTTCTTTTGCTCAAAAATTTAAAAAACCGCAGAATCTACCAAGATATGATTTGCAAAAATTACATTTTGGATTTACAATTGGAATAAATTCATTAGATTTCATAATGAGCAAAAATCTTAATTATGTCGGTACAGATAGTTTAGTTAATGTATATAGTAATAATCAGTACGGATTTAATTTAGGTATTGTTTCTAATTTAAGACTTGGAAAGTTTACAGATCTAAGATTTATTCCAACTCTGGTATTTGGAGAAAGAATACTTGACTACAATTTTAAGCTTAATAATATTAATGAAAATGTAATTGCCGAATCTAAAAGAATTGAATCTACACTTTTGGATTTTCCTTTTCACTTAAAATACAAATCTGAAAGATATAATAATATACGAACATTTATTATTACAGGTGTAAAATATAGTTTAGACATTGCCTCACAAGACAAAATAGATGATGAAGGTGAGGAACTTGTAAAACTAAAAAAACATGATATAATGGCAGAAATTGGTTTTGGTATAGATTTTTACTTAGAGTATTTTAAATTTTCTCCACAAATCAAATTATCACATGGTATTCTTAACGTACTTAATAAAGAAAATACGATTTACACAAAATCATTTAACCAACTAAGAACTAATGGTTGGATGCTTTCATTTACCTTTGAGTAACCAACATATTGTTCTGATATTTAGATATTTACTTTTTTTTTATTATATTTGATTTGTCTTTGATTATGGATGTGAGATTGACGTGAAATTTTATAAACCAACTTAGATGCCTACAGATCCTTTTTTTAAATTTTTTTTATTTCTAATAATATATATACTTATTCTTTTAGTTTTTAAATTTAAAGGAACAGGTGAAAAAAAAGTAACTAAAGATTGTTTAAATGCATGTCCATGTGAAAAAAATTGTCCCCTGAACAGAATAGAAAGAAAAATGTCAGATAAATTTTTTAATCACCTAACTTTTAGAATCTTCAATTTTAAAAGATATAAATGCAGTTCATGTGAATGGCAAGGATTAAGATGGGAAAAAGATTTTAAAGCAAAATCTTAACTAGTAAATTCATGTAACATTATAGCTGCAGAAACAGCAACATTTAATGAATCAATTTCATTTCCAAACTTTTTAATTGATATATCCTCATCAATATACCTTTTCAAATCTTCTGATATGCCCCTTGATTCGTTTCCCAAAACTAAATGACAATTTCTATCAAAATTATTACTTCGTATACTTTTACCTTTTTTAAAGGTTCCGTATATCTTTGTATTTATATTTGATAAATATGAACTCAAATTTTTATACTTTATATTAACTCTAAAAACAGACCCCATACTAGCTTGTATAACTTTATTGTTAAACATATCAACTGAATTTTCTGAGCAAACAATTTTTTTTATAGAAAACCAGTCAGCCAATCTAATTATTGTTCCTAGATTACCTGGATCACTAATTTCATCCAAAACTAAAGTAATATCATGTTTGAAATCATATGAGTTATCACTTATTCTAGCAATAGCAATAACTTTATTAGCCTTTTTTAAACTACTTATTCTTTGTAAGTTTGAACTAGAAACATATTTTACTTTAGTGTTATCCACTGTATTTTTCCAATCTTTAATCGCATATAGCTCCATGACTTTATATGAAGACAACAAGAGTTCCCTAACACATTTATCTCCTTCAACAATAAATTGACCTGTTTTTTTTCTATTTACTTTGCGATGCAATTTATTTATTCGTTTTATATCTGAACTGCTAAGCATAATTAAATTTTATTTATCAATAATATGAAAATATTGCAAAAAGATGTTTAAATTAATAACATTCTTATAATTTTGTCAAAAAAAAATAAATATGTCCAAATTTAGTAAAGGAATTATCACAGGTAAAGAAGTTCAAAGAGTATTTCATGATGCAAAACTTAACCAATATGCTTTACCAGCAGTTAATGTAACTAGCACAAGTACAGTTAATACTGTTTTAGAAACAGCCGCAGAGCTAAATTCTCCAGTAATAATCCAATTTTCAGCAGGAGGTTGTCAATTTTACGCCGGTAAAGGATTAAAAGATGATAATTTTGTAGCATCAATTAACGGAGGAATATCTGGGGCTTTTCATGTCCATCAAATGGCCAAAGTATATGGAGCAAGTGTAATATTACATACTGATCATTGTGCTAGAAAAATATTACCATGGATTGATGGTTTATTAGATGCTGGAGAAGAACATTTTAATAAATACGGAACTCCTCTATACAGTTCTCACATGATAGACTTATCAGACGAACCTATTGAAGAAAATATAGAAACTTGTAAAAAGTATTTAGAAAGAATGAGTAAAATTGGCATGACATTAGAAATCGAACTTGGAATAACTGGAGGTGAAGAAGATGGTGTAGATAATACGGGTATTGATAGTTCAAAACTATACACTCAGCCAGAAGAGGTTGCCTACGCATACGAAGAACTTGTATCCATTAGCAATCAATTTACTGTTGCTGCTGCATTTGGAAATGTTCATGGTGTGTACAAACCAGGAAACGTAAAATTAACACCTATAATCTTGAATAATTCCCAAAAATTTGTTCAAAAGAAATTTAACACTGATGCAAAGCCAATAGATTTTGTATTTCATGGAGGATCAGGTTCATCAAGATCTGAGATAGAAGAAGCAATTTCATATGGTGCAATCAAAATGAATATTGACACAGATTTACAGTGGGGCTTTACAACAGGTGTTAGAGATTATTTTAAAGATAAAAAAGAATATTTAAAATCTCAAATTGGAAACCCTGAAGGAGATGACAAACCAAACAAAAAATATTACGACCCAAGAAACTGGTTAAGATCTGGAGAAATTACATTTAAAAACAGATTAATCAAATCTTTTGAAGACTTAAACAATATAAATAGAAATAGTTAATATGAGTTGGTTCAAAAGAATTAAAGAAGGAATTACCACTTCTACTGACAATAAAAAAGAAACCCCTGACGGATTATGGTATAAATGTCCGAAATGTAAAGAAATTGTTACAACAAAAGATCATAAAAAAAATTTATATTGTTGCGTAAAGTGCAACTATCACAGTAGAATTGGTTCAAATGAATATTTTGAAATTCTATTTGATAAAAATAAATACACAGAGCTTGATGTAAATATGGTTTCAAAAGATCCTTTAAAATTTAAGGATAAAATTTCCTACACCGAAAGAGTAAAAAAAATACAATCTAAAACAAAACTTAAAGATGCAGTAAGAACCGCATATGGTATGTTAAAGGGAGAAATGGTAGTTATAGCATCAATGGATTTTAATTTTATAGGAGGATCTATGGGTTCTGTTGTCGGTGAAAAAATTGCTAGAGCAATAGATTATTCAAAAAATAATGGATATCCTTTGATAATAATTTCAAAATCTGGTGGCGCTAGAATGATGGAAGCAGGTATTTCATTAATGCAACTAGCCAAAACATCGGCAAAACTTGCACAATTAGACAGTAAAAAAATACCATATATTTCATTATGTACTGATCCTACATTTGGAGGTGCAACAGCGTCATTTTCCATGTTAGGAGATATGAATATTGCAGAACCAGGAGCGTTAATTGGTTTTGCTGGCCCAAAAGTTGTAAAAGAAACCATTGGTAAAGATTTACCAAATGGATTTCAAACTGCAGAATTTTTACTTGAACACGGATTTATTGATTTTATAGTTGATAGAAAAGAATTGAAAGATAGGTTAGCACAAATCTTTAAAATATTAAAAAAATAATTTTCTAGAAGAAAGTACTAAAATTCATTTGTTTTATTAAATTTGCAGCCCGATAAAGATTTATTATAATGAGTATAACAACGAAAGATAAAGAAAAAATATTTGAAAAGTTCGGAAGTAGTTCTAAAGACTCTGGATCAGTTTTTAGTCAA
>MDTE01172193.1_pt1 | contig 20857 bp, 17 predicted proteins | sample 811231 | NCBI WGS metagenome assembly MDTE01 (sample SAMN05326651, study PRJNA326480) | marine metagenome | isolation source: seawater | place: Indian Ocean: Red Sea | collected 2010
CTCAGGGATAGTGCCACAGAAAATAAACCGCCTTATCAAGGCAAGGGTGAAACGGCGTGGTAAGAGCACACCGGGTTTTTGGTAACAAAAACCGCATGGCAAACCCCACTGGGAGCAAGGCTAAATAGAGATGACACTGCATTTGATGCTAAAAACAGTCTTTAGTTCGTCATCTGGGTTAGCTGCTTGAGCTTAAACGCGAGTTTAAGTCTAGATAAATGACTTCTTCAATGACAGAACCCGGCTTATAGACTATCTGGCTTCATAAAATTATTACCCTTAAATGTTCCTATTTTGTATCCTTTTTACATAAAACAATATATTGACTGCTTTATATAAAACCCATAATATCCCATGAAATCCCAAATGGAGGGTTTTTTGAATATTATTAAAAAGGAGTTTTTATCAAAAAGTTTAATTTTAAGCTCCGTTTTTGCGTGTGTTTTTAAAAGTTATGTTTTTATCAAGTTACGAGAACAAATTAGACAAGAAAGGGAGGGTTTCAGTGCCTGCTACTTTTAGATCTCACTTAAGCTCTTTAGGTTACAACGGGTTTATTAGCTACCCTTCTTTCAATCACTCAGCACTAGAATGTTGCTCTCAAGATAGAATTGAAAAGTTGTCTAATACAATTGATACTCTAAACCCATTTGAAGATAAAAGGGATTACTTCGCAACATCCGTTCTTTCTGAAAGTATTAATTTACAATTTGATAGCGAGGGTAGAATTTCACTTACAGACAAATTACTAGATCACGCCAAAATCAAAAAAAATATTTTATTTGTTGGTTTAGGAAAAACATTTCAGATATGGGAACCAAGTCTTTTTGAAAAATTTAAAATTCTAGCAAGAAAAAAAGCGCATCAAAACAGATCAAATTTTAAATGGGACAACAAACAAAAAAGGGAGGAAGCATGACTATTAATATTGGCGGAGGAGAATTAAAAGAATTAAAACCAAGAATTTTGGTTTTAGGTGTAGGGGGAGCTGGAGGGAATGCAATTAATGCAATGATAGAGTCGGGACTACAAGGTGTTGAATTTGTTGCAGTAAATACGGATGCACAAGATTTGAAAATGAATAAAGCTGACGCAAAAATTCAAATAGGAATGAATTTGACTAAAGGATTAGGTGCAGGCGCTAAGAACGATATAGGTCAAGCAGCTGCTGATGAGTCTTTAAATGAAATAATTAATTATTTGCAGGGCAGTAATATGGTTTTTATAACTGCTGGAATGGGCGGAGGTACAGGAACAGGGGCATCACATGTTATCGCTAAAGCAGCTAAAGAATTAAATATACTTACCGTTGGAGTTGTAACCCTACCGTTCTCTTATGAAGGTCCTAAAAGAATGAGAAGAGCTTTGGAAGGATGGGAGCAACTAAGACGTCATTTAGATACTTCAATTGTTGTGCCAAATCAAAACCTTTTTAAAATTGCAAGTGAAACAACAACATTCGAAGAGTCTTTTGAGCTATCAAACAAAGTTTTAAAGCACGGTGTTCAAAGTGTTACGGACTTAATGGTAAGACCTGGATTAATAAACTTAGATTTCGCTGATGTTGAAACAGTTATGAGCTCAAGCGGTAAAGCTATGATGGGTACAGGCGAAGCAGAGGGCGAAAATAGAGCTACAGTAGCTACTGAGCTAGCGCTTAATAATCCTTTAATAGATGATTATTCTTTAAAAGGAGCAAAAGGATTGTTAGTAAATATAACAGGCGGGAAAGATATTACTCTCTTCGAGGTTGATCAGGCAGTAAACAAAATAAGAGCTGAAGTAGATCCCGAAGCTGAACTTATTTTCGGAGCAATACAAGATGAAACTCTTTCTGGCAAAATGATAGTTTCAATTGTTGCTACATCTTTACAAGGATCAGCTTTAGAAACTCGAACTCCTGAGTCTAAAACTGTGCTAAATATGTTTAATAGAGTTAAAAATAGAAACACAGGATACTCAGAGGGTTTATTTCCTAAAACTACACATATAGAAAACAATACTTTTGATTCTATAAGTGGAGCAACAGCTTTTAAGATTGAAGAAAAAGTAGAGACTAGTTCTACTCCTGAAACTTCAATTGTTCCAGAGACAGAAATTAAAGCAGATCCTGTTAATTCTGAAAATCTAGCAAGTGGAATATCAATTGAAAATGCCTCTTATATTGAAAACCAATCAGGGCCGGACGCAGTATTTGATAATGAGATTAATCAACCAGAAGTTAATGAAAAGGTTGAGGAAGAATTTACTCCCCAACTTTTTGCAGACGATAGCTCCAATAATCTTGAGGAAGATACTAATAAGATGGAAGAGCCAAGAGAAGAACAAAACGAAAAACTATTCGATCAAGAAAACAATACTGAAGAAGAAGATTTTGAGATACCCGCTTTCTTAAGAAGACAAAAATTCTAATGAAAGACTCAAAAAGAAATGAACTTCCCCCAATCATCACTGGAATACCGACATTTTCCAGTGATGCTGAACGAAGTAATTAAGGTCTGTAATCCAAAAAAAGGTGGAAATTTTATTGACTGCACTTTTGGTGCAGGCGGTTACTCAGCGGAATTATTAAAATTCCCTAACACAAGTGTAATCGCTTTAGATAGAGATAAAGAAGTAGAAGAGAGAGCCAACACTTTAAAAAAAAAATATAATAATAGATTTAAATTCTACAACGAAAAATTTAGTAATTTAGACAAAGTAATAGATTTAAAAGAGAAGGCTGATGCGATTATATTTGATCTTGGAGTTTCATCAATTCAATTATTAAATATGTCTAGAGGTTTTTCTTTTAAATCAAAACATAAAATTGATATGAAAATGGGTTTGTCATCAATTTCAGCAGAAGACATTATTAATAATTTTGGTGAAGATAATTTAAAAGAAATTATAAAAGTATTTGGTGATGAAAAAGAAGCATCAAAGATCGTAAAAAATATAATAAAAGAAAGAAAAATCAAAAAAATTTCTAAAGTTACAGATCTTGTTAAAATTATTAAAAAAAGTAAAAGAAAAGATTATTCCAAAAAAATAAATGTATGCACAAAAACATTCCAAGCATTGAGAATTATTGTTAATAAAGAAACCACAGAGCTGGTAGAGGGAATTATCAAAGCAAGTAGATTCGTAAAGTCAGGTGGCAAGATTATAATAATTAGTTTTCATTCAATTGAAGATAAAATAGTTAAATTTTTTTTTCAAAATTATTCGAAGAATAAATCTAAACCCTCAAGGTATTTACCCGAAGATACTTCCAACACAACAATTCTTTTTGAAGAATATAAAAATAATTTGATTAAACCAAAAAAAGAGGAAATTAAAAATAATCCACCATCCAGATCAGCAAAATTAAGATTTGCTATGAGAAATAATAATGATTTTAATGAACCTGAAAATTTTAGACTAAAATTTAAAAAATATTTAGATTTAGAAAGTATTTATGTTTAGTAAAAAACTAATTATCTCATTAGTCATGTTTTCTTTTTTTATGGTTTTTACATCAATTATTAAAACAAAAACAAGATTAATAGAAAAAAACATCAATTTAAATGAGAGACAAATATCAATTTTAGAAAGTGAAATTTATGAGTCTCAACTTGATTTTTATTATTTAACATCACCTGACTATCTTAATAAAAAAATTATAGAGTATTCTGATGATGAATATTTAAGCATTCAATACTCAGAAATTTATTTTTCTCTAAACCAGTTTTTAGAAGAAAAGAAAAACACAGTAAAACATGTAGAAAATGAGAAGAAAATCCAAAAAAAATAAAACTAATATTAATCAAAAAAGTTTCTTTTTTGAAGATTATTTAGAGACTAATCAAAAAAAGAAAATAATTTCTAAATCACCAGTTTCTGAAGATCGCATTTATATCTTATTTTTTTTCTTTTTATGTCTTATTGCAATATTTTCTATAAAGATAACTTTTGTTTCAATTCAAAATCCAGAGCCTTTATATGTAAAAAAAAATAACTTAAATTTTTTGCCTTTGAGAAGAGATATTGTTGATAGGAATGGAATACTAATATCTAGGAACATAAAAGCATTTCATGCAGCAATAAAACCTAATCTAGTTAAAGACAAAGAAAGACTTCTATTAAAGATTAAACTAAACTTTCCAAAAATCTCGCAATCAAAACTTAAAGAAAATCTTTATAAAAATAAGTATTTTTACTTAAAAAAAAGATTAACTGAAGGTGAAAAAAAAAAGTTATGGTCAATGGGTGAAAAAGGAATAATTTTTGAGTCGTTTCAGTCAAGAATATACCCCCATGCAGAGCTTTATAGTCACATACTAGGTCAAACCGACAACGACAACTATGGAATATCTGGAGTAGAAAGCTATTTTGATAAAGAGCTTAAAAACTTAAAAAAAATTCAAGAACCTTTAAAATTAACCTTAGATACTAATTTACAGTATTTAATTAAAAAAGATTTAGAGAAAGGTATTGAAGACTTTGATGCTATTGGAGCAGCTGGACTGCTTATGAATGTTAGAAATGGAGAGGTATTATCATTAGTATCTCTTCCAGACTACAATATTAACAATCGCGTTAATATTAGTAGTCATAGCTATACAAATAAAATCACAAAGGGTGTTTTTGAATTAGGCTCAGTTTTTAAAACTTTTACTACAGCACTGGCCTTAGAAGAAAATTTATTTTATCCAGACACAGTTATAAAAAATATTCCACAAGAAATTAAATGTTCAAAACATAAAATTTCAGATTTAAAGGTATTTCCAAAAGATCTCACTGTTGAGGATATTTTAATCAGATCTTCAAATGTTGGAACCCTGATGATTGCAAGAAAAATAGGAGAGAAAAAATATAGAGAATTTCTTAACAAACTTAACTTACTCGAAACAATAGATTTCGAATTAAATGAGATTGGCAAACCATTATCATTTAGATGGGATAAATGTAAATTAGAAACCGTATCTTTTGGTAGAGGTATAACAACTACTCCATTACAGGCAGCAGCAGCTTACGCAGCCATCTCTAATGGTGGTTTTATAATTAAGCCAACTATAAAAAGAAATGAAAATCATAAATTAAATGAAAATAGAATTATTTCAGAAGAAACTAGTAAAGAAATGAATAAAATTTTGAGAAAAGTCGTAACCGAAAATGAGGGAACTGCAAAACTTGCCAATATATTTGGTTATTATGTAGGTGGAAAAACTGGAACCTCAAAAAAATATGGTGAGGGAAATAAAAATTTAAACACTTTTATATCCATTTTTCCTACTCACCAACCAGAATACATCTTATTAGTGATGATGGATGAACCTAAGGCAGCCCCACATATAAGCTATAACTATAAGGGCCACAAAATTAAAAATATCAAGAGAAATGAGGCTGGCTGGAACGCAGCTTACGTTGCAGGCAAAATAATAGAAAAAATTGGACCTATTTTAGCCATAAACAACGACGAGGTTTACAGCAACCATGTTGTTAAAAAACTTAATTAAAATTTCCCAAAAAGAAATTGATCTAATAATAATAAAAGATCTTTCCCTAGATAGTCGAAAAGTAAAACGCGGCGACCTATTTTTTGCATTGAAAGGAAGTAAATCAAATGGTGAGAAATTTATTAAACAAGCTATAGCAAAAGGGGCAAAAGCAGTAATTTCTCAAAGAAATATTAAGATAAAAACCAAAGTACCAATAATTAAAGTTAATAATATCAAAAAGGTTTTAGAGGACTCTTGTAAAAAATTTTATAAAAAAAAACCTAAAAATATAATTGCGGTCACAGGTACTAATGGCAAAAGCTCCGTCGCAGATTTTTTTTATCAAATACTATCTTTCAATAAAATACCAGCAGCATCTATAGGAACTTTAGGAATAAAGAAAAAAAATAAACTAGTTAAAACCAATCTAACTTCTTTGGATATTATTACTTTACACAAAGAATTAGAAAAAATTAAAGATCAAAATATTGAAAATGTTATTATAGAAGCATCAAGCCACGGCTTGAGGCAAGGAAGATTAAGTGGAATTAATTTCAAAGCTGGAATATTTACAAATTTTAGCCAAGACCATTTAGATTATCATAAATCAATGCAAGATTATCTTAAAGCAAAGATGATTTTATTTTCAAAATTATTAAAGAAAAACAAATATGTAATTACAGATGATAATTTAAAAGAGTTTAATAAAATAAAAAAAATTTCGAATCAAAAAAAACTTAAGCTTATCACCATAAATAAAAATAGCTTATCCCTTCACAAAAAATCTAAAAAGCTAATAGGTGTTTTTCAAGCTAAAAATTTATCAATGTCAATTTTAGCAGCTAATTTATGTGGCTTGAAAAAAAATAAAATTTATAAGGTTTTAAATAAAATAAAAAATGTAAACGGAAGACTAGAACTTATTAGAACTTTACCAAATAAGTCTAAAATTTTTATAGACTATGCTCACACACCCGAAGCTTTATCAACAGTATTAAAATCTTTAGAAGAACATTATAGAGAAAATATTAATTTAGTTTTTGGCTGCGGAGGAGAAAGAGATATTAAAAAAAGACCTTTAATGGCAAAAGTTGCAAGCGGTCTGGCAAATACAATTTATATAACCGACGACAATCCAAGGAATGAAAATCCAAAAAAAATAAGAAAAATAATAATTAATAATCTAAAAAATAAAAATTTTTTTGAAATAGGCAATAGGGCTAAAGCTATACAAGCAGCAGTCAAAAACTCTCGACCAAATGAAATAATTTTAGTTGCGGGAAAAGGCCATGAAGCATATCAAGATTATGGAAAAAAAATACTTAAAATCTCTGATAAAAGAATAATACGTAATTTAAAAGTAAAAAAGATAAAGAGCAAAAGACAAATGTTTATTTTTGAAAATAATAAAAAAGCTCTTAGTAATACATTAAATAAAAAAATAAATTTTAATTTTAAAGGGGTTTCTATTGACTCTAAAAAAATAAAAAAAGGCAATCTATTTATTGCTTTAAAAGGAAAAAATAAAGATGGTCATGATTATGTGTCTAATGCTTTTAAAAACGGAGCAAGTTTTTGTGTCATTTCAAAAAAAATAAAAAAAACAAATAATAATAGATTAATAAAATGCAAAAATACTAAAACCTTTTTAGAAAAATTTGGTAAAAATAAAAGAATTTTATCTAAAGCTAAAATAATAGCTATTACTGGAAGCGCAGGAAAAACTAGTGTTAAAACAATTCTAGGTAATTTATTAAATAGTTATGGAAAAACTTATTTTTCACCTAAATCTTTTAATAATCATTATGGTGTACCAATAAGTCTAGCTAATTTAAATTCTGACCACAAATTTGGTGTTTTTGAAATTGGAATGAGTAAAAAAGGAGAAATTCAAAAATTATCTAAAATGGTCAAACCCGATTTAGGTATCATTACTAATATTGGAGAAGCTCATTTAGAAAACTTTAAAAACATAGATGGTATTGCAAAAGCTAAGGGAGAAATAATAGAAAATATTAAGAGAGATGGTACATTAATTCTTAATAGAGATGATACTTTTTATAATTACTTGAGAAAATTAGGAAAAAACAGAAACCTCAAAATTTTATCATTTGGAAAGTCAAAATACTCAGATGTTCATCCAATCTCTATCAAGAAAAATAAAAATTATTGTAAAATTAATATTAAAGTTGTGAATGAAAAAATAGTTTTAAAAGTAAGAAATATAAATTTGTACAATATTCTTTCTACACTTGCAGTCTTGAAAAGTTTTGAACTAAAACTAAAAAAAGTTTTAAGAATATACGAAAAACTAGTTCCTACCGAAGGCAGGGGAAAAATCCATGAAGTGAATAGATTTAAAACAAACTTTAAATTAATCGATGAAAGCTATAATGCGAACCCGCTTTCCGTTAAAAATGCAATTATAAATCTCTCCAATATTAAGAACAATAGTTCAAAAAAATATATACTTTTGGGTGATATGCTTGAACTTGGAAACAGGTCTGAATTTTTTCATAAAAATTTATCGAAAGTTATAAACAATACGGATATAGATAAAGTTTTTGTTTACGGTGAAAAAATAATAAGCACTTATAAACATATGAAAAAAAAGAAACAAGGAAATATTCTACAATACAAAAGTGATTTCGATGAAGTCTTTTCTCAAATAATTAAAAAGGATGATTATTTGATGATTAAGGGTTCTAATGCTACTGGCTTGAACACACTTTCTAAAAATATAATTAAAGGTCACAACAATGCTATTTAGTTTTTTAACTTCATTTATAGACAACTATTCCTTTTTAAATGTTTTTAAATATCTAACTTTTAGAACTGGCTTATCAGTAATGACTTCTTTGGTAGTAGTATTTTTAATAGGTGGACCTCTAATTAAGTTTTTTTCAAAAAAATTAATTACTGGACCGATAAGACAAGATGGACCGATAGATCATATAATAAAAAAATCTGGAACTCCAACAATGGGTGGGCTAATAATTATTATTGGGATAATATCAAGCACTCTTCTTTGGGCAGATCTTAAGAATATTTATATATGGACTTTAATTTTTGTTTCTTTAAGTTTAGGAATACTCGGATTTTTTGATGACTTATTAAAAATTAAACTTAAAAATTCTAGAGGATTAAATTCAAAATTAAAATTTTTAGGACAATTAGTTATTGGTTCAATAGCCTTATTTATTTTAATAAAATATTCAGATCATGAATATTTATATGACCTTTACTTTCCTTTTTTTAAAAATCTTATTTTACACATGGGCTTGTTTTTTGTTCCGTTTGCTTTATTCATTATTATTGGTTCTTCAAATGCAGTTAACCTTACTGACGGCCTAGATGGTTTGGCAACCGTACCTGTGATGCTCGTAGCTTTGTCTTTTACATTAATTTGCTACATTGTAGGTAACACAATTTTCTCTGAATATTTGCAACTTCAATACATCCCCGATGTTGGAGAGCTTTCAATTTTTTGCGGTTCTATTGTGGGATCTTGTTTAGGTTTTCTTTGGTACAACGCGCCTCCTGCAAAAATATTTATGGGAGACACAGGGTCGCTTTCTTTAGGCGGCTCTTTAGCAGCAGTTGCTATAATAGTAAAACATGAAATTGTATTAGCAATAATTGGTGGCCTTTTTGTTTTAGAAACAGTCTCTGTAATTATTCAAGTAATCTCTTTTAAATTAACTGGCAAAAGAGTTTTTATGATGGCTCCAATTCATCATCATTTTGAAAAAAAAGGATGGGCAGAATCTACTATTGTTATCAGATTTTGGATTATTGCGATTATCTTAGCCCTAGTTGGTTTAGCTACTTTGAAATTACGTTAAAAATTAATGGAAAGATTTTTAAATTTAAGGAAAAAGAAGTTTGCAGTATATGGTCTAGGAGCCACAGGTAAATCAGTAATTAATTATTTTAACAAAAAAAAAAATTCGTAATTATTCTGTTTGGGATGACAATAAAATTTTAAGAAAAAATTTTAAGTCGAAGACTCACGATTTTGAAAAAAGCTTGAATAATCAAGACTTTATTGTCGTAAGCCCAGGAATAAACATTAAAAAATCAAAATTTAAAAAAAAATTAATTAAATTTAAAAAAAAAATCATAACAGATTTAGATTTATTTTATTTGATCAATCCAAATGTTAAAACAATAGTAGTTACTGGCACAAATGGAAAATCGACTACTTGCAAAATATTGGAACATTTACTTAAAAAAAATAAAAAAAAGGTAAAAGTAGGAGGAAATATTGGTAAGCCTATTTTAGACTTAAATATTTCTAAAAATTCTGTTGTAATAATTGAGGCCTCTTCTTTCCATTTAGCACTTTCACAGTATGTTAAGCCAAACTATGGAATTATACTCAATTTAAGTAGAGATCATATAGATTGGCATGGCAATATGAATAATTATTTAGAGTCAAAACTAAGAATATTTAAAAATCAAAAAAGACAAAACTATGCTTTTTTAAAGAACAGTAATTTAATCAAAAAATTTAGAAGCAAAAAGTTTTTAGGTAAATTAATAAAAGTATCACCTCAACCATATAATAAAATAAAAGAAAATATACAAAATAAATATTTAAATACGAAAATTAATGAAGAAAACATGTCTTTTGCATATGAATTATCAAAAAGATTTAATATAAAAAAAGACTCTTTCATTAAATCATTTAAATCTTTTAAAGGACTTCCACATAGACATGAGATATTTTATAAGAAAGATAAAATAAAATTCATAAATGACTCTAAGGCGACAACATTCGAAGCAAGCAAATATGCTTTGAAAGCTAATAATAATATTCTTTGGATAACTGGTGGACTTCCTAAGACTGGAGATAAATTTTATTTAAATAAGGTTAAAAAAAATATCATAAAAGCATACATAATAGGAAAAAACACAAAATTTTTTGAAAAACAATTGTCAAATAAAATTCAATTTAAAATAACTAAAACATTAAAGAATTCTTTAGAATTAATATTTAAATATATAAAAAAAATACAAAAAAAAAGAGAAATCACAGTTTTATTAAGTCCTTCAAGTGCATCATATGATCAATATAAAAATTTCAATCAAAGAGGAAATCACTTTAAAAAATTAGTAAAATTTTATGCAAAAAAATACCTTTAATGAAAAATTAAATAGTTATTGGAGAAATATTGATAAAAAAATATTATTTAGTTTTATTTTGTTATTTATGTTAGGACTCTTTTTTTCATTTTCTTCAACGTCTTCTTTAGCTGGTGAAAGATTAAACAAAGATTATTATTTCTTTTTTTCAAAGCATTTTTTATTTGTGATTACTGCTCTTTTTATAATGTTTTTTATTTCATTTATTGATTTAACTATTTTAAAAAAATCTGTTATTCCATTATTTTTAATCTCATTTTTAACATTGTTTCTTGTTCCCTTTATCGGGGAGGAAGTAAAAGGGTCTAAGCGTTGGCTAGATTTATATCTTTTTCGTTTACAACCAATTGAGCTCATAAAACCTTTTTTTATATTGATAACAGCTAAAATATTAACAATGGAAGAATTAAAAACTTCTATGAAATCTTATATTTTTAGTTTTTTAGTTTTGTTATCTATAATAATATTATTAGTAAATCAGCCAGATATTGGACAATCTATTCTTTTAATTGGAACTTGGATCTCTATCGTTTTTATTTCAGGCATAAGCTTAATTTATATAATTAGTTTCTTTAGTTTTTCTGCTCTCTCTCTAATTGGTTTGGTTTTGTCCTTTCCAGATAAATTTTCTTATATCACTAATCGTTTAAAAACATTTTTTGATCCATCTAAGGGAGATAGTTTTCAATCACAAAAAGCACTAGATGCAATAAAACAGGGCGGCTTAAAGGGACAGGGAATGGGAGAAGGGATACTAAAGGATAGTGTTCCTGAAGCTCATACCGACTATATCATAGCTGTTATATCAGAAGAATTTGGTTCAATTATATCAATCTTATTGATATTAGTTTTTTTATACATAGCATTCAATATCATTAAATTCACAGTTGCTGAAATCGATAAAAACTTAAAAATATCTCTATGTGGACTTTCCAGTCTGCTGATATTTCAAATGTTTATTCACATAGGTGTTAATACCAGTTTATTACCAACAACAGGAATGACTCTTCCATTTTTAAGTTACGGTGGATCTTCATTAATTGGAAGCTCTATTTTAGCTGGAGTAATTTTAAATTTTACAAGAGATAGGTTTACCAATGACTCAATATAAAAAAAAAATTTTGATTGCCACTGGTGGAACTGGCGGACATGTATTTCCCGCGTACAGTTTATCTGAGTTTTTTAAGAAAAACGATTACAAAGTTGAGCTTATAACAGATAAAAGAGGTTATAAATTTTTAAAAGATTATAAAGATCTTAAATTAAAAATAATTGACTCAGCAACAATTTTTACAAAGAATCCTTTTAATTTAGTTATTTCTTTTTTAAAAATTTTTTTAGCTTTCTTAAAATCAATTAAATTTTTGTATGAATTTAAACCAGATTTAGTTTTTGGAATGGGAGGCTATTCTTCTTTTCCTATTTGTATAGCAGCAAAAATAATTGGTATCCCATTTATTATTTATGAAAATAATTTAATTATTGGAAAAACTAATCAGTTTCTTTTACCCCTATCTTATAAAATATTTGTATCCTATCCTAATTTAAAAGGAATAAATAAAAAATATCTTAAGAAAGTCACTCAAACAGGAAATATTATTAGAGAAGAAATTTTAAACTTTAAAAAAAATGATTTAAAAAATGAAGAAAATTTTACTAATATCTTAGTTTTAGGCGGTAGCCAGGCTGCCAAAATATTTGCAGAAAAATTACCTAGTATATTTAAAAGATGTAATGAAGAAGGGTTTAAAATCAAAATATTTCAACAATGTTTAGATTATCAAAACAAAGATTTAGAAAAGGAATACGTACAATTAAATATTCAGCATGAAATTTTCAATTTTAAACATGATATCCTAAACTATTTTCATAAAGCCGATTTAGTTATTACAAGATCAGGTGCTTCTATGCTAGCAGAGCTTTTGAACTGTAATTTGCCTATTATTTCTATCCCGCTCCCAACTTCAGCAGATAACCACCAGTTAAAGAATGGTAAATATTTTGAAGAAAAAGGCTATGGATTTTTAGTAGAAGAAAACATGATTGATAAAAATCTATTTGGTCTGATCAAATCTATTCACAACGATAAAGCCTTACTAAAAGATATGAAACAGAAGCAAAAAGAACACTCTGATAAAAAGGTTTTTAAAAAAATACAGACTCATATAGAAGAACTATTTAATGATTAATATTGGTAATAAAGAAATAATCCACTTTGTTGGTATAGGCGGTATTGGTATGAGCGGACTTGCGCAAATCATGAAGATAATGGGATTTTCAGTTCAAGGAAGTGATTTAAAAAATAATAAGAATATAGAAAATTGTAGGAAGATCGGGATTAAAGTTTTCATTGGGCATTCGAAAAAAAATATTTCTAAAGCAACTATTATTGTTAAGTCTTCAGCAATAACAAAAAAAAATGTTGAGTTAAAAGAGTCAAAAAAAAGAAAACTACCAATTTATGAAAGAGCAGAAATGCTAGCCAATATTGTATCTTTAAAAAAGAATATAATTGTTACTGGATCACATGGCAAAACTACTACTACTTCTTTAGTTGCAAAAATTCTCTCTGAGGCCAAATTGGATCCGACAATTATCAACGGAGGAGTAATAAACTCAATAAAAAGTAATGCTAAATTCGGAAAAGGAGAATGGACAGTCTTAGAGGCAGACGAGTCTGATGGAAGTTTCTTAAAATTACCAATAAATTATTCTGTAGTTACAAATGTCGATAATGAACATTTAGATTTTTATAAGAGTTATCAAAACCTAAAAAGAGCATTTGTTAAATTTATAAACAAAACTCCTCCAATAGGAAAATCAATAGTCTGTATTGATGATAGAAATTTAAAGGAGATTTTAAAAGAAGTTAAAACAAAAAATTATCTTACTTATGGCTTTAACGATAAAGCCCATTACCAAATTTTGAAAACAAAATACAAATCAAATTTTACTAATTTTGAAATAAAATATAAAAATAATATTTCTAAAAATATAGTTATTAAAAATATAACCTTAAATTTAATTGGAAAGCATAATGTTTTGAATGCAACAGCAGCGATAGCAATATGTTTAAATCTTGGTATTAAAATTAATATAATTAAAAAAGCTTTAAGAAAATTTTCCGGCGTTCAAAGAAGGTTAACTAAAATATTTACAAAAGACAACAAAGACTTCTATGATGACTATGCTCATCATCCTACTGAAATAAGATCGGTTTTAGAAGGCATAAAACAAGTATACAAAAAAAGAAAAATATTATCTATTTTTCAACCTCATAGATACTCCAGAATAAAAAGTTTAAAGTTTGAATTTTCAAAAAGTTTCTCAAACTCAGATTTAGTAATACTATGTCCAATATATGCTGCTGGAGAAAAAAAAGACACAAAATATAATCAAAATAATTTTTCAAAAATTATAGCTAAAAATTCTAAGGTTCAAGTAGTAAACATTAATGATGAAGTCGATCTTAAAAAATTTTTGAAGATAAATTTAATAAAAGATGAAATTATTATAGGCATGGGCGCAGGTTCAATTTCAAAGTGGATGATAGATTTGGAAAATAAGTTATGAAGCAGAATTTAGAAAAAATTAATAGTATAAACAAAAGAACTTATTTCAAAGAAAAGCTTTCTAAGTATAACTGGTTTAATTCTGGGGGCCCAGCAGAAATATTTTTTAGACCTAATAACCCTGAAGAGCTTTCTTTATTCCTTAAGAAATTAGAAGAAAAAAAAAAAGTAAGTATTATCGGAGCTGGTTCAAACACGCTTATAAGAGATGGGGGAATTGATGGAGTAACAATAAAACTTAGTTCAAAATTCTCTTTTATTAAAATGTTAGAAAATAATATTATTGAGGCAGGAGCAGCAACACCAGATAAACAAGTCTCAGACTTTGCCACAAAAAACTCTTTAACTGGATTTGAATTTTTAACATGTATACCAGGCTCTATTGGAGGAGGAATCAAGATGAATACTGGTTGTTACAATCAAGAAATTTCACAAATTTTATTTTCTTTGACGGCTATGGATGAAAAAGGAAATATTAAAGAAATTAAAAGAGATAAAATAAATTTCTCTTATAGAAAAACAGATTTACCAGATAATTTAATTATATTAAGTGCAAAATTTAAAGGTTCATTGTCCGAAAAAGATGAAATAAAAAAAAGACAATTAGAATTTTTAAAGAAAAAAAAAGAGTCTCAACCTAGTAAAGTTAAAACATGTGGAAGTACTTTTAAAAACACAAAAGATAAAAAAGCTTGGGTTTTAATCAAAGAGTCTAATTGCCAAAATATGTCAGTAGGAGATGCAAAAATTTCTGAAAAACATTGTAACTTTTTTATAAATAATGGAAAAGCTTCATCAAAAGACATTGAGGATCTATTTCAAAAAGTAAAAAAACAGGTATTTGAAAAAACAGGTGTAAATTTAGAATTAGAAATAAAGATTATAGGAAACAATCAGTAGCTATGAAGAAAAGAAGAGTATTAGTAGTCTTAGGCGGAAATTCTAAAGAAAGAAGTGTAAGTTTAGACTCAGGAAAAGCTTGTGCAAAAGCTATAAAAAGTCTGGGATACCAAGTAAGCACTTTTGATCCTGCAAAAAAAAGCTTTAATGAAATTAAAAATTTGAAAGTAGATGTTATTTTTAACGCTTTACATGGAAAAGGCGGAGAAGATGGAAGTGCCCAAAGTTATTTTGAATATTTGAAGATCCCATACACCCACTCAGGAGTCCTTTCTTCAATGTACGCTATGGACAAAGCGATCTCGAAGAAAATCTTTTTCAAAAATAAGATTATCTCTCCAAAATATTTTGTTTTAAATATACTTAAATATAAAGATAAAAATAACCTGAAGAGGTTAATTAAAAGCAATAAATTGATATTCCCAGTGGTTGTTAAACCAACAAATGAAGGCTCAAGTATTGGCGTTAAAATCTGCAAAAATTTTGAAAAACTTAATTCTGAAACAAAATCTTTATTTAAGAATTATAAAAATTTAATGTTTGAAAAATTTATTAAAGGTCAAGAGGTTCAGGTAGCAGTTATGAACGGAAAAGCTTTGGGTGCAATAGAGCTTAAGCCCAAGAGAAGCTTTTATGACTACAAAGCGAAATATACTAAATCTGCAAATACACTTCATATAATGCCAGCAAATATAACCAAAAAAAAATACCAAGAAGTCTTAAAAATATCTGAAAAAGCTCATAACTCTCTTAAATGCAGGGGAGTAACTAGATGTGATTTTAAACTAATGAATAATAAATTTTATTTGCTTGAACTCAATACTCAGCCCGGAATGACGAATTTATCTTTGGTACCTGAGATAGCAAGATATAAAGGAATTAAGTTTGAAAATCTCGTTAAGAAAATGATTTTAGATGCAAGTATAAATCGATGATTAAATTTACTAAGATAATAAGTTTAATTTTATTATTTTTTGCCTTATCCACTTATGTTCCAAAATATGAAAATCAAAGAAAAAGTTTAATTTTTCCATTGCAAACCATTAAGGTTGAGAACAATTCTATAGTAAATGAGCAAGATTTAATTAAAGAATTAGGACATTTAAAAGGGCAAAATTTATTACTAATTGATGAAAAAGCTATAAGAGACCAAATAAAAAAATTCGATTTTATATCAAGTTTTACAGTTAATAAAGTATATCCAAAAACAATTAAAGTTACAATTTTTGAAAAAAAACCAATAGCTATTTATTCTGAAGAAAAAAAATTTTATTTTATATCTGAAGAGGGAGAATTAATTAACTTTATTGACATAAATCGCTATGAGAACCTTCCAGTAGTATATGGTAAAAATAAAAATTTTAGTGATCTTTACAAAAGTTTAGTTAATATAAATTTTCCTATGAATGAAATCAAATCATATCAGTATTTTAAAATTGGTAGATGGGATATTAATTTAAGAAACAATAAAAAAATAAAACTACCAAAAGATAATTATATAGAGGCTCTTAGTAATTTTAGTTCAATAAAAGATGATAAAAGTTTTCATAATTATAGAATTTTCGATTATAGAATAAAAGATCAACTAATTTTGAATTAAATGGAAATACATAAACCTTATCTTTTTATAGAACTAAATGATAAAAAATTTATTTTTTTGGTTGTCGAATACAATGAAGAAAATAATTTTAAAATACTAGAGTCTACTCAAATTAATTCTGAGGGGATAATGAATGGTAAGATTATTAATGCAGATATTTCATCTAAAGTCATAAGAGAAAATATTGATATAATTGAAAAAAAAATTAAATTTAATTTTAAAAATGTGACAATTATAAACAACCAAGATAATTTTCAATGTATTAATATTTCTGGATATAAAAAACTAGATGGTTCACAAATTCAAAATCAAGATATATCCTTTATTCTAAATAATATTAAAAATCTTATTAATGAAAATGAGCAAAATAAATCATTAGTCCATTTATTTAATTCTAACTTTATACTAGATAACAATATTCATGATAATTTACCAGTTGGTCTTTACGGAGAGTTTTATAGTCAGCACTTAACTTTTTTTCTTTTACCTAAAAATGAATTAAAAAATATAAAATTAGTATTTAATAAATGTGACATCAATGTTGAGAGGATAATTTCTAGAAAATTTGTAGAAGGAATCGATCTAATTAAGGAAAACAATAACTCATTCACAATAATTAATCTTGGAAAAAATAAAAGTCATATTTCAGTTTTTATAAATTCGTCTTTTGTTTATTCTGAGTCCTTTTCTTTCGGAACAGATATTATAATGCGAGATGTTTCAAAAATATGCTCTCTTGATATGGATATTGTGAAAATAATATTTGCTGAAGTTTCATTTGATAAAATAAGTAAAGATAGTAGTAATGAATATTTAAATAATAAGTATTTTAAAAATTCTACATTTAGAAAAATAAGTTTATTACACTTAAGAAATATTATCGAAGCTAGAGTAAATGAAATAATAAAATTGATTCATCAAAAAAATATTAATTTAAAATATCTTAATACTCAAAACGAAAATATTTATCTTAAGTTTCAAGACTCTAACATTTTTAAAAATTGTAAAATAATATTCGAAAAAAACTATGATAATAAAAATAAGATTAAACTTATTTCACTAAATGAAGAGGAGTATCTTACTGGATGTTTAAATTCGGCGGAACTTACCAGTAAAGGGTGGGAAAAAGAAGCAATACCTATTATACAAACAAAAAAATCTTTAATTTCAAGAATATTTTCAGCTATATTCAATTAAAACCAAACTGTATTTTTTTGAAATATTAGTTGTTTTAAATATTTTTACTCAATTTTGTATATAATTCGTTAAATGATTAATCAAAAAACTATTAAGAAATCTATTGAATTAAATGGAGTAGGCTTACACAATGGAATTAAAGCTGACATTGCTATTAAGCCTGCAGATATTAATCATGGTATTAAATTTAAAAGAATAGATTTAAAAAATAATAATGTAATTGAAGCAAACTTCAAAAATGTAAATGAACCAATTCTATGTACCAAAATTAAAAATTCTAACGGAGTATCAGTTTCTACAATTGAACATTTAATGGCAGCTTTTTATGGAGAAGAAATAGATAACGCTTTGGTTGAAATAAATTCAGGAGAGGTACCAATACTAGACGGTTCATCAATAGATTTTGTTGAAGCAATTAAATCAGTCGGAATAGAAGAGCAAAAGGCACCGAGGAAATATATTAAGATTCTTAAAAAGGTTGAAGTACAAGAAGGTCCAAAATATGTTTCAATTGAACCTTTAAACAAAGATTTAATCATTGACTTTGAAATCGTGTATAAAAATCCACTTATAAGAACAAGAAGAAAAGAGTTCAAGCTAAGTGATGGAGACTTATATCCAATTTACAGCTCAAGAACTTTTTGTCTTTATGAGGATATAGATAGAATAAGAAGCCTAGGTTTAGCAAAAGGAGGTTCTTTGGAAAATGCAATTGTAGTTCAAGATAACGAAATATTAAATCCTCAAGGACTTAGAAATAGACATGAGTTTGTAGCTCATAAGATATTAGATTGTTTAGGTGATCTATTGCTTTCAGGACATAGAATTCATGGACATATTAAAACTTCACAAGGGGGTCATTATTTAACAAATACTCTATTAAGAAAAGTACTTTCTGATAATTCAAATTGGACACTCGAAAGTTCCACCGAAGAACAAAAAGATACTAAATATAACGAACCAATTGCTGCTAGAGCATAAAGAAATCTTAAAATTTACCTAATTAATTTAATTTGATATGAGTTATATGAATGTATCAAAAATTAATTATTTTCTTATTCATACTTTTTTTATCTTTTGCTTGTTCAAAGAAAGAGGTTGAAACTAATGCTCCTCCGGAAGAAGAACAAGCGTTTATAATTTATAGAGAAGCAATAGATTTGATGAATGAAGGAGAAATGTTTGTTGCAGCAAAAAAATTCTCAGAGGCAGAGTCAATACTTCCAAGAATTGAACTATCAGCAAAAGCTGCTTTAATGTCCAGCTACTGTCTTTATGGAATTAATTTTTATGATGAAGCAATAGAAAATCTAGAGAGATATATTATTAAGTATCCTGCAGATAAAAATATACCTTATGCCCACTACTTAATTGCAATATCTCTTTATGAGCAAATTTTAGATGAAAAAAAAGATATAGCTCCACTTATAAAAACTAGAGAAAAAATTGAATTTTATTTGTCTAATTATCCAGATAATGAATATGCAGTAGATTTGAAATTTAAAAAAGATTTAATTCTAAATCAATTGGCAGCAAAAGAACTTTATGTTGCAAAATACTATATAGAAAATCAAAAGTGGATTGCTGCAATAAATAGACTCAAAGTTATAGTAAACGAGTATGATGATACAATTTTTATTGAAGAAGCTCTTCATAGATTAGTTGAAATATATTATAAAATTGGTTTAGAAGAAGAGGCAAAAGCTGCCGCATCTGTTTTGGGATATAATTATAATTCAAGTGAATGGTATAAGCAGTCATATAAGGTTTTGAATAAAGATTATAAGATTGCTAAAAAAGTTGATAAGAAAAAATCAGAAGGAATAATTTCAAGAACCATAAGAAAAATACTTAAGTAAACTCATGAGAAAAAATCGAGATGAAATAATTAAGATTTATAAGGAAAATATTAAATTAATCAAAAAATTTAATACGCATTATTACTCTAAAGATTCACCATTAGTAGATGACTATGAATATGACAAAATTAAAAAAGAAACTTTACAACTTGAAAATCAGAATAAATTTTTAAAGACTTACGGATCTATTTCAGAAATTGTTGGAACAAAACCTTCCAGTCAATTTAAAAAAATAAAACATCTTAAACCAATGCTATCTTTATCAAACGCATTTAGCTCGGATGATATGAAAGACTTTCTAAGTAAAGTTAGTAATTTTCTGAATAAAAAAGATGAAAATATTGAACTCTCATCTGAACCAAAAATAGATGGTATTTCTGCTTCTCTAGTTTATGAAAAAGGGATACTAGTCAAAGGTTTATCCAGAGGTGATGGTGTCGTCGGAGAGGATATTTTAAATAATTTAATGACAATAAAAGCCATCCCAAAAAAAATTAAAGACTCAAATATTCCTAAAATTCTTGAAATCAGAGGTGAAGTGTACATAGGAAAAAAAGATTTTAAAATACTCAAAGAAAAATTTGCGAATCCAAGGAATGCTGCAGGAGGATCTTTAAGACAAAAAAAACCTGAAGAAACAGGAAAGATACCCTTAAAATATTTTGCATACGGCTTTGGTATAATTGATCCGATGATTTTCAAAACACAATCTCAATTTATAAGTAAATTAAAAGAATGGGGATTTATTATAAATCCTTACAACAAAGTAGTAAAAAATCTTGAAGAAATTCAAAACCAGCATAAATCTCTGGAGGAAATTAGGGCATCCTTAGACTATGATATTGACGGACTTGTTTACAAAGTAAACAATATTAATCTTCAATCTAGATTGGGAAATACTTCGAGCTCACCTAGATGGGCAATCGCATACAAATTTTCATCAGAAAAAGCTACTACTAAAATTAAAGATATAGTTATTCAAGTAGGAAGAACAGGCGCAATAACTCCAGTGGCAAAAGTTGAACCTGTAACAGTGGGTGGAGTTGTAGTTTCGAACGCAACTTTGCATAATGAAGATGAAATTAATAGAAAAGATATTAGAATTGGCGACACGATAAC
>MDTE01184593.1_pt1 | contig 20846 bp, 13 predicted proteins | sample 811231 | NCBI WGS metagenome assembly MDTE01 (sample SAMN05326651, study PRJNA326480) | marine metagenome | isolation source: seawater | place: Indian Ocean: Red Sea | collected 2010
ATCGCCTGACGAGATGACGTGGTCGACGCTCGTCAACGCCATCGTGAAGAGCCCACCGTTCCTCATGCGCAGGTCAGAATCATGATGATCCCGAAGCAGACCATCTCCCGTCGGACGATCCTCCGCGGCGTCGGCGCCACTCTTGCGCTGCCGCTGTTCGAGCGGATGGTCCCCACGACGCGTCTCGCCCGCGCGGCCGCCGCGCCGGTGCGCCGGTTCTGCACCGTCTATGTGCCCAACGGCATCGTCATGGAGCGCTGGACCCCGGCCACCGTCGGCACCGGGTTCGACTTCACGCCGACGCTGCTGCCGCTCCAGCCATACCGGGACCACCTGCTTGTGCTGAGCGGGCTCGACAACACCGGCGCGCGATCACGCTCGGGCGCGTCGGGTGCGCACGCCAAGCCGGCCGGCGCGTTCATGACCGGCATCGAGCCGCTGCCGACCACCGGCAGCTCGAGCCTGTCGCTCGGCATCTCGATGGACCAGCTGCTGGCCAATACCATCGGGCAGGAGACGCCGCTGCCCTCGCTCGAGCTCGGGCTGGAGGGCGCCGACACCGTCAACGGCGTCGGCACCTGCGACGTCGGCTTCAGCTGCGCCTACCAGAACCGGCTCGCCTGGAGCGGCCCGTCCACCCCGCTGCCGGTCGAGACCAATCCTCGTGTCGTCTTCGAACGCCTGTTCGGTGGCGTGGACAGCACCGACCCCGAGATCCGACGCGCCCGGATGTCTCGCCAGACGAGCATCCTCGACTCGGTGCTCGACAAGGTGGACCGCCTCCAGGGCGACCTCGGTCGGCGGGACCAGGCGAAGCTGGACGAGTATCTGCAGTCGGTGCGGGAGATCGAGCGTCGGATTCAGGTGGCCGAGGCCCAGGGCCGGGAACTGCCACTGGTCGATTCCCCGGCGGGCATTCCGGTGAGCTATGACGACCACGCGCGTCTAATGTTCGACATGCAGGCGCTGGCGCTCCAGACCGACACCTCGCGGGTCATCACCTTCCAGGTGGGTCGTGAGCAGAGCGGGGCGACCTATCCACAGATCGGCGTGTCAGACTCGCATCACCCGATCTCGCACCACGGCGGCGACAAGAACAAGATCGCCAGCCTGGCGAAGATCAACGCGTATCACACCAACCTGTTCGCGTACTACCTGGAGAAGCTGGCCACCACCAGCGATGGGGACGCGACGCTGCTGGACAACGTCATCGTGCTGTATGGCAGCGCCATCAGCGAGGGGAACAGCCACGACATCCGCAACCTGCCGATTCTCCTGGCGGGCGGCGGCGCCGGCCTGGTCAAGGGGGGGCGGCACGTCAAGTATGCCGACCAGACGCAGCGGCTGACCAACCTGCAGCTGACGCTGCTCAACAAGCTCGGGGTGCCGACCGAGACGTTTGGTGACAGCACCGGCGAACCGATCAACGAGTTATCCGAGGTGTAGGGCGGGCCACCGTCTCGGGGGCCCGCCGGCTTCAGGCTACGGGCTACAGGCGCGCAGGCATTTGGCGAAGGAAGCCCCCCGCAAAATGGCCACATGGCTCATTCCGCCAGCGGATGCGGGCGGAACTGGAACTGGACGATCTCGCTGGTCGTGCCCTTCCCGCCTTCGAGGTGATACGGCGACCCGGTGTTGAAGCTGGCCCAGACGCCGCGGCCCTTCCATCCGGTGTTCGGGTCGTCGATCCGCCCGTCCAGGCCACGGCTGTAGAACCCCAGCGGATAGGGCACCCGCATCGTCACCCACTCGCCGCTGTCCGGCATCAGCGCCAGGAGTGCGTCTGACGACGTGCCGGTAGCAATCGGGACGTTGGCTCCCAATCCCAGCGAGTCAAACTGGTCGACCCAGCTGTAGTAGTGGTAGTCGGCATTCGCCGTCCCCTCGACGCCCTGCATGCTCGGCCCGGGCGTCTGGTAGAGGGACCACCCCTCGGCGCAGTGCTGGCCGGTCGCGGTCGGACCGTTCAGGACCGCGCACTTCGTTCGGTCGAAGCTCGCGAAGTGGCCGCTGCCGCCCAGCGCGGTCCAGATCAGGCCGTTGCGATCCACGTCGATACCGCGAGGACCGTATCCCCAGGCCGACGGGTCACCCGTCGGGTCGTACGGTGGCTCGTAGACCTCAGACTTGCACGTCTCGGGCGGATCGTCGCCGAGCTCGAGACGGATCAGCTGACCGGGCACCGGGAACCGCCTGGTGATCCAGACCGATCCATCCGGATGCGGGATGATGCCGTAGGCGCGCTGGAACTTGTCGAGGCTCCCGATGCGGGTGTCCCGCGCCGGGTCCACCTCCACCTCGCCGTCGTTGGTCGGCTCGGTCCACGGCTTGGTGATCACACCGTCACCGTTCGTGTCGATCACGGTCGGACACCAGCCCTGCGCCGTCCGCTCGTCGCCGGTCTCGTCATAGAGCCGGGTCTTGAGCCAACCCACCGCCTCGGTCGATCCGCTCAACCAGAGCGTGTCGTCCTCGTCGTCGGCGAACTGCAGGTGATGGGTGAAATAGCAGGTGTCGATCAGGACGATCTTCTCGGTCGCTGGATCGTAGTAGGACAGCTGTCGCGACTCGGCCCGGTGCTGGATCGGGTAGTACTCCGCGAACGGGTGGTCCGATCCCTCGAGACACCAGTTCGGCACGTCATTCGGCCGCACCGCCTGCGTGATCCAGACCCGTCCCTTGCCGTCCATCATCGGGTTGTGGGCGCTGCGGCTCACGAGTCCCGACGGTTCGTTCGGGTAGTAGAGCGAGGGCACCGCGGTGGATGAGCCCTGGTAGGAATTGCCGCGCGCCTGGCGCTCGACCCGGGTCGGCAGGTCCATCCGCACGGACTGACGTCCGACCAGGTCGGTGATGACCAGCCCGGCGCCGCCCACGCCGTAGATCGGACCACCACCGTAGAGCGTCGGGTCGCGCTTGTCGGTCGAAACGTTGTCGTGGACCATCCCCTGCGGGTGGCCCCAGCCCCACATGCTGAGCACGAGATTCCGCTCGATACCCTGCGGCCGCGGCGGCACCGGCGGCAACTGCCCCGCGGCAATCCGGTCCGACCACTCGGAATACAGCTGGATCGCCCGCCGTCGACCGATCCGGTTGATCTCGGCCGACATCGCCGGCCCCGCACCGCCCGCCTGGATGCGGTAGTTCCAGGCGTCGGCCGTCGAGTCGAAGGAGCTGACGTCGAGCATCGGCATCTCTCGGGTCGCGAGGTTCCCGATTTGATGACAGAGCTGACAGCCGTCCTTCATCCGGTCGATCCAGTCCGCCTGGGTATTCATGGCGGTCCCGATACCGTTGCCACGCGGGCCGGTGCCAGGAAAGTCGCTCGCCGGAGGCACCTCAAGCAGCGACATCCAGTAGCTGGCCGGATAGATCTCGGCGGCCTCCTCGGGGGTCGCGTTCTCGACCTTGAGCGACACCTCGTCGCCCGGCGCGGCGCTGACCTTCGCCGAATCGAGCAGACCGTAGCCACGCACCCACAGCTCGTAGTCCGCCGGGGGCAGGTCCGGGACGAGGTAGCGTCCCGCCTCGTCGGTCACGACGATCTTGCGGAACGAGGTGTCGAAGTCGTTGGTCTCGGCAATGACCCAGACGCCGGCTTCCGGGCCCTGGTCGCCGGTCACGCCCCCCTGGATGTCGTCGCCCGCGGCTCGCGCCCCGCCGACCCAGGTCATCCCGACCGCCAGCGCGATGGCCAGCGGTCCAGCACTCCACACTCGGCTATTGATCGTCATCCCTGCCTCCTGCGAACCACGTTGTTCTGTTCTATTACCTGCACACTCTGGATCAGCCGAGCGCCGGATTCAAGCGGGAGTCGCGCCGCGGACGCGGCGCGGTGAGGATTAGCGCCCGGAGGTTTCGTCGCGGCTGCTGACCGCGCCGAGGCTTCTGAGCAGCGCCTCGGTGGTGGGATGGAGCGGGCGCGAGGCGGTGCCGACGTCGAGCGGAGTGAGCCCCCGACCGTCGGCCACGCTGACCTCGGCGCCTCGGGCGGCAATCACCTCGATCAGCTGATTCTTGGCGAGTCGGGCCGCTTCATGGATCGCGGTGCGCCCACGACGGTCGATCGCATTGACGTCGATCTCACGCTCCAGCAGGACTTCCACGATCTGCACGGCCTCGGACTCGGGCGCCTGTCGCGCCTCGTTCTGCACCGCACCCACCGCCGCCATCAAAGGCGTCGTCCCGTCATCGGCGGGAATGTTCGGGTCACCACCCGCGTCGAGCAGCGCCCGCAGAATGTCGACGCTGGGCACCCGCGCGGCCGCGGCCATCCACAGCGGGCTCGCACCGCGGAACCGCCCGTAGGCCACGAAATCGCCCTTGAGTGGATACGGCGGCTGCGACAACCGGGCGTTCGGGTCGGCTCCCCGCTCGAGCATGGCGGCCACCAGCGCCACCTTGTTGGTGTCGACCGCCGCGTGGAGCGCCGTCCGCCCGATGCTGTCGGCGGCGTCCGGATCGGCGCCCTGGTCGAGCAGGTAGAGTCCGAGCGCTTCGTGCGTGCTCGGCTCCACCTCAAGTTTGTATTCCTGGCCACTGATAGCCACCCGACTCGCGGCCGCGATGAGCAACGGACTCCGGCCAGAGCTCTGGTCGTCTTCTTCGTCGATCCGCGCGTGGAAGTCGAGGACGGGCTCGGCCGCGTTCACGTCGGCACCGCCCGACTCGACGAGCACCTGGGCAGCCTCGACGGCGCCGGCCCGGGCAGCCAGCAGCAACGCCGTGGTTCCGTGAATCGAGCGCGCCTCCACGTCAGCTCCAGCCTCCAGCAGCAGCTGCACGACGTCGGCATGCCCCTCGGCGGCTGCCCACATCAGCGGCGTTTGATTCTTGAAATGCCCGGTCGGATCGACCTCGGCGTCAGCGTCCAGGAGCGCTTCGACCAATGACGCGCTTCCGGTACGCGCCGCCGCCATAAGCACGGTCTCGCCGCTCGGCTTCGCCAGGTTCGGGTCTGCACCGGCCGCCAGCAGCGCCTGCCCAACTTCGGCGCCGGCGTTGAGCGCCGCCAGGGCCAGCGGCACGACCCCGAGCTCGTTCACCGCGTTCGGGTCGGCTCCGGCGCCGAGCAGCGCCTCGACCATCCGCAGGTCGTTCCAGTGCGCCGCCCAGTGCAGCCCCGTCGCCCCGTCCGGCTGACTCTGGTTCGGGTCCGCGTTCTCAGCGAGCAATGCGCGGACCACCGCAGCGTTCTGCCGCTCGGCCGCGTCCGCTACCCGAGCTTCCTGCGCACTTGCAGGGCTGACGAGCAAGACAAGAACACCGCCCACGAGCGCCCAGAGCCTGGAGCCTGGAGCCTGAAGCCTTCGTGACATCGTCAGAGCGCTTCTCTCTAGACGGACAGCCCCGTCAGCTTGCCGGTGCTGTCGCCGAGGGTGTCGGTCGGCACGCCCAGCTTGTCGAGCATGGTGAGGAACAGGTTGGTGTTCGGCGTGTCCGCCTCGACCCTGATCTGGCGACCGCCCTTGAGCTGCCCGGCGGCGCCACCGATGAGCACCGTCGGCAGGTCATGGTGGTCATGGCGATTGCCGTCGCTCATGCCGCTGCCGAACATGATCATCACCGAGTCGAGCAGCGTCCCATTTCCATCCGGAGTGGCGGCCAGCCGGTCGGCGTAGTGCGCGACCATCGTGGTCAGATACTCGTCAACCTTCTTGAGCCGTTCGATCAGCGCCTGGTCGCCACCATGGTGGGACAGCGCGTGATGGGCGTCGGGCACGCCGATCTCCGGATACGCCCGCACGCTCGTCTCATGCCCCATCATGAAGGTAATGACCCGCGTCAGGTCGGCCTGGTACGCCAGCACCTGCAGGTCGAACATCAGCTTCGCGTGGTCCTCGAACCGCTCGGGCACGCCCACGGGCTGAGCCATCTCCGGCAGTTCGGTGGTGCCCTGCCGCTCGGCGGTCTGGATCCGGCGCTCGACGTCGCGCACCGCCTCCAGATACTCGTTGAGCTTCACCCGGTCGCGGGCGCCCAGCTCGCCGCTCAGGCGAGCCGCCTTGGCGGTCACCATGTCGAGCAGACTGCGGTCTTTCTGCCGCGCCTCGAGCCAGGCGGCCGGGTCGGTCGTCCCGCTGGTGCCGAACAGCCGCTCGAACACCGCTCGCGGATCGCTTTCCATCGGCAGCGGCGTCGTCTCGCTGCTCCAGCACAGCGTGTTCGCATAGGCGCAGCTGTAGCCGGGGTCGCACGACCCGGCCCGCGCCACCGCCGACTCGAGTGACAGCTCCAGCGACGCCAGCTGGGTCTCCTGTCCAAGGACCCGGGCCGCCAGCTGGTCCATCGACACACCGGACCGGATATCGGCCCCCTCGGTCTTCTTCGGATGCACCCCGGTCAGAAACGCCCCCGCGGCTCGTGCGTGGTCGCCCGCGCCTTCACCGGGACGCGCGATGCCCTCCTCGCTGCATAGCCCGCTGATCATCAGCATCTTGTCTCGATGCGCGGCCAGCGGTTGCAGGGTCGGCATGATCTCGAGCGGGGCGTTCTCGATGCTCGGGTTCCAGTTGGGCATGAACATGCCGTTGGGCACATACACGACCCCGAGCCGACGGACCGGCTCAGCCGCCCGCGCGGCGGCGCCGCCAAACGCCGGCACCATGCTGTCGAGCAGTGGCAGGGCCAGGCTCACGCCCATCCCACGCAAAAAGGTTCGCCGCGGAAGATGCTTCTTGGTGACGATCATGGCTCTCGCGATCTCCTCATCTGGAACGGCGTGCTTTCGACGATGGCCTGGATGACGGCAGACCATCGATAGTCGTGCTCGGCCGCCGCGTGCGTGATCTGACGCACCGCCGGTCTGTCGAGATGCTCCACCCCGCGACCAAGCGCGTAGGTCAGCAGCTTCTCGGTCACGGTTTCGGCGAACCGTTCGTCGGCGTCCAGCAGCAGCTGACGCAACCCGTCGGGCCCATCGAACGCCTGCCCGTTCGGCATCGTGGCCGTGGCGTCGATCGGCGCGCCGTTCTCTTCGCTCCGCCAGGCGCCCACGCCATCGAAGTTCTCGAGCGAGAAACCGAGCGGGTCCATCAGCATGTGGCAACTCGCGCAGACGGGACTGGTGCGATGCACCTCCATCCGCTCCCGCATCGCCATGGCGCGCCCCTCGTCCGGATGCTGCGCGTCAGGCAATCCGGGCACGTCGGGCGGGGGGGGCGGCGGCGGCGCGCCCAGCAGGTTCTCGAGCACCCACAGTCCACGCTTGGTCGGCGACGTCCGGTTCGGATACGAGGTGGCGGTCAGAATGCTGGCCTGTCCGAGCAGTCCCTGTCGGCCCGTCCCCACCGTCGAGACCCGGCGGAAGTGGTTGCCGTAGACGTTGGAGACGCCGTAGTGATCGGCCAACCGCTCGTTCATGAACGTGTAGTCAGCCCGCAGCAGATCCAGCAGGCTGCGGTCGTCCCGCACCTGACTACGCACGAAGAGCTCGGTCTCGTGCTCCATCGCTTCGCGGAGGTTCTCGTCGAAGTCGAGGAACGCATCGGGGTCTGGAGCCGCGCCGCCGACATTGCGCAGCAGCAGCCACTGCCCGAAGAAGTTGTCGAGAAAGGCGTCGGACTTCGGGTCGCCCAGCATCCGGGTGACCTGCGCTTCGAGCACGCCGTCATCGCGTAGCGTGCCGCTGGCCGCCACGTCGATCAGCTCGTCGTCCGGCACGCTGCTCCACAGGAAGAAGGACAGCCGCGACGCCAACTCGAGGTCGCTGAGGGCGAACGCCGTCCCGGGCGGAATGCCTGCCGGGTCGCGCTCGACGCGAAACAGGAACTCGGGGTCGATCAGGATGCCGCGCAGGGCGAACTGGATGCCTTGCTCGAATCCACCGTCCTGGCGGCCCTCCCGGAACAGCGCCACCAGCGGAGCCACGTCCTCGCCGCTCACCGGCCGCCGGAACGCCCGACGCGCCAGGGTCGAGAGGATCTCCTCCGCGCACGCGTCTTCCTCGGCGCCGTCGTCCGGATGGCAGACGAACACCTGTCGACGGCTGGCCGAATCTTCCGGCTGCCGACCGTCGAACGGTCCGCGGATCTCGACGCGGTCAAGCGCCATCGCCAGGTTCCGGTCGCGTGAGAACGCGTGACTCGACACCGCGGCCTGCGGTGTCAGCTCGCCCTCGGTCACCGCCCCCCGCTCGACGAAGGCCGCGCTCAGCAGGCGGGTGCCCGCCTGGACCTCGACCCGGATCTCCAGGTCCTCGTCGGCGATCTGTTCGTAGAGGGTCGGCCGTGACACGGCGTCCCAAGGTGCCCGCACCCCGTCGCCACCGACGGCAAACTCGGCCACCCGCTCCCGGTCTACGCGCAGCTCGATCTCGTTGCGCTCGCCCAGGCCGCGAATGTGGTTCCCGTAGGCCCGGAGCAGCACGAGCTTGATCTCGTACTCGCCGTCGACCGGGAAGTGATGACGGACGGCCAGGCCGCCGCGCGTGCCAAACGGCAGCCCCTCGCTCATGCGGCCGTTCTGCCACTTCGTGTAGGGGATGCGGTGCGATTCGATGGCGGGCAGGATCGCCTCGGCGTCGCCCACCGCCAGGCGGCTGATCTTCTCGGCCGCCGCCATGTAGCGGTCCAGCAGCAAGGGCGACACCGCCAGGATGTCGGCGATGTTGTCGAACCCGTAGCCGGACTCGTCGGGCGGAAGCAACGTCGTCTCGTCGATCTCGAACGCGAGCAGATCCCGCACCGCATTCCGGTACTCGACGCGGTTCAATCGGTGAATCGGAGGCTGCCCCGGGTCGGGGTTTGCCGCCGCGGCCGCATCGAGCGCGACTTCGAGCGACTCGGCCACCTCGTCATAGAGCGTGTCGTCCGGGCGCGGACGTCCCGGGGGCGGCATGGCGCGCCCGCGCAGCTTGTGGGCGACCTTCTCCCACACCTCGACCTCGTCGGCCACTTCGCCAACCCGCTCCATGTCGACCGACTGGAGGGTGAGCCCCGCCTGCAGCGTCCGGTCGTTGTGACAGGCTACACAGTAACGGTCGAGCACCTCGCGGTGCGCCACCGGCGACTCCTGGGCCGCGACCGGCGTCGCCAAGCCTACGGCCACGAGCGCCAACCACCCCGCGCGCATCGGTCTCCTCAGCACCAGCTTCTCCGCGACGGCAGATGAACAGCCGTCCGCACACACTCTACTTGGTGCTCATGGTAACGCCCCTGACGCGTCTCTGCAACGACCGGCATCGGGTAGCTAAACCGGTGCAGCCCAAAGAGTTCCTGCCCATTCGCGGCCATGCGCTCCCTGGTCAAGGGTGGACCAGATGATCTACAGGTGGCCCCAGGCGCTCGGCGGTGCGGATCACGCCTTCGAACCCACCAATCGAAGGCCGCGCCGCCCACAACAGTGGGCGAAACAGGATGTTGCGGACGGTGGCATCTTCGATCCATCGCACCCGGGTCCGCGCCGCCCCGAGCGGCTCCAGCCGGCTCGAGCGCGACAGCGTCATGACGGCGAGCTCGATCCGGTAGTCGACGCGGAGCCCCGGAGTGGGCGGGTGACCGGGGTCAGCCCCTCGCCATCGAGACAGAAACAGATGCGAGTGCCCACCCCCGCGTCCGGTCCACCCAGACTGGCCAGCGTCATCGGCGGAACGCTGCCGCCACGCTCCCACCCGTCACGCCTCATCCGGCGATGCTGCTGTCGGTCGTTGAAGAACGGAAAGAGGTCGTCGGCGGCGGCGTCGACCGTCAGCTCAATCCGGGAGAGCGGGGCTGCAGCCGGCAGGACAAGCCCCGCCCCGCTCCACATGAGCGCAAGCGCGCCCACACCCCAGGCGGCCCAACGGAAGCCCCGTCGCCACCCGGCGCGGCGGGTCAGGCCTCTCCCAGATGCCGGAGGATGAAGGCCCACTGGTCGGCGATGTCCTCGATCTGCATCCAGGTCGGCTTGCCAGCGCCGTGACCGGCACGTGTTTCGACGCGGACCAGCACCGGGCTGTCGCAGCCCTGGGCAAACTGCATCGCGGCGCCGAACTTGTAGCTGTGCCAGGGCACGACCCGATCATCGTGGTCCGCCGTGGTCACGAGCGTAGGTGGGTAGCAGGCGCCGTCCTCCAGGTTGTGCAGCGGTGAGTAGGCGTATTGCGCCTCGAATTCTTCCTTCACCTCGCTCAACCCGTAGTCGGTGTTCCAGTTCCTCGCGTTGGCGCTCGGCAGGTGGTAACGCAGCATGTCGAGCACCCCGACCGCTGGCAGCGCGGCGCCGAACAGATCGGGACGCTGGATGAGCGACGCCGCCACCAGCAGCCCACCGTTGCTGCCGCCCTGGATGGCCAGCTTCTCGGTCGAGGTGTAACTCTCCCCGATCAGATACTCCGCGGCCGCGATAAAATCGTCGAAGACGTTCTGCTTGCGGTCCTTGGTACCAGCCAGGTGCCACTCTTTCCCGTACTCGCCGCCGCCGCGCAGGTTCGGCACCGCCAGCACCCCGCCCCGCTCGACCCAGACGAATCGGGACAGGCTGAACGCGGGCGTCATCGAGATGTTGAAACCGCCGTAGCCATAGAGCAGCGTCGGGTTCTGGCCATCGAGCTCCACGTCCCGCCGATGCGTGATGAACATCGGTATCCGGGTGCCGTCCTTGCTGGCATAGAACACCTGCTCGGTGACGAACTCGTCCGGATCGATGTCGATGCCGGCCCGCCTGAACTCGCTGCTCTCGCCGGTCTCGACGTCGTAGCGATAGATGGTGGTGGGCTGGGCGTAGCTGGTCAGGGTGAAGAAGGTCTCGGCATCGTCGAGGGCGCCCCCGAACCCGGACACGCTGCCGACGCCAGGCAGATCGACGGTTCTCACCGGCGAGCCGTCGAGCTCGACCACCTCGACGAGGGGCAGCACGTCCTTCAGGTACGCGGCGACCAGACGACCGCCCACGAGCGATGCCCCGGTCAGCGCTTCCTCCCGCTGCGGCAGCACTTCCTGCCACTGGTCGCGGTCGGCGTTCTCGATGTCGATCACGACCACCCGGTTGCGAGGCGCATCCAGCGTGGTCATGAAGAAGAACCGACTCCCCTCATTGCCCAGGAACGTGTAGAGCGCGTCCCATTCATCGAGCAGCTTCACGACGGGCGCGTCAGGCGCCTCGAGATCGCGGTAGTACACCGCGTTGGTGAGATAGCCCTCCTGAACACTGATCACCAGATAGCGGCCGTCGTCGGTCACCGTCGCGTAGGGGTTCCGCCGGGGATGCTCCGGAATCTCGTAGACGAGCTCGTCCTCCTCCATCGAGGTGCCAAGCTGGTGCCGGAACACCCGCACTGCCTTCCCGCCGTCGCCGTCGCCGTCGGGGCCGACCGGATAGCGGCTGTAGTAGAAGCTCTGGCCGTCAACGCTCCAGCTGACGCCGGTGAACTTCGTGTGGTCGATCCGGTCCGCCAGATCCTCGCCGGTCTCGACGTTCCGGACCGACCAGTGACGCCAGTCGGACCCGCCGTCGCTGCGGGCGAAGGCCACATGTCGCGCGTCCGGGCTCACCGACAGCCCGGCCAGCGAGACGGTGCCGTCCTCGCTGAAGCCGTTCGGGTCGAGCAGCACCCGAGGCTCGGCGTCCAGCGCGTCGGCGACATAGGTCACGAAGTGGTTCTGGAGCCCGTCATTGCGGGAGAAGAAGTACTTACCTCCCTCCTTGAAGGGCGCCGTGAACCGCTCATGGTCCCACAGCTCGGTCAGTCGTCCCTTGACCTCTTCCCGCGCCGGGATCGCTTCGAGCGCCGGCATCGACAGAGCGTTCTGCGCCTCGATCCAGGCGCGCGTCTCGGGGCCGCCGAGCTCTTCCAACCACCGATAGGGGTCGGCCACCTCGACGCCGTGGTAGGTATCCACCACCTCGCCCCGCGGAGACTCGGGGTAGCTCATCGTCGACTCAGCGCCTCCACACGAGGACACGAGAAGCGGCGCGCCCAGCCAGAGCGCCGCCCACCGGCCGCCGAACACCGCCGACACCGTTCTGTCTGTGTGCACAGCCGCCTCCCGGTCAAATCACACACTACCCGAGCGCACTGTTCCACGCGTCGACGTTCGCCTGCTGCGAAGCCAGCAGCGCCGAGGCATCGCCCTCGATGGTGACCGTGGTCATGACGTCGTTCTGGGCGATGGCATCGACCACGTCCTGCCCCGAGGTGACCTTCCCGAAGACCGAGTGCTTGCCGTCCAGATGCGGGGTTGGACCGTGGGTGATGAAGAACTGGCTCCCGTTGGTGCCGGGACCGGCGTTGGCCATCGAGAGGATCCCGGCCGAGTCGTGTCGCAGGCCGGGGCCGAACTCGTCGTCGAAGTTGTACCCTGGCCCCCCCATGCCGGTGCCGGTGGGGTCGCCGCCCTGGATCATGAAGTTGGCGATCACCCGATGGAACTTCAGACCGTCGTAGTAGCCCCGCTGGGCTAGATTCACGAAATTCGCGACCGTCATCGGCGCGCCTTCGGCCGCCAGGCTGATCCGGATCTCGCCCTTGGACGTGTTGAACACCGCCACCAGTTCGTTCGACTCACTCGACATCGTTGTTTCACTCCTTATGCGCGGCGGACCCACGGGCCCGGCAAGCCATCATTGTCCCACTTCCGCTTTCCATTCTTCGAGCGCGGCCATCAGCTCGTCCACCCGCTCGGGGTGCTCGCCCGCGAGATCGTGCTCCTCGCCGATATCGGTGGCCAGGTCGAACAGCATCGGCGGGCCCGGAGCGTCGTCGTACTCGTCGATGAGAAGCTTCCAGGTCCCATCCCGCACCGCGGCACCATTCCAGAACGCCGGATCGCCACCCCAGAACAGCCGCCGGGCGGCCACCGCCCGCCCATCGAAGAGTACCGGCCCAAGGCCGAGTCCATCGAACGCCGGCACCGGCAGCACCCCGCTACTCCCAGGCAACGGCGCGCCCGCCTCGATACCGAGCAGGCCGAGCAACGTCGGCATCACGTCGATGGTCGACGACAGGGCGTCGGTCTCCGTACCCGGGGCGATACGCCCGGGCCAAGCCGCCAGCGACGGCACCCGGTGTCCGCCTTCCCAGTCGGTCGCCTTGAAGCCCCGGAGCGGCCCGTTCGACCCGACGTTCGTCGCGCCGTTGTCGGACATGAACCAGACCAGCGTCCGGTCGCTGAGGCCCGCCCGCTCCAGCGCATCCCGCACTGCACCGATCCCCTCGTCCATCGCCTGCACCATCTCGCGATAGGCGCGGCGTGGTTCGGCAGCGCTGCCGCGGTTCGGGAACGTCCCCCCGAGCGTACGATCGGAGGGGTCCTCCGGACCCTGGAACGGGTAGTGGGGCGCGTGATGCGGTAGGTACAAGAAGAACGGCTGGTCACGATGCGCGTCGATGAACTCGACGGCGTGGTCGGTGATCAGACGGGTGAGATAGCCCTCCTCCGGCGCCAGCTGATCGCCTTGCCACCAGTCGGCCCTCCCCTGCGCATCGATGTGAGACTGGTAGTCGACATTGCCGCTCACGAACCCGCGGAACGCGTCGAACCCGTGCCGGACCGGGTTGAACTCTGGCTGATAGCCCAGATGCCACTTCCCGAAGACCGCGGTCGCGTAGCCGGCGCTCCGGAACGCTTCAGCCAGGGTCAGCTCACCGTCCCCGATCCCCTCGTGGTGAGACCGCCGGGCCGGATTCGCGAACAGCACGCCTGGGATTCCGACCCGCTGCTGATAGCGACCGGTCATCAGCCCGGCCCGGGTCGGACTGCAGACGTTCCCGCTCGAGTGGAAGTCGGTGAACCGGAGTCCGTCGGCCGCCAACCGATCCAGCGCCGGCGTCTCGATCCAGCCGCCGTAGGGGCCAATGTCGCCGTAGCCGAGATCGTCCGCGATGATGAGTACCACGTTGGGCCGCTCGACGGCGGCGGCGATTTCCCTCGGCCACTCGCTCGGGGTCTCCGCCGGCGTGCAACCCGCTCTCACCGCCACCAGGAGCCCGAGCACCAGCGCCCACGGGGCTGCCCTCCGGGTCATCAGTTCGCTCCCCCGGCAACGTCTGGTAACGCGTACGCCACCAGCGCCGGCGTGGTCCCGCCCACCGTCACCGCCACATACTGCCGCCCATCCAGTCGGTAGGTCATCGGGGTGCCGATCGCCCCGCCGGGCAGATCGACCGAGCCAACCGGCGCGCCAGTCGCCTTGTCGTAGGCCACCAGCCGTGGACCGCCGTCGCTGCCTCCGGCCGAAAGTGTGTAGATCACGAGCGTCCGTGTCACCACCGGTCCGTTCCGGCCGGCGTCACCTCCCACCGGCGGGAGCTCCAGATGCCGGAAGCGCGGATGATCGCGGACCCGGTCGCCATCGCCGGTCGGCGTCATCCAGACGTGCTCACCGGTGTTGAGGTCGATCGCGGTCATCCGCGAGTACGGCGGCTTCCAGAGCGGCAGCCCTTCCGGCATCTGGGGCCTCCGTCTGGGGTTGCCGGCCTCCAGGAATGACGCCGCCCCCCGGCTCAACAGGTAGTCGAGCGTCGCGTCGTCCTCGGGAACCGGATCCCTGAACCGCATGACCGAATGCGCGTTTCGAGACGGCACGTAGATGTTGCCGGTTTCCGGGTCGACGGCGGCGCCCCCCCAGCTGGCGCCACCGCCGGCACTCGGCCGGAACACGGTGCCACGCAGCGACAGCGGCGTATAGAGCGGCCCCAGGCGGAAACCGTCGACCGCATCGAGCGCCATCTGACGGACCTCGGGGGTGAAATCGATCAGGTCGTCTTCGGTGGCGCCCTGATACTCGAACGGCGCGGGCCGGGTCGGGAACGGCTGGGTCGGGGCCATGAGCTCGCCGACCAGATCCGTGTCGGTGGGAACCGCCCGCTCCTCGATCGGCCAGATCGGCTCGCCGGTCACTCGATCGAAGACATAGGTGAAGCCTTGCTTCGTGACCTGGGCTACGGCTCGCACGGGCCGGCCATCAACCTCCACATCGACCAGATTCGGCCCCGTGGGGTTGTCGTAGTCCCACACGCCGTGGTGCACAAACTGGAAGTGCCAAACCCGCTCGCCGGTCTCGAGATCGACGCACACCAGGCTCTCGGCGAAGAGGTTGTCGCCCAGCCGATGCCCGCCGTAGTAGTCGGAGGTGGGCGTGCTCGTGGCCAGGTAGACGTAGCCCAGCTCGGGATCGGCCGTGATGTTGCCCCAGATGTTGCTGTTGCCCGAGTACCGCCAGGAGCCGTTCAGCCAGGTATCGGCGCCGAACGCGTCCGCGCTCTGGGGGACAGCATGAAAGTCCCAGAGGTGACGTCCCGTCCGCATGTCGTACGCGCGCGCGAACCCTGGCGCCATCTCACGTCTGGACAGGTAATCGTGAATCGACGACCCGATCACGACCCGGTCACCGATCACCAGGGGCGGTGAACGCGACGGCGGCGGCATCCGGCTGGGGTTCTCCCGCGCCCGCGGCAGGTCGCGCTCCAGATCGGCGCGTCCGCCCTCGGCGAAAGCGTCGACGAGCATGCCGGTGGCAGCGTCCACGGCGGTGATCGCCCCATCACCGGTCCCCCACACGATGCGGGCCTCGTCACCATCCGTCCAGTAGCCGGCGCCACGGTGGTTCCACGGGGCCGGCAGTGGAGGACTGCCCTGCTCGTAGACGCGGGGATTGAATACCCACCGCGTCTCTCCCGTCGCGGCATCGATGGCGGCGGCCTGGTACAGCGGCGTCACCATGAAGAGCGTCCCATCGGCCATCAGCGGCGTGGCCGACAGACGGCCGATAGCGGGACGGGTGACCCAGAGGTCCGGGTTGGCCGCCTCGAGCTCGGCAAAGACCGCCTGGGCCGGCGCCTCAACCACGCCATCTCCGCGAACGAGCGGCAGCGTGGCGTCTGCCGTCTGCCAGCGCCACACGAGCTCGAGCTGGTCGAAGTTGTCGGCCGTGATCTGATCGAGGGGGGAGTACTTCGAGCCGAACAGGTCGCCCGAGTAGCTGTGCCACTCGCCTTGTTCGGTCCCCTGCGCCGCGGCAGGGCCCGCAGTCAGGAGCAGAAGGAGAGCAAGCCGGCCGATCACCGAGGTCGCCGTTCTCACCCTCAGCCCCTCCTGATACAGAAGGACGGCGCGCGGCGCACCGCGCGCCGTCCCTCAACGGCTAAAACAGCGAGGTCGGACGACGCTTCCAGTCCGACATGATGCCCTCGAGCGCTTCGACATGGGCGCCCGCCTGGGTCAGCACATGGTGCAGGTCGTTGCCGATGCTGATGAAGCTGAAGTTCTGCTCGCGGAACTCGCCCACCCGGTCGGTCCCGAACAGGAACAGCCCGAGAATGACGTTGTTCTTGGCCGCGGCGGCCTTCAGCGCGTCGGTCGCCTCCTTCAGCTCGGGCGACGTGTACATGTGCGGGAACTCGTACTTCTCGTACAGCCCCATCGACATGCAGAGGTCGTTCTGGCCGAGGAAGAGGATGTCGACGCCGGGCACGGCCGCGATCTCCTCGATGTTCTTGATGCAATCGGCCGTCTCGACCTGGAGCGCGCAGATGACGTTGTTATTGGCCGCTCCGGCGTAGCCGAGCAGCCCGTCCTTGTTCATGCTCCGCTGCGGGAAGTAGACCGAGCGGGTCCCGGCCGTCGGATAGCGCGTGCAGCTCACCGCCTGGGCGGCTTCCTCGGCGGTGTTGATGTAGGGCACCAGCACGCCGTCGGCGCCGACGTCCAGCGCCTGCTGGATGCCAGCCCGGTCGCTGTAGCCACCCACGCGAACCAACGACTTCGCACCACCGCTCGCCACGCCACAGATCATGGTCGACAACGTCTCGTAGCCCATCGGGCCGTGCTGCGAGTCGACCAGCAACCAGTCGTAGCCGCTATGCGCCAGCTGCTCGACCACCGTCGGGCTGTGTGAGTTGATGAACAACCCGAGCTTGGGCTGATTGTTCCGCAATGCTGCCTTGAATTCCGCTCCCGTCAAGCCGTCGCTCATGTTGGCTCGTCTCCTGTCTTGCGATAGTTGAAGCTGCTACTGTGTGAGCTGTCGCACACAGCCGGATGCAGAGTATACCCGCGCCGTCGCCGACGCACTATGGGGTAACGGCCGCGGCCGCCAGCGACGAGAGGTCGACCTGCCAGAGGTTCGTCCGGGTCTCGACCTGGCTGAAGACGAGTGCCTCGCCGTCCGGGGTCCAGGCGTAATCCGAAACCGCCGCCTCGGGCTGACTCACGATGCGACGCTCATCGCCGTCGACCGACACCACGACTAGGTCACGGGTGCCGGCACTGCCGTACAGATAGGCCACCCGTCCTCCGCTCGGGGCCCACCGAGGGCGGGTTTCCTCGTCGAGCCCCTCGCCCAGCGCCAGAGCCGGCGCGCCCGCTCTCGACTGCAGCCGCACCTCGAAGTGCTCGCCGGTGTGTTCCTGGAACACCAGGTCCTCCCCATCCGGCGAGTACTCGGCCACGGCGCCATATGGGCCGTCGGTCAGGGCGACGGTCTCGCCGCTGGCGAGATCGATCTCCCAGACCTGCATCCGTCCGTCGCCGCCACCGGCCGATTGAAACAACAGCCGCTCTCCGGAGGGGTGCCAGCGGGGGCGCGTGCCGCCCTGGAACGTCACCCGAGCCGGCTCCTCCGCCCCCAGCGTCAGACGCCAGACCTCCGCCTCGCCATCGGCCCGGTTCGACGTGAACGCGAGCGCATCCCCCTCCGGTGACCAGGCGGGTTCGAAGTCTCGGGCAGGCGCGGTCGTGAGCTGGCGGCTCTCACCCGACCCCAGCTCCAGCGACCAGAGGTCGCTGTTGCCGCCCTGGCTCGATTCGAAGACGAGGCGTGCTCCGCCGGGGGCCCAGCGAGGCCGGGCCGCTCCGGCGGTCAAGCTGGTCAGCCGCTCCGTCTCGCCCGTCGTAAGGTCCAGCAGGAACAGGTCGTCGTTGGCTCCAGCGCCAGAGACATAGGCGACACGGCGCCCATCGGGCTCCACGGCCGGCTGCCCCACCTCGGCGCTCCCATCAGTCAGCGGGCGCGCCTCCTCCTCGAGCGCCGAGGCCCACCACAGCCTGGACTGACGCTCGGCCCGGCTGAACACGACGCCGGCGCCATCCGGCGTCCAGCGCACATGTTCCTGTCCGGCCTCGTCGTCGGTCAGCTGCCGCGGCTCACCGCCGGCGGCCGGGACAACCCAGACGTCCGACACGTTGTCCTGAATCGATAGGAAGGCCAGCCACTGCCCGTCGGGCGACCAGACCGGGTCGTGGTCGTTGCCCGGTCCGCGCGTCAGCGGCCGAGGCGCTCCGCCAGACGTCGAGACCGCCCAGACATCGGGACTCCCGGCTCGATTCGACACGAACGCGATCTCGCGCCCATCGGGTGACCACCGAGGGTCGTAGTCCGCCCCCTCGTCGAGCGTCAGGGCGGTGACGTCGTCGCCGACCGCTGACATGAGAAAGAGGCTGCTCGTGCCCGCGTAGTCGCCCACATAGACGAGCTGACTGCCATCCGGCGACCACCGGGCGGCGCCACGGACCTGACCGCCCCTGGTCAGCTGGCGGGACGATCCGTCGGACTCGCTCCAGAGCCAGAGGTCGAACCCGTCCCCCTGGGGATGTCGATAGACCAGCGTCTCTCCAGAGGGCGCCCAGCTGGGCGCGGACGCCGGCAGTTCGCCTCCGGACACCCGCTGCCGTCCCCCGTCGATCCCGACCACCCAGACCCCTGTCGGCGCCGCATGGTCGGAGACAAACGCCAGCCTCGTCCCATCTGGCGCCCACTCCGGCGTGACGACGAACTGCGTCGGCGTGGTGATGGGCCTGGACTCACCACCTCCGGCGGGCATGAGCCACAAACGTCGCAACCCATCCTCGTCAGCAACGTAGGCCAGCTGCCGACCGTCTGGAGAGAAGCGCGGGAAGGAATCGATCGACGCGCCGCGGGTGACCGCCCGAGCCGCTGGCAGGACAGGCGCCGTCGGCCCGGAGACCGGGTCGCCGGGCGGCGCCCCGCAGGCAGTCAGCGCCGCCAGAAACGGGACAACCAGGGCGCGACGGATCGACGACACCTGATGATTATCTCCGTCAGGCGACCCAGCCGGGCTCTCATTGCGGATGTGTGACCATCCAGGGGCAACCGGCTGGGCCATCGTGCCCCATAACCGTTGGACACCCTCTGCCTCGAATCTTCCCGGCCCCTCTCTTGACAAGGCGGCCGGCCAGGGGTGATGGTGTCCGCTTGCACCCGCGTTTTCGGGACCCAGCGGTCCTACCCTGCAAGGAGACGAGAACATGAACCGCAGCCAGCTTCGACCCGTCGCCTGTGGCGTCGCTCTGGCCCTCGGACTGCTGGCCGTCGGGTCGACCGACGCCTGGGCCCAGCGAGGCGCCAGGGGACCGACGGAACACGCCAATGTGACCCCGATCAACAACCTACCCAACCCCTACGAAACCCAGCGCGACTGGGGCACGCTGCCCGACGGACGGGAATGGGGCTCGGTGAGCGCGCTCAATGTCGACATCGATGGTGTCCACATCTGGGCGGCGGACCGATGCGGGGCCAACTCCTGCGCCGAATCCAACGTCGACCCGATTGTCAGGCTCGACGCCGCCGGCAACGTCGTGCAGGCCATCGGCGGCGGCATCTTCATGTGGCCACATGGAATGGAAGTCGACGACGACGGCAATGTGTGGATCGCCGACGCGGCGACGGTAGCCGCCGTCGGTCCGTCGCCCACGCCGACCGGTCGCGGTCACGTCGTGGTCAAACTGAGCCCGAACGGCGAGGTCCTGCTGACCATCGGCACCCGCGGCGAAGCCGGAGCGCCCCCGACCCACCTGACTCAGCCGAACGATGTGGTAGTCGCCCCCGACGGCAGCATCTTCATCGGCGAGGGGCATGGCGCCCAGTTCGAAGACGAGCCGGGCCCGGAGTCGGTCAGCCGCATCTCGAAGTACTCGGCCGACGGCACGTTCATCAAGAGCTTTGGCGCCTGGGGCTTCGGTGACGGCGAAATGCGCGGCCCGCACTCGCTCTCGATGGACTCGCAGGGTCGGCTGTTCGTGGCGGACCGCGGAAACCGTCGCATCGTGATCTTCGACCAGGAGGGCAACCACCTGGACACCTGGTATCAGTTCAGCCGGATCAGCGGCCTGCATATCACCGACGATGACACGCTCTATGCCATCGACTCGGAGTCTGACGACAACTACAACCCCGGCTGGCGCAAGGGCCTACGCGTCGGCAGCGCCCGGACCGGCGAAGTGCACTACTTCGTGCCCGAGCATGTGTCCGAGCGACCTTCTGGCATGGGCGGCTACGGCGCGATGGGCGAAGGCGTGACGGTTGACGCGGCTGGCAACGTAATTGCCGGCGAAGTGGGTTCGATCCGCGGGTTGACGAAGTTCATCCCCAGGCTCATCCCTGACTAGTCAGGTCGCGGAGTCCGGACAACGCAACGCAAGACACACCAGCGCGTCCAAGCCTCTCCGTGATCGGGCGCAGCGGAGAGCTATATTTTCGGTATCCGGTGAGGGACCTCACGTCGTGCAGCGTGGGGATCCCTACCCCTCCTGTACTCAGGAAAAGACCACCTTCCACCTGGTGCTGCAATTTCAATTGGCCCCAGAAACATGAGGGCCGGTCAATCACCCCGTGCCAGAGAAGTCTCGGCCGCCCCAATCACGCTTCTCATTAGGTCTCCAGCCTCGCTCTACGGCGCGGTGGAAGTCATCGATGGCGTCCGCGATCTCCGCGTCCGAAAATGACGCGATCTTGCATAGGTCGTCGCGGTTCTCGACAAACTCAAGGAACAGGTCAAGTTCGTCTTCGTCATGTAGCTTGGCCCGCAGACAAGAGAGGGTCCACTTGTCCTCGAACAGTGCATCCAACGCCCGCCGCTTATTGAGGACTGCACTGAAGTGGCGCACGGAATAGAGCAAGTAGCCAGCGAC
>MDTE01093993.1_pt1 | contig 20845 bp, 11 predicted proteins | sample 811231 | NCBI WGS metagenome assembly MDTE01 (sample SAMN05326651, study PRJNA326480) | marine metagenome | isolation source: seawater | place: Indian Ocean: Red Sea | collected 2010
CTAACAGCATCTTTCAAAGCAAAGGTTGACCTATACAGAATCAAAATCCCAGATGAAATACTAGACGAATTGAAGACAGAAAACACAACTGTAGAACTTGAAGTAATTCCTTCCGACCTGTTAAGATTAGGATTTGAGATTGGAGGTAGGCTTGCCGAACCTTATACTAGAGAAATAGAGATTGCAGATGGCAACACAAAAGTGGTTGAATTTACTGCAGAAGGATTCGAAGAATTAGTTGATAATTATGGAAAAGATCTTACAAAAGATTTGCATAAAGCAGCAGATGAAATTTCAAATCAAGAAAAGATGATAGAGATTGACTTGTCTAAAATTAGGATAATTACAAATTTGGATAATCTTGGTGGAATTGGTACTTCAATGGATGATAATACGCCGATTACTTTTGAAATTGAGATCCCCCAATTCACCTTTGAGGCAGGGGTTACCAATGGTTGGAGCGGCATACTAGATGGTGATCCAACCATAGGAGTAACAACCGAGTTAACCACTGCTTTAACGAACCCATTCTTGGCTGCAGCAGAAAAATTCAGTAATCTTTTCCAAATATTTGGATTGCAATTCTTGAGCATGGGTGGCGGTGGTTTAACCCTAGATAACAATGGTGAAACAATCAGATTCGAGACCGATCCAGTTGACATTGAATTGAATGAGAAAACAGATTCAGATCTAAGGGGTGATGTGACCTTTATCATGCCAGATGGGATTGAATTACAAGACTTCCAAACCGCTAATGGATGGGAGAAGGTAGAGTACTTAGATGATGGAAGACAACAAATAACAATCTCCATGGAATCATTATATTCAGGCGAGGAAATAGAGTTTAGAGTAGTAGTTACTTGGTTCTACATTCTTTCTCAAATTTGGATATATCCTACTATTTTCTTAGGTCTAATTGTATGGAGAATCAGGGCCAGAAGAAAGAAAAAGCGCAAAATTAGAGAAGCGAAAGCAGCTGAAGAATTTGCGAAAACCTCCCCAACCAAAGGAGGATTATCTGACTCTGATTTCGCATCATTAAGCGTTGGTAACGACCCGACATTTGCCAAAACATCAGATTATGACTTGTATTCTGATGACATGTGGAATCAGTGAAGAGAATCGTAAATTCTCTTTGCCAAGGAAGGGCCAATCCCAGGGACTGTTTTCAGATCACTTACAGTAGCGTGAGTAATTCCTTGTCTTCCTCCGAAATGTCTGATTAGAGATTGTAATTTTTTTGCACCTAGTCCTTCTACCCCTTCCAGAGGGTCTGTTAGCTTCTTTTTAGCTCGAGATTTACGATGAAATTTATTCACAAATCTGTGTGCTTCGTCACGAGCATGAACTAGGACGCGTCCTCTACGGTCTAGCACTAGGTCTTCCTCCCCTTTGCGATGAATGGTCTCTTCTCTTTTTGCCAGACTTGCGAGTTTCATCCTGTCAGCCACACCATGCTTTTCAAGAACCTCTGAGATAATCGATAAATGGGTTTGTCCTCCGTCTATTAGTAGCAAATCAGGCCAGTCATCAACCCGTTTAATCCATCTTTCTACAACCTCTGACATCATCCGTAAATCATCTAATGCATCGCCTTTGACTGTATAAGTTCTGTATTCCTTCTTAGATGGCCTGCCATTCCTGAGACAAATACTAGCTCCAACTCTTGAATCACCAAGGAATTGAGCCATGTCAAAACATACGATATGATCTAATGATTTCATGCCCAAGGAAACAGCACCTTCATCGGCGGCGCGCTGTTCTAGTGAGCCACTACTTTTGTTTGCTAATCTCTCAACTTGTATGGAAGCATTTTGTCTTGCAAGTTTCGAAAGAATGGCTAAATCGCCTCTTGATGGAGTTCTATTCTCTACATTTCCACCTCTTCTTTCAGCTAGCCAATCAATAACGGTTTGGCCAAGAGGAGTAGGTGTCAGAATCAATTTAGGAGGGCGTCTGTTAGAATAGTGGTCTACAACGAACATTGCTACTGATTCACCTTCATCTCCTCTGTGTATTAACGGCCAGTTCTCTTGCCCTTTGATAATTCCATCATCTGCATGTAAAACTACTATTGCAGCAAGGTCTCCTTTTACTCCAATTCCTATAGCATCACAGTCTCTGTAAACAGTTGAAGAAATCACTTGCTGGCTTGTTACACTTCTGACTGATTTTATCATGTCTCGGGTTCTTGCGGCTTCTTCATATTCCATTTTTTGGGATTGGCCATCCATTTGCGTTGCTAATTCTTCTATCAGTTCTGTCGCATCACCGTCAAGAATTCTTCGAACATTTTGTACTCTCTCAGAATAATTTCCTGGTTCAATACATGGGCCTGCGCATAATCCAATATGCATTGAAAGGCATCCTTGGGGTAAGAGTTCATTACAATCTCTTATCCCAAAATTTCGCCGTAGAAGTTGTACTACCTGTTTTGCTGCCCCTGCGTTAGGAAATGGACCCCATTTCCATGATTCTTTTGGAGGATTTCTAGTGTACAAAATTTTGGGGAACTCCTCTTTAGTCAATGCTAGAAATGGAAATGATTTGTCATCCTTTAGCATTGAATTGTACCTTGGACGATGTTGTCTAATCAATTGTCTTTCAAGAACTAATGCCTCTTGTGGAGAATTCGTAACAATGCATTCTATTTCATCAGCTCTCCTGACTAGTTCCGGTATCATCGCTCGATCGGGGTTGGATGAAAAATAGGAACGAATTCTCTGAGATAAAACAGTAGCCTTCCCGACATAGAGTACCCTTCCAGCCTTTGTTTGGAATAGATACACCCCCGGGTTCGGAGGCAAATCAACCGACTCAGGGTCAACCGGCATGATATGGTTGGGTAACCAATATTTCATGAACACATCGACAAACAGGTTAGGGTAAAGAACATCATTGATGAGGTATACGAGCAGGTTATGGTGAGAGGACCACAAGCCAGAATACTCTCACGTCTTGCAGAATTTCCAAAAAATCTCGAAAAAGCCTGGGATGTGCCTAGAGAGATATGTCTACCTGGTTTAGCAGAATATCTTGGAGTTGTACGCTCCGCTCTTCATACTCCGATAAACGAATTATTGGATGGAGATTACATCACAGAACGAAAAGCCCATGTTATTGGTGGTGGTTCCAGAAAAAGGAAGGTATATCACATAACAGACAAAGGTAGAGAAATTTCTTCAAAAAGCCCAAAAAATAAAACAAAAAAGGTTGGGAAATTATTTGGTAATGTACCGGAAAAGTCAGAAATAATTGGCCGGGAAGAATTTATTCAAAACCAAATGAATCATGAAAAAATGATTCTAACTGGATTGCCAGGAATAGGCAAGACATCGCTTCTTTATGAGATCTCAAAAAGATATGTTGCAAACGGTAAAACAGTTAGGTATGCCGCAATGGAATCTTTCAAGGATATTGCAGATATTTTTTCTGATTGGGGTTTTGATTTTACCGATGAAGCCGCAGTTCTAAATTACTCCAAAAATGATGTTCTAATCATAGATGAATTTCAAGAAACAAATCCTCGGCATCTGTCAAGGTTGAGCCAGTTTTGTAAAAAGGCAAAAAATTTGATAATTGCAAGCAGACCTCCTTTATCATTAATTGACGGATTCGAAATAATCGAAGTGCCTCCGCTAGAATTAGAATCAGCGATTATGTTGTTACCAGAAGAAATTGAAAACAAAGAAGCAATCGCAAATAGGCTCGGATGTCACCCTTTAGCACTACAAATGCACGATATCTCTTCTTCATTACCTGAGGAGGGAGATGATTTGCAATCATGGGTTGAAGAAGTGATTTTACAAGATTTAGGGAGCGAAATAAATGCTGTAAATGAACTATCTTTACTTCCTATCCCAGTAAAAGCAGAGAATCTAAGGTCAGAAGAGCATATTCCTGAGTTAGATGATTACGCATTATTACGTTGGCTCGAACATGGGGTTGAACTTCATCACCTGATTAGAAATGTCAAGGCAACATCTATGTCAGAAAATGATTACAGAGATGCTGCTGATTACTGGTCAAATATTGATGGAGATACTGCAAGATTGGTAGAAATGTATCTCAGATTACATTCAGGACAAAATATTGAGCCATTCTTACTATCTAATTCTGAATCGTTAATGGCAAGATCTAGTTCGGGATTAGCCTCATTAATTAGTGACGCTTTGCTAAGATATCCTTCTTCAAAACTCAATCGAATAGCTGCAATAGTAGCAATAGAGCGTGGAGAGGCAGAAATAGCAAATGAGTATTTGTTAGAAATAAATGCACCTGATTTGCAACGCTCTGTCGACTTAATGATGGGAAAAAATCCATCACTAGATACAAAAGATGAAGATGTAAGAATGCTACTATCTGAGTCTTCTAGACTTGTTGATGATAGATTGCCAGGCGGGAAGGTTTCGAGCGATGTCTTGTCTATACTTGAAAAAATCAATATCAAGGATTTAGACGAAAATCAAAGGAAATTTGTTCTTGTTGCAATTGCAAAAATCAAGCATGCATATTTCCTTTCGGAAAATATGTGGAAAGAAGCATCCGAAATAAGAGACCAATTGGTAGCGATTTCTCATGAAAACGACCCGCAAATTTTACGATTAAAAATGAGCTCAGAGATAGCAGAAACGCCAACAAACTCTCCAAGTTTCGATAAATTGGTTGAAAATGTGTTTGCCATGGATGGCGTGAAGGGTAAAATGCTTCAGGCTTCACTTATCGCAAGATGCGATTCTGAAAGAGCGCAAAATCTTCTCAAAAAATTAGGTTTACCAGGAGTTGAGGAACAAAAAAATCTCAATTCAGCGAGGAGATTGGCAGCCTCAATATGGTATTTGCGCTCAAAAAATAAAACACATAATGCATATTCTTCAATGGCTGAAGCGATATCCCTCTGGCGAAAGTCGCTTTGCCCCAATGCGAGTAAATCAGCGTCAGATTTGTTACACAAAATGTTGTAATCTTTTTCCAAACTGTTCGAACGAGTAAATCGAGATATAACAACAATCAAATGTAATTAGACGAAGGTCGGGGTTATGGTGAGAGGTTCAGCGCATGCAGTTCTTCTTATCTTAGCCATGATGTTGGCATCGCCATTTGTTAATATGGTCGAATTAGAATCTAAACCTGAATCTGAAACCTCAGGAAGATCCCAGACAACTTGGTCAGGTTCTGTGGTATTGAATAATCACTACACTGTTTCTTTGACAGATGAACTGGTAATTTCTTCCTGTACAAATGTCACAATGGCAAATGGCGTAAGAATATATGTGGATGGAAGATTAACTGTTGAGGGCACAAAATCATGCCCAGTGTACTTTGATTATGCTGGTGGAGGAGACCACATGGGGATACAATTCAATTCTTCATCAAATGGCAGAGGTAGCAAAATAGACAACGCTTCTATAATTCATTCAACGTATGGAATTACTATTTATGGTTCAAATCCATATCTAGCAAACGTCACGATTTTTGATGCTGATGATGTTGCTATGGATATGTTCAATTCAGCAACGCCAGTGATAAGAAACCTGGTGATAGATGAAGCAGGCCAAGATTGGACGATTCCTCAGTATTGGAGATATGGAATCGGCCTTTCAGTAGGCGCAGGTTCAGCACCAAATGTGGATGGTCTAGTAGTTTCAAATGCGGTTACAAGAGGTCTCAATATGTGGGGTAATTCAGGAGGTTTATTCAGAAACATTTCAATTGACAATATTTCTGGTGCAACTCTAGCTATGTCTGCTGGAATTTGGGTAGAGGATAGCATTCCGCTTATTCAATCAGTCTCAGTTGACAAATCGGATCATGGCGTAATTGTTAGACACATTACTGACGGCGTGATAACAAGGGCTGTCATAAGGGACATGGAGATAACGAATTCGATGTATGAGGCTATGATCCTCGACAAAGAAGATCGTACTAACTACACCAATTATCAAACTGCGGTTATAGATGGGTTGTTAATTTCTGGGACGGGTGGTCAAGAAGCAAAAACATCGGGTCTTGCAACAGCAACTCTGGAGATAAATGCGACTGGAGCTTGGATTGAAAATGCCATCATTGAAGATAACGCCGCTGTAGGAATAAAACTGTACTTCGTGGATTCGAGTACAATTTTCTCTAACTTGTCAGTCAACAACACTGGTGGTAGTGGTACGGGTGCTAATGCTGCCGGAATTTCAGTGCACTCGTCTTATTTTGCCCCAACCTTCAACAATTTAGAGGTCTCTAATTCAGCAGGACCTGGTGTACACGCCAAAAGTGGAGGAGCAATTCAAGGAACTAACTGGTATCTTCACAATAATAGCCAAGAAGGATTCTTCCTTGATCGTGCAGCAACAATAATAGAAAACATGACAGTGGAAAATAATTCAGATTCAGGAGCCCATATTTACGATGCTAGATATGTCTATATGTACAATGTTTCATCACAATACAATGGCGATTCTGGGTTATTTTTTGAAAGAGCTAATGACATAGAATCCTCCTCCGGAGACGTACTGTGTTCTAATTGCTCCTCCTATTTCGACAATAAAGGAGTCACAATAATTGATTCAGTTGACTTATTTTTGGAAGACTTACAAGTCTCATCTCCACTAACTGGCTCTGCTATTACTGCAAATAATGCAGGATTGAATATCGGCGCACAGGGTGGAATGTTCCATCTAATTGATGTTACAACTTCGACAGACAATACATTACCAGCAATCCAAATTATTTCCGCGGAAGCAGAAATAAATGGGCTAGTTATGCTAGGTAATCATTCAGGATTGGTCTGGGATGCAGACCATAATCAGGAAAGAAATAGTGTATTATCAAATGCCTTAATCTCAGGTACGGACTGTTTGAACCTCTCAAATCACGACCAACTTTTTGGTAATAATGTAACAATAACAAACGGTTGTACAGGAGGAATCGATTTCAATAGTGTGAAATTAAATTGGACTGATTTTGAAGATTTAGGAAGTCATGTTCTAAATGTCGATACAAATTCACAGATACACCTTCACCGACCAGTTAACATTGATTATCAATCAGCAATAATATCTGGAAATGGGTGGATAGAAGAAGCGTGGGATGTCCAAGTTTGGGTGTTGAATAACAATAGCAATGGGGTGCCTATTGCTTATGTTGAATTAGGATTTGATCAACTTGAAAATCAGATTAGTTCAGATACTGACGATTATGGTTGGGCGTCATTCCTAGATCTGAGAGGAAAGAAGTTCACAAGTTTAGGTGAAAGTCCGCATACAGATGTAACAATAAACTGCTCTTATGATGGTGTTACGAATTCAACCTCTACCTTGCTAGACCAAAACAGAGTGGTTTGGTGCCACCTTCCTCTAGCAAATCAAGCACCGTTCCTTACTTGGACAGGACCTGAAGACCAAACAATATTCCCAAGTAAATCTCAAGTGAATTTCGATGCAAGCGAGACTTGGGATATCGACAATGATACGATTCTCTTCACATGGACCTCAAATATTGACGGAGCCTTTGCTTTCTCTGATAATTTCACAGTAAATGATGGCTCAATTTCTGAGATACCACTTAGTGACGGAATCCACGATATAACCTTGGAAGTATGTGATACTGCGCAAAATTGCGTAGAAGAAACCAGGACGATTGAGTTGTCAAACCAACCGCCTGTAATTGTTATCTCAACAGATCCTGTTCTAAACCCGTGGGGTGAATTAATCACACCGATTTCTAAATCGGTTTCATATTCTATGAACGGAACATTTGACCCTGAAAACGATGATATGACATGTGCATGGTCATGGCTTTCGAATAATGTTCCTATTACTGATTGCACAGGTGAAGGAAATATTTCATTCTCAAATGCACCCTCAAATATTTTTGATTTGAAATTAACAGTAAGTGATGGAATAAATCCAAGTTCAGAATACATAATTCCTGTTGAATTATACAATGAAATGCCAACAGCTTCCTTCGATGTTATTAGAGAAAACAATAACTCAGAGGATGAGATTAGTCTTGTAAGTACAAGTGTTGACCCTGAAGGCGATGCAATAGAATTTTTCTGGACTAGTAATATTGACGGGATTCTATCCAATGAGAGTTCTTGGACAGGGCACTTATCCAGAGGAGTACATGTGCTAACATTATCTGTCAATGACGGAAGAATGGAACATGTAAACCTAACCAGTGAAAATCAAACTATAATTGAAGTTGGAAATAGCGCTCCAAGAGCGATAATTAATGCTCCGACCGAAGGTGAGACTGTGGATTCAAGTACACTCATTGAGTTCAATTCCTCAGGGTCTGGAGATTGGGATAGCGCCTGTTCAACCTTCCCTGTTGACGTTGAATGGTATTGCTCTCAATCAGAACCAGCATCAGGTTCTGAGTATCTAGTTTATCGGTGGGAATCGAGCCTTGATGGAATACTACAGGAAAATGGTTCGGATTGGTTGATTTTTGAAGGTAGGCTATCAGCCGGAAATCATGTTATTACTCTATCAATGGATGACGGAATAAATCCCATCTCAACATCATCAATAAACATAACAGTAAGCCAGTCAGCCCCTGTTATGGGGCTCCTAAGTCCATCTCCAGAAATAGGATATCATTCAAGCGATGAAATACTGTTTGATATTAGCAATAGTATAGATTATGATAATGATAATTTTACTTTCAATCTTAGTAGCAATATTTCTGGAATACTTTTGTCTTCTATGGATGCATCCAATACTAATTTGATTTCTTTGGATGCGGGAATCCACGAGATGTCGGTCAAGCTCACAGATGAAACAGGTATGTCAAGAATAGAATCATTCGTTCTTACAGTGGTCGAATCTGATCCAGTTGTTGAGATTTATAGTCCGTTAAATAACCAATTTTACGAACCAGGTGAAATCGTGATATTAGATTCAAATGGTACCTTTGATGCCGATAATGACCTCACTAGGAGAGAATGGAGATTGTATTCACCAAATGAGAATAATCCTGAGGTTTTGTCAAATAACGCATATTTTGAGACCAGGATGCAACCAGGAGTACACCACATCTCATTATTTGTTGAGGATAGAAGAGGTGGAAGCGATGAGGTTCATGTCAACATCACTGTTGCATCTAGTAATCCTGATTTGTCTAACCTCTCGATTTCAGAAACTAAACTAGAAATCGATGAATTAACAGAAATCATTGTCTCTGTAAGATTGGATGATCCTGATGGAACAACATCATTAGTTCAAGCAATAATTAAGAAGAATACTCAACAATGGGAATTCAACCTAACAGATGTTGATAATGACGGGGTTTGGACAGGTTCGATAAATGTAATTTCAAGTGACACTGGAAAAGCCCAGTTGAAAGTCACAGCCATAGATGGAGAAATAATTGATTATGTTACAAAGGACATTGACTTTGTGAAGACAGAGACAGACAATGCAGCACTGATTAACATTCTAAGTGGTGTTGGAGGACTAATCCTAATCGCAGGCCTCGTCGCATTCTTCATTATCAGGAGAAGAAAGAAACTAGCAGATTTAGACCTAATTGATTCTTGGGGAGTCTTTGGTGGGGAAATAAAAGAGTATGTCGAAGAGGAAGAAATCAACGACATGAATGCCGAAATTTAGTTTTCACTACCTTTATTTGTTAGTTGGTTGTGAGTTTGGTCATGGCAAGAGGTAAGAACAGCCTAGGCGTAATATTTTTGACTGCAATCTTGTGTGTATCATTTATTCCTCAGGGAGTGGCTGCACAAGATGCATCAGTAGAGCATTATGCGTTTGGTATGGAGTATGATTGGACAAATCTAAACGACGACATGGAGTCCATGACAGGACTCCCTTTGGATGATATTTTACTAGATATCATGAACTCTGCAGAAGATGCAGGTATTGGTCTAGTAATCTTAGAAGAATTAACTGGTACATCTTCGATGGTTGTAGACCAATATGAAGATGGAACTACAATGTTTAGTGCAGTTGATGGAACTACGGTTGAAGTTACAAGACACGTGACAGAACTTACCGTTAGACATGGTTCAGTCCAAGATATGGCGGTCATCACAGATTGGGGAGACTCATATGCTGGATGGGAATTAACAATGTCTGCATCATCAGAGACTATGCTTAATTTGGACGCTATGTATGTTGAATTCAGAGATGGAGCAAACATGGTTCACGGACACGATTTGGAACTTACAATGAATGTGTTCGATGAAAATGAATTGGGGCTAGTAGGTAGTCTTGAAGCAAATGATGGAGACGATGTAATGCCATTAGACATCGGAGCATCGATTTCCGTTGGTTACGAAATAAAGACCTCACAAAGTGAAGTTGTTTACACCGAACCAAGCAATATCCATAATGCACTCGCAAACTTGGGTGGCGGAGAAGAAATCACTTGGGAAGTTGGAGATATCGATGATGACGAAGATGATGATTACTATGATAATGAAGCTTGGTGGATGGAATACAATTATTGTGAATGGGAAGGCGATGATTTCAACGGAGACAACAGATACTACTGCACATACAATGACGATGGCTCAGATGGGTTTGATGATTGGTGGTTCTACTGTGAATACAAAGCATATGATGAAATATATTATTGCACAGATGATTTTGGTCAGAACTCAGATTGGGAATTTGCACTTTCAAACACACACTTCGAAGATGGCACCTCACCAGCTCAAGATGAAGACAACCACTCTCATGATGACGAATACGATGGTGAAGTTCACGACGATGTAGAATCTCACACAGGCAGTTTCAGCACAGCAACAACATTCGAATTCGAATTAACAGGACTCCCTGTTGAAGAACTTGGTTTACCTGCTGGCGACTGGGATGTTTCAGTAACTGACACAGTAACAGATTCAGGAAATTTCGACGAAGAGTATCAGTGCGAGATGTGGATGGAACTGTTCGATGAAACTCAGACAATTACAACAGACAGCGGATCTATGGCAGTATTGAGTGGCTACGGTTCTCCAATGCCATTTGGAATGACTTGCCATGTTGGTAATCTAGTAGCAAATGCGTTCATCGGTACTGAAGATGCACCGACTCTACTTGACTTGGTTGAAGACAGCACAGATGAGATTACAGATTCTATGGGTTCCGAAACCTATGACAGTGAAAATTCGAATCAAATGTATATATCAGCAGATGCATACAGCATGGATGAAATTGATGTTAATGTAGAAGCATGGGGTCTAGATGAGAATACAAATTATGAAATTGATTTGGTTATGTATGATGAAGGAGGCACTTTGGTCGATGTCCATTCGATGTCTATCAATAACAGAGACTATTACTGGGATAATGTATACATGTCAGCAGACGCTTATGGTGTACAATGTATCACTGCAACCCTTTCCAACTCCGATACAAATACCGAAATGGACTCTGCTGAAGTTTGTGTAAATGTAGCTAAGGAAATGGAGCCAAGTGACTTACTGATAAGTATCGCAGAAGGATTCTCAGAATCTACTTTGGAGAATGCAATGGAAAGTTTCGCTTCAAACTTAGAGAACAGGCTTTCAAATTATGAAGCAGATGTTCAATATCATGACGCCGACATGAGAGTTCTTTGGGACACATCAACAAACAGAGCAGTCGGTTTCCAGATGCTTGTATACGATGAAGATGTAGAAGAATGGTACACAATGGTTGGCCCAGAATCTGATATGTATCCTGAGGCTCCAGTTTTGATGTCTTTCGAATATTTCTCAGGTCAATCCGCTATTGAGCAAGAGACTGTAATAGACCAACAAACATCAATTGAAGACCTGGTAGACCTAACTCAACACGACGTTTCCGACTTGGAAGAGGCAGTTGGCGATGCGTTTGACGAATCTGGTGATCAAAGCGAAGGAACAGCGAATGAAACAGAGGCCGGAGATGGACTACTGCCATTCGTTTCACCAACTTTCACAGTTATGGTGATTGCAATCGCTGGATTAGTAGCAAGTCTACGCTCTAGAGAACAAGAGTGAACCAAGACTTGATAGTTAGGATTAGAGTAATATTAGCATGGCGGAAAAGAAGAACTATCCAAAGATGGTTCTTCATATCGTACAGCTAGTATGTTTGTTACTATTGTTGAATGCTGTTGAAACACAGAACTGGTACTCGGGAAAAGTTAGTTTGGATTATGTTGAAGGAATTCCAACAAATACTTCTATTGAGGTGAATTTAGATGTTGACAAAGATAGTGCAGATGGAAGTATTAGAATCGATGGATTTCTATCCTACAGAAATTGGCAAAATATCCGTAATGACACAACAATTCCAAGTGATGAAGTAATGGAAGAGTCAGATTTTGAGGTAACCCCATTATCTGAAATTCAAGAAACACTCCCAATTCTTGTAAAAATTGCCATTGCAATGACGTCTTTGATGGTAATTCTCTGTTACTATGGGATTAACTATCGTTATTTATTCGGAATTCTCAATACATCAATGGCATTTTACATACTATTTACTCTAATTATATTGGCTCCTATTGGCTACTTTGGTGACTTTGATTATACCTCTGGAATGCAGATGGATAGAAATGAGGGAGAATCTTCAGTCCATCAATCATTTGAGGGTTCCCCAGAAATTTCGATCAGTGATAATTTGGAATTGAACTACATATTCACAACAGATGGATATGATTTAGGTTTAGTAAACACATCTCAATTGGATGATGTAATCGAAAATGAACCCTCAGAAGATCACCGCTCATATTACAAAATTGACGGAATCGCAGGAATTGAATATAGTGCGTTCGTTACTGAATACCTTTGGGCGTGCGCCGTACTTTTCTTTGCAGTACCGTTTGGCATCTCATTTAGAGACAGGGTGAAGATAGACAAACCAGTGAAAATGGAATTCTAGGATTGTTCTGGAACATTTCCATTAATTGAATCAGGATTATCTGGAAGAGGACCCCATTCAGTTCGGGTTCTATTCAAACCAAATCTCTTTGCCCAGATGAATTTCAAATTCTTCCATCCATCTCCCCAAGTATGAATTTCTGCTTCGCCTACTCTTGGCCTGTAAGGTACGGATATTTCGATAGCCTTTTTCTTGCCCAAAACCTTTCTCGCTAGGATTTTCATTTCCTCGGAAAGAGGCATGCCATCGTTTGTAGGACGCATCTTTTCATTTTCAAAAATAGATTTTCTGAAAACCCACATTCCCGATTGCGAGTCTTTGATTCCGTATCCAAATGCAAGTCTTGCATTGAAAGATAGCATCCAATTTCCAAAGCCATGTAGCCCAGACATCGAACCTTCTTCCGCTAGAGTCAATCTATCACAAGTAATGAAATCTAAATCTTCATCGATCAATCTTCTGACAAGGTCTGGAACAACTTCAGCAGGGTAGGTGCAATCTGCATCCATTGTTACAATAATGTCTCCTTTAGCAACGACGAAGCCTGTTCTGTATGCTCTGCCATAGCCCTTTCTTGGTTCAAGATGTACTCTTACTCCCTTTTCCAATGCGATTTCTCTAGTACGGTCTGTAGAATTACCATCTACAATCATAATTTCTAGTTCATCACACCAATCTCTTGGTATTGCATCGACTGTTGGACCGAGTGCTTCCTCCTCATTTCTAGTAGGAAGGATAATCGTAACCGATACCGGTAACTTGTCCGCCATATACATTCGACTGAAACTTTCGTTTTGAAGCCACCTATCCATTGAATTATTATGAAAGCGTCGTTGTCGCTGCTTTCGTTGGGTATGCATATTGCCATTGTTTCCGGTGAATATCCCCCTAGATGGGGTGGTATTGGTTCAGTGGTTTTCCATTTAGCAAGCCACCTTGTTGAACTTGGTCATGAAATATCCATAATCACTCGTTCACACAAAGGAAAAGTGCCTACTCAAGAAGGAGTCGAAGTGATTGAGGTTCCATGGGCAAAGTTACCTATGGCTTTTACTAGATCATACGGCAAACAGGCACTAAAAGCGATTAAGAAATTAGATTCAAGAAAGAAAATCGATGTCATAAACGCTCATCTGCCGCTAGTCTCGTGGAAGAGAAAAGAATTCAGGTGGCTGGAACAAAATATCGCCCCAGTCGTATCTTGTCTGCATGGTTCTTGGATTGGTGAGAAGGAAGGTGTGAAAAGAGCTGCTGCTGCTAAGGAATCTGCCACTTGGAAAAATCCCAACGACCTGGCGATACTAACTACAGCAGGTTATTATTCAAAATATGAAAGAGCGGGAGTTCTAGAATCCTCAATATGCGTGGCAAACTCACAATCAACGCTCAAGGAATTCAAAAGGTGGTACAATCCTAGCGAAGATTTTGATTGTGAAGTTGTACTTTGGGGTTGTGACCACAAAGTGTTCAGACCACCAAACATCGATGACGAAGCAGAGCAATTGCTGCATGAAAAAATCAGAACTGAATATGGATGCGATGATGAAGCTGCTCTAAGTTATTCTAACGAAACATCAACTCCAATGATACTTGCAGTTGGAAGATTAGTAGCGCGAAAAGGATACATGACATTACTAAGAGCCTTCCCCAAAATTCTTGAGAATAACCCAAAGGCGAAATTGGTAATCGTTGGAAGAGGTCACATGAAAAAGAGTATGCAAAAAACGGCCAAGAAATTAGGAGTATCTGACTCTGTTCACATTCAAAGTAGCCTGACATTTGATGAATTGTCACAACATTTCCGTTCTGCTGATTTGGTTGTTTACCCTTCTTATTACGAAGGACAAGGGCTAATTCCTCTCGAATCGTTGGCCAGTGGAACACCGGTTGCTACTGTAAATCAGGAACCGTTAACAGAAATGGTTGACTTGTCCGTAGGCGGACTATTTGAGCGGGGAAATCCAGACGATTTGGCGCGTTGTGTAAATGAAATGTTATCATCTGAGGAGACTCAAAACAAAGCACTTCTGGGCAGAGAAAGAGTATTGTCTAAATATACTTACGAACACAATGCATCAGACTATGAAATTATCTTCAAACGTGCAATAACAAAAAATAACAAGTAACTTTGAATCGTTGTTTTCAAAACTGATTCCCGTTATGCCTGTACATGCGAGGGGCTAGAATATTAGCGATGTTCCTCGCGATTACGTTAATTTCCTTCGTTCCCACTGTGGAAGCGGATGATGACATATCATCAGCAGCACCGTTGACAAATGGTGTTTCCTCACCCGGTTATGTTTGTTCAGATGATGGCTGTTCACCTACTGATCAAACAGATTGGTGGAAGATATCTGGTTACAAAGGAGATATAATTCAAATCTCTTTTTCTGGATCAATGAATAATGGAAATATATGGTGTATCAATGATGGTTGGGAAGGAGATTTCTCAATACATGGCAACTCTGGTAATCAGATTGCAACTACCACCGTATCGGACGCAAAATCCTCTGATTCACATTCTACTTCACTTGCAACAGCAGGTAATGTATACGTGAAAATCAAAGGCAAAGATACATGGTGTAATGATGGATTTGACTACACATTAATCGCTTCAATCAACCAAGCTAACAGAGATACTGATGAAGATGGGTTCATCGACACTGATGATTCTTGCGATTTGGTTCAAGGGACATCAACTAACGATAGAATGGGCTGCCCTGATTCTGATGGCGACGGATGGTCAGATCCTGACGCTGGGTGGGGGCCAGGGCCTAATGGAGCCGACGCATTCCCAAATGAAGTTACCCAGTGGAAAGATGAGGATAATGATGGGTACGGAGATAATATCAACGGTTTCGAACCAGATTATTGTCCATTCAGTCGAGGCTATTCCGAATTTGACAGATATGGTTGTTTAGACTCAGATGGCGATGGTTGGTCAGATGAAGACCCCGGTGGCTTAGACACACATGACAATCAACCCTGGCTTGCTCATCCAAATGACAATGGTGCAGATGCATTCCCATTTGAGCCAACTCAGTGGAATGATACTGATGAAGACGGTTACGGGGATAACTGGGCAAATAGTGAATGGAATGGCACCAGAGGAAATTGGACAATTGGTATTTGGTATCCAAACGCTAGTCAGCCAGACGCATGCCCAGTCGAAAGAGGATATTCTAGTCAAGATAGATTCGGATGCCCGGATGCAGATGCGGATGGCTGGTCAGACCCAGATGCCAACTGGACAGCACGAGAAGGTGCTGATGCATTCCCTCAAAATCCAACTCAATGGTCTGACCAAGATGGAGATGGTTGGGGTGACAATCAGTCAGAAGGCGCTCTACAGGTAGACGATTTCCCGGAAAACCCATCTCAGTGGTTGGACACTGATGGAGATGGCTGGGGTGACAACCAATCATATGGCGCATCACAGGTAGATGATTTCCCTCTAGTTCCTAGCCAATATCGAGATACAGATGGTGACGGATATGGTGATAATTTAACTGGATTCGAAGCAGATGTTTGTCCTAACAGTAGTATCGAAGAAGTCGAAAGCGGCTGGATTAGTTGGGCAGATCGCCTAGGATGTCTTGATTCAGATATGGATGGATATTCTAATCCAGATTCCCTTTGGGTGGCTCATCCAGATGGTTTTGCAGATGCTTTCCCTACAGACCTTAGTCAATGGCACGATACCGACAAAGATGGGTTTGGCGACAATTTAGAGTACTTTGATGGCGATACTTGGAGAGAAGCATGGAGAGGCGATGGTTGCATCGCGACAGCAGGCGAATCTACAATGGACAGATGGGGTTGTCCTGACTTTGATAGTGATGGTTGGTCTGACCCGACCACACACTGGTTAGCTAGCCCTGGAGGGGTTGGAGATGCTTGGCCAGAAGATTCAACTCAATGGCATGATAGAGACGGCGATGGTAGAGGCGACAATCCTGTAGGAACCACTGCTGACATTTGCCCTGATATTCCAGGTACATCGATAGGTCCTACCGAAGGTGGTGACCGGTGGGGCTGTCAAGATACTGATGGCGACGGTTGGTCTGACCTTGGTGATGCTTTCCCGAATGAGCCAACACAGTGGCGTGATTCGGACGGAGATAACTTCGGAGATAATCCAGATGGACATGAAGGAGATGCATGTCCAAACGAGCGCGGTAACTCTTTCTTTGACAGATTAGGTTGTAGAGATTCTGATGGTGATGGTTGGTCAGACCCAAATCAGAATTGGCCAGCATCGCCATGGGGCACAGCCGATGCATTCCCAACAGACAGACTTCAGTGGATGGATTCTGATGAGGATGGATTTGGAGATGTGCCAATGGGTGCAAAGCGCGACGATTGTCCTGAAGTTAGTGGGACTTCAACAAAAGACCTCCAAGGCTGTGTTGATTCTGACGGCGATGGTTGGTCAGACGAATACGGTGGCTGGTCGTCTACAATTGCAACAATAGGAGAAAATCCTGCTGGTAGCTGGCTGACTTATCTTTCTCTAGGAGTTGTAATGTTCATCTCATCAGGATTGGCTATATTGCTACGTTCCTCGAAATCTGCTGAATCATTTGTAAGAGAGACAGGTGTAAGAAAAGGAGGTGAAGATAATGCGTAATTTCATATTGGCATTTCTAATCGTATCTTGTGCTTTTACAATGAACACTACAGCCTCAAACGATGATGACCCGTTTACTTCTGAAGGTTTGAATATAATTGCAATCAGAAATGATACCCTTGACTCAAATCAAGATGGGATGATGGATGCAGTTAGGGTAGTTATAATCATCAATTCAACTCAAGGAAGCGCTGATTTACTACTCACTTTGATAGGAGACCATCAAGGTATCCTAGTGCGTGAAGACTCAGTAATGCGCGTAGAAAATCAGGAAAATGCATCATTGACATATGACTCATGGACTGAAGGCGAACATTATCTCTCCTTAGAGATAAGTGATGCAGAAGGCAGATTATTGAAATTCATGACCATTGGATATTTTGACTTGAGTCCAGCATTAAAAGTTCCTGAGATTTCTTTAGAAATGAATGGTGCTCAAGTAATTGAGACTGGAGATTATTGCGAGATTTCAAGGACATTTTTCGATGAAACAGGACCTCGATGGGGATATACTGGTACAAGATCTATCATCGGCACTCCATTCAAAGTATTAGATTCAGAAACAACACTAGATTGCAGTAATTGGCCGGCTGGAGATTACGAGATAACAGAAACCTATCAGAATGGATTAGGGCAGACGGCATCGGATGTTTTAGAATTAAAAATAGAGAACAAACCACCTCCAAAATTCACCATTAGCCTTAACGGAGATGGTGATTTATCCGGAACTCCTTGTACTATCTTACATCTCGCAGATGAGGATGAAAACCATGACTCATTCACAAAAGAATGGACAATTTCACCCTCTCAAGGAGTGATGGCGAATTCGAGCTTAATCGACTGTTCTGGATGGAATGCTGGCGTTTACAAGATACTCCTGAAGGTCACAAATAATGAACAAATTAGCACAACAGGAGGAGAGATGCTGATTCGTTTAACAAATGAAGATTTAACCTCAGAAGACTCTGATGCACCCACAATTTCCCAAGGTCAAGATACTGAAACAACAAAGGTAGGACTGTATGGTGTTATCGGAATATCGCTAATTCTAGGAATAATTGTATTTGTGATTATGTCTCGTGGAAGGTCTGATGAATTATTATCTGGCCTTACTAGTGAAGAAATAATTCCTGATTCTGAGGGTTTACCAACTCACAAAGATGAAAGTGGAATACTGTGGAGAAGACACCCTGATGGAGAGTTAGATTGGTGGGACAAATTAACCTATTCTTGGAAGAGGTGGTAATTTGATAAAAGACATCGCCTTTTGGACGATGATAATTTCAGGAACAGCCCTAATCATGGTTATCATACGTATCATCTGGGACAAGTACAAAATTGTTCAAATGAAGACTCCAGCCTTAGAGAGAGATTGGGTAGATGATTGTAAGCATTTAACCACAGCATCATACAAGGGAAGTAAAGTGACTTTGAAGAATGTTAGAGATTTTACATGGATTAGTAAAAGAGAACATGACAATAAATGGACAGATTTGAAAGTTGATCTGAACGAAATTGTTGATATCTGGTTCGTGATTGACCATTTTCACAAAATACGAGGAATGGCTCACACCATGTTAACATTCCAATTCAAAGATGACAAATTCATCACATTTTCATTTGAAACAAGAAGAGAAGTTGGTGAGAGATACCACCCTTGGCATGGGCTTTGGCGAGCATATGAATTGTATCTCTTAGTTGCCACAGAAAAAGACGCTCTTCATTTAAGAACAAATATCCGTGGGAATAAGGTGCATCTGTTTAGAGTACAAGCGCCACCTGGTAAGGACAAAGCATTATTCAATGCTCTCTGTGACAGAGCGAATAAATTAGCATCAAATCCAGAATGGTATCACTCTCTTACCAAAACATGTACGACGGCAATTGTTGACCAAGTGAACCTGATCACGCCAGGAAGAATTCCTAGAATGTGGAGGACTCTTTTACCAGGTCACTCAGCCAGAGCCGCATGGAAATTGAAACTGATTGAGGACTGGGGAGGTTATGAAGCAACTTTGGAAGCCTCAAGAGTAGATGATAGGGCTAAAAAATGGAATGGTAAAGAAGGTTTTTCGACTTTTATTAGAGCGCATTTTCCTCCCAAATGAATAGTAAATCTCCATCGGATTTACTTACTGTAACGATATCTTCTAATGTAGTATTTCCTAATCCTAAAGTACCCGTTTTTAGGTCTTGATTATTAAGCTCAAATTCAACACCTTTTATGGTTACAGATTTTGTTACTCCAAAAGAAAATAAAGCGCATTTTGAATTTATTTGAACCTTAAATCTCTTTTCTCCATTTGGGACTCTTTGTGCTCTCCATCCCTCATAATATAGAATCGCATCAGAACTATTTTCGAATAGTGCTGTGAATGCCCCAAGTCTATGGTCTAGTCTACCACCATCTATCCCGAATACCTTCGTTACAGGATACATTTCCAAAGCCTTTGAAAGATCAGAATTGTTTTGATTTCGATCAATTTTGTGATGGCTAGAATCCTTGATTGAATCCATATCGCCAATCACTTCGTTCCATTCAGAAAATCTATCCGCAGCTCCATCAAGAGCAATCACATAATTTGCTTCAGAAATCAGTTTTTTCAAGATTTGATTTTCTTGCCAGTCGCCGTTACCAACCACAAGGATTTCTTCTGCCATATACCCCCCACTTTAATCAAATTTTCAAGTCGTTTGGTTACTCAATTCTGAACGGCCCCCTAAAGGGGGCCGATTCAGCATCTTTTGGCAATAGTAATGTAGGTTAGTATTTGTCAGTGAAACATGGGTCGACGAAATTCAAAATCTACAATTGCAATATTCGTCATATTTTTGATGCATTTAATGTCTCCAATGCTTATTGATATCCCCTATGAAAATCTCGATGAAGATTCCGAAAAATCCAATTCAGTAGGCTTTTCCTCAGGTTCAGGGCATGACCTTGCAGGTAATTCAATTTCAATTGACGGTAAGAACTGGAATGTTAGAGGAGAATCTATTCTCGACAATTGGGAATTAAAAGACCGTGGAGTTATCGTTGACAAGCCTGTGGATTTCTACGTAAACGATGCGGGAATTGGCTTTGGCTGTTCAATTAATGGTTCAGACATTAGGATGCATACCCTTCATCTTAACGATTCTTTTGAGACAATTATGGTTGAATCATTGGCACAAGGATTGGTCTCTGATGAATGTGCAATTTCTGTAGCAGGACAGGATAGAATTCAGATTGCATACAACGTTGGAGATGATTTGAAATTAGCCAGATTAGCAGAGAAGAATGCAATTTATCAACAGCGTACTTGGCATATCAGAACCATTGCAGAAGACATCTTTTCATCAGGTCTTA
>MDTE01024165.1_pt1 | contig 20842 bp, 23 predicted proteins | sample 811231 | NCBI WGS metagenome assembly MDTE01 (sample SAMN05326651, study PRJNA326480) | marine metagenome | isolation source: seawater | place: Indian Ocean: Red Sea | collected 2010
ACATGTTAATGGTGGTATGTATATGTCTTGACAATCACAATGAATAATTTAATAAGAAATTAATCATAAATTCAAAAATGGAAATTACATGTCAAAAGATATAAATACTAAAGTTAAAAAAATAGTTGCAGACCACCTTGGAGTTGAGGAAGAGAAAGTTACTGACGAGGCAAGTTTCATAGATGATTTAGGGGCTGATAGTTTGGACACAGTTGAACTAGTGATGGCTTTTGAGGAAGAGTTTGGTTCTGAAATATCTGACAGTGAAGCAGAAAAGATACTTACTGTAGGTGATGCAATTAAATTTATTGAGAGCAAATCATCTCAATAATTTAAAGATAAAAATTGTAAATGAGCATTCAAGATGAAAGTATAATGATCATACTGTCATCTCCCTCTGGAGCAGGAAAAACAACGATCGCAAAAAAGATACAACAAAAATATTCAAATTTTAAAATTTCAGTATCTCACACAACAAGAAAACCTAGGCCAAATGAAACTGATGGTATCGATTATTTTTTCGTAAGTGAAAAAGAATTTCAAAAAAAAATTGAAAATGATGAATTTTACGAATATGCAAAAATATTTGATAATTATTATGGAACATCTAAAAAATTAGTTTTAGATTTAATCAAAGAAAAGAAAAATGTTCTATTTGATATAGACTGGCAAGGAACTAAAAAATTATCAAAATTTAAAGAATTAAAATTGATCAAAATATTTATTCTTCCTCCCTCCAAAAAAGAATTAGAAAAAAGATTAACACAGAGAAATGAAGACAAAAAGGAAGCAGTGACCAAAAGACTTCAGTCTTATGAAAATGATATCATTCATTGGCAAGACTATGACTATATAATAATTAATGAAAACTTAGATAATTGTTTTAGGCAAATTGAAAATATTATAAAAACGAATACAAAGCCAGTAAAAATAAATTAGTTTTTATTTTCAAAATATTCAGCAATTTTATAATATTCATCACAACTTAATTCACCTGGTCTAGATGATAAATTTATATTTATGTGATTGATTTTGATAAAATCATTTTTAAATAGTGTTTTAATAGCTTTATTTATCATTTTTCTTTTACTAGAAAAAATTACTTGAGTAACTTTTTCCAAATTTTTTATATCATTTATTTTAAATTTTTGATTATTTATAGGTTCAAAAACTAATAGAGAAGACTCTACTTTTGGTTTTGGAAAAAAACAATTTTTTGAAATATTGAACTTTTTTTTAATTTTGAGTCTCAAGTTGGATATAACAGTTAACCTTCCAAAAGCAGAAGTATTTTTCTTTGCTGTAATCCTTTCAGCCATTTCTTTTTGAAACATAAAAATTAATTTTTTATATTTTGGAGGCCAATAGATAAACTTAATGAATTTTATCAGTATTTGTGAAGAAATATTATAAGGAAGGTTTCCAAAAATAATAGATCCTTGCTTAATTCTTGACTCTAAATTACTTTTAAGAACATCTTCATTATAAATTTTTACTTGTTTAGAATTTTTAAACTTTTCAATTAAAGCTCTATATAACAATCTGTCTTTTTCAATTAATGTAAGACTTTTAGGTTTTTTTTCTAATATAGCTTTTGTCAGTTCAGCATTTCCTGGACCTATTTCTAATATGTGGCTATTACGGATATCTGTAACTCCAGTGATCTTATTAACAATATTGCTATCAATCAAAAAATTTTGACCCAAAGATTTTTTAGGTTTTATCATTTTTTTATTAATTTAAAAAATTTTAAACTTTGAATTAAACTCATCGGGTTGGCCTTGTTTAAGTAAACTATATCTTTTCCCGTTCCATGATCTGGAGATACTCTAATATAATTTAAACCAAGAGTTATATTTATTGCATTAAAATTATACAAAGCTTTAAAAGGAGCCAATACTTGGTCATGATACATTCCTACAATAACATCAAATTGTGACTTTTTGCCTTTCATAAAAAGTGTATCAGCTGGAAACGGTCCTTTAATATTAATTTTTTTTTTAAGTTTATTAACCACAGGAATAATAATCCTTTTTTCTTCAGAATTTGCTTTTCCTTCACTGTTGTGGGGGTTAAGTCCCAATACAGCTATTTTTGGTTTTTTATTTAGCCTTGTTATATAAAATTTATTTAGTGTTTTAATTTTCTTTTGAATTAACTTACTTTTTAATTTTTTGGAAACTTCTCTTAAATCAAGATGAGTAGTAATAGGAACAACCGAAAGCTCTTTGTTATATAAGAGCATAACTTCTTCATCGCTTAAATTGTTCTTCTTTGCAAGATATTCAGTAACACCTGGATATTTTGATTTAAATATTTTTTTATCTACAGGTGCATTTATAAAACCGAGGATTTTTTTGGTTTTGGCAAAATTATGGGCTGTATCTAAACACTTTAAAACGTATTTGGAATTGTCTTTTTCTTTAATTTTAAAAGGATTTTTGAAATTTAAATGAATATTAAAAATTTGAAGATTATTTGAAGAGTTTATATTTTTAATATCATTAATCTCTCTAGTCTTAATTCTAATTTTTTTTCTCTCCAATTGTTTTTTAATCAACCTAAAATTTCCTATCACAAAAATATTTTTTCTCTCATTTTTATTAATAGATCTCCAAGATTTTGCAATGATTTCACTATTTATACTAAAAGGTTCACCTGCAACGATTGCTATATTTTTTTTCATAAGAAATTAACTAATATAGAATTTTCAAGATTTGAATAATGAGATCTTGAAAATAAATCTAATTTTTCAGCTTTTTTTTGTTCTAAAATCTTTTCTTTAATATTCTCAATATTTATTTCGTCATTTTTTATGTATTTAATTTCGTTTACCTTTAAAATTACTAAAGAGTCTAAGTTTTTAATAGGTCTTGTAACATTTCCTTCTTCAATATTTCTCAGCGCTTCTTGATAAATTTTAGATAACGAGCCTTCCGAAACCCAACCTATTTTTCCCTCATTTTTAGAAGTATCAGATATACTAAAATTAGTTACAGCATTTTTGAATCCTTCACTTTCAATTAAATTATAAATTTTTTTTAGTATTTCATTAGAATTGCCTGACTCAGAAATTTCAATTTCTGATAAATTATATTCTTTTAAATTTTTTTGATTATTTAATCTTTTTCTTAATTCATTTTCTATTTCAACTGTATTAATTGAAACTTGATTTTTATAAATTCTGAAAATTAGCGTATTCCATTTTAAATTAATTACCATATTTTCTTTTAACAAATCATAACTAATGTTCTTAGATCCTAGGGCTTTTCTCAATTCTAATGAAGATAAACCGACTTTTTTTGCTAGATTAATCATTTGGTTTTCCAAATCAATTTTACTATATTGAGTAATTTCATATTTTTTTATTTCCCCATTTTTAATTGACTTTTTTACAAGCGATTGCATAGCGGTATTTTTAACATTATTTATGTTTACTTGGTTTACTGGCAAATTAGCAAAAAATAATAGCATTCTAATTTCATTTTCAATTTCGTATGTTGTTATAATTTCATTTCCTACTTTAGCTACGATTGAGTTTTTTATTTGAGCGCTAGAACTCAAAAAAAGTAAAAGACTTAATGTTACTACTATTAAGGAAATTTTAATTCTCATCTTGATACTTTGGGACTACTTATATCTCCAAATGGTATTACTGAAATTCTAAACATTAAAGAGTTATCTGGCTCAATATCTCTGTCGGTATAGAATTCTCTTCTGAAAACGATCCCAGCTTTTAGACAATCATTAATATAATTATAGCTTAAATTATAAAATTCTGCAGAATTAGTAATCAAATTTCTTTTTGTTGAGAAGCTTAATTCAGTACTATCGTCAATCTCCAAATCAAAACCAGTTTTTATATATTCTTGATTTCCTATATGATTTTTTTCCTCTAAATAGCTAACGTTAAATTTTGCATTATCAAGCAGCAAGTCAGCAGCTATTTCATTCGAATTGAACTCTTTGTAATTTTGATCTATCGCAAAGTTATAATCAAGTTTTAGCATATCATTAATTTTATAATTTGCATTTCCTACAACATCAGAAAATCTTTGATCGAGCGAGGTACTTGAAGGTATATCAGAATTTTCATCGGCACTTATGACTTGACCGACAGAAAAATTAAGTTCTTGTTCGCCAATTGTATTATCTTCATTTAATTTATTTTTTTTATAATCTATTCCTAAAGCTAAACTTGTTCCTTTCTCAACAATATCTATTTCATTAACTTTATTTAATTCAAATAAATTAGAGTATCTCAACCTCCCACCATCAACATTTCTCATGTGACCTGGTGCAAATCGAAAAAATGCTGTAGGAGTTAATAAGTGATTTTTATAACTATTATAATTATTTTTATAAAGACCAATCTTCGTTAAAAAACCTAAGGCTCCAGATACTTCAGAATTCGTATTATCTGTCTTATAATTATCGGTATTGTTTGCATTATAATTTACTGTTTTAATCAATCCTTTTAATTGATTTTCTAAACCGAAACTATCACTTATCCATTTATTTGATTTCCACTCAAAATCATTTACAAAAAATTCTGTCTGTTTATTAACGTCATAGTTTTTTACCCTTAAGTCTGAAGATAAATCAAAAAATCCATATTGTTCACTTACTAGAAGGTTTTTTTCAAAGTTAATATGAGGAACTAAATACTCATATTTGGATCTTCCTTCACGAGTTAGGCTTTCATACATGCTTGCATTAGCCCCTAGGTACATACTCTCAGTTTGATATGTATAATCCACAGTGCTTTCTAATACATCTATATCGCTATTTACAATTGAAGTGTCTACATCATAAATCTTTAAATAAGTAGGATTAGAAACTTTTTGAAGATTTATTTGTAAATCACTTGTTTTATTTTCTTCATCAATCAAATTTCTATTGAACCTAGAAAAAAAATGTGCCCTACCACCATCAGTTTTTTTAGTTGAAGTTTTCTTATAACCTTGAGTATAACCAGCATCTACAATTAAAAAAGAGTCTTTAAAATCTTGTCTATACTCTGCCATCATAAGTGGATTTTCCGTAAAATATAATTTTGGTGTAAATGTAAGATCTTTATCATTATTAATTGCCCAGTAGTAAGGTGTAGCAGTGCCCGTTCCCAAACTCGAACTATTGGTTAATGTGGGCACTAAAAATCCTGATCTACGTTTAACAGTAGGATCAGGATGAGAAAATTTTGGAAAATAAAATATTGGAAAATCGTAAATCTTTAGGATTGCATTATCGTAGTAAATTGTTTTTTTCGAAGAATTATGTTTTATTTTTTTTGACAGTAATGACCAAGGTGGACATTTATCCTCACCTCTATTTTTACAATATGTAAATATACCTTTTTCTAGTGTGCTTTGATTTTCTGACAAAGAGATACTGTTTGCAAACATTCTTGGTTCATTACTGCTGTTTATTTTAAGATCAGGAGAATTTAAAAAAACTTTAACATCGGTACCGACTATTTTTCCTTTTTCCTCATCTACATATATCTCAGAAAGATTGTAAGTATTGTTTTTATTATCCACTAATTTAATATTACCTTTTGAAAAAAAAATGTTTCTATCAATAAAATAACTAAACATTTCAAGAAATAACTTATTACCATCTTTATCAATAATAATAGTATTACTAGTTGAAGAAATAATTCTTTTATTATTATCTAAAATAATATCTTCTCCTTTAACTTCAAAACCTTTTGAAGTAATTACTTTTGTTTCACCAACCGTTTCAAAGTAAAGATTTTTTTTATCGTACTTAGCATATCCAGTAAAAATCTTGTTGTTTTGATTATCAGTTGCATCAACATTTCCCTCAAGTATAGTAACTTTGTTAAGATCATCATACTTAATCTTGTTTGAATTTATTTCTAACTCATCTGATTGAAGGGCAGTATTAATAAAAATACTAGCAAAAAAAACTAACAAAAATTTAAATCTTTTATTTTTCATTTATTTGAATAATTCCAATTGAGCAAAATAAAGTAACTGCTATTATTGGCATCCACACGGATAGAGTTAATGGTATCCTCTCAGTTTGACCTAAAGCAATAGACAGATCTTTAAAGTAATATATAAATACACAAGCTAATATTGATATCGCTACATAATATAAATTTTGAGATTTTTTAACAGATCCTAGAGAAAAAACAGCAGCTAGAACTACCATCAAAAACAAGAAAATTGGTAAAGAAATAAATCTGTGTAATCTTTCTTTTAACAACTCGTCTTTATAACCTTTTTTAATCAAAGTTTCATATTCAGTAAGTAAACTTACAAAAGAAATTGTATTTAAATTTCTATAAAGAGAATTTATTTTCTCCAAAGTATTTGTAGTCAAAAACTCATATTTCTCTACTTCTTGTTTAAGGGCATCATTGGCTCCAAAATTGTATATTGATGCTTCATTTAATACCCACGGATTGTTTGAAATATCAGCATTCTTTGACTCGACTCTTTTCAACAATTTATAGTTATTGTCTATTTCATAAATAGTTACTTCCTGTAAAAAAACATCCTCTAGTTTCTTTGCTGTTATAATTTTGCTACCATCCTTGTAATTTTCTTTTACCCATAGCCCATTTTTATTAATAGCTACCAGGTGATCAGTATCCTTTGAATATTTTGCTTTTGTTTGCTCATAATATTTAGTTAAAGTTGATGTTATTGGATTTATTGTAAAAAGAATAAAATTTCCAAATATAAATGCTGTAATAGATAAAATAAAAACAATTTTTAGATTTGAATAACCTAATATTTTTACCGATATGAGATCGGTGTTAGCTCTTATACTTTTAAAAAACCACATTGAAGCTAAAAAGATAATAAATGGAAGCAGATCAATGATAAGACTCGGAACAAATGATAGAGTTAACAAAAAAGGAAGAACCATACTTTCATTAAGGTCTTTAAAAAATTCAATTTCCTCAAACAAATTTAAAAGCAATCCTAAACACATAAATACAAAAATAGTATTAAGTATTATTTTAAAAAAACTAAAAATAAGATAATTGTTAATAATTTTATTCATGGTGATACCTTTTCATCCGAAAATTTTTTTATTAAAGTTAAGTAAAGTATAAAAACCATTAGTAGAGGAAACAGAAAGTAAGACAAAGTATTAATCGAAGAAAAACCAGAAAATCTTACCAATATTTCTGCTAAAACTAAGACAACAAATCCAAAAATAAAGTAAACATATTTACTTAAAAAGATATCTTTTTTATCTTTTCTAGAAATTAATAAAAAAGAGGCAATGAGAGAAATTAAAGGAATATAAAATGGCATTCCTATTCTTCTAGAAACATTTTCAACAACTTGTTTCTTATAATTTGTATCAGGGCAATTTCTAATCTCTTTTTGAAAAGATGTACGGCCTAGCAAACAGTCAAATAATACTTTTGTAGATGTTTCTTGTATTTTGGGAGTTATAATTGTTCTAGTAGTTAAATTATCAATTGCTAATTCTGTTTTTGTAAAATTTACATTTTTAATATTTCCTAATTTGTCCTGAGACTGTATAAGACCATCATGAAGAATCAATTTACCTTCAAGCGTATAACCTTTCTTTGCTATTATAGTTGTATTATTACTTCCCTTAGTTTCTGCAATAATTGTGCTTAACGAACTCATTTCGTCTCTAATAAAAATGTTTTTCATTTCACCATCACCTTTTTTTTCATCTACATAAAAAGTTATGTATTTGAAAGTATCACTAAAATCTTTAGACTTTATTATTGAAGATATCGTATTTAAATCAGAAGATCTTAATAAAGATCTTGATTTATTAAGTGTATCAGGAATTATGAATACTGCTAAAAAGATTTGTATGATCGTTACAAATAATGATATTAAAAAGAATAAATTCACGACTTTCATTTTATTTAATCCACTAGTCCATAAAATGATAAATTCATTCTGCCTATCAAATCTTAAGATTGATAAAATTATGGCTAACAAAAAAGTTAGAGGTATAAATCTTGTTATTATAGTAGGTATATTTAAAATGGAGTAATATAGATAAGTTGAAACCATAAAACCATCTTCTACAATTAAATCTAAAAAATTTACTGCCCTAACCGTCCAAGCAATTGCTGTAAAAGCAAACAAAATAGTCAAAAATGATTTGCCGATCTCGATAGTAAAGTATTTATAAATTTTGTTTTTAAGCATGAAAAATTGTTATATATATTTTATTCAACTTTTAAGTAAACTCAACCTAAGATAGTACAATATGATAAATTTTCCATTGAAATCTGACATATTTGCACTTATATACCACTCAGCCCCAATAGGGTGTATTTAAAAAATTTATGTCTATTAATATTAACCTCTCAAACAAGGTCAGCGGAAACCCTTCAGCTAATGTTGTCCTATTTGCTGATGAAAAATTCAATATTAATAGTTTAAAAAAATATCTTTCTAGTTCAGAGTTTTCTTACATAAACGATTTGTTGAAAACAAGTGATTTAAAAAAGAATATTTTTCTTTTTGAGCTTAATTCAAAAAGGAAGATAGTATTAATTTCTATCAAAAAAAATTTAAAAAGCTTTGATGTAGAAAATTTAGGCTCTGAATTTTACGGACGTATAAACCACGGAAAGAATAGTGAGTATTTCATAAATTCTGATACTATAATTGGAAAGTATGAAAATTTTTTAAGTCATTTTCTCCATGGTCTTAAATTAAAATCTTATGAATTCAACAAATACAAAACAAAGAAAGAAACGAGACTTATTACTATAAATGTATTTGGAAATAAAAACAAACCATCAAGTCAAAATCAATTAAATTTTAAGGCTTTAGAAGAAGGAACTTTTTATGCTAGAGACTTAGTTTCGGAACCAGGGAATATTTTGCATCCAGATGAATATGCAAAAAGAATAAGTTCTCTAAAAAAAGATGGATTAAAAATAAGTATATATGATGAAAAAAAATTAAAGAAACTTGGTATGAACGCTTTACTTGGAGTGGGTCAAGGAAGTATCAGAGGTTCGTACCTTGTAACAATGGAATGGAATGGAGCAAAAAATAATTCCAAGCCATTAGCATTTGTTGGAAAAGGGGTTTGTTTTGATACTGGAGGCTATTCATTAAAACCTGCAAAATTTATGGAAGACATGACATACGACATGGCTGGCTCAGCTGCAGTAGTTGGTTTAATGAAGAGCTTGGCATTAAGAAAAGCTAAAATTAATGCTGTTGGCGTTGTAGGTCTGGTTGAGAATATGGTAAGTGGAAACGCTCAAAGACCTGGAGATATTGTTAAATCTTATAGCGGCAAAACTATAGAGGTATTAAATACAGATGCTGAAGGTCGATTAGTTTTAGCTGACGCAATAACCTTTACTGAAAAAAAATTTAAACCAAAATTTATGATTGATTTGGCGACTCTAACAGGCGCCATCATAGTTTCACTTGGATCAGAATATGCTGGACTTTTTTCTAATGATGATAATTTATCTAAACAAATTTTGAGTGCAGGAGAAAAAGTTGAGGAGAAAGTATGGAGAATGCCGCTTCACAAAAATTACGATAAACTTATGAATTCTAAAAATGCTGATATGCAAAATATAAACTATGTAGGTGGAGCAGGATCAACGACAGCTGCTCAATTTTTACAAAGATTTGTTTTAAACAAAACTCCCTGGGCGCACTTAGATATTGCTGGTATGGCTTTCTCAAAGTATGGTGGAGCTTTAAATTCGAGAGGTGCAACTGGATTTGGGGTAAGACTACTAAACAAACTTATAGAAGAATACTATGAGTGAAATTGAGCAAACTCTTTCAATTATTAAACCAGATGCTGTAGAAAGAAATTTAGTAGAGGAAATTAAAAATATTTTTTTAAAAAATAATATAAAGATTATTGAAAGTAAAAAAATTCATATTTCAAAAGAGGAAGCGAGTGAATTTTATAAAGTCCATCAATCAAAACCCTTTTATGATAAATTGTGTAATTATCTAGCTTCTGGCCCAATTTTCGTAATGATTTTAGAGGGAGAAGGGGTTGTAGCTTTAAACAGGAGTTTGATGGGAGCTACTGATCCACAAAAAGCAGAGAATGATACTATTAGAAAATTGTATGGGATCTCAATAGATAAAAATTCAGTTCATGGGTCCGACTCCGTAGAAAACGCAAAAAAAGAGATTAATTTTTTTTTTAAGAACTAGTATTACTAAATACTTTTCTTATAGCTTCTGAGTATGCTCTATATTCCTCTTTTTGAATTTTTTTCTTTAAAGAACTTTCTGTATCATTTTTACTAATAATTACTTTTTTTTGCAAAATTACTTTTCCAGAATCCAATTTTTTATTTACATAATGGACAGAGCAGCCTGATAATTTCTCTTTATTTTTAATTGCTCTTCTGAAAGTGTTTAAACCTTTGTATTTAGGCAATAAAGACGGATGAATATTAATTATCTTGCCTCTAAATCTATTTATAAATTCTTCAGGTAATATCTTCATGTATCCTGCTAGACAAATTAAAGAGATTTTTCTTTTTTTTAATTCATTCAAGATGATTTCTAATTCTTTTTTTTTATTAATTTTATAAACATGATATTTAATTGAATACTTTTTAGCCAAATTTAATCCTTTCGCATTCAAAGTGCTGCTAATTATAAAGTTTATATTTACTGGAAAATTATATTCTCTTGTGCTCTTAATTAAAGCAGATAAATTTGTACCTTTACCTGATATAAATACACAACATTTTTTTTTTACCATTTTATATTGTTATAAAGGTTTATTTTGTTTTTACTTTTTGAAACAAAACCGATTTCATATGGTCTATAATTTTTAGAAAAATATTTTTCTATTTTTTTTACATTTTTTTTATTAACCACTAAACAAAAACCTACTCCACAATTGAAAGTTTTTAACATTTCTTTATCAGAAATATTTTTATCTTTAAGCCATTTAAAAATAGATTTTGTTTTTATTTTTGAAAGATCAATATTAACAGACAAATGAGAAGGAATGGACCTACTAATATTTTCAATTAAACCACCACCAGTTATATGGGCTGCAGAGATTATTAAATTTTTTTTTACAAGACTTAAAACTTCTTTAGTATAAATTTTTGTCGGTTTTAGTAATTCTGATTTTAATTTTTTGGAAATTTTATTTCTTTTCAACAATGATCTTACAAGTGAAAAACCATTTGAGTGCAACCCACTCGAAGGAATAGCTAAAATTATATTATCAATTTTAACTTTATCTTTGTTTAATAATTTTTTTTTAGATACAATTCCAACAGCAAATCCTGCAAGATCAAATTTTTCATTATTATATATTCCTGGCATCTCAGCAGTTTCACCACCTATTAATTCACAAAAAGAAAGCTTACAGCCTTTAATAATTCCTTTAAGTACAAGTTTAATTTTTTTTAGGTTTATTTTTCCTACAGCGATATAATCCAAAAAGAAAAGAGGCTTAGCTCCTTGAACTATTAAGTCATTAACTGACATGGCAACTAAATCAATTCCTATTGTGTCAAATTTTTTAAATTTATTAGCCAAATCTATCTTTGTTCCTACCCCGTCTGTGCAAGAAACGATCAATGGATCTTTGACACCCAAATTACTTATATCGAAAACCGAACCAAAAGCCCCAATATTATTAAATTTCTTTAAGTTGCCCCTTTTTTTGACATTTTTTTTTGACAAATTAGCTATGTGATTTACAAATTTATTTGCAAGATCAATATTTACTCCACTTTTTTTATAACTATTTTTTGTTTTTTCCATAAATAAAATGATAATTAAACTATGAATAAATTAAATGTAATTTTAATTATAATAGTATTTTTGATTAAAACTGGAAATGTTTTTTCATCAGAAAGCATCTTTAATGTTGATAATATAGTTGTTAATAAAGAAATGTATAAAAAGGACAAGGACCTGCTTAATTTTGCTTTTAAGGAGGGCTTTAATAAATTAACTGAAAAAATTCTTAAAACGAATGATTTAAAAAAAATTTCTAATATTGAATTGGATCAAATAAGAGAGCTGATATCTCATTATAGAATAATTCAAAATGAAGAATTAGGCAAAGAAAATGAAGTTAAAGTAAATTTATCATTTAACAGAGAAAAAATTAATAAGTATTTCTTCTCTAAAAATATTTCATATGCAGATATATCGAAAACAAAGATTGTAGTTTTACCAATATTTTTTAAAGAAAATAAACTTTTTATATATTCTGAAAATTATTTTTATAAAAATTGGAACAATGAAGACGAATTAGAAAAAAGTAAGTTTATTGAATATATTCTTCCTGTCGAGTCAATAGATGATATACAGTATATTAACAACAATACTAATAATTTAGAGTCTTTAAAAATTTCAAATCTGCTATCAAGTTATGAAATAGATGATTATGTTTTTCTAATAATTAAGAATTCAAATGAAAGATTTGATATATTTTTGAAAGGAAAAGTTTCAGGAAGTGAGATAATTAAAAATATTACATTTTTTAATAATGAAAAAGATGAAAAAAAAAGATTTAATTATATAATTTATGAAACAAAAAGAGCGATAGACGATATATGGAAATCAAAAAATTTAATAGATTTAAGAACACCATCTTTTTTAAATTTTTCTCTTAATTTAAAAAAACCAGACGATCTTCTTAAACTCAAAAGAGCATTAACACGAATAGATTTAATTGAAAATTTCAGTGTTATAGAATTAAATAAAAATTATGCAAAAATGAAAATTAAATATCTGGGTAAAATTGATAAAATTAAGAAAAAATTAAACGAACAAGGTATCAAAATTTTAATTCTAGATGAAGTATGGACACTTGAATTAGTTTAAAAATGAGTCAACTAATCTTTAAATTTCCTTTTAAGATCACTTATTATGAAAAGGATTTTTTTGTTTCATCAAATAATTTTGAAGCGTATAAACTTATTGAAAACTGGCCAAATTGGCCAAGTAAAAAAATTAATATTTTTGGCCCAAAAGGTTGTGGAAAAACACACCTTTCAAATATATTAAAAAAAAAAATTGATTTACTTTATATTAATGCCTCAGAGGTAACTGAAAAAACTTTATTAGACTTGAAGTTTGTAAAATGTTTAATAATTGATAATTATAAAAATAATATTAATGAAGAGCTTTTTTATTCCCTCTTAAATCAGTCTAATCAATTGAATCAATATATATTGGTAAATTCTATAAAACCAATAAAAGACGCAAGAATTAAACTAATTGATCTAAAATCAAGACTAGATAGTTTCACTAATTTAGGGATAACTTTGCCAACCGATGATTTATTAAGAGTCATATTAACTAAATCCTTTTCTGACAAGCAAATAGAAGTTAATGTGAAAGTATTGGAATACATTCTTAAAAATATTGAGAGATCTTACGAGGTGATATTTGGTGTTATAAAAAAAATTGATAAAGAGTCTTTATCTACTGGAAAATCAATTAATATTAATTTAATTAAAAAAGTATTAAAAAAATGAATAAATATAGATCACATAACTGTTCTGAAATTCGTGAGAATGATATTGGAAAAAATGTAAAACTTTCAGGTTGGTTACACAGAAAAAGAGATCATGGGAATTTACTTTTTTTAGACTTGAGAGATCATTTTGGCATAACTCAATGTGTAATAGAAAATAAAGATAAAAACTTTAAAACCCTTGAAAAATTAAAACCTGAATCAGTTTTATCAATAATGGGTGAAGTTGTTAAAAGAACGAAAGAAACTGAAAATAAAGATCTAGATACGGGTTTGATAGAAATAAAAATAAAAAATTATGAAATTCTCTCAGCTGCAAATGAACTTCCAATGCCAGTTTTTGGAGAACAAGACTATCCGGAAGAAATTAGATTAAAGTATAGATTCATTGATTTAAGACGAAAAGAAATGCATAAAAATATTGAATTACGCTCTAAAATTATTTCATTTTTAAGAAATAAAATGCTGGAGAATAATTTTTTAGAATTTCAGACGCCAATTTTGACCGCATCAAGTCCAGAAGGGGCTAGAGATTTTTTAGTTCCTAGTAGATTACACCAAGGAAAATTTTATGCATTACCTCAAGCCCCTCAACAATTCAAACAAATGATAATGATCTCTGGTTTTGATAGATATTTTCAAATAGCTCCCTGCTTTAGAGATGAAGATGGAAGAGCTGACAGAAGTCCTGGTGAGCATTACCAACTTGATATGGAAATGTCTTTTGTTGAACAAAATGATATATTTAATGTAGTAGAACCTATTTTTTTTGAATTATTTACAAAATTTGCAGATGGAAGAAAAGTAAACAAAAATCCATTTCCCAGAATTTCTTATAAGGACTCTCTGGATAAATACGGAACAGATAAACCAGATTTAAGAAACCCAATAGAGCTCGTTGATGTTACTAATTTATTTAACTCTAGCGACGTCACTTTAAAAATTTTTAAGGATAAAATAAAAAAAGGAGGAATAGTAAAAGCTATTCCTGTACCAAACACCAATGAAAAACCAAGGAGTTTTTTTGATAACCTTAATAATTGGGCTATTTCAGAAGGTGCTTCAGGCATGGCTTATGTTACTTTTGAAAAAAATAAAGATAAAATTATTGGCAAAGGTCCAATTGCTAAATTTTTTTCTGAAAAGGCTATTTCTGAACTTATTAAAATTTTAAAGTTAACAGAAAAAGACTCAGCTTTTTTTGTATGCAATCAACCTTTAGAGGCTTTGAAATTTTCTGGCATAGCTCGACAAAAGATTGCACATGAATTGGAATTAATAGACAAAAATAAATTTAGTTTTTGTTGGATTGTTGATTTTCCAATGTATCACTATGATGAAAATGAAAAAAAGATTGATTTTAGTCATAACCCATTTTCTATGCCTCAGGAAAAATTAGAAGATTTTGACAAAAAAGATCCTTTGAAAATTTTAGCTCATCAATATGATCTTGTTTGTAATGGATATGAATTGTCCTCTGGAGCGATTAGAAATCATATGCCTGAATATCTTTTTAAAGTTTTCGAAAAAGTGGGATATTCTAAAGAAATGGTAATGAAAAACTTTTCTGGTATGATTAACGCTCTTTCCTACGGAGCACCTCCTCATGGCGGAATGGCTCCTGGAATAGACAGAATAGTGATGCTTTTAGCAAATCAAAAAAATATTAGGGAAGTTACTCTTTTTCCGCTCAATCAAAATGCAGAAGATTTATTAATGGGCGCTCCCTCAAGCATTGATGAAAAACAACTAAAAGAACTAAATATTAAAGTGGGTAAAAAAAAGGATTAATTTTTATTTTTTAAATTTATTCGAATATCGCTTAGATCTACAAGTTTTTCCTCATAGTTACTTCTTACAAAACCTTTAGATGTAATATTTTTTACAATTTTTAAGAATTTATCATCGGAGGTTTGACTATCAGACATTACATTGTTAGCTATAGACGGTGTGTGAGCCAACTCTTCTTTGCCCAAATAAGAAATCGCTAATTCTCTAAATACGTAATCTAAAATTGAGGTTGCACTAAGTATTCTATCATTCCCTGTAACTTTTCCAGAAGGTTCAAATTTAGTGTCTATAAATGCATCTACAAATTCATCTAAAGGCACTCCATATTGTAGGCCCAAAGATATAGCTATAGCAAAATTATTCATCAAAGCTTTTACTAGCTCACCTTCCTTATTCGTATCAATAAATATTTCACCTATTTTTCCGTCATTATACTCTCCAGTATGAAGATAAACTTTATGATCACCTATTTGCGCTTTTTGAATATAACCTTTTCTTCTATCAGGCATTTTAAAACGATCTCGCATTTGCGCTTTAATATTGTTAGATAATTCTATTTGATTAATATTTTTGTTATTAGGGCTAATAACTTTACCCGGTAAAGACTCATTAGCAGTATTTACTTTTAAATTTTCTTTAGTCTCTTTTTTATTTTTTCCCCCAACTTTTTTGGTTTTTCTATTATTTAGCTTAACCTCTATAACCTCAACTTCTCCATCTTTTCTGGAATCTATATTTTGTAGTTCCTGATCATTCAATTCGTCTAATGTATGAACAGTTTTAAAGGTACATGTGTAATAAGTTTCAACTATAAATTTTTTCATAAAATATTTAGGATTCTGCCTCAATTAAGATATATATTATATATAATAAGTGTCCATAATATAATAATACACTTATAAATTGTGTGGATTTTAAAAATCAAATTATGATCAACCCGAAACAAATTTTTATTTGGTGGCACAGACAAACCTTTGGGACTTTTTTAAAAACTTTATTTTTTGGAAAACTAGTCGGAAAAGATGAATACGGTAATAAATATTACAAAAATAAAAAAGACGAAAGATGGGTAGTCTATGCCAAAGATACTGAAGCATCTAGAATAACTAATGACTGGTATTTATGGATGCACCATACAATCAATGAAATTCCAAATAAAGAAACCAAAAAACACTCATGGGAAAAAAAGCATTCAGAAAATCTTACAGGAACCACAGACTCTTATAAACCAAATCGTATCTCAAAATCGAGTATTAAAAAAAAATATGAAACTTGGAAAAATTAAAAACTTTTTATTATTATTAATTTTATTTTCTAGTTCTGTAAATGCTGAAGATAGAATTTCAACTGTACCTTTAATCGATGTAGAAAACCTTAAACCAAGTTATGAAGAAGTAGAAAAAGATGAGGGATTAGATAAAAATAATAATCAAACTAATATTTTGAAAAAGAAAAACAAAGTGAAGACAGAAAGTAAAAATATAATAGTAAATATATTGGGTTTAGATAAAATTACTGCAAAAACATCAGAAATTAATATTAAATTGGGTGAAACAAAAAAATTTGGTCTCCTTGAAATAAAAGCATTACATTGTGGAAACTCTACATCAATAAATGAAATTGGTGCTGCTGCATATATTCAGGTTAAAGATGTTTCTGATAATAAGAATGAAAAAGTTTTTGTTTTTAATGGTTGGACTTTTTCCTCTAGTCCTTCATTAAGACCTATTGAGCATCCGGTTTATGACTTATGGTTAGTGGGTTGTGAAAATGTTTAAAAAAATTTTTCTTTGCCTAGCCAATTTGTATCAAAATCAGACTCAATAAATTTTTTGTGGGTAAGTATTTTTTTATGCAAGTCTATTGTTGTTGTTATACCTTCTAGTACAAATTCGTCTAATGATCTCAGTGTTCTTTGTATGGCCTCAACTCTGTTTCTACCCTTACAGATTACTTTAGCAATTAAGCTGTCGTAATAGGGAGTAATTTTACATCCTTGAAAAACCGAACCATCAACCCTTGTTCTGAAACCAGAGGGTTGATGACAAACACTTATTATTCCAGGGCTTGGTTGAAAATTAAGCGCTGGATTTTCTGCGTTTATTCTACATTCTATTGAGTGTCCCCTAGGATCTACCATGCTTTGTTTTAAAGCGGTCTCACCAGAAAAAGCTATCCATAACTGCTCTTTTACAATATCTATGCCAGTTTGAACTTCAGTTACTGGGTGTTCAACTTGAATTCTAGTATTCATCTCTAAAAAATAAAATTTTCCGTCTTCGTATATAAACTCTACTGTACCAGCCCCCTCATAACCAATTTTCTCCACCATCTTGACTGTTTTTTCTAATAAATCTTTTCTTTGTTCAGGTGTTAAAACTGGACTTGGGGTCTCCTCTATAAGTTTTTGATGTCTTCTTTGAACCGAACAGTCTCTTTCACCTAAATGAACAGTTCTATTTTTTCCAGACATTATTTGAACTTCTATATGTCTCGGATTTTTAAAGTATTTTTCTATATATAATTCATCATTACCAAAATATTTTTTGGCTTCAGTCTTAGCTATTAAAAATAAATTCTCCAGTTGATCTTCTTTCTCAACTACCTTCATTCCTTTTCCACCGCCACCAGCAGCAGCCTTAATAAGGATTGGATAACCAATTTTTTTACATAACCCCTTTGCTTCTTGAAAAGATTTGACGCCACCTTCTGAGCCTTCAATAATAGGCAATCCATTTTCTTTAGCTATTTTTTTAGCTTCAATTTTATCTCCCATTTTTCTAATTAAATCTGGACTAGGTCCAATAAATTTAATACCGTGTTTTTGAACCACTTCAGCAAACCTGGCGTTTTCTGATAAAAAACCATATCCAGGATGAATTGCCTCAGCACCTGTTAAATCAACCGCAGACATTAGAGATGAAATGTTTAGATAACTATTTTGAGGTTGATGAGAACCTATACAAACACTTTCATCAGCAAGTCTTACATGCATCGCATCAGCATCAACATCAGAATGAACTGCTACTGTAGCCACCCCCCATTCTTTACATGCCCTTATGATTCTTACAGCGATTTCACCTCTGTTAGCAATTAAAACTTTTTTATACATTTCTGATTATTTAAGTATTACTAGACTTTGGCCAAATTCTACAGCCTGACCATCGTTAACTAAAATTTTTTTCACTATACCATCTTCCGTAGAAGGCACATGATTCATTGTTTTCATAGCCTCTACAATCATTACTGTCTGACCTTTTTTTACTTTATCTCCAACTTCTACAAACTTTTTTGCTCCGGGCTCCGGCGCTAAATAAGCTGTACCAATAATTGGTGACTTAATTCTGACTCCCTCATCGTTGTTTTCAGACAAAACTGCCTTTTTGCCGGAAACAAAAGCTTTACTTTTTACTTGCTCTATAGAGGACCTGCTAGCTCTCGAAACTTTTATTTTTTGATCACCTTCCTGATATTCCAATTCGGTTAAATTAAATTCGGTTAAATTATCAACTAACTCTTTTATTAATTTTTTATTTATTTTCATTTAATTAAAATATTTTTTATTGCATCAAGTGCCATAGTATAACCTTTAATTCCAAAACCACAAATTATACCAGTCGCAGCTTTACTAATCAAAGATTTATGCCTGAATTCTTCTCTATTGTAAATATTAGTTATGTGTAACTCTATTATAGGTATTTTAAGTATCATTAAAGAGTCATGTATTGCAACTGAAGTATGTGTATAACCACCAGCGTTAATAATTAACCCAGAATATTTATTTCTTGAGCCTTGAATTAGATTGACTATATCACCTTCAACATTAGATTGAGCAAAATCAATTTCCAAATTATTGTTTTTACCATACGTTTGACACTCTTTCTCTATGTCATCAAGAGAAGTGCTACCATATTTTTCTTTTTCTCTTTCACCTAAAAGGTTAAGATTAGGACCGTTAATAACAATTACTTTATGTTTCATTAGTTTGATATAGAATAAATAATTAACTTAAATATGGCAAAAATACAATTAAATGGTCGAAAAATTTCAATAAAACAAAAGATTTCTATATTTGATTTACTAAAAAACTATAAATTAGATAAAAAAAAAGTAGCTGTTGAATTAAATGGTTCAATAATTGTGAGCAAATTATATAAAAAAAAAATAATTAAAAATAGGGACAAATTAGAGATAGTACACTTTATTGGAGGAGGTTAATTAGTTTTGAAAAAAGATATTTTAAAAATTGCTAATAAAAACTTTACATCAAGGTTAATAGTAGGAACAGGAAAATATAAAAACTTAAAAGAAACAGCATTAGCAGTTAAAGCATCCGGAGCAGACATGGTGACTGTTGCAGTAAGAAGAGTAAATATTTTAGATAAAAAAAAACCTGTTCTTATGGATTTCATAAATCCTAAAAAAATAACCTATCTTCCTAATACTGCCGGTTGTTTTACATCTGAAGACGCATTAAGGACTTTAAGATTAGCTAGAGAAATGGGTGGTTGGAAAATGGTTAAGCTTGAAGTTTTGGGAGACAGGAAAACTCTTTATCCAAATATGATCGAAACACTTAAATCAACTAAAGTACTCGTAAAAGAAGGTTTTAAAGTTTTAGTTTATTGTACAGACGATCCATTATTTTCAAAAAAATTAGAAGATGTAGGAGCATCGGCAATAATGCCTTTAGCTTCCCCTATAGGCTCAGGTTTGGGAATTCAGAACGCTGTAAATCTTTCTATTATTATCAAACAAGCCAAAGTTCCTGTTATTGTAGATGCTGGCATAGGGACTGCATCTGATGCTACAATTGCAATGGAACTTGGTTGTGACGCAGTTTTAGTAAATAGTGCGATTGCAAAGGCAAAGAAGCCAATTTTAATGGCAGAGTCGTTTAAGCAAGCAGTAATTGCTGGAAGAAAATCATTTATGTCTGGAAGAATGAAAAAAAACTATATTGCTTCAGCTAGTTCACCAAAATCTGGATTAATTTAACTTATTTTTTTCGCCTCACCCATAAAGTTCGAGGAGAGTTCTTTTTTTTCTTAGATATATTTTTTTTGCTTTTAATATTTTTTCTTTCTTTATTTGAAACTATAACTTTTTCTTGTTTTTTTTTGATACTTTTAGCTTTATTTTTATTTTTTTCATCGCTAGAAAAATCTTCCATTTTTTCAAATTTTTCAAATTTATTAACAATTTTTTTATTTTTATTTAGTAAGATGATTTTATACTCAGGAACTATTAATTCAGGATCTGCTATTAGATCAATTTTAAAAGCATATTTTTTTTGAAAATAATCAATCTCTTTTTTTAAAGCATAATCAATATATAGCTTAATCTTTTCAGGAATACTTGCTTTAATGAATTTGATTTTATTTGTAAACGCCAGCATTTCAATTTTTTTTATCATTTTTAAAGCAAATGACTCCATTGAAAGATTAGTTTCCCATTTAAGTGAACCCTCTCTTAATCTTTGTCTAGTCATTTCTAATAAACCAAAGTTGCTAATACGACCAACTTGAATTCTTGCTCTATCTTTTCTAATACTTTCTCG
>MDTE01080202.1_pt1 | contig 20841 bp, 10 predicted proteins | sample 811231 | NCBI WGS metagenome assembly MDTE01 (sample SAMN05326651, study PRJNA326480) | marine metagenome | isolation source: seawater | place: Indian Ocean: Red Sea | collected 2010
CCAGCAAGTCGGGCTTTGGCAGTTGAACGGCAATTACAACAGCGCAAATGGTGGGGATGCCATGTCGGAATTTTTCATTTCCGGCGACTTTGGTAGCACCGAATCATTTGCCATTGGCGCCATCAATGGCGAAGTGGCTCAGGTATTAAAGTTCCCAGCCAATACTGAGGAAGATACTGGGTTTATGATCCCGGTACCGGATGCCTTGAACGATTCTACGGACTACACTTTCATGGCGGATATCTACTATGCCGCTGGATCCAATGGTACTGATCGCGGTCTGGGAGATCTTTCTGCTGATTATGCAGGTGCCGAACTTGGCATTGGCAGCAACAATGCGGTTGTGGCAGGGGGTTCAAGTGGATCCATCATTCCTGATACCTGGCATCGTGTCGTCATCGTTGTCGATGGCAGTAACGGGGTGATTTCGCGCTACGTGGACGGTGCATTGACAGGAAGCAGCCCGATTGCGGCTGCCGAGCTTCCTTTTGGGCGCTATACCCTGAGTTCCCAATTGGACATCATCGGTTTTGCCTTCACCAGTGAGGGCTATGCCAACAGTGTTTCCTTACGGGAAGGTGCGATTTCGCATGGTCATGCCGTTGCTTTGGGTAAGGCCAGCGCAGACGGTCTTCCAGCTCAGCTCCCCGAAGTGCCCTCGTATGTGGCTTCATGGGTTCCTGCCGGTAACGTCGCAGATCGTGGCACCGACATTGGCGCCATACTCGATGCAGGCGATGCCGTGATCGACCAAGCCTCGATTCAGCTTTCGTTGGACGGTGATGCTCAAAATGCTCAAATCAGCAAGTCCGGTTCTCAGTTCACCATCAGTGTGGACCGCAGCCTTCCGTTTGCACCTGGCACCAAGCACACGCTGGTTCTCAGCTACTCCGATGATAAGAACGGTGCTCAAAGCTACGAGCATGTCTTCGATGCAGCCATTTATTTCGAAGACTTTGAAAGTGTGGAGCTGGGTCCCAATCAGGACGAAGGGCTTGCTTCTGACAAGGCCTGGAGCCGTCAGGGCCCAGAAGGTTGGGAAGTCGATGACAGTGGCGTCCCAGGGGTAGGCGATCCGGATAATGATGGCGTTACGGAGTGGGCAGGCTGGAGTTTTGCCGACAAGGAATGGTGGACCGCAGCAGCCGGTGGCCAGCGCCGTGAGGAATACAGCCTCGGCTCAGGAACCGTGCTCGTTGCGGATCCCGACGAATGGGATGATCAGGCTCATGCGGATTCTGAAGAAAACGGATGGTATGAAACCTACGTCACCAGCCCGGCCATTTCGCTGGATGGGATTGCCGCGGGAACTGCCTTTCTGCAGTTTGCCTCCAGCTGGCGTCCGGAATACGACAGCAACTACCGCCAAAGCGGCAAGATTGAAGTTTCCTACGACGGCGGGCCCTTCACAGAAGTCCTTCTCTGGTTGTCGGATTCTAGCAGTCCCAACTATCACGACCATGCACCTAATGAAACCGTATTGGTTGATTTGGCCAATCCTGCCGGGGCTTCGGAACTGGTGATCAAATTCGGCATGTTTGATGCCGGTAATGACTGGTGGTGGGCCATCGACAACGTGGTGGTCAATGCGGGTGTCAAACCCCCTTCATTGGTGACCTCTCCGAGCTCAGTGGAAGTCGACGAAGGCAGTGAGGCTACCTTCAGTGTTGCGGTGGATGGCAGCGGCCCATTCAAGTATGAATGGTTTTACAATGGTGAGAGCATCGGTGTTTATGATTCGGCTGAGTCTAGCAATACCCTGGTGATATCCCGAGCCAGCGCCGACGATGCGGGTGCTTACAGCGTGGCTGTCAGCAACGCTGGTGGGGCGACGCCCAAAACAGCCAATGCCTTGTTGGAAGTCAAAGCCGCCCTCGCGGGATCCCAACTCTTCTTTGAAGGCTTTGAGGGGTTGCCCCTGGGCCCCAATGTGGATGAAGCTTTGGCGGGTGAGGCCGTCTGGACCGACACCCTGCCCAATGGCTGGTCTCGAGACAACCTGGACACACCCGGTTTGGATGATGATGAAGTCGGTGTGCGCGAATGGGAGGGCTGGAGTTTTGCGACGCAGGAATGGTGGGCTGCAACGGCCGGTGACCAGCGCCGCACCGAGTTCACCAAAGGAACCGGGACCGTTGCCATCGCGGATGGTGATGAATGGGATGACAAGGGAAGTCCTGCTGGCTTAGGCCAAATGAATACCGTCTTGACCACCCCCGATATTGACATTTCTGAGGTGGAAGCTGGTAGCTTAAACCTTCGTTTTAACAGCAGCTGGCGTCCAGAGGTACTGCAGACAGGATTGATCCAGGCTTCCTTTGATGGAGGTGCGTTTCAGGATGTGCTCATCTTCAGCTCTGAGGCAGGTGACAATTATAAGGATCATGCCCCTAATGATACCGTAACCACGAGCATCGATGCGCCGGAAGGTGCTTCTTCCATGAAGCTATCCTTTAGTTATCTGCAGGCCGGCAACAACTGGTGGTGGGCTATTGACAACATTGAAGTGGTCGGTGTGGTGCCCAACAACAACATCCTCTTCTCCGAGGACTTCGACAGCCTGGCGCTCGGTCCCAATGTCGATGAAGCGCTGGCAGGTGATGCTGTCTGGACCAAGACCGCTCCTGCTGGCTGGTCGATTGATGATTCAGGTGTTCCCGGCGTGGGTGATCCTGACCAGGATGGCGTGACTGAATGGGCTGGCTGGAGTTTTGCCGATAAGGACTGGTGGGCAGAAGCCACTGGTGATCAGCGTAGGTCGGAGTTTGTGAACTCCAGCGGTACTGCCGCTATTGCTGATGGTGATGAATGGGATGATCAACCCCACGCCGAAGGGTATCTGGATACCTTCATGAGCACGGCTGCCATCGACGTTTCATCGGCGCCTGCTCGCACCTTGGAATTGAGTTTTGACTCATCATGGCGTCCGGAATACGACAGTAATTACCGCCAAACAGCGAACATTACCGTATCCTTTGATGGCGGTGCACCGATTGAGGTGTTGCTGTGGGAATCTAATTCAGAAAGCCCGAACTTTCATGATCATGCTCCCAACGAGCACATTGTGGTGCCTGTGGCCAATCCAGACGGAGCTCAAAGCATGGTGGTGACCTTTGGTTACTTCGATGCTGGCAATGATTGGTGGTGGGCCATCGACAACGTTCAAGTCGCCATTGGTCCCACACAACCTGCTCCAGTGCCCTCCTCGGAGGATTTCTCCAGTCTCGTGCTGGGACCCAATGTGGATGAGGCTCTGGCAGGCGATGCTGTCTGGACCAAGACGGCTCCTGCGGGGTGGACCATTGATGATTCGGGTGTTCCCGGTGTGGGAATCCCTGATCAGGATGGGGTTACTGAATGGGCCGGCTGGAGCTTTGCTGACAAGGACTGGTGGGCAGAAGCTACCGGCGATCAGCGCCGCACTGAATTCACCAAGGCCAGTGGCACGATTGCCATTGCCGATGGTGATGAGTGGGATGACCAGCCTCATGCCGAAGGGTATCTGGACACCTTCATGAGCTGGCCGCTGGATGTTTCCGGAGTGAGTGGTGCGCTTGAATTGCACTTCGACTCCTCCTGGCGTCCAGAGTATGACAGCAACTATCACCAGACCGCCAACATCACTGTCTCCTTCGATGGGGGTGAACCCGTCGAAGTCATGCTGTGGGAATCGAATTCGGATAGCCCGAACTTCCACGACCACAACACCAACGAAAGTGTCGTTGTCAGCTTGCCGGATCCTGCAGGAGCCAAGAGCATGGTGATTACCTTCGGCTACTTCGATGCTGGTAATGACTGGTGGTGGGCCATCGACAACCTCAAGGTGTTTCAGGCCTATTCTGTTGGATCCGTGGAAGGGTTTGATGGTCTGGCTCTCGGTCCCAATGTGGATGAAGAGCTGGCCGGAGATGCCGTCTGGACCAAGACCCCTCCAGGGGGCTGGTCGATCGATGATTCGGGTGTTCCTGGAGTCGGTATTCCCGATCAGGATGGGGTGACCGAATGGGCTGGTTGGAGTTTTGCCGACAAGGACTGGTGGGCAGAAGCCACCGGTGATCAACGCCGCTCCGAGTTCACCAAGGCCAGTGGCACCATCGCCATTGCCGATGGTGATGAATGGGATGATCAGCCTCACGCAGAAGGATACCTGGACACCTTTATGAGTTGGCCTGTGAACATTTCAGGTGCGGCCGCAGGCAGCCTGGAATTGCTTTTCGATTCCTCCTGGCGTCCAGAATACGACAGCAACTATCACCAGACGGCCAACATCACGGTCTCCTATGATGGCGGTGATCCCGTGGAAGTGATGCTGTGGGAGTCCAATAGCGATAGCCCGAATTATCACGATGCCAACACCAACGAAAGCGTGGCGGTAGCATTGAACAATCCTGAAGGCGCCACGAATATGGTGATTACCTTCGGTTACTTCGATGCCGGTAACGACTGGTGGTGGGCGATTGACAATGTTCAGGTTGTCGCCGGGGGTGGTTCGGGGATTGCGATCAGTTCTGACGGTGGTCAAATTGCCATCACGTGGGAGAGCGGAGCGCTGGAAACGGCCCCTGCAGTCACCGGTCCATGGACGCCCGTGGATGGTGCCACCAGCCCTTATGCCGTGGATGCGTCTGAAGGACAGGCATTCTTCCGAGCCAAGTGATAGTGAATCTATCTTCAAAGGCTTAATAGCCTTTGTGCAGCGCCCGCAAGCAATTGCTTGCGGGCGTTTTTTTGTCCCTTCCTTAATTGAAAGAAGAATGTGGAAGTCGAAGATCAAGACCTGCAGCAGGGTAAGATTGCCAGTCCATGAGAACTCCGTTATGAATGAACCTCACTTGTTCGGACTCCCATGACTCCAACCACACTTTCTCGTCGGACCTGGATGCACCAGGCTGCCTGTCTTGGTGCAGGCAGTTTTCTGACCCATCCTCTACAGGCTGCCAAGGCTGGACAGCCCATCCTCCCTCCGCTGAATCGGTTTCCACGCATGGTGCAGGAGTTTTATCTCGGACGGGTACGAGAGCAAACGGGACAATCCGACGCCATTCGAGCGGCGTTGAATTCGCAAGAAGAGGCACGTCTCTATGTGGAGACGGTGCGACGTCACATTCGCACCAGCTTTGGTCCGGAACCGGCAAAGACACCGCTCAACACCCGTATTACTGGCATTATCGAGCGTCCCGACTACCGTATCGAAAAATGCCTCTTTGAAAGCCGTCCCGGTTTCTTGGTGACTGCCAATCTTTATGTGCCCAAGCATGTACGAGGCCCGATGCCAGGGGTCGTGGCCACTTGTGGGCATTCCAGCAATGGCAAGGCTGAGCCTGCCTACCAATCTTTTTGTCAGGGATTAGTACGTATGGGGTATGTGGTTTTGATTTATGACCCCATTGGTCAGGGAGAGCGCCTGCAATACCTCACTGAAAACCTGCGATCATCGGTGGGCGTGGGAGTTGCCGAGCACTTGCTTGCGGGTAATCAGCAATTCCTGGTTCAGGAGTTCATCGGATCTTGGAGGGCCTGGGATGGCGTCCGAGCGTTGGATGTTTTGCTCGAGAGAGAAGAGGTGGATCCAAAGCATGTTGGTGTGACGGGTAACTCAGGCGGTGGCACCATGACCACCTGGCTCTGTGGTCTGGAGACGCGTTGGACCATGGCAGCACCCAGTTGTTTTGTGACCACCTTTCGGCGAAATCTTGAAAACGAACTACCCGCTGATACCGAACAATGCCCTCCGCGCTCCATTGCCCTGGGTGTTGATCATGTGGATTGCCTCGCTGCCATGGCTCCCAAGCCCGTCATCATTCTTGCCAAGGAGAAGGATTATTTCGATGTGCGAGGTGCGACCAAGGCCTACGAGCAGCTCAAGCACATATATCGTCTGATGGGAGCTGAAGATCAGGTGAGTCTATTTGTGGGTCCGACAGGTCATGGGTATTCTCAGGAAAATCGTGAAGCCATGTATGAATGGTTCAATCGGGCCACGGGTCAACAAATTGCTTCCCCCGAATCCTCGATTGTATTGGAAAAGGAATCAGACTTGCTCGTGACCGAATCGGGACAAGTAGGGTCGATGGGAAGTAAACCTATCTACCATTACACGGCTCAAAAGGCGCGTCTCCTGAGGCAAGAACGTCAGCCACTTGCCGATCCTGCCCTCCGCGATGCAGCCATCCGTTTGTTGCAACTGCCGATTAAAGACCATCCTCCCTACGCCCGCATCCTGCGTGCCCGATCCCAGCGTGGCTATCCGTTGCCTCATGCCACGACCTATGTAATCGAAACCGAACCCGGAGCCCAGGCCATCACCTATCGATTGGGGCGGGAGCGCCATGAAGCGCGTCCGGGGCATGAAGCCACTCGTGCTATTCTGTATGTCTCTCACCATTCTGCCGATCAGGAACTGCAATCCGATCAATGGGTGCGTGGGTTCGTGAGCCAGGACGTAGCGCGTGCTCGATTCTATGCCTGTGATGTGCGAGGGGTGGGGGAATCCCGTCCGGACACGTGTGGGGAGAATTCCTACCTCAAGCCTTATGGAAGCGACTATTTTTATGCCATCCATGGGTTGATGCTGGATCGCCCTTATGTGGGACAAAAAACGTGGGATGTCCTTCAGGTATTACGATGGATCCACCAGGTTGGCCATCCTCACATTCACCTGATCGCCCAAGGATGGGGCACCTTGCCCGCTGTCTTTGCAGCCTTGTTCTCAGAGCAAGTCGATGCCATTACCTTGAAGGGAGGGCTTCGGTCCTATGAGGAAGTGGCGACGTCGGTGAACTACGCATGGCCGCTCTCCACCTTTCTACCGGGTGTGCTCGAACACTTTGATTTGCCCGATTGCTATCGGGTGCTTCAATCCAGGATGAGCTTTGAGTGGGTTTAGGCTCCGAAAATGGCCTGATTGACCCCACGGATCAATTCATCGTAGACGGCATCGGAGCTCTGCTCTCCATCGATGACCTGGAAACGGTAGGTTCTCTGCATGCTCATGAAGGCCTTTTTCATGCGTTTTTGATATTCTACGAAACTGTCGAAGATATCGCGGCTCAGGCCGACATCCATGCCACTCTCCCAATAGTCCAGGGTTTTGTTTTTGGATAGATTGCGTTGAATGAGTTGTGTCGGCGAAACGTTGAGATAGAAAACCGCATCCGGAATCAACGCCATCCCGTAGAGGTTGGTGACCCATTGACGGTTCATGCCCCGAACCCAATCACGCGCCATCAGGGTATAGATATAACGGTCGGCAATGACGATGAAACCAGCACTCAAGGATGGAATGATGATATTCTCAAGCTGGTCGGCAAAGTCGGTCGCATAGAAGAGACTCATGGTCGTATGGCTCAGGATGTTACCTTCCTGCGCTCGCTCCAGCTCTTCACTGACCAAGGTGGAGCGTTTGATACCGACCTGAACGGCTGCATGTCCGCTGCCCTCAAGCCAGTCCACCAGCTTTCGGATTTGGGTAGAGCGTCCGGAGCCATCGGCTCCCTCCAGGACAATGAGTTTACCTGTCAATGTTTCGGTATTCACCCCTGGGAGGCCTTGTCCATAAAACCGACTTTCCGAAGCCAAAGGAGCTTCCACCTGCAGCTGATGGCGATAGTTGGGCTTGCGCCTGCCTCTTCGAAGACCCTTTGAGGGAGATTTCTTGCTGGGTTGGCTCATGTCATCCTTCCTTTCGATAGGCATCCAGATCAATGTGCTGACAAATCAGCTGTCTGAGCATGCTTTGTTGTTCTTCGACCTTGCCCTTGGCGTCGATAAGGAGAAAGTTGAATTCAGTACTCATGGCAAGGTACTGCTCCAGCTGCATTCCCTGGAAAAGGCGAAAGGACTCCACAATGTCATTGGAGAGGTTCAGATCCATGCCTGCCTCAAAATACTTCAGCGTAGGGCGCCCTCTCAAGATGCGCCCCAGGGTTGTTTCCAGAGGGGCCCGGAAAAAAAAGACCAAATCGGGTTGAGCTGCAAAGTCGTAGATACCTCGGACCCATTGGGGGGAACAACCGCGAACCGTATCGCGGGCAAAGGCAGTGAAAATGTAACGATCACAGAGCACCAGATACCCTGCCCTGAGGAGAGGCACCAGCTGGCGTTCATAACGGTCGGCAAAATCAGTGGCATGGATGAGACTGAAGGTGGTGGGGGTGAGTAGCTCCCGATTCTTTCCCTTGCTGGTGGCCGATTTGACCAGGACCGAGGAATTCCATTCACTAAAAAACACTTTTAATCCCTGGAGCTCCATCCACCGCTTGATCAGTTTGATCTGCGTGGATTTTCCGGAACCATCCAAACCTTCGACTGCAATCAGGCGCCCGGGGTAGCCGAGTTGTCCAAATGTTTGAAGTTCCATGCGGTTAAAATAATCCAGAAGCCGGAGCCACGAAAGAAGGAAATCGGCGAGCCTCCTGAGTGCTAGGGTGAGAGGAGACCCAGGCGCATGGCTTGTTCCAGAGCCATTCGGGCAATAGGGGCTGCGGTGCCTCCTCCCGAACCACCATTTTCGATGGCCACTGCGACCGCCACCTGAGGGCGTTCCAAGGGAGCAAATCCAATGAACCACGCGTGCGCATCCCCACTGGGGTTTTCAGCCGAGCCGGTCTTACCTCCCGTACTCATGGCGAACCCTTCAAAAGCCTTTCGAGCCGTACCGTTGCTTGTCACTCTCCCCATCATGCGTTGCATGTGCAGTGCAGTGGATTCGCTCATGGCGCGCCCCAGCTTCTGCGTGGTTTCCGAGAAAGTTAATCTGGGTTGCATCAGGATGCCATCATTGGCAACGCAGGCTGTGATCATGGCCATGTGGAGGGGCGTGACCATCAATGCGCCTTGGCCGATGCCCATCATTGCCAATTCAAAGGCATTTCCTTCCTGGACATCTGGCAGACGTGAACGAGCTGACTGCAGGGGTTCGAAGGAGCCTTTGAAAATAGTGAGAGACTGGTCCAGTCTCATCAATTGCCTTAACCAGGCATAACCCTCCGGCCCGATGGTTTCCCCCACAGTCGCGAAGTAGACGTTGCAGGATTGTTCTATGGCCTTACCTAGATCAATGGATCCAAACCCTGGCCAGCTGGCACCACGAGCTTGATAGGCGTAATAGACATAGTCGCGGATAATGCCCTTGCCATCTGGGGTGCGGTATTCAGGGCCACAATCGATTTCCAATGGAAAGCCAGCTCCAAGAAGGATTTTTTCCAGGTAGTAGGAGCCAATGGCCACTTTGAAGATTGATCCCGGCGGGTAGAGGCCGTGCAGGGCCCGATTGAGCAAGGGAGAGCCATAAGGCGCATTGTCTCCCATGACTTGTCTCAGTTGGTTTGGGTCGTAAGCTGGCGTACTGCAGGCGGCGAGGATGGAGCCATCTCGAATATCCAGCATGATGACGGCGCCTTTGAGAGGTTTTCCTGCGAATGCGTTGGCCTTGTCATCATAGCGCTGGAGCGAAAGGGATTGGTAAATGGCTTTCTGAAGTCGACCATCCAAGGTCAGCCGGAGGTCCTTTCCTTGCGGAAGCTCCTCACGAGTGATGAGTTGTCGGCGAATAGAATCCCACCCTTCCAGACTGAAATCATCCAGTCCCGAAAGGTTGGGGTTGGCAGCCGATTCAAGCCCGTGAATGCCATAGGATGGATGGAAATAGCCGACGAGATGAGCCGCTGCTTTTCCCAATGGGTAATGTCGGATGACCGCACCCTCCTGCTTTCGGTTCTCTGCCAGCGGAGCTCCGTGTCGATCGATGATACGGCCTCGTTGAATTTGCAATGCCGGGTTGAAGACACGTCGATCGTGTCGTTGCATGAAGCTGACAAACTGAGGTCGGAGCAAGCCTCCCAATTGCCAGGTTGCCTGATAACACAAGACTCCCATGAAGCATAAGGTCAGGACCCAGCTCACGAGACGAATTCTCTTGAGTCGTGAAGGGCTGGAATCTTTTTTTTGCTTCCTTCCTGATGGTTTTTTAAAGAGCAGCAGCCAGAACACGCGACCTATCCCCAAGAGAAAAAGCAACTGGATCACCCAGCTCATTGAGCGCGCATGTTCGGGGGTGATCGGTGCATCCATAGGGCCATCATGTGACAGGGTGGTGACTTGCCTCAAGCTATGATCCCTCCCGGGTAAGGTCCGGACTGAGTTCGTGGGATTCTGTGCCTGGTCTTAAACCTTGTCGACTCGGTTTGAACACCTTTAGCATACCACAAGTTTCCATGAATCCATACTTCGCAGAATGCTTTGGAACGATGATGCTCATCCTCTTGGGAAATGGCGTTGTCGCTGGTGTGCTTCTCAACAAGTCCAAGAGTCAACAGGCTGGCTGGGTGGTTATCACTCTGGGATGGGGGCTTGCTGTTACCTTGAGCGTTTACATGGTTGGTGCCATCAGCGGGGCCCATCTCAATCCGGCTGTTACCGTGGCTCTGGCATCGATTGGTCAGGGCGGCTTTACATGGGCGCAGGTGCCGGGTTACATCCTCGCCCAATTGGTTGGGGCGATGCTGGGAGCCACATTGGTTTGGTTGACCTACCTTCCCCATTGGAAGGAGACCGAAGATTCTGAATTGAAGCTTGCAGCCTTTAGTACCGATGCAGCCATCCGTCATACCCTTTCCAACTTGATTTCGGAAATCGTGGGAACCTTTGTTCTGGTATTGGGAGTGCTCACCATCCTTCGGCCAGACAATCTGGTTCCAGATTCCGGGTTTGATACGGGCTTTGGACCTGTTTTGGTGGGTTTGATCGTTCTTTCAGTGGGAATTTCTCTGGGAGGCCCGACAGGGTATGCGATCAATCCCGCCAGAGATCTGGGCCCCAGGCTGGCCCATGCCATCCTTCCCATTCACGGGAAGGGAACCAGCAATTGGGGTTATGCCTGGATCCCGGTGGTAGGCCCATTGATTGGAGGCTTACTGGCAGCCATGGTTTATCGACTGTTGTGGTAGTGAAACCCCGCTTTAGAAGGATTACTCATGAAATACATGCTTGCACTGGATCAGGGAACCACCAGTTCCCGAGCCATTATCTTCAATCGGCAGTCTGGAATCGTCGCCATTGCCCAAAAGGAGTTCACTCAAATCTATCCCGAGCCCGGCTGGGTGGAACACGATCCGAGTGAAATCTGGAAAACACAGCTCAAGGTGGCTCGGGCGGCTTTGCGCAAGGCAGGACTCAAGGCTCAGGACATTGCTGGGATTGGTATCACCAACCAAAGGGAAACCACCGTCGCCTGGAATCGGGCGACGGGTCAGCCCATAGGGCCTGCCATTGTGTGGCAGGATCGTCGAACGGCTTCTTTTTGCGATGAGTTGCGCGCTGACGGGATGGCCTCCATGATTCAGAAAAAGACCGGTCTGGTGTTGGATGCTTATTTCAGTGGCACCAAGATGCGCTGGATTCTCCACCACGTCAAAGGGGCGAAAAAATTGGCCAGGGAAGGCAAACTGGCTTTTGGCACGATTGACTCCTGGCTGCTTTGGAATCTCTCACAAGGCAAGCATCACATGACCGACGCCACCAACGCCAGCCGTACCTTGCTGATGGATATCGGCAAGGGGGCCTGGGATGCCAAGCTACTGGAATTGTTCGAAATACCGCATCAGACCCTTCCCGAAATTCGATCCTCCAGTGAAGTTTATTTTGAAACCTCCTTGTTGGGAGGGTCCATTCCAGTGGCAGGTATTGCGGGGGACCAGCAGGCTGCCTTGTTTGGGCAGGCTTGTGGTTCTCCAGGCATGGTCAAGAACACCTATGGCACGGGTTGCTTCATGCTCATGCACACAGGCAAGCAACCCAAGCGATCCAAAAACAATTTGCTCTCCACCATTGCATGGAAAATAGGCAAGGAAACCGAATATGCCCTCGAGGGAAGCGTCTTCATCGCCGGTGCGGTGACTCAATGGTTACGCGATGGCTTGGGGTTGATTCGTAAATCATCGGATATCGAAACCCTGGCAGAAAAGGTTCCGGATAACGGAGGGGTGTATCTGGTCCCAGCTTTTGCCGGTCTGGGTGCTCCACACTGGGATGCTTATGCTCGAGGGACCATCGTGGGTCTGACGCGTGGCAGTCAAGCAGGGCATATTGCAAGGGCTGCCCTTGAGGGGATTGCTTACCAAGTAGCGGATATTGTCCGCGCTATGGAAAAGGATGCCGGCTTGCCCTTGAAAGAACTTCGAGTCGATGGAGGTGCCTCCATGAATCGTCTCTTGATGCAATTTCAATCCGATCTGATGGGGGTGCCCGTGCTCCGGCCCAAGGTGGCCGAAACCACCGCTTTGGGGGCGGCTTATCTGGGGGGGCTCGCTGTCGGGTATTGGAAGAGCCGAGATGCGATCGCTCGGCAATGGAAAGTGGATGCGACCTTCAAGCCCTCGATGCGGCCCAAGGAAGTACAGCGGCTGACTCGATCATGGGACAAAGCCCTCGAGCGGGCCAAGGATTGGGAGGACCGCTGATTCCCTCAAGGTGAGAGAATCTCTTCAGCATCCGATGAGGATGTTTCCGCATCCAGTGGTGTGGGATCGATGGAATCGATAGGCTGGGTGGCATCTGAAGGTTCGGTGGAACTTTTAGATTCTGTGGAATCGGTGCCTTTTTGGATCTGCTTCAAAGCCTCCAGGGGTTCCAGCGCCTGCTCGCACCCTCCATCGATGGCTTTTTGAAGCCAGTATTCGGCCGTCCGTTTATTTTGTGCGACAAGATTGCCCTCCAAATAGAAGGTTGCCAGAGCCAGGCAGGCATCAGCCAGACCTTGCTCAGCGGATCGCTCAAACCACTTCAGCGCCATGGCATCGCTTTGGGGTACCCCTTTACCTTGTTCATAGAGTAGCGCCAAATTCCACTGAGCTTCGGCGTGACCTTGATTGGCGGCATGATCATACCACTTGGCCGCCTTGACCCAATCTTGTTCGACTCCAAGTCCGCTTTCATGGAGGACCCCAAGATTGAACTGTGCGGTCAGGTTGCCACTTTTCGATGCCTTGAGAAACCACTCGGCAGCCTCGGAGGGATCGAGAGCAGGGCCGCTGTTATCCAACAGCAGGTTGGCAAGCATGATCATCGAGGGAACGCTTCCCTGAGAGGCCGCCATGCGCAGCCATCTAGCTGCCTCCTCGGGTTGAGGGTCGGGATGTGTGACAAGAGCGTCCTGTCCCAAATGCATCATTGCCAGGTTGTATTGCGAGGAAAGGTTTCCTTGTTCAGCTGCTGCATGAGTCCATTTTAAGAGTTCATGGGTTTTCGGGGGATTCCACGAGTCATCGCTATAAAGATCGATCAACTTGATTTGAGCCGGAAGCACCCCTAGCTCTGCAGCTCTGGTATAATAAAGTAGCGTTTGCTCCCTTTGTTCGGGGCGATCTTGCTTCTCCTGAAGGGTAGCGAGATTGTAAAGGGCCATCGGATCCTCCCGCTCGGCTGCTTGCTCAAGCAATACCAGGCCCTTGCCAGGATCCTTGTCCACGCCAACGCCCTCCAGGCAACGCATGCCTGCTTCGGCCTGAGCCCTCGGATCGCCCTTTTCTGCTGCGATGAGAAAATGTTCCGACGCCTTGGTTTGGTTGGTGGCAACGCCCTTTCCATCGGCATACAATCTTGCCAATCGAAAATGAGATCGGGCATCGCCCCTTTCAGAAGCTTTTTTATACCAATGAAAAGCATCCTTCCATTGGGTTTCATCGGTGGCTGTTGATTCAAGTAACAGGGCAAGATTGAATTGAGAGCGAACATCGCCTCGGCCAGCGGCAAGTTCAAACCAAGCTTGAGCTTCCTTCATGTCGACTTCGACTCCCTTTCCGGAAGCACAAGCCGATCCCATTTTGAATTGCGCTTCCAAGATGCCCGCTTCGGCTGCCTTTCGAAACCAATCCATGGCCACCGAGAGGTTTTGCTCCACTCCCTTGCCGATCTCATACATGTTTCCCAGATAAAACTGTGCCTGCCGGTGGCCCTGTTCAGCAGTTTTCTGATACCAATGCGCAGCCAGTGCAAAGTCCTGATCCACTCCCTGGCCTGAAGCGTAAGCTTGGCCGAGTTTGAGCTGAGCTTCGGGCTGATCCTGTTCGGCGGAAGCCTTCAGCCACTGGATGGACTTCTCCTGACTGGAATCGACTCCGTGCCCACCATGGTACGCCATGGCGACTTCGAATTGATCATCTGCATCCCCACGCTCTGCGTTGAGCAAGCGCCCGGCAAAGAGATCCTCTGGTGTCATCAGTCCGAGCAATTCGTTCAGAGCCGACATGGCTTCTTGGTGCCCTTTTTTCGCTGCGAGGTTGATCCACAAGTAGGCTTCAGGGAAATTCTGTGCGATACCCTCTCCTCTGGCGATGGCGACTCCCAACTGGAATTGTGAGCGTGTGTCCCCTTGAGCAGCCGCCAGACTGAAATACCGAAGTGATTCAGCTGGGTCGGCCGGCACTCCAAGACCATTGAGGTGAAAAATACCCATGTTGTATTGGGAGGTTGTTTCTCCTTGATCGGCCGCGGCTCGAAACCATTTGGCGGCCTTTCGAAAATCCTTGTCCACTCCCTGTCCCTGAACATGCAGAACCCCCAGATTGTATTGGGCGTTGGGATGGCCTGCTTCTGCTGCCAGCTGAAACCACTGAGCTGCTTTTTCCATATCCTGCTCCACCACCGTCCCGTTGTAATAAGCCAGTCCCAAGCTGAATTGCGCTTTCGATTGACCTTCATTGGCCCATGCTTCCAACTGGGCGGGAGTGGCTGTAGCCATCTCTTCGTCAGAAACCGAGATGGTTTGGGGGATCGGTGGTTCCTGGCTCCAACTCGATAGAGTGAGAAGCGAGGCCGCCGAAATGCAGAGATACCTTGTTATCTGGCCCGCACCGCTGGTTTTCAACCAATGGATCAGTCTGTCTAATGAGATCATGAAGATCATGACTTGGGCTGCGTGATGGGATGCTGCGGTCTGTTTAGGTCGACTGTGGAACAGGCACCTTTTTTTCAGGCAAGGGGATTGAAATGAAGGCCTTGCCTAAGTGCGACCATACGCTCCCCCTCCTGGGGTTTCAAGCACCAGCCGCTGTCCCTCCTGAAGCTGCCTGCCGCCGATGGATGGGAGTGGCTCTTTGCTACCGTCGCGGTGGATCAGCCATTGACTTCCCGGAGTCCCCGCTTCACCGCCTCCGATTCCATAAGGACCAGTGGATCGATGTTGGGTAATGAGTGAGAGGGAGACGGCTTCAAGAAATTCAAGTTCGCGACGGATACCGCACCCACCGGGATGCAATCCCTTGCCACCGGAGTTCCTGCGAATGGCAAAAGTATGAAGGCGAACGGGGTAGCGTACTTCCAGGATTTCGGGATCGGTGATCGCAGTATTGGTCATGTGTGTATGAACGGCGTCACAACCCGGAGCCGTCGAGGTCGCACCACTGCCCCCACATACTGTTTCATAGTAGCTGAAGTGATCATTGCCAAAGATGACATTGTTCATGGTTCCCTGAGAGCAGGCAGCCACACCCAGCGCCTTGAATAGGACATCGACCAGTCGTTGGCTGGTTTCCACGTTACCACCGACTACCGGAGGGCATGCTTCAGGTGCTTGATCAAAAGGCGGATGGAGCATCCCGGGTGGCAGCAGGATTTTGATCGACTGCAGGAGCCCTTCATTGAGTGGGATGTTTTCCTTGAGTAAGCATCTCAGGACATAGAGCACCACACTTCGAACAATGGCGGGAGTGGCGTTGAGATTACCGGGATGAACCCCTGAGGTGCCCTCGAAGTCAAAGCAGCATCCATTGGAATCCAGGGTGATGGTCACCGCCAACCTGGACCCGTCATCGAGTGCTTCTGTGGCTGCGTAAGTGCCGAGCTTGAAGCGGCTGAGTCGCTCTGAAATCAGTCTGGCACTGCGTTCCAGCAGTCGACACATCTGTTGGCGAATCATGCTGGGGCCACACTGTCTGGCAAGGACCTTCAGTGCGTTGGCTCCTCTCAAGTTGGCGGCTACCTGGGCCTGGAGGTCCGCCATGTTATCACTTATGGATCGAGTGGGATACGGACCGCTGGTCAAATGATCGCGAATGGCATCCAAACAGGGTTCACCTTGCCGATAAATCCACATGGGGGGAATCACCACGCCCTCCTCTTCCAGGTTGGTGGCATCAGGTGGCATGGAGCCCGGCCGAATGCCACCCAGCTCTGCGTGATGCGCTCTATTGGCGACAAAACCCAGGAGCCCTTTTTCTTCATCATGAACGGGAAAAATGACAGTGAGGTCTGGAAGGTGCGAGCCTCCGAAGCCAGGATGGTTGGTGATCACCATGTCACCGGGCTGCAGGTCCATGGTCTCCATGACCTTTCTGACACAGATGCCCATCGCCCCCAGATGCACAGGGATGTGAGGTGCGTTGGCGACCAATCTTCCTTGGGCATCCAGAAGGGCACAGGAAAAGTCGAGCCGCTCCTTGACATTGGTGGACAAGGAGGTGCGCTGAAGCATCAAACCCATCTCTTCGACCAGACTGAAAAAGCGATGCGTGAAGAGTTCCAGTTGAAAGGGGGCTTCTTCCTGCAGGCGTTCGGAAGGGACTTGCAGATCTGTTCTCAGAGGGTTTCGGGTCAGGTATTGACTGCCCATGGATCCTGTCACGGCCTTCCAGCCTCGATCCACCATAAGCGTGCTGAAACTATCCTGAATGATCGCGGGACCGGACACCCAATCACCGGATCTTAAGTGGCGCCGATCCCACACGGGTATCTCACATGGAACTCCTTCCAGATGGCATCTGACATGGTTCTGCGACGCAAGTGGACGCTCCTCTTCGAAGGTTTCAAGCTCTGCTGGAGGCGGTTTGGAGCTGGCGATGACGCGAAGGGACACCAGCTCAAAATCCTTCGAATTGGGTGTGTAGCCATAGATTTCCCGATAGCGCCGCAGAAAGTGTTCTACGGGGTCTTGATCACGGGACCAATCGAGTGTTTCACAGGTTTCCTGGCCAGGAAGTCGAACCTCCAACAATCTTCGGGAGATTTCGATTTGATCTGGTTCGAAGCCTTCGCCGATCATGGACAAACGGGCTTCTTCTTCCATCACCTCCATCCATCTAGGAAATTCCGAATGAATGTCCTTCCAGGACTGGAGCACTTGCCTTTCGCTAAAGCGCTCGGTTCGGGCATGCATGAGGCCAAAGGCGCTCAGCAAACCTGCCTGGGCAGGGAAGAGGATCCGATTCATCTGGAGTCGATCTGCCACCCCGCAGGCGTGTTGTCCTCCAGCACCTCCGAAAGCGGTCAGAGTGTAGTCCTTGGGATTGTAACCCTCCCGAACGGAGATGCCCGCGATGGCCTCAGCCATGCGCTCATTGGCCATGTTTCGAAACCCCTCCAGCATGGATTCCAATGTCAGTTCAGGGTGCTGGTCTGCTCTGGCCTTGTGAAGCAAGGCCAAGGCCGCTTCGTGGGCAGCCTCAGGCGTAAAGGGGATCCCAAGCAGGGAAGGGTCCATACGCCCCAAGAGGACGTTGACGTCGGTCAGGGTCAATGGACCACCGGCACCGTAAGAGGCAGGCCCGGGTGAAGCTCCGGCACTTTCTGGCCCCACCGCAAAGATGCCCTCCACGTAGTTGCAGATGGACCCACCCCCTGCCGCCACGGTTTCAATCTTGAGCGAGGGCGCCATCAACCGTACTCCACAGATGCTTTGCTCGAACTGATAGTCCAGTCGCCCATCATAGCGAGCGACATCGGTGCTGGTACCGCCCATGTCAAAAGCAATGGTTTTGAGCTGGCGGCATTGGTGGGCATGGGTTGCGGTGCCCACCAGCCCTCCGGCAGGGCCACTGAAAAGACTGTCCTTGGCCTGGTATTGCTGGCTTCCGAGGTAACCACCGGCACTGGTCATGACCTTGAGCGCCTTCTCCCGGAGTCGGTGCTCAATGCGTCCAAGGTATTGAGTCATCATGGGAGCCAGGTAAGCGTTTACGACACAGGTCTCGGCTCGTGGTAAATATTTCACAAACGGGGCCAGTCTGGAGGAACAGGAAACATGGGCAAATCCCTCTTCTCGGAAAATGGAAGCGACCAGATCCTCATGGATGGGGTTACGGTAGGCGTGCAGCAATGCAATGGCGATGGTCTGAATGCCTTCTTTACGGCACGCCTGTGCAACCAGACGAACGGATCGAGGATTCAGGGGCTTGAGCACCTTTCCTGTGGCATCGAGTCTCTCATCCAATTCCCAGACCTGATCATAAAGAGGTTTGGGTTTGCGTATCTCAAGCGCAAATAAATCGGGTCGTCTTTGATCTCCAATGCTCAATAAATCACCAAAACCTCGGGTGACCAGAAAGGCGGTTCGATGCCCCTTGCGTTCCAACAATGCATTGGTGCTTTTGGTGGTCGCCAGATGGAAACAAATCGAAGGCAGGGTTTCTCCCGGACGACACCGGGTGGCCAGGTGCGCTGCCAGAATGGGCGCTTCCTCGTTGAAATCGATCTCGACCACTTCGCCTGGAGTCAACGGGGCTTTCAACGGTTCCTCCATTTCGCAAGCCTCCACCTGATCCTCGTCTTGGTGGAGATTTGCGAGGATTGCCTGGCCCTTGCCACGGATCATGACAGCTCCATGCAGAAAGCCGGGAGGGATCGGAGTGTTGAGTTGGAGCTGAACTTGCCTGCCCTGCTGAGCCACAAACCGCGCTCGGAGTCTCCCACTGCTCAGCGTCTTGAATCGTTCAATCCTGCCATCAGGGTTTCGAGCGAGACAATCGGTAAAGGTTCCCCCTGTGTCGACCCAGATATGCCACGTGCCATCCTCAGTCATGGTTGATGGGGCAAAGCAATGGTGTGGAAGGATTCAGCGATGGGTAATGGAAGTGAGGGAGTTATAAAGTATCTCCAGCCAACGCGAGGTGTTGATGAATCCAGTCCCCCAGGCCTTGTAATCTTCCATGGGTTTCGAAGCCTTGATTTGATCCAGACTCTTGTTGAGGCTGATCGATTGCCGGACTGTGTTGAGGCTTTCTCTCATCATTGTTTCAAAACTTTCCAGGTCTGAGCGGGTGGCTAATTTGCCATGGCCGGGGATGATCTTTGCTTCCTCCGGAAGGTGATTCAAAACCGTCTGGACATTCTTAAGGTAGCCTTCGGCCTGACCCCCACTGGCCAAATCAATGTAAGGAAATCTTCCGTTGAAGAACTGATCCCCCATGTGGATGACATTGGATTGAGCGAACCAAATGATCGCATCACCGTCTGTATGACCAGGGCCCAGGTGAAGCATGCGTATTTCTTCGCCATTGAAGAAGAGACTCGAGGATTCCCGAAAAGTGATGACCGGAAGAGCCTTGTCCGGGGTATTGCTTTTCTCACTCAGGCGCTGACGCACTTTTTCATGCGCGATGACCGTGGCTTTTGCTCCGAAGTGAGCATTGCCACCGGTGTGATCCCCATGCCAGTGGGTATTGAGAACATATTGAAGCGATCCTTTGTCCAGTGAATCGAGGGCTTGTTCGATCTGGGGAGCCAGTTCGGCGAATTGAGTGTCCACGATGAGAAGGCCATCTTTCCCGACCGAAACGGCGATATTGCCTCCGCGGCCTTCCAGCATGTGAATCGACCCAGCCACATGCTGTATTTGAATGGGGACCTCCTGTCCCAGGCTGGCCACCGCTGCGATCCATCCCATGATCCATCCAAGGCATTTTTTTGTGAGGTTTTTCATCATCACCATGGAGTCTCAAGCTAGCAGCAGCCTCCTGGCAGGCACAGATCTTTCTCATCATCAAAACTCGTTTTGTCGACAGGCGAATCGATGGAATCCTGCAAGCTGCTGCTGATCCTGAAAATCGCCACCTATGGGCAAACTTATGAGTGGTGCATCGGAAGTTTTTACCGCTATTCTATTCCATCTGTTGACATTTTTTGTAACTATCAAGTGGAACCCGTTTGATAAGTAACATGCCGTGAAGACATCCAGACAAGCATTCACCCTGATCGAATTGTTGGTGGTCATTGCCATTATTGCCATTCTTGCGGGCATGCTCTTGCCGGCCCTTGGGAAAGCAAAACTGAAGGCACACCAAATGGTTTGTCTGAACAACGAAAAACAAATGGGGCTTGCTATTGCGATGTATGGAGGGGATTTCGATGAGCGCTTTCCCCTTGCCAAGAACTGGGGCAAATCGTGGGGAGAGTCTTTCGTGCTTCCAGGTGCCTCTGAGCATCTGCCGACCTTGCTGGAGCCTTATCTGATGGCCAATCACTTGGCTGAGCACGAAGACCACGATGATCACGAAGAAGGGGAAGCCCATTTTTACCCCGGGATGAAAAGCCTATGGGCCTGCCCCACGGGGATCAAGACGGTGGATCCGGATGTTCCTCGACTCAAGGATTTTTTGGCTGCCAATGATCATGTGACCTACGTGTGGAACCATATTTATTTGAAAAAGGATCATTCAACCTATGAGCAGGATCGTCCGGTCAGTGGGCGACGCACTGCGGCAGTCGTGTCACCCTCCAGAGCGGTGCTGTTATGGGAAATGCCATACTGGAATCCCATGATTTCTGCTCACAAGGATGCCCTCAATCTGGTCTATGCCGATACGCATGCAGAGCTGGAGCGGCGCAAGCCTGACGAACAGGATTGGTGGCGTTATCACAGTCGCCGAGGCTGGGATGATGCGGATCTCACTGGAAACACCGATCTTCAATAAATCATCCTTTCCCCATCATCCATGAAAGCAGCGTACATTCAGAAGCCAGGCCCTGCTGATACCATTATTTACGGAGATCTTCCGGATCCTTCACCAGCTCCCAATCAATTGCTGATTGAAGTCAAGGCCGTTTCCGTCAACCCCATTGATACCTATATAC
>MDTE01046160.1_pt1 | contig 20839 bp, 8 predicted proteins | sample 811231 | NCBI WGS metagenome assembly MDTE01 (sample SAMN05326651, study PRJNA326480) | marine metagenome | isolation source: seawater | place: Indian Ocean: Red Sea | collected 2010
GGCTTTCAGATTTGTGAGCTAATGCCGCGCTTGGCAAAATTGTCCGAGAAGTACGCAGTCATTCGTTCGATGACTCATAAGCAATCAGATCATAAAAAAGCCAATTCTATGCTGTTGGCTGGTCGAGATGATCCTGCAATTGATGACCCTTCTTTTGGAGCGATGGTCGCTAAGTTGAGGCCTTCAAGTGCTAGTACTCCTGACCACGTCTGGTTGCAGAAATTTGGGGGTGGCGCGGCTCCTCCTGATCATACTTATCTTACGGGCGGACGATTGGGCGCGGCTTACGCACCTTTGCTGATTGGTGAGAAGCATGATGATAACCCGGCCTCTGAGCAATTTCGTGTGAGAGCATTCGATTCGCCCAAAGATTTATCCAAAGAACAGTTACAAAATCGGTTAGACTTGCTGAAGTCAGCACAAAGTCTTTCACCAGTAGCAAATACCCCAGAATTCGAATCATTTGAAACTCACCAGCAAAGATCCTTTGATCTCTTGTATGGGGAAAAAGCTAGGGAGGCATTTAAGATTGAAAAGGAGGGCGAAAAAATTAGGAGCCGTTACGGCAGGAACCCCTTAGGACAGAACTTATTACTTGCAAGGCGACTCATCGAATCGGGTGTGAGACTAGTTAATGTTGCTGCATGGACAGGACTCGCTGCAGGTGAAAAATTTGTTAGTGTAGAAACCTGGGACATGCACGGCAATGCTGATGTCGGGATATTTGAAAATGGATGGAATGGGCTTCCCTTTGCGTTACCCCGAACTGATCAGGCCGTGGCGACTTTGCTTGAGGACCTCCAGGACCGTGGCCTCCTTGACACTACGCTTGTTGTATTGGTAGGAGAGTTTGGCCGTACTCCTAAGATCAGCAAAGGCGCCAAACGCATTGGCAGAAACCACTGGCCTAATTGCTACTCAGCAATGCTTGCTGGTGCAGGGATTCAGGGAGGTAGTGTTTACGGAGAATCTGACAAACAGGCAGCCTATGTAAAATCAAATCCGGTAACGTTAGAGGATTTCACTGCAACATTATTTGCAGCGATGAATATCAATCCGGCATCTCCCCTCGGGCTAGATGGGTTCACTTCTCCGGCAAGTAAAGGTAATCCAATTGAAGCATTATTTTAGAAAGCGCATGGGTTCCGATTTCGCTAGTTCTAATCTCCTAGTTTAAGAATGCAGAAATTCTTTACGTTCTTGTTATTGAAATTCCTATTCGCTGTAATGTCTATGGCGCAAGTCCCAAGTGGATCCCAGTTGCGCGGAGTGGCAGAGGTGAAGGGCGGACAGAAATTTGAAGGGTGGCTTTGTTTTGAACGTGAGACGATGTTTTTAACTGAGCTCAATGGTAATGAAAAGCGTAAGATCACGGCAGAGCAATTGAAGGAAGTTCATATGCATAAGGAAGGTGATCCGCACGTTTTGAAAAGTGTCCCCGGACTCAGGGGACATTATTACAGTACAGCAGAATTAAATGGTAAGATGATTGAGAGAATCGACTCTCAAATTAATTTTCGCTGGGGATCAGCTGCGCCGATGTCTGGAATCCCTGCAGATAGATTTAGTGTTCGCTGGGAGGGAGAAATTGAGACTCTTAACGAGGGCAATTATACTTTTCATCTTCGCAGTGATGATGGGGCAAGGCTCTTTGTGGACGGGAGGTCAGTCATTGACCGTTGGCGGCCACAGGCTGAAAGCGAGCACAGTGGTATGATTAAGCTTGAGGCTCGGCGTCGTTATCCTATTAGGCTTGATTATTTTGACGGACAGGTACTCGCGGTTGTATCCCTTTCATGGACACCTCCGGGAGGAACTAAGCAATTGATTGGGGAAGATCGTTTTTACCAAGGATTTGGCCGTGAAAGTCAGGCCAGTGCTCCAGGAACCGGAATTTTCCTAAAAGGTGGATCTTTTCTGGCAGGAGAAATCTCCGAAGTAGATGATAAGTTAGTAAAAATTATTTGCCTTAAAGGGAACGAATTGAGAATCCCCAGAAAGAATGTCGGAGGATTACAACTTTCTCCGATCAATTCATTTGATTATAAAGAATTATTGAAATTGGAACCTGGTTGCCTGTTGAGAGGGGGAGATTATTTCGAATCATCACTTGTTTCTTTTGATCAGAATTCTCTCAGAATGAGATCGCGGCTCCTTGGAAAAAAAGATTTCAGATCCGGGCAGATGAAATTTATCAAGCTCAGAGATTTTAATAATAAGCATGCGAACTTTGAACTGCATACTAAATCAGGTTCCAGGATACGAGCTGATTGGTTGATGTTTGATGGTAAGCGATCACTGGTTAAAGATAATTCTTTTTACTGGATTAATATGGATCCGATTGATGTGGTATCGGTCTATGGTATCTCTGAGGTTAATGGAGGAAAGACAGACCGATAAGAATTAAGAAGAAAAGATAATTCTATCTATTGCTGAGGAATTAATTATAAATCCTAATCAATTAATATTTAGTACAATGATGCATGCTATTTTACTAATCACTTTAGGGTTATTCCTGAGTGTTCTGTCCGAGGCTGAAGAACAAAATAAGTCGGAGAGTACATATAATAATACAAGAGAAAACAGACCAAATATTTTATTCATTTCTGTTGATGACCTGAATGATTGGGTAGGATGTTTGGGTGGTCATCCGCAGGCGAAGACGCCGAACATAGATGCTCTGGCCAAGCGTGGAGTATTATTTGAACATGCTTATTGTGCCGCACCATTGTGTAGTCCTTCTCGGACCGCTGTGATGACAGGCCTTCGTCCATCCACTACCGGCATTTATGGCAATCTTAATTGGTTCAGGGACCTTCCAAAATATAAGGACTGGATCACTCTGCCTCAATACTTTCGCAAACATGGGTACAAAGTGTTCGGAGGCGGAAAATTATTTCATCAACCGAAAGGTAAATTTTCTGATCCTATTTCCTGGGACGAGCAGTATTCGCTGGGCCAAGGAACGCCCCGTCCCGAACCGGAAAGGCGGTACACGCATGGACTTAAGGAAAAGTTTTCAAACCCTATACTTGCTAGACTCATTGACTGGGAGCCTCTAGAGAAGCCGAAGGATCAGTCCGCTGACTGGAGGACCGCTGATGGAGCCGCAACATTTTTAAAACGAAAACATGAAAAGCCTTTTTTCCTGGGCTGTGGTATTTATTTGCCTCATTTGCCATGGCATGTGCCTAAAAAATATTTTGATATGCATCCTCTGGATGAGATCCAATTACCTAAACACTTTACCAACGATTTGGATGATATTCCTCCGGGTGGACGTCGAATGATTGGAGATGCGGCTGATATTATACGCAACAGTGGTAAATGGAGAGAGGCAGTCCAGGGCTGTTTGGCCGCTGGCTCTTTTGCCGATGACTGTGTGGGTCATGTTCTTGATGCGCTCAATACTAGCTCCTATAAGAATAATACTATCGTAGTGTTATGGGGAGATCACGGTTATGATATTTGTGAAAAGACTTTCGCAAAGTCTGCCCTTTGGCAACAGACCACAAGGACGCCTCTCATAATTCATATGCCAAAGGCGTTGAGTGGAAAACCTTTCAATGATAACTGCAAACGTCCTGTCAGCTTAATGGACCTTTATCCTACACTTATTGATCTTTGTGGTTTACCCGAGAACCGAGAAATCGAAGGTCGTAGTATTGTTCAATTAATAAGAAACCCTAAACTCGCTTGGCCTTACCCGGCCCTAATAACTCATTCCCCTCATTGGCATGGTCCTAATCACGCAGTCCGTTCCGATAATTTTTATTACATTCATTATAATAAGGGTGGAGAGGAGTTGTATAATATGTCTAATGATGCTGATCAGTTAAAAAATCTGGCTGGGGATCCTAAGTACGCGGAAATTAAGAAGAATCTTAAAAAATGGATTCCCAAAAAAAATGCCCCTCATTTTCGTCCCAAAAAGTAATTAATGCTGACATAAACATTATTGCTAAGGCTTTAGATGCTCCTAAATTGATTTGTTGGTGAAAAATCTGGATAAATTATTCGGAATTAAGTTTTCTATGAGGAATTAAGATATGCTCTGCTTTTTGCATAACATAACATGGCTTAGGGTTCTCGCTCTGTGCTTAGTTTTAGTTGGTCCGTTCATGATTCAGGTCACCGCTCAAAGTGATTCGGGCTTGAGGGCGGGACATCCTACTCTGCTCAGCCCTCATTCCGAACCGATAGCTTATCATGGAGGATTAATATTTGTGGTAAATACACCTTCTGATTGCCTCGATGTGATTAGTGTAAAAACGGATAAGATTATAGCGAGCATTCGCACTGGGATAGATCCGGTCAGCGTGTCTGTTCGCCCTGATGGTAAAGAGGTTTGGGTCTCGAACCATATTTCTGATTCAGTGAGTGTCATCGATAATGATGAACAAAGCCCGACTTACCTTTCTGTCATTGCTACGGTTCAAGAAATTGATCTTAACCGGAAATCGACTCTATTTGATGAGCCGGTCGGAATTGCATTTGCTAATAACGACAAGGCTTATGTTGCGTTGTCATCGAATAACCGAATCGCGGTCATAGATGTCACTGCAAGGAAAATCATCAGGCATCTGAAAGTCCCGGCCCAGGAGCCGAGGGCTCTCAGAGTGAGGAACGGAAGGCTCTATGTGATACCTTTTGAGTCGAATAATAAAACCCAGCTCTCTGGAGGTGTTGGAAAGCCCCATGATGGTGATCTTGTAACATTTGATGCTAAGAGACTCGCCAGTTCATTTGATTCTGTAGGTTTCACTATTGATGTCATCAAGCATCCTGAAGTTCCCGACCGGGACCTTTTCATTTTCGATACTCAGAGTGATAAATTAATTCACAGTGTTGAATCAATAGGAACAAATCTTTTTGGAGTTGATGTGGATCACCAAGGAAATGTTTTTGTGGCTCAGACCGATGCTCGGAACCATGTCAATGGTCGGGCAGGAACAAAGAAACATGGTCTGAAAGAGCTAATGAATAGACCTTACTTAAATCAAATTACTAAAATACCCAAAGAAAAGGACCCTCTGTTTTTTAATCTTAATCCCTTGCCCCCGAAACAGCCAAAACGCAGTAGGGCAATTGCGACTCCGTTCTCGATCAAAGTGAGTGAGGATAGTAAAGTTTTATATTTCACTGCGGCGAGTTCTGATCATTTTGTTGCGATGGATTCAGAGGACGGATCCATACTTGATCAGATCAAGGTCGGTTCTGTTCCTAGAGGCATTGCAATTGAGAGAAAACAATCAGCTGAACAGAAAATTGCCTGGGTTTTCAATGCTGTTTCTAACTCCGTATCAAAAATTGATGTGAGTTCTGCAAAGAACGTCAATCTCATTAAAACAATTCAATTGAAGGATCCGACTCCAGAAATTTACAAGGAAGGGAGAATTGCTTTTAATACTTCGAAAGCATCATCGAATGGAACTTTCTCATGTGCTAGCTGTCACGCGGATGGGAACACTGATCAGCTCCTCTGGGTTCTGGACACACCGCATTTAGTGGGAGCGGATCAGATAGAGCCACGATTATCCCAAACTCTCAGAGGGCTCAGGGGCACGGCACCGTACCATTGGGACGGAGTCCCTGGAGATCCCTACGGAGGGAAGAACGCATCGACACGAGAACACCGAGAGCCTAATTCTGATGTGAACAGACCCGAAACTTCTGTGAGGCACGTCATTGACGGATCAATGGGAAGTACAATGCTGGACTCTGATAGTGATGTCGTTAACGATGAGAGTAAGAAAGGTTATCTTGGCAAATCTGAGAGGGATGCTCTTGCCGCATTCCTTCTAAATCTATCGCATATGCCGACCAAAGGGCGCTCCTATGATGACAAACTATCAGACCAGGCATTAGTTGGGTTTGAAAGGTTTCATGTTACTGGGGCGCGCGACAGGAAAAATCTTAATACGAACGTGTGTGGGAGCTGTCACACATTTCCTTATCTTGCGACTGATCAAGACTCGATGCAGGTCCCGAGTTTCCGCGGTGCATTAGATCGTTTCATTACGCAGGCTCAGGGCAGGAACAGTGTAATTGATCTTAATGGCGTAAAAGAAATAGCGGAACAGGGATTTCCTGAAGAAGAGGTATGGAAAAGAATGATGAATATGGGTGAGAGGGGAAGATTGTGGCCGGTCATCGACATGTTTAAAGAGTCGAGTTCAGGGTTTGCTGGAGCATTTGGAAGACAAGCCACTCTGAGCAACGAAACTCTAAATGACCCCGTGACACTTGATGTCATCAAAGCTCTTGAGGCAAGTGCCATTAAGGGAGGCATAATTTTAGAAGTCGAGGGTCTAATGGCACTTAATGGGAAATATGAAAAAATTCTTCTCCGCTATACAAAGAAACAAAGACATGATGATAGAACCTTGCAGCCTCACAGATACATGGAGGTATCGAGTAATGAGCGGTCCTTCAACACTGAAGAGCTAATCAATCATGCAACTAAGGGTAAGTTCATTGGTACATTCACTGGTATGCACGGCAGTGATGTCCTTTCGCCTCCTCCTGCTATTTGGACCGAAGGATCATTGCATCAACAGCGTGGTGCGCAGTTGTTCCCCCGGATAAATAAAAAGAAAAAAAGTATGAGGATCAGTGCCAGGCACATAAAAGAAGACGCGTATGTTTTGATTAACGGGGAAAGGTTTCCGGCAAAGATAACTGAGGCAGGGAAGGACTTGATTGACATTGTCTTACACAGAATTCCCCGAAGAGGGATGAATATGATTCAAGTCCAGAACCCACAAAGCTACATAAGTAATGAGCTTATTTTCTATGTTGAAACGAGAGAAGAGGCCATTGCCAGATACAGAAAAGAGCCGCCTTATCTTCTAACAACAATTCTTAACTCGTCTTTAATTAACAGTAATAATGAAGAGGCTAAAATATTAATTGAGGCTGGTGCGGATCTTAATATGCCGCATGAACATTTTGATAAGGAGAGACCTCCAATCATCATTGCTTCTCAGTATGGGCATGAAGAGATTGTCAAAATATTATTGGAGAATGGGGCGAACCCAAACATCCAAACCAAGAATGGGGATACAGCTTTGCACAATGCAGCTCGGATGGGGCGATACGACATTACCAAAGTACTGATTGAATCTGGCGCGGATCCAAAAATAATTAATCAAAGTCAAAAAAAACCAATTCACTTTGTTAATCATTTTTTCCACAAAGGGAATTTTGAAAAGTATCATGCCCCTCATAATGTCAATTTAACTTTAGATCATGTCCGTTATCTCAAAGAAACGCCAAAAGTCAGGAAGCTGCTAAATTCTGCGGCTCAGAGAAAGGGGGCCAACGTTTTACTTTTGATGTCTGATGATTTGGGCGTTAAGGACATAGGTTCTTATGGGGGCGTCGTTCAAACTCCAAACATTGATCGACTTGCTTCAAACGGAGTAAGATTTACCGAATTTCATGCAGGTGCTGTAGTATGTTCACCATCGAGGGCAACATTTCTGACTGGGAGGCAGCATTTACGAACGGGCGTATATACGGTGATTCAAGACAGTGTTCATTCGATGCATCTTCTTGAAAGCGAGGTTACGATTGCGGAGTTGTTAAAGGAAAAGAGTTATCAAACAGTGCACTTAGGAAAATGGCATCTTGGAACGCCGTTTAAAGGTATTGATAAGCCGTCCCTAAATGATCATGGTTTTGATTATTGGTTTGCCACTGACAACAATGCTAATCCAAGTCATAAGGATCCAGTAAACTTTGTTAGGAATGGTAAAAAGATTGGAAAAATTGAGGGCTATGCTTGCCAAATAATCGCCGACGAAGCTATTAATTGGTTTGATACCGAGTACCAAAAAGATAGTCCTTTTTTCATCAATCTGTGGTTTCAGGAACCGCACGCACCTATAGCCGCTCCTGATGAAATTGTTTCAAAATACGGAAATGTTGATGACTCTGCGGCAATATACTCTGGCACTGTAGAAAACACAGATAAAGCCATTGGTAGAATCCTTAAAAAGTTGGATTCCATGGGGGAGTTAGAGAACACAATTATCGTTTATACTTCAGATCACGGTAGTTATCGAACTGAGAGAAATGGGGATTTGCGAGGGGACAAAGGATCTAATTTTCAAGGAGGCCTTAGAACGCCCGGAATCATTTACTGGCCTAAAGGCATTAAAGGTGGTCGAACTTTTTCGAATCCTGCTGGTTCGGTCGATCTATTGCCGACATTGTGTGGGTTGCTCCACATTGCGCCTCCTAAAGATGTTCATTTGGATGGTGCCAATCTTGCGCCTCTGCTAACATCAAAAGGTAAATTTCATCGCAAGCAGTCCCTCTTTTGGCATTCCCCGACTGGTCAACCTAACGTTGCTATTCGAAATGGTGATTATACTCTCTTAGGTTACAGGAAACTAAATTTCAAACGAGATCAAAAGAGGATCAATGAATTGGTTAATGAGGCGAAGGCCTTTATAGAAAAAGATTTAGGTCGTGCTGTGAGTCGTAAGGAGCTGTTTTCAATGTTATATAATTCTAAGTTTAAAAACAAAGAAGCAGAAAAAATCCGTGGAGAATTCGTTAGGCTTAATCAGTTTCAAGAATCATGGATTCCAGAAATAAAAAGAGGATCTGGAGGGTTTCGAGAATTTGAATTATACAATTTGGAAAATGATCCCAATCAGACAAAAAACATCGTATCTGAAAAGCCTGAAATCTTTAAGAAATTAAGGCAGGAGTTATTTGAGATTAACAAGAGTGTTTTATCAGATGCTCCTAATTGGGGTACTAAGGAAATTAGTAAACCGCAAGATAGTAGGCAAGTTTCCTCTGTCGAAATTAAAAAGTTACTCAAAAAAATAGACACTAATAAATTACCTGAAGCTTACAAGCCATCATCACATCAGGACTACGTTGATAAACGAATTGCTACTATGCATGAAAAGCAACGGGCCAGATTGGGGCAGCTCTGGAAAGAGAAGCAGAGAGTAGATCCAAAAATGAAGAACCGTGGACTCTCTTTTATCCGGATATTGGAATGGGTGGCGGAGGGTCATGCCCTGCCCGAAAAGGGATCTTCACAATCGGGAAGGAAACAAAAATATTAGAGCATTTCTAATTTCTTTTCTTGGACTTTATACCCGCCTTTCTGATCCGGTAGAGTCGCCGAATTGAGCTTTGGGTAATCCGATTTCTTCGAGCATTCTTACAAAGAGATTGTTCAAAGGAGTAGCACCCACATCAAGATGTCGGCCCGGTTGGAATTTTCCTCCCGCGTGACCTGCTACAATGATAGGAAGATCTTCATGAGAGTGCTGATTCCCATCTGAGAGACCGCTTCCCCAGACGACCATTGAGTTGTGGAGGAGTGACTGACCGTCAATGTCCTTGGATTCATTCATGCGCTCTAGAAAATAGGCAAACTCTTCAATATAAAAATGGTCGATTATACTGACCTGATCCATTTTCTCTTGATTGTTTCCGTGGTGTGAAAGGTCATGATGTCCGCTACTGACTCCAATGTTTTTGAAGCTTCTGTTACTTCCATCGTGACCGATTAGAAAACTTGCCACGCGTGTCGAGTCGCTTTTAAAAGCCAGTATCATCATATCAAAGAGAATTCTGATATGTTCACGGTAGTTACGCGGGACTCCAGACTCAGGCGCGGCTCGTCCCGGGTCAGGCGGAGGCCCAAGTTCCTCGGCTCTCTCGATGTTCTTTTCTACCTCACGTATGCCGGTCAAATATTCGTCGAGTTTTTCTTTATCAGTCCGGTCCAGACTACTTTCCATTTTTCTTGCGGAATCACGAACAAAATCCAGAATAGAACGTTTCTCTGCTCGGCGCTGTTCCAGATTAGCGGCTTGCTCTTCGGGTGTTCCGATACCGTAAATGCGCTCGAACACTGCCCGCGGATTAGACTCTGGGCTCATTGGTTTATTCTCAGAGCGCCAAGAAATGTTATATTGGTAAGCGCATGAATAACCAGCGTCGCAACTTCCAGAATTACGCACTCTTTCACAGGTAAGTTCGAGGGAAGATAATCTTGTCTCTTTGGCTAGAAAATTAGCAGCTAATTGATCGGCTGAGATGCCGACTCTGATATTGGCTCCGGACGTTCGAAGTGGCCGGGCCCCAGTCAGGAAAGTCGCATTGGCCCTTGCATGATCACCGGCACCGTCGCGGCCTGGGCTACCATTTAACTGATCGAACCCTTTTACAATTTGGAGGTCCTTACGGAAACCCTCCAATGGTTTCATTGATTGGTTGAACTGAAAATCAGTCCCAAAGCCTTCGGGTCTCCACTTATCGAGGATGACTCCGTTAGGAGCGTAGAGATAAGCTGTGCGGAGCGGTGCTCCACTATTAGTAGTGCCTCGATCAGTCCTCTTGGTGTCAATTGCCATTGACTTCATTGTTGGAAGAGCCACGCAGGCCCCTACACCCCTAAGAAAACGACGCCTTCCAATCTGTTCAATTCTCGAACTCATGATTTTACCTACTAGTATTAATTTCGCAATACCTTTACTGATAAGCAAGGTCAATTTATCTGTTCTGCCCGTCTTCTCTGAAATGGAACGCTTTCAATTAAAGCATAAATGAATTCTTTTAGTCCTCCGCCCTTATTTTCAGCCTCTTTGATGATTTTGTTGATGACTGGGCTATCATAGTACTCGGCTCCTCTTCCCAGTGCATAAGTGAAAAGTTTTTCTGTGAGGCATCGATGAAAATCTTTTTTGCGAGGTCCTGCTATGATTGTTTTAAGTTCAGATACTCCTGCGAACTTTTCTCCAGTCACTAGAACGCCTGAAGTGTCGAGGAGTTCGGTGCCTTTCTTTTCTAGCCGCTGGCCAATTGCATTATAGTCTTCTAGGGCAAGCCCAATAGGGTCCATCCGGGCATGGCAGGAACGGCAAAGTGGTTTGGAGCGATGAAGTTCCATGAGTTCCCTCATTGTTGCATCTTTCCCAATTTTTTTGCGCGATTCTTCTAGCTCAGGTACATTAGGAGGCGCAGACGAATCAGGAACACCGAGGAGATTGTTTATAACAAAAAGTCCACGCTTAACCGGTGAAGTCCGGGTCGGATTAGAAGTTACTATGAGAAAGCTTCCTTGTGTAAGAATTCCACCAGGCCTGGAATTTCCTTCAAAGCTTACTTTACGGAATTCAGTCCCTTCAAATCCATTGATACCGTAAAATTTGGCGAGCCGATCATTGATGAATGAGTAGTTAGCAGTAATCAGTTCTATCGCCGGTCGGTTTTCCTGAAGAATATGATTAAAAAACAATTCTGTTTCTCGTTTCATATCCTGACGCGTGAACAGATTAAAGATTTGGCGGGCCTTGTTTCCATCTTCAATGCCCAGAATGTGTGGGGTATCGAAGAATTTTCCCTCCACGTCACGCGTTTGGAGCCATTGACCGACAAAATTTTCTATAAACCTATCCGATTTTGAATCTTTGAGCATCCGATCCACTGTGGTTTTCAGATTGGCTCGAAGCTTTCCCTGAGAAGCGAGTTTAAGGAGTGGTGCGTCAGGCGTGGAACTCCAGAGGAAGTATGACAGGCGAGACGCTAGAGAATATTCATCGATCGTCTGTTCTTTGTTTTCTTCCTTAATTGATTCCTCGCCCCGGAGGAGAAAAGATGGTGAACTAAGTACTGCGGTCAAAGCTAATCGGATCCCTGCTTCATAGGTGCCGCCCGGGGCTGATTCTTTTGCCTTTGCCAAACTGATAAGTTTTTCAAGAGTGTCATTGTCGACGGGTCGGCGAAAGGCGCGACTAGTCATTCTATTGAGTAATTTTCTTGTATAACGTTCACGTTCTGCCGGGTCTTTGGGTGGGGGTCCTGCAGAAAAAATTAACCGATAACTTTCCGGATAAGATTCCCAATTGATGGACCCTGAAGGCCCGGTGATGTTTACCTGCAATACCTTAACCGCGAGAGGTACGTTATTGTTTAAATCTCCATTGTTCGGGAGCATTGCAAATTCGATTCGGTGCGTGTCAGCTGACCAATCAAGGTCCAGTAGAATCGTTCCGGACTTGCTCTTTGCTAAACTAATTTCGCGACTTTCAAGCTTCTTCCCATCAATTAATACTTGCCAAGTAGAAGTGTAGTTTTGTGCACTTGCCCTGCCGGTGATTTCGTAATTTATTTTGATGCGGTGAGTCCCTTTGACATTGGCTTTCCAATTGGCCCTGACGGTGTGATTGATTCCGGCCCTCATGAAGCGTGCTGTTCTTGAGTTATTTCCTTCTTGTCTGAACTCATGAGGTGCAATGCTTAATGGCTGGGGTCTGCCCGATTCTTCGGGAATTGCTCTTTTAATAATTTGTTCTGCCGCTGAGAAATATTTCTCCATTAGGAGAGGCGAGATAGTTAGAACATCTCCTATCGTATCAAAACCATACCCTGTATCGTCAGGAGGAAAATTGTCATCAACATCAAATTCGATCCCTAGCAGGTCCTGAATCGTGTGACCATATTCGACACGGTTTAAGCGCCGCATTGTGATGCGGCCAGGGTCGGGATTTTCGTGATCCAGTAAAAACACGTTACGTTCAATCCAGCGGAGCACTTTTTGCCGATCAGCACTTTCTGGTTGCTCATTCTTTGCTGGAGGCATGAGATCACTGCGAAGATTCTCCCATATCTGCAACCAGAGTTCTCGATTGTCCATTTTATGGGCGCCGCTTTGAGGGTCATCCAGGGAAATCTGCCCCTTGGCAGATCCGTCTCCGTGACAGTCGTAGCAGTACTTTGAAAGGAACGGCTTAATCTCAGTATCAAATTGAGAAGAGCGGGCAGCGGGGTCTATTCCTTGTCCTGCTAGAGGAGTCAAATATGTCCCTATTATAAATAGTAGTAACAGGAAGGTTTGGAGTCGGCTCAATGGCATTAGTTATTAAATATATTAGATTTGATTTTAGCTTCGAGGATTTTTCTTTAATTCAATTATTCTGAGGCATCTCTAATCCTCATTTTCAATGGGTTTGGTTTATTTATTACGTGAATAGCGTATTTGATTTTATTAGGCACTGTAGCCCGTACTTCATAATTGCTCTGCCAAATTAACTTCAAGATGTCAGATCATGGCTGAATTACCTCTGGACTTTGTCGGCCATTTCAGATCGGGGATCAGTGTCAATTTGGCGCAAACTTTAAGCAAGGAACCGATAGCGGATATTGGCGTATTTAAGGTTTAATCCGGAAAATTTAAGAACAATGAATCTTAATACATCAGATCTTCGATTGAATAAACAGACAGTAACAGTCAATACCCTTCTGTTAAAAAAATTGCAACAATCACTTAACAAAAAAATGAAAACATTGCGTTCTGAGGGAAAATTAACCAAAGCTACATTTTCAATTCTTTGCCTAATTTCTTTTGGGTTATCCGAGTCGAAGGCGGAATCAATTATAAGCTCATTTTTGAAGTAGGTTTTTGTAGGTAATTGGTTCAAGGCTGTTATTTTGAAGGGGTAAGAGGGATTTAAAATTTGTTTGTGTTTTTGTGGGTTTTTGGTTTAATTATTATTGATAATGATTCTCATTCACAGTTATTTCATATTATAAATAGTAAAAACCCTCTGGAAAGTTTGACCAGTGATAGCCATCTAAAAAAATAGCCGCGAAAAATGATTTATCCCAAAGAGCAACTAAAGAATTTAATCAAACTGGAAGATTCCAGTCCATGGTCCAGTGCGAAGCGGGGATGGCGAGTCGAACTTCTTAATGAAGATTCTGGTCTGAATGATTTTACTTTTTCTACCATTGAAGCTGATATCAGTAAGGACATCAACTATGAGTGCTGTTCGGATGAAGAGGGTCTGTTACTTCGAGTGTGTCTTGAGGGATCTGGGACGATTAGCACTGCTGGTGTGAAACAGGATTATTTTCCTAACATGGTAGTTGCGATACAGGTTGCTCCTTATGGCAAAATTAATTGCTTTCACAAGAAGGGGCGTCAGCGCTTTGTTAATTTTAGATTCACGACTTCATTCCTTAGGTCAATTTTTGAAAATGATAAGGAAAATATTAGAGCAGGCCTATCAGCACTAATATTTGAGAATGATCGTGTAGAAGGTGAGGCTCCTTTTATTCTCAGGGAATTTCTTCGTACAGAGGAACGTGACATTGCGGAATCAGTAGCGAACCCGTCCATTAGTGGGGCAGCTGGGAAGCTTTGGTTTAAGGCGAAGGCAATGGAGCTGTTGTCTGGATGGAGTTATGCAGACAGCCGTGACAATAAGGAGTTTTTCTGCTCTCGGCAGAAAAGAGCTGTTTTGGAAAGGGTCGATAAAGCTAAGGAGTATCTTAGTGATAATCTTCAGAGTCCACTTGATCTCAATTCTGTCGCAAAATCATGTGCGTGTAGCCCGCATTATCTTTCACGTTTATTTGCTGCAGAAACAGGAATGACACTGAGCCTTTATTTGAGGAAGCTGAGGATAAATAAAGCCTGCGGGTTGCTTTCCTCAGGTAGGCTGAATGTTAGTGAAGCTTCTCTCGAAGTGGGGTATCAAAGCCTAAGTCATTTCGCAAGAGCCTTTAGGGGTGTAGTCGGCGTTAGTCCGAGCCAATATGCTAGGAGTTTATAACTCTACTTATCTGGTAAATATGCCCATATTGATCCAATTCCTTAGTTAAAAGAGCGTTAAAAAATAACATTTTGCCACTAGTGCTAGTTTAAACAACACCGTAAATATAAAAAACAAAATCTAAAATTCTCTTATGAAAACATTTCTATTCACTTCTTTTTCTTTCATTTTTATCACTATTGCTCAAGCAGAGAATAAGATCTGCCCGATTATGATCGAGGATGAAATTGATCAGGAAGAAGTAGTCGAATTTGAAGGTAAAAAAGTTTTTTTCTGTTGTGCAACTTGCGTCAAGATATGGAATAAGAATCCCAAATATATCATAAAAGCTATGCCTAAGCTGTTGCCTCAATTTGATGGAATGGAGGAAAAGCTTGGTCTTGATAAAGTTGAATTACTCGAACAGAGAATGTGCCCAATATACAACGAGCGTGTAGTGACTCCTGACTCTCCAACTGTTGAGGTCGATGGGAAGAAAGTATATCTTTATAATAAATCAGCTTTGCGTAAATGGAATAAGTCACCAGAAAAGTACTTAGCTAAGGCACTCGAAGGGGGACTCCTCCCTCAATTGCCAGGCAACAAAGCCAAGAAAAGTTAGGGGACTGATATTACAGTCATTTCTGATTTTGATTCCGAAGGGCTTGATCCTACTTTCTAATAGTTAGTTTTTGAGGTTCGACGGAAATTTCCAGCTTGGGTATGGTGATTAATCCCCAAGGACCAGCTTTGACTTTGCCCTTTAACTTACCATATTGCCAATTGAGGGTATCGTCTGGTGCTACTTTCATGTTTTGAATTCTCCTTATGGAGACGTCAGCAGTCGCTTCTTTAGGAATTGTAAATGTAGTTTTCAATGCATTAGGGTCCGTCAGATAAAGCGATAATGTAATTTGCTTTGGTTCGTCGCTAATTATCTTCCATCTGAAGAATGCATTGACTTGTCCAGAGCTTTTGTCGGACCTGTTATCTGGCCATGGTAGCTTATCATTGCATGAACCATTAGAGAATACTGCATAAGCTTCATTTTTTCTGATGTTCAACCAATCAAAGGAATTGATTAGGTCATTTACCTTCATGATCCGGCCATGATTATTAGCATGGCCAAAAGATCCCCAGTAGAAATATAGTGGATACTTCCTATCATTCATAGCTTTGACGAATCTTTCATGTCCAGATGACCAACCATCATTTTGTGCTGAGTAATTAATAGTTATTGGAGGGTCATAATACTTGAGCCAAGATTTATGAGAGAAGCCCATCCTTTCGGAAGCATGTTCAATGCCGGCCGGGACATTGGCTTTGATGGCGGCGAAGACATTCCCATGACGCAGACCAATTCCCAAAGTGCCACTTCCTCCCATAGAGTTTCCGGACAAGTAAACTCTTTGCGGGTCAATTTTATATTTATCGACGACCCATTTAACGGTGTCTATGATTCGATGCTCAACTGGCATTGGATTTAAGCCTGAGTTCTTTTTGGTGAGATTGGCATCCCTGGCATGCATTCCGCCCCACCACCAATCACCTCTATTTGCACGACAATCGACATAAAGAGCATAGAAATTATCGGGCGAATGATAGATATCATGATTGCCAATTTGGTTCGTGCATTTTACACAGGAGAAAACGTCGTGACCTGCAGAATGCAGGACGACATATAGGGGAGCATTTTCACGTTTTTCCTTAGGGTGAATGACGATGAAGGTGTCCTGCTGAGGTGCTTTATAGCCCCAATCTTCTTTTGTTCCGTGCTGGTACACTTCGAGTTTTCTTTCGCTGTCGATTAGGCCTTCACCTTTGGCTGGATTTAGTTTTGGGTTCCATGTGCCTTCATTGGCAAAGATATTTGCAGTGCTGATTGCGAATATTAAAAGGATAAAATTTTTCATTAGGCGTTCTTATTTTGATTAAATTCCTGCTCAACTTATACCTAATTTGAGCGACATGAACATTAAATCATGCCTATAAATAACTGAGCTTGTATAATTACCTGATAAGCCGCAATATTAGGTTCGGATACTTTCTTTCTATATCCTTCAAGAAGATTAACTTTGGATTCAGATCATATGCGGCGGCACCTCTTAACAATTTTCTTTATTAGAGTCCTAACAGTAATTTTTATTTCATGTTCATCTCTTGAGGCTTCTCTACACATTACAGAATTTCTGGCTAATAATAAGGAGTCAATCGAGGACGAGGACGGTGATGCATCTGATTGGATTGAAATGTTTAATTCCGGATCAGATCCGGTGAGTCTTGATGGATATTTTCTAACTGATGATTCTGGTGCGTTGACGAAGTGGAGATTTCCGTCAATTGAAATTTCTGGTAGCGGTTTCCTTCTGATATTTGCTTCAGAGAAGGACAGGCGTGATCCTGGCTCCGAACTTCATGCCAATTTCAAGCTTTCAGCGGATGGTGAGTATCTTGCTCTAGTTGAGCCAGATGGTAATACGATTGTTTCTGAATTCGGCCCTGAGGACGCGCCTCTCCCAGATCAGTTCGAAGACATTTCTTATGGATTAATGCAGGGCGGAGGCATAACTCCCGCAGTCTTCATCGGATCACAGCAGGAAGTTAAAGTTCTTGTCCCTTCCAATGATTTGTTGGGAGATAGATGGCTGGAAACTGACTTTTCAGATGAGGATTGGGAAACGGCTCGTATGGGAATCGGTTACGATGAGAATGCAACCTATTCCAATGAATTTGGCAATAATGGGAACCTTGGAAATGAACTCAACGGTGTCAATAACACTGTGTATATTCGTGCGACTTTTGACGTTAATGATCCGGCTTCCGTTACTGAATTGATTCTTAAAATGAAGTACGATGATGGGTTTGTCGCCTATTTGAATGACACTTTAATTGCTGATGCTAATGCGCCTGGGGGATTGACTTGGGACTCGGAGGCAACGACTGACCATTCGGACAGTGAGGCTGTAGTGTATCAGGATTTCAATGTCACTTCATTCGCGTATCTATTAAATGAAGGTAAAAACGTTTTGGCCATTCATGGTCTCAATGGGGGAATCACGAGCTCCGACATGCTCATTGCAGCGGAGCTTCATGGGAAAAAAATTACAGACCCATCTCTGGGAGGTCCCGGATATTTAGCGATTCCATCGCCAAGAGGCTATAACGGTGACACTTTTGACGGTTTCGTTGGAGATACTCGATTTAGCGTTGATCGGGGTTTCTTTGAGGAGCCATTTGATCTTGAAATTACAAGTTCAACTGAAGGAGCAAAAATTCGGTACACCCTAGATGGAACAGATCCTTCTCCGAGTCGAGGGTCCGTATATTCAGGACCTTTCAGGGTGGCGAAAACTACTGTTGTCCGAGCCATTGCTTATTTGCCGGGATCTCGTCCGACTAACATTGATACTCAGACTTATCTTTTTCCGGAAGATGTTGTGGATCAGCCACGCATGCGAACTTCAGTGACGCGGTCAGGAACATTAGGGCCACAGATGATCGATTCTCTCAAATCGGTTCCCACAATCTCCATAGTGACTGATGATCCGAGTCCTTTCACGAATGAGAGTTCCGGCAATATACGCAGTGAGTCTCCGGCCTCTGTGGAAATGATTTTTCCTGATGGTAGGACTGGATTTCAGGAAGACGGCGGATTGAAGCACTTCGGCGGTTATTATACGAACTTCCGCAAGAAGAGCTTCCGGATAGGTTTCCGCTCCAAGTACGGTGCTACAAAATTAAATTATCCGATGTTTGATGGTTTTAACTACAAGCATTACCCGCCAACGGACCGCTTTGACATTATGGATTTGCGGAGCGGTTCCCACGACATGCAATCACGTGGAGCTTATATGTCAAACCGGTTCACTGATGATTCAATGCTTGAAATGGGAAATCTGGCGCCGCACGGAAGGTTCGTTCATGTGTACCTGAATGGAACTTACTGGGGGCAATACCATTTGCGTGAGCGCTGGAATGCGGACATGGCTTCGAGTTACTTTGGCGGTCCCAAGTCAGATTATGATGCGGTCAATCTTAATGATGGTTTTCGTAATGATGAGAAGGTTTATGATGGTACCGGGGTCCTTTGGAATGAGGCCAAGCAATTAGCTTCTGGATCTAATGCATGGAGCTTCAACGAAAATCATATTGATTTTGCCAATCTGATTGATTTTATGTTGTTGTGGGTCAGTGGCAATTCGGAAAGTGAAGTCAGATTATTAGGGTCCAAGGCTCAGGGCCAACCGTTCCGATTCCAGATGAAAGACGCGGATGGATTTCTCCGTAATCCTGGTCATTCTGTTAGCACCTCAGGTCCGCTAAATCTGATGAGTTCGAGTCTTATTAATAGGAACCCTGATTATGCAATGCTCGTTGCGGATAGGATCCACAAGCACTTCTTTAATGATGGAGTGCTTACGCCTTCCCGTAACATTGCTCGTTTGCAAAAGAGGGTCAATGAGGCTCGTCTTGGCTTCATTGCTGAATCTGCCCGTTGGGGGAACCGTTTCCGAGAATACCAGAGCTGGTTGGACTATCAGGAGAACCTTGTTAATAATCATTTTCCAGGACTCACCAATACGATGATAGGGAGGTTTAGATCAGCGGGAATGTATCCAGAAATTATTGCACCGGTATTTAGCCAGCACGGAGGATCAGTGTCGGCCGACACCGCTTTAACCATGGCAACTGACTCGGATACGATCTATTATACGATGGATGGAACTGATCCCAGATTGTCTGGAGGAGCAGTGAATCCGGAAGCGAAAATTGCGAGTTTTGGGGGAGGTGGCCCTGCTCCCGTCACTTATATTTCAAGTGGTCACCGGTGGCGTTATCTTGACAATGGAAGCAATCAGGGCACTGCGTGGAGATCGAAGAACTTTGATGATTCGACATGGTCCAGTGGGCCGTCTGAACTCGGATATGGAAGTGATGGTGAAGGTTCTGGCACAAGGCTCAGCTTTGGCCCTGACTCTTCCTCCAAGTACCCGACCACTTATTTTAGGACAAATGTCGAGGTGCCTGATCCGACAATGTTTTTCAATTTTCTTCTCAGATTGAAATATGATGACGGAATAGCTGTATATATTAATGGTCAGGAGGTCATTAGGCAGAACCTTTCCTCGAACGCATCATTTTCAACTTTTGCCAGTAGTACTGTGAGTGATGAGTCCGGGTGGAAGGAATTTACATTGCCGAAGACGTCCCTGTCTCCTGGAATGAACGTGATCGCTGCTGAAATACATCAGGGAAGTGGTTCAAGTTCGGACATTCGTTTTGACATGTTCTTGCGAGGTGAGACGACTCTTGGAGGAGGAGACAATGTCACTGACCCTCTCTTTCTAACAGTACCGACATTACTTCGAGCAAGATCCTATGACAGTGGGGGTAATGAGTGGAGCGCTTTGAATGAAGCGTTCTTTTCTATTGATAGTGAGCCGGCAGGGTCCGGGAACTTGACCATTTCAGAGATGAATTATCATCCATATGATCCGATAAGAATAGAAGAGATCGGGGTGAGTTCTGACCGTGATGATTATGAGTTCATTGAGTTTTTGAATACTGGAAGCAAATCTATTGATCTTACGGGTTTGCGGTTTGAATCAGGCATTAACTTTACATTCCCGGATCATACAATACTCGCCCCGGGGCAGTACCTGTTGCTTGTGCGTGACTTGGAGTCTTTCGAATCAAGGTACGGGGCCAGTGTTGTGCAGACCTTCGAGTATACGGGCAGGCTCAGTAATGATGGCGAGCATTTACAGCTGATTAATTCAGACTCAGAGCTGATCATTGATTTTATTTATAATGATCAGTTGCCGTGGCCCGAAGCGGCGGATGGCGAAGGTAAGAGTCTTGTTTTTACAGGAAAAGTGCAAAATGATCCATCTAGTTGGGAGCAGAGCCGGGTCCGAGGAGGGTCACCTGGTGAGGCAGAAGTTAAAACGGTTACTTATTCTGAATGGGCAACGCTCAATTCAGTTAGTGGTGATCCTCAGGCCGATGATGATGGCGATACCGTAAGTAATTATCTAGAGTATCACTTTGGGTCTGATCCGGGCCTCGCGGCTGATGCGCCTTTTGCCGATACAAATGTACAAAAGATAGGGGGATCTAGTTATCTCACACTTAGTTTTCCTCGTAACTTATTAGCCGAATCTGCAATGGAAGTTCAGTTCTCCTTTGACTTGAAGACTTGGATCTCTGAATCAAAATCCTTTGAAATCGTTTCAAGTAATGATAACGGAGATGGGACAGCAGAA
>MDTE01119717.1_pt1 | contig 20838 bp, 23 predicted proteins | sample 811231 | NCBI WGS metagenome assembly MDTE01 (sample SAMN05326651, study PRJNA326480) | marine metagenome | isolation source: seawater | place: Indian Ocean: Red Sea | collected 2010
GAATTAGGAGAAAAATTTGGTCCAATTGATTTAGGTTTTGGAAACATTGGTGCTTATAATTTCTTTCCTATAGTTCCTGTAAAAGATAAATCTACAGCTCATGCAAACCCGGAAGAACTTTTATCACTCATGAAAGATCTTAAAGTTAAAAAAGTAGTTGGAATGCATTGGGGAACAGCAATCCTAAGCCTAGAGCCGATTTGGGAACCACCAATTAGATTTAAAGCAAATGCTGAGAAAATTGGTTACAAAAAAGAAGATGCAGTTATTTTTAAAATTGGTGAGATAAAAAAGTTAGAAGACCTTATTAACTAGCTTTTTTCATTCCTTCTCTAATTCTTTCTAAATATAAAATTAGGCTATCAGTTAAATCATCACCAAACTTAAATATTGCATTAAGATTATATTCACGAGTCTCTTGCTTTACTTTATCCTCAACTATAATTTCTTTTTTTGAATCCTGGTCTTTTACATAAATCAGGATTAAAAAATTTTCATTTTGTTCCTGATCCTCACGAATAATTATTTCGGACTGCTCATAAACAAGATTTATTACTCTAATAAGGTCAGCGTTTTTTGGTAAGTATCTTTTATTAATTTGGTAAACTAAAGATGTTGCGCTTCTGATAAAGCTTTCTAAACTTGTTTCGATTAACTCTCTTCTTTCGAGATATTCTTTTTCTTTCTGCCTAATTTCCTCAATACTTGCCTCGGACGAAAGTGTGACGCCTAACTCTTCAACTCTTTTTCTAAGGCGTTCATTTCTTAAGGCCTTATACTTTTCTCTGACTTGATTTATTCTTTCTTGAAAATCTTTATAATCTTCCTTTTCAACATTTAATGAATACTTTTCGATAGCTTTGATTTCATCTAATTCTCTAGATCTAAAGCGTTCTAGAGTTTTTTCAAGCTTAACTTCCTCCAAAAACTTTCTTTGTTTTTCTTTTTCTTTTTCACGTAAAACTTTCTGTTCTTCTTTTAAAAAGCTTTTTAACTCCAATGCCCTAGTTTTTGCTAACATTTTTTCTTGTTCAATTTCTTTTTTCAGTAATTGCATTCTTAACGATGATTGTAATTTTTTCTCTTTCTCCTTTTCTTTTATTTCTTTTATTTTTGATCTTTCAAAAATTTTTTTAAAATCTATAATTTTACTTTTAAAAGGAATTAATAATTTATTAAAAAATCTTCCCAAACGCCTTGTAAAATCAGGTTTTATTGATTTAACGATTTTTTGGATTTTTACTTTTTTCGAAACTGTTTTTTTTCTATTATTTATCTTTTTTTTGATTTTTTTCCTGGATTTTTGGTATTTTTTTTTAAATTTAAATACACTTTTTTTTCTCTTTTTTATCTTAATTTTTTTTCTTAATTTCTTTTTCTTTTTTTTCATCAGCTATTTTATTAATAGCAGTAACTTAAGAGTAAATATAGTCTCTAGTAGAGGGAGTTGTGTTGAGCTTTTTCGTTAACTGAAGTTGATATACAACCTGATCTCCATGTTTAAAAGCCATCTCACAAGACGATATATAAAATTCAAACATTCTAAAAAATCTTTCATCAAACATTTTTAAAACTTTTTCCTTATTTTTAATGAATCTGTCCTTCCAATTTCTCAATGTATGGGCATAGTGCATCCTTAAAACCTCCATATCTGATAGGATTAACCCAGATTTTTCTATAGGTCCTGCAACCTCACTAAGACTAGGGGTGTACCCACCAGGAAATATATATTTTGTTATCCAAGGTTGTGGATTTCTAGGAGAATTAACTGACCCAATTGTATGCAAAAGAGTCACCCCATCATCCTTCATAATTTCAAAAATCTTATTAAAAAATGTTTTATAAAACTTCCTTCCAACATGTTCAAACATTCCTACTGATACTATCCGGTCATATTTTTCTTTGACTTCTCTATAATCCATCAATTTAAATTGAACTTGATTGCCTAAATTTAACTCCTTAACTTTTTGAGTGCTGTATTGATATTGATTTTCTGATAAAGTAACACCAGTTACTTGGCACTTTGCCTGTTTTGCAATTTCTATAGATAGGTGACCCCAGCCGCTTCCGATATCTAAAACTCTAGAGTTTTCTTTAATATTTAGTTTTTTAATAATATGATTGATTTTATTTTTTTGCGCCTGTTCTAGAGACTCCCCATCATTTTTAAAATAAGCACAAGAGTACTGTCTCAAAGGATCTAAAAAAAGAAAATAAAGTTCATCTGAAATATCATAATGGTGGGCAACGTTCATTTTAGATTTTTTTATAAAATTAAAATTCGTTAAATATCTATATGAACCCCTGATTGTATTTATGAACTCACTGATAGAATTTGTCTTTGCTCGACCAACGTTTTCTAGGGCTAAATCTAAAAAGTCACTTATATTTCCATTTTTAAATGTAATTTTACCATCTGTATAAGCTTCACCAAAGTAAAGATCTGGATATAAAAGTAATTTATAGTGTAATTGTTTATCATGAATTTGCATCTTAATAGTATTATTTGAAACAGGTTTACCGATTACATGCTCTTTTCCATTAGCATCCTCTAAAATAAAACCATTTTTTTTGAATAAATTATTTAAAAATTTAATTAAAAGCATTTTAAGCAGCCCTATTATTTTTATTTATAAAATTTAAATCTTTTAATTTACGTATCATCTCGCTCTTTTTTTCTTCACTTAATATTTCTAAAGGGGGAAGCATATTTGAATAATTTTCATTTTCTAAACTTTTAAATGTATGTAAAGCAGAAATTAAGTTTCCAGTGTCATCAAATACAGTTCTTAGAGATTTTAATTTAGCATCCTCAGAAGACTCACCATATTTTTTAAAATCATCATAAACTTTTCTTGCAATAGCTCCTGTAACATTTGTTGTAGCTGAAATACAACCCGCTGCACCAGCTTTAAGTCCGTTTAATAATTTTTTTTCACTACCAACAAACATTGAAAAATTTTTTACTTTAAGATTATCCCAAAGATTTCCTGTACTATCTTTCATTCCAACAATATTTTTTGGAAAGTCATTTATCAACTTTTTGGTTAGTTCTGATGTAAAAGCGTAACCACTTAATTTAGAAAAATTATAAAGTATAATTTTAGAGTCTGGTACAGATTTTATAATATTTTTATAAAAATTATAAACACCATTATCCTCGTTTTTATAATAAGCCACATTCATAATTAAAAAATCTTTAAAACCAAGTTTGACGGAATATTGCATTAAATTTATTGTATCATTTAAACTATTACATGAGGTACCAATTAAAATTTTTTCTTTAAAATTTTCTTTTGATAATGCATTTATAAAAGTCTTTTTTTCTGAAATAGATATTAATTGCCCGCACCCAGTGCTACCAAAAAAAGCTGAACCAACTCCATTTTCATCAAGATTTTTCTTTGCATGGTTAATGGTTTCTTCAATATTTAAGGTTAAATCAGCTTTCAAAACTGACATCGACGCTGCAAATACACCTTTTAAAATTTCCGACATGTTTTTACCTAATTTTGTATATAAACGTACTATAAATTAAAAAAGAATGAAAATTCTTATTATTCAACAAAGGTACGGAATTGGCGATATGGTAATCTTTTTGCCATATATTCATGCAATTTCCAAAAAATTTAATACTCCAGTAAGCTTATTAAGCAAAGATACCTCGAGAGCTTCTAATTTTTTAGCAGATGACGAACATATTGAAGAAATAATCACGCTGAGCAGGGAAAAAGATGGGCTAAGTGGTTTCTTTAAATTAACTAATGAAATAAAAAAAAAGAATTTTGATAAAGTTTTCATATTTAACAGCTCATTAAGATATAAACTAGTTGCAATAGCGGCCGGTATAAAGTCGATTTATCAATATCCTTTATTTAGATCAAAAGATAATATTGTTAATAGTGCAAAGATCTTTACAGAAAATATAACTGGAAAAATTGTTTCAACAGAGCCTAATTTAAGAATAAAAAACACAAAAAATATTTTTGATAAAAGTTATAAACATGTATGTTTAGGAATTTCGGCCTCAGGCCCCACAAAAAGGTGGGGTATTGAAAATTATATTAAACTTTGTACAGAGCTTACAAAAAATAAAAAATGTAAATTTTATATTGCGGCAGGTATCAATGACATTGTATTAATAGATAAGTTTAAAAATTCACAAGTAGGTAAAAATTGTATTTCATTTGAAAAACTCAAAATAAAAGAAACTTTGCCGATTATTAAAAATTGCGACTGTTATATTGGTTCGGATACAGGATTTGCACATTTATCTGTTGCGCTAGGAATTAAGGCATTAACACTCTTTATGGATAGTCCAGTGTTATCCTATGGCAAATATTCTACAAGGATGATTGTTGTTGAACCAGAGGGGGAGAAAGATAGCACAAAACATGATACACTCGGAAGAGATAGAATTTCTTTTAATTCAGTATTGTCAAAGGCAAATAATTTATTAGATTAACTAAAATCATTTTTTAAGATTGTTTCCTTGGCTTCTGAAATTAATTGGGATAGTTTTGTACTATTAAAATCATTTTTGTCTGGGTGTAATTTTGACATGATCTTTTTATAATTAGTCAAAACATCATCTTTTGAACATCCCTTTTTGCATCCTAAAATATTATAGGCTTCATCTAAAGACATGTTTGAGGATGCTTTAGAGTAATTAGTACCAGATTTAAATGAATATCTCCCAGTTTGCCGTAAATAACTTATAAGCCGCCAAAGTTGAAGAAGCTGAAACAGACCTATCCCGCCTTTTAATTTCAGCAAAGGAAGTAAGAAAATCAAAATAGGAATAGTAAAAGCATATCTCCCAACTATAAAGAGAATTATAGCCAAAAGAATACCGGCTGAAAAAATTAAATATCTAATGCCTTTTGCGATTTTTTTACTACTTGCTTTGCTAAACCAATTCAATAATAAATAAAGAATGACAAAACAAAATCCAATGATTAAAAATAAGTTCATAATTTTTTTCTTATGAAGATACCACAATTGAGGAAACAACCTGAAAAGAAAAGTTGTCATGGCCATAGTTGGATAGACAATTATGCATGGATACATCAGGATAATTGCCTTGAAATCCTGAGGGATACTAGCAAATTAAATCCTGAAGTTAGAAAGTACCTGGAACAAGAGAATGCTTATACAAACAGCGTTATGTTGAATACAAAAAATATTCAAAAGAAACTTTTTAAAGAAATTGAGGGTAGAATTAAATTAGATGATGAAAGTTTGCCTTATAAAGACAAAAATTATGAGTATTGGACTAAAACTACAAAAGAGGGCAATTATTTTAAAAAACTTAGAAAAAAAATTGGTGATAATAAAGTTGAATGCTACTTTGATGGAGATTTAGAAGCTAAAGGCAAAAAGTTTTTTAGCACAGGAGATCTTACAGTTTCTTATGACGATAAATTATTAGCATATTCGATAGATGATAAAGGTGGAGAATACTTCACAATATTTATTAGAAGAATATCTGACAATAAAATAATTGAAAAAATTGAGGAGACAGCAGGTGGTATAGTATGGGCATATGATGATAAATCGTTTTTCTACAGAAAAAATGACTCTCAAAAAAGACCTAGGCAAATTTTTCAACATAAACTGGGCACCAATATTAAAGAAGATAGATTAATTTTTGAGGAAAAAGATGAAAGATTTACATGTTCTATTGACACCACATCTTGTGAAAAATTTTATATTATTGAAACAGGTGAACATACTTCTACAGAAGTTTATTTTTTTCATAAAGATGAAAAAATAATTGAACCAAAATTATTTTTAAAACGAAAGGAAGGGATTCTTTACAACATAGATAGCTATGATGGTTATTGGTATATGCATACAAATGAAAATGCTGAAGATTTTAAAATTCTTAGATGCAAATATGAAAAATTAAATGAGTGGGTAGATTTTATTCCTGCAAAAAGTGGTGTTTTAATTGGTGGCCTTACTTTTTTAAAGAATTGGATTTTAAGAACAGAAATTTCTGATGCACTACAAAAAGTTTTTGTAATCAATATGAATACAGATAAAGAAGAGCAATTGATATTTACAGATGAAAAAGTTATTTCTCCAGGCGTCTCTCTAATGCAAAAAGATAAAAATACAGATACTTTAAGAATTGTTTATGAGTCCCCAAAAACACCATCAAGGGTTTTTGAATATAATTTAAAAAATAAGAACAAAAAACTTGTAAAGGAACAAGAAATACCATCTGGACATGATAGAAATAATTATATTGTAGAGCGTGTTAATTGTGATAGTCATGATGGTCGAAAAATTCCAATTACAATTACTTATCACAAGAATACAAAATTAGATGGAAGTGCTAATTTATTAATGTATGGATATGGAAGTTATGGAAATTCTATGACACCCCAATTTTCCACCTCGAGATTATCTCTTATTGATAGAAACATAATTTGGGCTACATGCCATATAAGAGGTGGTTTGGAAAGAGGTATGAGTTGGTGGAGAGAGGGAAAAATGCTTAATAAAAAAAATACTTTTAAAGATTTAATAAGTTGTGCAAAATTTCTTATAGATAAAAAATATACTAGTAAAAAAAAAATAATAGTTTATGGAGGATCAGCAGGTGGTCTCCTTATAGGAAATGTTGTAAATCAAGAACCTGATTTATTTTTAGGTGCTATCAATGCAGTAGGATTTTTGGAGCCTCTACAAACTAATTTGCGTCATGAACTTCCTCTAACCAAAGGTGAATTTAAGGAATTTGGCGATGCCAAAAGTAATAAAGAACATTTTGAATATATTAAGTCATATGACCCTATTCAAAATATAGAAAGTAAAGATTACCCACATATATTAATTACTACCTCGCTATCGGATTCCAGAGTTTTATTTGATGAACCAACTAAATACTGCGCCAAACTAAGAGATCATAAAACAGATAATAATTTATTATTGTTAAAGTGTGAAATGGATGCTGGACATGGATCTCGTTCTGGTAGAAAAAATATTATTGAGGATGTAGCTTTTGACTATTCTTTTGTAATGAAAATTACAGGTAAAACTTCTTAAAAACAATTCTTACTGTTGTAAGAAATAACAATGCTATTTGAATCAATTTCAAAGCGTCTTTCACATTTTATTTTGAATTTAGAGTCGTAGTAAATAAAAGTCTTATTTTTATTTTTGGAAACTTCAATAAAATCAGGTTTGCCAAACTCTATCTTTAATTCCGATTCTGTTTTGTTTAAAAATTTACCTAATCTTTCAGACTCTTCGTTTGAGACTTCGTCGACTTTTTTTGTAACTGTTTTACAACCTGAGATTAAAATACCTAGTAAAATTAAGGATATTAACTTTTTCATTATTTTTTATATTTATAAAAAAATTTGCATGCCTGTTATTCATTAGTTATAAACAGAATACAACTCCAAATTTAAATTTAACCCATTATGAACTTTTAAATCTTTTTATATTTAGGTAAATAAGTCTTTATAAAAAAGGAGTCTAATTATGATGGATAAGTATTTTGAGTATAGAAAACATAAAACAAACTTTAGAACAGAGGTAATTGCAGGAGTCACAACCTTTTTGACTATGGCATATATAATGTTTCTGAATCCATTTATTCTTTCAGGAGAATTTGCGGGAACAGAAAAAGGTTTTTTTGACTTTGGCGGTGTGTTTACTGCCACAATTATAGCTTCTGCTATAGCTTGTTTTATAATGGCATTTGCAGGAAAATCTTGGCCTATTGGTTTAGCACCGGGCATGGGGATTAATGCATTTGTTGCGTTCGGTGTTGTGGGAGGAATGAAATATACACCAGCTGAAGCATTAGCTGCTGTTTTGCTTTCAGGTATATTTTTCTTATTAGTTTCTCTTACTCCAATAAGAGCCTGGATAATAAACTCTATTCCAAAAAGTTTAAAATTCGGAATTGGAGCGGGCATAGGTTTGTTCTTGGCTATTATAGGATTAGAAATAATGGGTGTGGTTGGAGATCATCCAGTGACATTAGTTACTTTAGGAGATATTAAAAACCCACTTGTATTATTAGGATGTTTGGCATTTGTAGTAATGATAGTTTTAGAAAAACTGAAGGTAAAAGGAAATATAATTATAGGTATTTTATTTTTTAGTTTTATTGCTTGGTTGCCAATGTGGGAATGGACTGGTGCATCAATTAAAGGTGGAGCATCTTTAGCAAAATTTAATGGTATATTTTCAGCCCCACCGTCTATGTCATATTTGTTTGATGCTTTTCAAGGTTTTAACACAGGAAAAGTATTTACAGCGAGCGGTATCACTGTAATATTTACTTTATTCTTTATTGATTTCTTCGATACAGCAGGAACATTAACGTCGGTTGCTAATGTTTCTGGAAAAGTCGATAGCAAAGGTAAAGTACAAGATATTGAAAAAGCTCTTCTTTCTGACAGTGTTGGCACAGTTGCTGGAAGTCTTCTAGGTACTACTACTGTTACAAGTTATGTAGAGTCTGGAGCCGGAGTTAAAGCAGGTGGCAGAACAGGAATGACCTCTCTTGTAATCGGAGTTCTATTCCTTTTGTGTTTAGGCTTTGCTCCATTAGCAACTAGTTTGCCAAAGGAAATTGATGGTGCAGCTTTGGTATATGTAGCTGTTCTGTTTGTTAGAAACATAGTTGATATTGAATGGAAAGATATAGCTGAAGCAGCACCTGCTGTATTAGCTATGATAACTATGCCTCTGACTTACAGTATCAGCAATGGTATAGCTTTAGCATTTATATCTTATGCATTAATTAAAATATTAACTGGTAATGCTGCAAAAACTTCTCCAGCGATATGGTTGGTTGCCGGTCTTAGCGTGATAAGTTTTTCACTTTAAGCTTAATTTAAATAATATGAGGGTTAGATATTTTCTAACCCTCATTTTTTTGTCTATCTTTTAATTCTTCTATTCTAATTTCCTCATAGTGTTCAAATGGTTGTACTATCCAAGGATCATTGTTTAATCTAACGGCACAATAATCTGGTTCAAATGTAGATTTTTTTTTCTTCCACAAAGTAGCTGTTTTAATATCTTCAATTTTTTCTTTAATTGGTTCGTATTTTCTTAACCAATCAACACTTTTATTTAAGGTAATGCCGGTATCTGAAAGATCATCGCATAAAAGTATTCTTCCACCCATATTTTTTGCTATAGAACTCATTTCTCTGGAAAAAACTATATCTCCTTGTTCGTCTTCAATACCTTTTCCACTATAAGACTCAACTGCAAGATAAGCACATTTGAGTTTGAAAACTCGGCTTAAAACATCAATCATGGGAGCAGCACCACGCATAATACCAACAAGTAAAGTTGGTCTATAACCACTATCGTGAACCATTACTGCTAATTTTTCTACAGTCTTATTATATTCTTCCCATGAAACGATTAATTTTTCAGGCATAGCAAAACTTAATATTGTACTGGCTCATTGTCAACGGAATGCCATAAAGCCATTACAGCTAAAGTACAATAAGGAGAAAACCTTTTCTGTAGTTTTTTAATGAAATTTTTAGGAGGTAAATATTTTTTTTTATAATTATTTGAAATAGCTCTCAATAAACCAATGTCTTGGACTGGCCAGATATTTGGTCTATTGAAAAAGAAAATCAAAACCATTTCACTTGACCATCTTCCGATTTGTTTTAGACTCGATAGATACATTATTGCCTCCTCATCATCCATTTTATTTATTAATTTTGGATCAAATGACTTATTTAATATTTTTTTTGCCAAACTTTTTATTCCCTTGGCTTTTAGTCTGCTCAAGCCACAAGATCTTAAAGTCCGAATACTTATTTTATTAACAGTTTTAGGATTTACTTTACCTTTGCACCTTTTTTCAAATTTCGTAAATACTGAGTCTGCGGCTACCACCGAAATTTGTTGGCTTATAATTGACCTTGTTAAAGAATAAAAGAAATTATTTCTAGTGGTAAGATGACCTTTATAAGATTTTATTAATTTAGCCATTACTCTATCTTTTTTAGATAAGTGTCTTTTAGATTTTTCCCACCATTTTGGCTTCATACTCTTGGGGCAACAACTTGTTTTTTTAAAGTTTCTTCTCTTCTAAAAATAATAAATGAACTTACCACAATTAAACTAGCCCCAATTAAAGTCATTAACTTTGGTGTTTCACTAAAAATTAAATAACCTGCAACAACAGCGACTACAAGTGATAAGTATTTTATTGGTGAAACCAAACTTGCATCGGCTAACCTATAACTTTGAGTGAGTAATAAATTTGCAATTCCACCTGCTAAACCAAGCAGTATAAATAAGAACGCCTCATAAGTTGTTGGCCAAATCCAACCATTAAAAATTGTTCCAAGTCCAACTAAAAGTGATAATAATGAGAAATAGAATGCTATTAAATAATTTGGCTCAGTTTTTGATAAAATTCTTATACTGATTGCAACATTTGCAAAACCTAATGAAAATATAATTGGAAATATATAATAAAAATTCATTTCTTGGAATGCGGGTCGTACAATAAAGAGCATTCCAATAAAGCCAATTGCAACTGCAGACCATCTTCTTATACCAACTTTCTCAGATAAAAAAATTACAGACATTATAGTTACAAATAAAGGTCCGGTAAAAGTTAGACTAATTACATCTGCCAGAGGTAAATTTCTCAAGGCTACGAACAAAGCAATTATTGCGACGGTACCGCTCACTGCTCTAAAAGTATGAAGAATTGGTCTTTTGGTTTTATAGAAGATAAAAATTTTATCCTTAGGAATCAAAAAAAATATTGGAATCATTCCAAAAAAAAATCTCATAAATAAAACTTGGCCAAATGGAACATTGTTCAAGTATTTAACTATTAAGTCCATGGTACTAAAACAAATGACCGAACCAACCATGTATAAAACAGCTTTTTGTGATTTTGAGAGCAAATTTACCACCTTTAATTAATTAAATTAACATATTAGAATTTACAACAAATGGAAACTGGAATATTTGCAGCTGGTTGTTTTTGGAAACCTGATTTAGAATTTGAGGAGCTCAAAGGTGTAAAAAAAACTGAAGTAGGTTACTGTGGGGGGGATAGCTCTAGTACTACCTACGAGAATGTTTGCAGTGGAAATACAAATCATGCTGAAGTAGTTAAAGTATTTTATGATGAAAAAATTATATCATACAAAGAGCTTGTAAAATTTTTTTTTAAAATTCATAATCCAACAACTCTAAATAGACAAGGGCCGGATATTGGAACCCAATATAGAAGTGAAGTTTTTTATTCTAGTGAAAAACAGAAAATTATTGCACAAAAAGTTTTGGAGGAAGAAAATAAAAACTTTAGTGGAAAAATTGTAACTAAAATATCAAAAGAGATAAATTATTGTAAAGCAGAGGATTATCATCAAAAATATTTAAAGAAGAAAGGTATGTGATGAATCTAGTTTCAACTGATTGGTTAGAAACAAACTTAAATAAAGTAAAAATTTTTGATGCTAGTTGGCATATGCCATCGTCTAAACGTAGTGCAAAAAAAGAATATATGGAGAGACATATTATGGGAGCTATGTTTTGGGATATTGATGAACATAGCGATAAAAACTCGCCATATCCCCACATGATGACTGACTCTGAGTATTGGAAAAAAATGTTATGCTCGTATGGAGTTAAAAATGAAGATCATATTGTGGTATATGATTTCAGCGAATTATATAGCTCATGTAGATTGTGGTTTTCTTTAAAATACTTTGGTCATAAAAAAGTTTCAGTTTTGGACGGGGGTTTAAAGAAATGGATACAAGAAAATAAAAAAACCACAAACAAAAAGGAAAAAATTACAAAATTAAAAGATTACAATGTAATAGAAAATTTTGAATGGATTAAAAATAAAAAGCAAATTGATGAAAATATAAAAAATTTTTCTTTTATAACAGTTGATGCAAGAAGTCGTGATCGCTTTGAAGGTAAGGCAGATGAGCCCCGAGCTGGTTTAAAAAGGGGATGCATCGTGGGTTCAAAAAATATTCCCTTCAAGGATTGTATAGATATTGAAAAAAATACTTTTAAAACAAAAGGTGAATTGATTAAGATTTTTGAACAAAATAAGGTAGATACTTCTAAGCCTATCGTTTTTACTTGTGGTTCAGGAATGACTGCGTGTGTTTTAGGTCTAGCATATTCTCTGATAAGTGGTAAAAATGCTCTGATTTATGACGGCTCTTGGTCAGAATATGGAAAAGAATGAAAAGATCTAAAAAAGTAACTATAGGTATTATAATATTTTTTATAATCGTTGCCACCGTAATTGGCGGTAGAACCGCAATGGGGCTTTATTTTAAAAAAAAATTTGGTAAACGACCTCCTCCAGGAGTTATAGTTCAGGTAGTTTCAGAAAAAAAGTTTAGTAAAACAATTGAAAGTTATTGCACAGCTTTAAGTAGTAAAACTACCTCTTTTAAAATAAAAAAAAGCGAACTTTTAGAACCAATAAAATTTAAAGCCATCAAAAAGGGTGGTGTAATTGCAAAACTTCAAGATAAAACTATTACAGCCCCATTCTCAGGAACTATTGGCACAAGAGGTATCAGTTCCTCAATCTTAGGGACTGACTCCATGATTGTGACACTTGATGATTCTAAAAAAATACTTTGTGACTTGCAAATTCCTGAGGTTTTTGCTGGAGTTTTAAAACAAGGACTAAAAGTTAATGCAAAGTTTCTAGCATACAAAAACAAACTATATACTGGTATTATTATTTCACACGCTTCAAGAGTAGACGCACAGACAAGGAGCATTTTAGCTAGAGCACAAATTAATAACAATAACCTTGAAATTCTTCCTGGATCCTTACTGGATATAGAGCTTCTTTATGATGAAAAGCAAGCATTGTCAGTTGCTGATACGAGTATTATTTTTGAAGATGAAAAAAAGTTTGTTTATAAAATCTTAGAAAATAATAAAATCGAAAAAGTAGAGGTTATAACTGGAATAAGAAAGAGTGGAAACTTAGAAGTTTTGAATGGGTTAGATGAAAACGACAAAATTGTTAAAGAAGGTTTAGCTAGACTAGCAGACGGAATGCTTGTTAAGCCTTTGATAAAATAATATGCATAATTTTTGTTTGCTAAATATTAAAAGACCAGTTTTAAGTGCTGTTTTTTCTCTTTTACTTGTTGTTTTTGGTCTTTACACATTTTTTGAACTTAGTACTAGAGAACTTCCAAAAAATTTACAACCGCCTGAAGTTGTTATTTCTACTAAATACACTGGTGCAAGCCCATCCATAATTGCATCTGAAATATCTGAACCAATTGAATTAGCAATTGGTGGAGCCGAGGGTATAAAATCAATTGATACTTTATCTGAAATCGGTAGGAGTACAATAAAAATAGAATTTTTTACAAGTATTGATATTGATGATGCAGCAAATGATATTAGAGAGAGAATTGCAAGAATTATTGATAATTTACCTGAAGATAGCAAGGCACCTGAAGTCCGAAAAGCTTCAGCAGGATTTTCAACAAGTATGTGGTTGTCAGTTAGTAGTACCTCTTGGAACTCTCTAGATATTGGCGATTACGTTAAAAGAAATTTAGTAGATGCTTTTAGCTCTGTTCCGGGAACTGGTAGAGTTATTGTTGGTGGAATTAACGAAAAAGCTGTCAGAGCTTATCTTAATCCAGTTAAACTAAGTGCAAATGATCTAGATATAAGAGAAGTTGAAAGTGCAATAAGAAAAAATAATGTTGCCGTTCCTGCAGGAACAATTGAGGCTAATAATGTTGACTTAACACTTGATTTAGGAAAAACCTACACAAATATTAATTCTATTAAAAAATTACCTATAAAAAAAATTAAAGGTAAAACTATAACTTTGGGTGATCTGGGAGAGGTTAAATATGGCCCAGTTTCTGAAAAAACATTATTTAAAGCTCAAAGCCCTGATGCTCTAAATGAAAATACAGTTGGTATTGGTATTTATGCCCGTACAAATGAAAGCACTGTAACACTTTCGAGAAATATAAGAGATAAAATTAAAGAGGTTAACAAGACATTGCCCGACGGCCTTAAATTATCGGTAAGTTTTGATAGAGCTACTTATATAAAAGAAGCTATACAAATGTGTTACCAATCAATAATTTTGGCTTTAGCTTTAGTTGTTGGAATTATTTTTCTTTTTTTAGGAAACGTAAGGGCAACTATTGTGCCTGCTGTTACACTGCCAGTAAGTCTAGTAGGTGCTTGTCTTGGTTTGTGGATTTTTGGACTTACTATCAACGTTTTTACTTTGCTTGCGATTATTTTAAGCGTAGCAATTGTTACTGATGATAGTGTCGTAATGACTGAGTCAATTTACCACCGAGTTGAACAAGGTGACACAGCATTAACTGCAGCAGCAACAGGGTCCAAAAATGTTATTTTTGCTATTTTATCTACAAGTATTATTCTTCTAGCGACTTTCGCGCCTCTATTATTCATTGGCGGTATAAGTGGAACTTTGTTTAGAGAAATGGCTATAACCCTTTCAATTACAATTATTATAAGTACTTTTACAGCATTATCTATAGCACCAATGTTGGGGTCAAAATTGCTTAACAAAAACAAATCTAAATCCAAAATAGTTTTGAGATTTGAAAAGCTATTTGATTCATTTGGCGAATTTTATTATGAAACGTTAAAGTATTGGATTAAAAAACCAAAAACTATAATTTGGTTTATGGTTTTTGTAGTTGCTTTAGCTGCTTTTCTTTTTAAGATTACTCCTAAAACTCTGCTTGAAAGAAATCCAGATAGAGGAGTTTATTTAGTTTTTGGGAAAACTGACGAGTCTTCCTCATTTGAATACACGGTTGATAAGGCGGAAAAGGTCGAAAAAAGATTATTGCCACTTTTACAAGATAAGAATCAACCTTATCAAAAATTAATAATGAGAGTTCCTGGATTTGGAAGATCATCACAATCTTATAATAGCTTTATAATAATAGCTTTGCTTGATAACTGGAAAGATAGAAAAGATAGTGCTCAAATAATTGTAAGAAAAGCTATTGGAAAAATTGTTACAGTACCAGGTACAATGGCCTTTCCATTGACACCTAATTCTGTTCGGGTGAGTAATTATCAAAAACCTGTTGTGGTAACGATGACAGGACCTTCTTATGAAAGTCTATATAAGTGGCAAAAGTCAGTAATGAAGGAATTAAGAAAAAATAGGGGTTTGGCTGATATTACTTCTGATTATTCAAAAAATAAACCTGAGGTGCAGCTGGTAATTGATGAAAATAAAGCTAAAGACCTTGGCCTGTCTATTCAAGCAATAGGTAAATCTATTGAAACACTATTCTCGGGAAAAAGTGTTACGACACTTAATGAGGATGGAAAAGAATATCCTATAATTTTACAAGCTGACCTTAAAGATAGAAGAAAAACTGAAAGCTTGAGCAAAATATATGTGCGTTCTGAAACAACAAATAAATTAATTTCGTTAGCTAATGTAGTAAGTTTTGAAGAGAAAGGTTCCCCTAAATTATTAACTCGCTACCAAAGATCTAAATCTGTAACTCTTACCGCTCGTTTAGTTGGGGGTTATACATTAAATGAAGCATTAAATTTTATTGAGAAAACTATTGATGATGAAGCGCCGACGGCAGGAATATTTTACAAAGGAAAATCCTTAGATCTTAAAGAAGCATCTAGTGAATTATTAATAATTTTTGCTTTAGCTTTAGTTAGTGCATACCTAGTAATGGCTGGTACTTTCAACGCGTGGCGCCAACCTTTTGTTGTAATGTTAACAGTTCCTTTGGCAGCATTAGGTGGTTTAATTTTTATTCTTTTATTTAATAGTACAATAAATATTTTTTCTCAAATTGCATTGGTAGTGCTTATAGGTATAGCTACAAAAAACAGTATCTTAATTGTGGATTGGGCAAACCAATTAAGAATAAGCGGTAAAAATGTAGAGAATGCCATAGTTGAGTCATGTATGAGAAGATTTCGACCAATAATGATGACAAGTTTATCTACGCTCATAGCAATGGTCCCTTTAGTGGTTGGAAATATTGGTCCAGGAGCTGGTGAAGGGATAAGATTAGCAGTAGGCTGCACAATATTTGGTGGGATGTTAATTAGTACTTTTTTAACTTTATTTACAACACCGGTATTCTATATGTTGCTTTGTAAAAATTCAAAAAGGATGGATGAAGTTGACATTCAATTAGATAAAGAATTTAGTAAATAATATATTTTTTTCTATTCAACTTGTCTTTACATGATGTAAGTTGCTTCCTGTAAGCAGACGCTATATCTTTAGCTGATTTTGCATAAATGATCGCTTTTCTATCTTTTGAGTAGTTTTTATAATCGCCCCAGCCTTTGTAGTATGCCAAATACTGTCGATAAGCATCGTTCTTGGGTATTTTGAGTAATTTATGCGTTTTGTTTACATACCATCCAATAAAATCTACTGAGTCTTTAAACCTGGCTCTTGTGGCATATTTATTTCCTGTTTCTCTCTTATACTGTTCCCAAGTGCCCTTTACCGCTTGGGAATAACCGAAAGAACTCGATTTACGCTTATATGGAATAACTTTAAATAATTTATGACGCGGGGGTTTTGCCAACCAATTGAAATCGCTTTCTTTTTTTACAAATGCCAACTGAATATAAACTGGAACACCCCATTTCTCTTCAACTTTCCTTGTGTGTTTATACCACAAGTAACGATCTTCAAAAATAGCACAACTATTTTTTGTATTTTTTGGAACAGATGAACAGGCAGAAATAAATAAAAGTAATATTAATAAAAAAATATTTTTTCGAATCACTCAAATAGTATAAATCAATTATATTTTCTTCTCCAATCCTCAGGTCTATCAAATTCTCCCGCCCATATTCCTTTTTTTAAAGTTTTCGCTTTTTTTTCTGACTGCAAGTATTTTTTTGAGTATCTTACGTAAGCAACTGCAAAACCACTTGAGACCATTGTGTCATTAAGAATTCCACTAGCTACATAGGAATTGTAATCATTCCAAGATTCTAATAAATCACATTCACCTAAAATTCTTCCATATCTGTCTGTATTTTTATATGAACAAATTAATTTTTTATTGTTAATTAAAAATTTTAATGAGTTGGTTGATCTTGTTCCGCATTTATATGGTGCACCGTTTTTTTTACAAATCTGATTTTTCTCTGGTGCGTCTATTCCGAACAATCTAATTCTCTTATTTTTTATAATTATCGAATCTCCATCTATTACTTTTGCGTACCCTTGGATCTTTTTATATTCAGAGGCAGATAGTATAAAAAAATTTAAAAGAAATATTAAGCTAAATAAAATCAGACTTGGCTTTTTCATCAAACTCTTTCATTTTGTTTCTTATATCTTCATCTGAAACATTATGATCTTTTAAATCTGCTTTTATTTTTCTAAAAACGTCTTCATCCCCTGCTTCTTGAAAATCAGCTTTTATAACTGATTCAATATATTTTGTTTCTTTCTCTAAATCATAACCAAGTTTTTGAGATGCCCACTGACCGAGATATTTATTTCTTCTTGAGGCAACTTTGAATTTCAGTTCTTCGTCATGAGCAAACTTTTTCTCAAAGGATTTTTTTCTTTCGTCAAATTTTTCCATATTTAAACCTTTTATATAAAAATATTATAACAATAGCGATTAATGTTCCAAGTAAATTTGCAAAAATATCTAAATACTGGAAAGACCTGTTAGAAATTACTAGATGTGATAATTCGGAAAATAATGATAAAGAAATAAGAAAAATTAAGACTTTCTTAAAATTTGTTTCATTTAAATAACTTATTAAACCTAATATTGTTAAGTATAAAAATGCCAAGGCATGATTAATTGATGTGCCTAGTGGATTTGAAATGAGATCTGGCTGTCTTCCTAAATCGCCATAAAGAAAATAGCCAATTAGACTTCCTGGAAAAAGGTATAAAATTAATAGACCTAAAAGAGAAAAATAATATAAATAACGAATTATACGGATTTTATAATCCATTTTAAAAAATCTGTATTTCCATTTTTAATATCAAAAAAAATAACGCATGGGACTTCGTAACTATGAAGTTTTTTTACATTTTTAATTATTTTTTGTACATTCTTATTCATAGTTTTACCAATAACAAGAATTTCTTTTGCCTTTGTAACTTTTCCTTTCCAAGTAAAAACCGAGTCAACATTGTGAATAATATTAGCACAAGCAACTAATTTATTTTTTACAAGATATCTGGCTATTTTATGAGCCTCTTTTTTCTTTGGACAGGTAATGTAAAAGAATTTTATACCCTTCATATAAATAATTTAATATAATAAACATATTATACCCAATGGGAAAACTCATAGCAATTAGACATGGACAAAGTACTTGGAATGCAGAAAATCGTTTTACAGGTTGGGTTGATGTTGACCTTTCTGAAAAAGGAGTTGAAGAGGCTAAGAAATCAGGAAAATTACTTAAAGAATTAGATATTAATTATGATATCTGTTTTACCTCTTATCTCAAAAGAGCGATAAATACCCTTGAAATAATATTGGAGATTATTGGAAAAAATATTAATTATATAAAAGCTTGGGAGTTAAACGAAAGACATTATGGTGCTTTGACAGGATTAAATAAAACTCAAACTAAAGAAAAATTAGGTGAAGAACAGTTCAAAAAATATAGAAGATCCTGGGATATCCCCCCACCGAGTTTAGATACAAACTCCAAGTATAGCTCACACTCAGACCCTCTTTATATAAAATTGAAAAATGTACCTAAAACTGAGTCTTTAAAAAATACTTACGATCGAGTTATACCTTTTTTTGAAAAAAATATCGAAAAATTACTTAAACAAAATAAAAACATAATTCTTTCTGCTCATGGCAACACTATAAGAGCGCTATGTAAAAAAATTTTTAGAATATCAAATGGGAGTATAAATTTACTTGAAATACCAACGGGAAATCCACTTGTTATTAATTTTGACAATTCTGGTAAATTTCTAAACGCTAAATATTTAGATGACTCGAGAAAAGCAAAAATAATAGTTAATGAATAATTTTTTTTTTAAGTTTTTTATATGTTTTGTAATTATTTAAGTGAAAAAATTTTTGTGTACTTTTTATACCAAGAAGCTTTTGTTTATTTATCAGTTCACCCCAAACTTTATTCATAGAAAAAGGCTTAATTTTTCTTTTTTTAAAAATGGATCTATTAATAATTTGAGCTCCTGTAAAAATAAATTTATTATTTTTTTGTTTAAAAATCTCATTTTTTGAATTCAAATTAAAATCACCTCTAAATGATTTATCGAAACTTTTATTTTTAGAAACTAAAAGCATAGTTGATTTTTTATTTTTTAGATACATTTCTTCAAGTTTTTTAAACTCACCTCGATATTTATTTCTCCAAATTGTATCCGGATTAACTACAAAAAAAGGTTCGTCTTTTTTGAATTGCTTAGATGCATTTAAAACTCCTCCACCAGTATTCAGGATTTTTTTTCTCTCAATAATAATTTTTATTTTCAGTTGAAATTTTTTAGTTTTTAAAAATCTAACAAGCTCTCTATGATGATAGTGAGCATTGATAACAATATATTTAATACCTAGTTTACTTAAAAATTTAATACTATTTTCCAATAATGTAATACCTTGAATTTTTATAAGCGGTTTTGGAATTACTTTTGTTATTGGAAGCATTCTTTTTCCGAAACCTGCTGCTAGAATAATTGCCTTTTTTGTTTTCATTTAAAATTTCTTTTTTTTCTGATGCTTTTGCTGATAGCTTGGTTAAGTATATTTTTTAAATTATCAAACATTTTATTTCTCATTCTGAGCTCGATTAAATCCCATGTTCTTGGTAAATATTTCAAGTACTGCGGTTTGTTATCTCTAACATATAACCTATAAAAAATTCCCAATATTTTTAAATTTCTTTGAACTGACAAAATATCAAAATCTTTTTTTAATAAGTTAAATTGTTCCTTTTTAAAAGAGCAATTATTTAAATAATATTTAAAGATTTTGTTTTTTATTTTGTTTGGAATAATAACCCTTACATCATCTATTAATGATGCAAGGTCATACATTGGATTACCAATTATAACATCCTGTGTATCAATTACACCAAACTTTTTTTTATTCACTACCATGATATTAGATACATGAAAATCTCTGTGAACAATAAATTTATTTTTAAAATAAATTTTTTTATATAATTTGTCTAATTCATTTCTTATCTTTTTTTTATATTTAATAGATTTTTTTTTATTTATTACACCTTGAAGGTACCAATTAAAAAATAAATCAGACTCCTTATGGAGGTTAAAATTATTATAATAGTTTAAAAAATAAAATTTTTTAGAACTAACTTTAATTTTTTTTATTGGTTTAATTTTTTGAATTTTAAATAATATATCAACACACTTCTTATAAAGATTAAACTTGTTTTTTGTACGTTTTAAAAAATTTACAAGTGTATTGTTTCCAAAATCTTCTATTTCCATTATCCCTTCCTTAAAATGATGGCTAATAAGTTTTGGAGTTTGAATTCCCCTTTTTCTTAAAAATTTATTTATTAATGAATATACAACAAGGTTTTTAAATCTCTCTTTTTTCGTAGTTACAATTATTGAGGCCTTTTTTCCTTTATAAAGTCTAAAAAACTCTCTGAAAGAAGCGTCACTTTTTATTTTTTGAAGTTTAAATTTCATTTATTTTAAAATTTTTCCATTTTCCAAACCCTTTAAATTTTAGTTTTCTAGAATTTTCTTTTCTCTCATAATGAAATTTTATTTCAAGTCTGTTTTTAATTTTTTTTTTTATTTTTTCAGGCCATTCAATAATA
>MDTE01185034.1_pt1 | contig 20833 bp, 17 predicted proteins | sample 811231 | NCBI WGS metagenome assembly MDTE01 (sample SAMN05326651, study PRJNA326480) | marine metagenome | isolation source: seawater | place: Indian Ocean: Red Sea | collected 2010
GTGACGTCGTCGCGGGCTGTGGCGCAGTTTGGTTAGCGCACTGGTCTGGGGGACCAGGGGTCGGAGGTTCAAATCCTCTCAGCCCGACACCAATGTGATCCTTCTCCTCTTGGAGGGGGATCACATTGCTGCTTTGGTAGCCAATTGGTCGTAATTGCAATGAACAGATCATTCCAGTTGAGATTTGAGATCTCCGAGAATGTCCAACACCGATTCCGGTTCCGAAGTTCTCGAAACGTAATTGCGCCAGGTGGAGTTCAAAACTCCGCTCGATTCGACTTCATACAGAAACTCTTCGAACTTGTTCCAGAACGACCCTTGGTCCAACAACACTAATGGCAACTGATGAATGCCTAGCTGAGTCCACAGTAAGAGCTCCACTACCTCATCAAGCGTTCCAAGACCGCCCGGTAAAGCGACAGCGGCATCTGACAAACGGAACATCTCTAGCTTCCGTTCATGCATTGACGAAACCAACCTCAGGTCGATTTCTCCCCGATGTCGAACATCACGAGAAAAGGTGTCCTCGGGGTAGACGCCAATCACGTTCCCGCCCTTGGAGATTGTCGCATCGGCCAGAACTCCCATAAGGCCCGAATCACTGCCGCCGAACACAACCGTCACTTGCTGCTCCGCTAGATGTTCGCCGAGTGCACTGGCAAGGTCAGAAAATTCTTTCACTTCTCCCAAGGAGGAAGCACAAAACACAGCAACTGAAGTCACCGACGAGTTTTCCTTCGACACAACGATCACCTACTCAAAGAAGACACCGCAACAAACTGTGCGGCCTGAAAGAAGCAGCGTGCTAGACCCCAACGATCCTCAAGTAAGCCCGATAACCCATGAGTGCGCATTGTGAGCTAACCGCTCAGTTCTTGAGCTAGGTCGAGGGCCTGGTTCCATTGACCGCGTGCCATCAATAAACGTCGGTACTGAACGAAGGGCCGCATATTGTTAAGCGCCATCACTCCAGCAAGGCGCTCACCTTTTCTATAGCCGACTACAAAAGCTTCTGCCTCTCGGGAGCCCATTAGAAAACAAACTTCGTCGAAATCGCCGGTGTCTCCTGCAATTTGAATGCGGTCCTCGTATTGGTCCGACCAAACAAAAGGGACCGAGTCATAAGGAGTGCTGTCGGCCGGTTGGAGCAAGTTCTTAGCGGCGAGCGCAGCATGCTCAGTAGCCGTGGTCCAGTGCTCGGTCCTCAACGGCCCACCGCCCATCCAATGGTTGGGAACTCGAGCCACATCACCTGCAGCGTAAATTCCAGGCATTCCCACGTTGAGGTTCGCGTCGCAGACAACACCATCATCGATCGTTAGGCCGGAGTCGCCCAGCCACTCCGTGTTAGGGGTGGCGCCAACACCAACCACCACTAAATCCGCTCCTATCCGGCTACCGTCAGTAAGTTCAACCTCCTCCACAGTTTGACTTCCGTGAAAATTCTGAATCTGAACACCGACCCGCAAGTCGACTCCGTGGGACTGGTGAAGCTGTCCGCAAGCGGAGCCAACCTCATGTCCCAACCCCCTCATAAGAGGAGCCTCACCAGCTTCAATGATCGACACCTGGCAACCCCGGTGACGAGCTGCTGCTGCCACCTCGGACCCAATGAACCCTGCTCCCACAATGACAACCGACGAACTCGACTCAAGAGCGGACCGAATAGCTAAGGAATCTTCCATGGTCCGGAGGGTATGAATGCCGCCGATGTCATCACTTTTTAAAAGTTTTCTGGCGCGGGCCCCAGTAGCGATTATGAGCCCGTCATAGAAAATTCTCTCGTCACCCACCGTGACCTCATGTGTCACCGTGTCCAGTCGCGTCGCCGGTGACCCAAGGACGAGATTCAGATTCAGTTCCGCTAAATCAGAATCGGAAATCAAACTGAGCTCGCCGGGATCCTGTTCAGTACTGAGCATCGTTTTTGATAGCGGAGGCCGGTCATAGGGGAGATGCTCTTCTGCACCCACAAGGGTCAAGGTGCCTTCGAAGTTCGCCCGGCGAAGATTTTGACAGGCACGAAGACCAGCCAGCGATGCGCCGACTACCACTATTTCATTCACGCCCATCACCTCGTGGTGAAACGATACCGGGGAGTCGGGTCTCATAGATGAGAGCCCCTAAAGACTAGAAATTGACCACGCAGGGTGACGACCGCCGTTGCTTCCATGACAGCAGAAACATAAATCAATCACTAATTGTGCTTGCGCGCGAGCAAAGAGACCGGTACAGATGCTTGACAACGTTGTAACTACACGGGTGTAATCACAAGTCCGGAACTTAATCGATTTGGGTCGATGATCTGATTCTGCACCTTGACGGACCCCGAGCCCCCCACAGGGTCGGGCAAGTCAGGGAAGGAGTCCTTTGGTCGACAGGTAGCCATCTCGAACTGGCCGGAAGTGGTAGATGAGGAGCGGAAGTGGCGATCACGGATCAGGCGGAGACCAAGACAGAAGAAGAAGTAGTTGATGGCAGCGCCGCTACCGGGATGCAGGTACAAAAGCGCGACGGCAGTAAACAGACAGTTGATGTCAACAAGATCGTTAGGGCAGTCGAACGTTGCGCCACCGAGTTACCTGGTGTTGACCCAATGCGTATCGCTACACGAACTATTTCCGGTCTGCATGACGGGGCTACTACTACTGAATTAGACGAACTTTCTATACGAACGGCCGCAGCCCTCATAGTCGAAGAGCCGAATTACTCGCGGCTAGCGGCGAGACTCCTGGGGACCTTCATAGACAAAGAAGTCCAGAACCAGAATGTCTACTCGTTTAGCCAATCCATCGAATTGGGAGCCGAATGTGGACTCATCCACGATGGAGTCCTCGAGTTCGTGCAAGTAAATGCGCGAAAACTCAACAACTCAGTACTTGAGGAACGAAACAATCTCTTCGAGTTCTTCGGGCTACGCACCGTTTACGACCGCTATTTACTCAGACACCCCACTGAGCGAACAGTCATCGAAACCCCCCAATATTTCTTACTGAGAGTCGCATGCGGTTTGGCTCGCACCCCAGACGAGGCGATCACTCTATATGAGTTGATGTCGAGCCTTGAATACCTGACGTCAAGCCCAACCTTGTTTAACTCGGGAACCGCACACCCACAAATGTCCTCGTGTTACCTGCTGGACAGCCCCGAAGATTCCCTTGAGGGCATATACAAGCGTTACACCGACATAGCGCAACTCTCCAAGTTCGCAGGCGGCATCGGCGTGGCATGGCACCGAATCAGGTCTAAAGGATCTTTGATCGGCGGCACTAACGGCCTGTCAAACGGCATCGTCCCCTGGCTTAAAACACTCGACTCTTCTGTAGCGGCGGTGAACCAAGGCGGCAAACGCAAAGGCGCCGCTTGTGTCTACCTTGAGACCTGGCATGCCGATCTGGACGACTTCCTTGAGTTGAAAGACAACACCGGAGATACAGCGCGACGAGCTCACAATCTCAACCTTGCTAACTGGATCCCGGATCTCTTTATGGAGCGAGTGGAGAATGACTGGCAATGGTCAATGTTTGACCCCAAAGCCGTTCCACAACTAACAGATCTCTACGGCGAAGAATTCCGACAGGCCTACCTCGCTGCCGAACAGCAAGGTCTTTATGAACGCCAGGTTCCAGCGAGACAGCTATACAGCCGGATGATGCGCACCCTCGCCCAGACCGGCAACGGATGGGTCACATTCAAAGACGCGTCGAACCTCAAATGCAATCAAACGGGCGAGCCTGGAAACGTCGTACACCTCTCTAATCTCTGTACCGAAATCCTCGAGGTCACGAACCAGGAAGAGACAGCTGTTTGCAACCTAGGATCAGTCAACTTGGGCCGCCTCGTTCGAGACGGGTCCTTTGACTTCGATCGTTTGGGAGAGGTCGTACGAACAGCGGTTCCGTTCTTAGACCGAGTCATAGACATCAACTTCTACCCAACTAGTGAGGCTGGTGTCTCCAATAGCAAGTGGCGTCCGGTCGGCCTAGGACTCATGGGCCTACAAGATGTCTTCTTTCAACTCGGGATAGCGTTCGACTCGCCAGAAGCCCTCCAGCTCTCGACAAGGATCAGCGAGGAAATCTACTTCTGGGCGTTGTCAGCTAGCTGTGACCTGGCCGCCGAAAATGGCGCACACGATAGTTTCGCTGAAACCCGCGCAGCTCAAGGAGATCTCCAGTTTGATCTATGGGGTATCGAGCCAAGCGACACAGCTCGATGGGCCACACTCAAAGACCGCATAAGCCAACACGGCCTGCGTAATTCTTTAATGATCGCGATCGCTCCTACAGCCACCATTGCATCCATAGCCGGCTGCTACGAATGTATTGAGCCACAAGTTTCCAATCTCTTTAAACGTGAAACGCTGTCTGGTGAGTTCCTCCAGATCAATCGCTACCTCGTAAACGAACTTCAAGCACGAGGCCTATGGAACAGCGACATGGCCCAGAAAATCAAACGAGCAGAAGGTTCAATACAAGAAATAACCGAGATTCCCGAAGACCTCCGAGAGGTCTATCGGACAGCATGGGAGCTACCTCAACGAGCCTTAATCGATCTGGCAGCCGGCAGAGGCGCCTACATCGATCAGAGCCAATCGCTAAACCTCTTCATGGAGAGTCCAAGCATCGGCAAATTGTCATCTATGTACATGCACGCTTGGAAGAGTGGACTCAAGACCACCTACTACCTGCGTTCAAGGCCCGCCACCCGAATCAATCAAACGACAACCGCAACCGACGGTAATGACCCGGCTGGTCCGCCACCCGAAGGTAACCCTGTCGAAGCCTCCCCGTTCACCGACGAAGAGGCGATCGCTTGTTCCCTAGAGAACCCTGAGGCTTGCGAAGCCTGCGATTAATCGAAGAATTAGGAACGACATTAAATGGCACTCACTGAACCAGACCACAACTTCGCCTCCCCAGAGCCAGTAGAAGAATCATCACCCCAAACCGAACAAGGGTACGGAGCGCCCGGCAATATTCTGGACCCGGGCTTTAACCTGACTTTGCGGCCCATGCGGTACCCGGATTTCTACGACATGTATCGCGACGCGATTAAAAACACATGGACGGTAGAGGAGATCGACTTCTCCGATGATGTTGTAGACCTAGACCGTAAGTTGTTGCCTGCCGAACGACACCTGATCAATCGACTAGTGGCGTTCTTCGCTACAGGCGACTCAATTGTTGCTAACAACCTGGTCCTCAACCTCTACCAGCACATCAACAGCCCCGAAGCTCGGATGTATCTGAGCCGCCAGCTGTATGAAGAGGCACTCCACGTACAGTTTTACCTGACGCTCTTGGACAACTACATACCTGACCACGACGAGCGTGCTGAAGCATTCGCCGCCATCGAGAACATTCCATCAATCCGACACAAAGCTGACTTCTGCTTCAAGTGGATGGGCAGTATTGACGACCTGACGGAACTACACACCCAAGAGGATCGCAAACAGTTCCTTTTGAACCTCATTTGCTTTGCAGCGTGTATCGAAGGCTTATTTTTCTTTGCTGCTTTCGCCTACGTCTATTTCCTAAGAAGTAAAGGTTTACTTAACGGTTTAGCTGCGGGAACTAACTGGGTATTTCGAGATGAGTCCTGCCATATGAACTTCGCTTTTGAGGTCGTCAGAACGATTCGTAAGGAAGAACCGGAGTTATTCGATGAGGACTTATCGGTTCGGATCGTTGAGATGATCGAAGAGGCAATTGAAGTCGAAAGTCAGTTTGCAGAAGACGTGCTGTCAGGCGGAGTCGCGGGCATGTCAACCGCCGACACGCGGACCTATTTGGAGTTCGTGGCAGACCAACGATTGGCTCAACTCGGATTACCCAAACGCTATGGCGCCCAAAATCCCTTTGACTTCATGGAACTGCAAGACGTACAAGAGTTGACGAACTTTTTCGAAAGAACCGTTGCTGCTTACCAACACGGCGTCGAGGGCGACGTTGCATTTGATGAGGAGTTCTAACAGTTAGACGCTCAGAGAAGAGTCAATAGTTGGGTCAGCACTCGGTTATTGCTTCTGCGCTCATAGAGTCAGTTCAACTTAGGACCACTGAGACCCAACGCAGCTAGCTCAGTCTTTCAAGAAGGCCTCGAGTAATTGCTCCACCGCCGATACAGGCGTTGTTGTACCGGCCCGCACCTGAGCTTCCAACTCCGGGAGCAGGGTTCTCACAGACGGGTGACTTCGCAACCCATCATTCAATCGGTCATCGAGCATCGACCACATCCATCGCACGTTCTGTTGCTCTCTACGCCCCTCAAGCTCACCAGCCTCGCTCAGAATGCTTCTGTGCTCCTCTACCTTCTCCCACAGTTCATTTACCCCTGCGCCCGTCAGGCCGGCGCAGGTGAGGACTGGAGGGCTCCAGAGAGGAGAAGCCGGTGCCGTCAAGTGCAGCGCGATCTCATACTCACGAGCAGCAGCTTCCGCAGCGTTCGCATTTGCACCGTCGGCTTTGTTGACGGCGATCATGTCAGCTAACTCCAAGATCCCCTTCTTGATCCCTTGAAGCTCATCACCGGCACCTGGCAGCATCAGCACCAAAAAGAAATCCACCATGTCAGCCACGACGGTTTCGCTCTGCCCCACGCCAACCGTTTCCACCAACACCACGTCATATCCAGCTGCCTCACAAATCAACATCGTTTCGCGGGTCATGCGAGTTACCCCACCCAGTTCGCCTGAAGTGGGCGAAGGGCGAACAAAAGCGGAGGGATCGTTGGCCAATGCGGTCATGCGGGTCTTGTCGCCCAAGATCGAGCCACCCGTCCGAGACGAAGTTGGATCCACCGCTAACACAGCTACCCGCCGTCCTCGACCCGTGAGCGTGCTCCCCAGCGTTTCAATAAAAGTGCTTTTACCGACCCCCGGCACGCCAGTGATTCCAATGCGGTGAGAAGACCCTGCTAAGGGCAGCAGCTCTGTCAAGAGCTCCTGCGCCATTTCGCGATGCTCTGGCAAATTGCTCTCAACCAGCGTTATAGCGCGTCCTATCGACGCTCGGTCGGCGGAACGCACGCCTTCCATAAGGCTCGCAATAGGGGGTATGGGATCCACAACTTTGAGGGTACAGGTCCCCGAGACGGGGGCTCTCAGATGATTTATCTGTTAACCAATTCTGAATTTGCGCGCTCCCGTTAGTAACTTAATGACGAAGTTGGCAAAGTGGGAGTTCATGGGCCTGGCGAAACAGATGTCGCAGCTACGAGGAAGTCGTCCGCATCCAGTAGAGAAATTCCTGGAACCCAACGAAACAGTGAAGTGGATCCTCCCCGCACAAGGCGGACTGCATCCGTTCACCATGCTGTTTTTCGCCGTATTTATTCTCTTGGCGGTCTTAGTGTTCGATCCCAGCTCATTCCTAATGGGCATGACCATTTCGGTAGTCGTATTTGCCGTAATAGCAGTTCTGACGACCGCTCGATACAGAGTGATCGCCATCACCGCCGATGATGTTGTGCTCTTGAAGGCACGAGGCTGGCGTCCGGGCAAACCAGTGGATTTCATTAGTCGCACACCGCGCACCACAAAGTTCGAAGTGCGGGGACAATTTTGGTCCCAGATCGAAATAGCGGGGGAGAAGCTCTGGGTCCATAAACGCTTTCAAGCGAAGTTAGACGAGGCGGACTCAACATTGGGTCGAGGAACTCTCAAGAAGGCGTCAAGTACCGCTTACAGGGCCAACAGAGCCAAAAAGAAAATCAAGCACGCTCGCCGGAAACGATAAGCCTTAGCTAAGTAAATTCTCTAACAATTCCGTAGCAGCTTCAGCGATAACGGTACCGGGAGGAAAGATTGCTGCAGCTCCTGCTTCTTTAAGGGCATCAAAGTCCTGAGGCGGAATGACCCCGCCGACAACAATCATGATGTCTTCGCGACCTTCAGCTGCTAGCGCGTCACGAAGTTCGGGTATGAGCGTTAAGTGCCCTGCGGCTAGAGATGAAGCACCCACTATATGGGCATCGTTTTCTACCGCTTGACGAGCTGCTTCCGCTGGTGTGGAAAACAGAGGACCTATATCGACGTCGAAACCCAGATCAGCGAAGGCCGTTGCGATTACTTTTTGGCCTCGGTCATGGCCGTCTTGACCCATCTTGGCGATGAGAATGCGAGGGCGCCTGCCCTCCTGGACTGAAAATTGCTCCACCAAGTCTCGCACCGAGTTCACGGGTTCAGTTTCGTCTCCCACTTCGCTGCTGTACACCCCACTGATTGATCGAATTTCTGCTTTGTGTCGACCATACGCCATCTCAAGGGCAAGGCTGATCTCCCCAACTGTGGCTTTAGCACGCCCGGCGTCTATGGCTAAGGCTAGGAGGTTTCCGTCGCCAGTGTCCGCTGATTTGGTCAACGCAGCGAGAGCTTTTTCGACCTGCTCGGAATCTCGCTCTGCTTTAAGACGCTCCAGTTTGGCGATTTGCGCAGCCTTTACCTCAGCATTATCAATTCGTAGAACGTCCACCGGTTCCTCGTGTCCTGGCCTGTATTTGTTGACGCCAACGACAACTTGTCGACCTGAATCGATCCTTGCTTGAGTTCTAGCTGCTGCTTCCTCTATCCGCATTTTGGGTATTCCGGCTTCGATGGCCGCTGCCATGCCGCCCATTTGCTCGATCTCATCGATGTGCTGCAACGCGCGATCGGCAAGGTCGCGAGTAAGTCGTTCAACAAAATAGCTTCCTCCCCAAGGATCTATGACCTTGGTTGTGCCTGACTCTTGTTGAAGGAATAGTTGAGTGTTGCGGGCTATGCGAGCACTGAAGTCAGTCGGTAACGCCAAGGCTTCGTCAAAGGCGTTGGTATGGAGACTCTGAGTGTGCCCCTGCGTCGCTGCCATAGCTTCGACACACGTTCTGACCACGTTGTTGTAGACATCTTGTGCTGTAAGGCTCCAGCCAGATGTTTGGCTGTGTGTGCGCAAAGAGCTTGATTTCGGGTTCATAGGTTGAAAGCCCCCGACTAAATCAGCCCAAATGATGCGCGCAGCTCGAAGCTTTGCGACTTCCATAAAGAAATTCATCCCAATGGCCCAAAAGAAACTCAACCTAGGCGCGAAGTCGTCAACTTTGAGTCCCGCTTGCTGTCCTGTTCTCAAATACTCCAGACCGTCTGCCAGCGTGTAAGCCAGCTCAAGATCAGCTGTGGCTCCGGCCTCTTGCATGTGGTAGCCCGATATAGAAATCGAGTTAAACCGAGGCATCTCCTGGCTTGTGAATTCGAAAATGTCACCGATGATGCGCATTGATGGTTGCGGCGGGTAAATGTAGGTATTGCGAACCATGAACTCTTTGAGGATGTCGTTTTGGATAGTGCCAGCGAGTTTGTCCGGGGCAACACCCTGTTCTTCAGCTGCAACAACGTATAGAGCCAGAATCGGAAGGACAGCGCCGTTCATCGTCATCGACACACTCATCTGGTCGAGAGGTATCCCCTCAAACAGGGTGCGCATGTCGTAGATGGAGTCGATAGCGACGCCGGCCATACCTACGTCGCCGCTTACTCGTTCATGATCGCTGTCATAGCCACGATGGGTAGCTAGATCAAAGGCCACCGACAGTCCCTTTTGGCCAGCTGCCAGATTTCGTCGGTAAAAAGCGTTGGAGTCTTCGGCTGTCGAAAACCCGGCGTATTGCCTGACAGTCCAGGGCTGATTTGTGTACATGGTCGGATATGGGCCACGCAAGAAGGGAGCGAATCCAGGGAAACTTTCCACGTGCCCCATGTCACCCTCAAGGTCGCTAGGCGTATAGAGACACTTAACGTCAATGCCCTCCGGCGTGTTCCAAACGAACGCGTCGGCAGAACCGCCCGTTTGTTGGACGAAGTTCTGCTCCCAGGTAGCAGCAGAGGGAGTTGGCTCGTCGTGTAGATCCAAGTCGATCGTCGCGAAGTTAGGAATTTGAGTCATAGTTCGAATTCACCTCGCTAATAACTGGTGGATGGGGGCTAGGGCTTCCAATACGTTGCAACCAAGATAGACAAAGTCATCGATTTCTCCGTTGAGGCCCTCAACCAGATCCGGAGCCCCTGCTAAATAAATGAGCTGAGCACCAGCTGAACGCAACTGGCTTGCCACCTCAGCGCCGCGCTCGGAGTAAACCTGGTTCGATGAACATATACACGCGATCTGGCAGCCACTAGCCAAGAATGCTTCGACGCAGTCGTTCGCTGTGTCGAAGCCATCGTTGCTAACCACCCGAATTCCCCCTGCCTCAAAGAGGTTCTTCGCAAAGGTGGACCTAGCTGTGTGAGTCGCCACATCGCCGAGGTTCGCAAGAAACAACAAAGGTTGTTGTGAGGAAAGACTGGTTGCTTCACGCAGTTGTTCGAAGGGGACCGACCAGCGAAAAGTTGAGAGAGCCTCACATCGGTATTCGCCGTGGGGTTCGTTGGTTGCAGGAAAAGGCTCTCGTACCAGCTCATCCTCATCCAAATTAGGAAATTCGCTAGTGCCGGTAAGAGGGGTGGAGCGGACAGCCAAATCTGTGCGACGCCTTTCGCGGGTCTCCGCTATTGAAGCTTGCAATTGGCCAGATAGCAGCGCATTTCCAACACCTCCGAGGCTCTCGAATTCCTGAAAAAGTTTCCAAGAAGACATAGCCACTCGATCTGTGAGTTCTTCGATGTACCAACTCCCACCGGCTGGATCGATCACCGAAGACAATTGTGTCTCTTCTTGAAGAATTAACTGAGTGTTGCGAGCGAGTCGTAGGCCTGTTTCGTTAGCGAGACCTGCCACGCTGTCGAACGGAGCCACTGTGATGGCGTCAGCTCCTCCAACTGCAGATGCAAAACAAGCTGCCGTGGTGCGGAGCATGTTGACCCAGGAGTCGGTCTTAGTCATCATCGACTGCGAGGTCTCGGCGTGAATAAACAATGGAGACGCAGAAGGGTCTCCTCCACATGCCTTCACAATTCGTGCCCAACAGACGCGAGCGGCTCGAATCTTTGCAGTCGTCAGAAATTGGTCCGGTCCGGCGGAAAGCGTGAACTCGAGTTTGCTCGAAACGGCGTTTATGTCGATGCCTGCTTCCACCAAAGCTCTAATCCACATGACGCCAGCAGAGAGAACAGCCCCTAGCTCCTGAGAGTCTGACGCACCGGCGTTTGCCCATGTCGACCCATCGACCGATATCGGAACGACCCGAGGGAATGTCGTACTAACAGCAGCTACCATTTCTGCACATTGATTTATCTCTTGGTCCAGAGGTAGTACCGAGTGGCCCGTGCGCGCTAAACGGCCAATGGGGTCTAGGCCGAGGTTGCTACGCAACGATTCGGACTTGCTTTCATCGTCACCGCAAACCTCCAACAGGGCGTCGGCTTGAATGGTGGAGCTCCCTGAGCTCAGATGTATTGGGGCTAAATCCAAATAAACCCCTTGGAGAATAGGCCGGAGCTTCTCGGCGCTCTCTGGTGCCCCGTTCAAGGTTATGGCAGTTGCACCGTTTTCTAGGTCAGTGAGAATGTGATCGTTAACACCCGTGCGCGATGCAAAATGTGTTTGCCGTACCTCCCACCCGAGAAGGTTGCCGGAAGCTCGACTTCCTCGAGCAAAGGATGATTCTCCCGGTAACCCGTCTTCGCGCCTGATGCTTTTGTTGCGTGCTCTCGTATAAAGCGGGAACCGTTCAATGTCGTCGAACGTTTTAGTAGTCAGCTCTTCCAGGCCTTTTCCTTTAAGCGCGGACGAAGCTGCGGTCTCCCAAGATTCGTAGTCGGAGTCGCCGTCGGCCATGACAGAAGCGTATTCCACTTACAGGTCAGATAACCAAGTAGATAACAATCCCTTGTCGTTAAATGAGCTACTTGGCTTAGAGCGTGGCATCCTTAGACCCCGTGAGTGCATCTTCTTCCGGCCCTAACAACGAAGTAGACGAATCTCGTCCCCTGTTTCGTTATGACGCACAACTTGCCGAACAAATTGAGACCACCTGGCAAGGGCGTTGGGAGGCTGACAATACCTATCGGGTCGCTAATCTCGGAAGCTCCACTGGATCTGATAGGGATAGCAACGAGGCCCCCTCGAAGCTCTTCGTCATGGATATGTTCCCGTATCCGTCAGGCTCGGGTCTGCATGTCGGCCACCCTCTCGGCTACATAGGCACGGACGTCTTCGCCCGATACAAAAGAATGAAGGGCTTCCACGTCCTGCACACGATGGGTTATGACGCTTTCGGGTTACCGGCAGAGGAGCATGCTCGCCAAACCGGAGAACACCCTCGGGTCAACACAGAAACAAACATCGCCAATATGCAACGCCAACTGGACCGCCTTGGCCTAGGGCATGACAAACAGCGATCCATAGCAACCACTGATGTCTCGTTTTACCGTTGGACCCAGTGGATCTTTTTGCAGATCTTCCAAAGCTGGTACGACTCATCAAGCCGCAAAGCGAGGCCTATCGCTGAGTTAGAACAACTGCTTGCCGACGGAGAACGCGAGACCAAGAGTGGCCAACTCTGGTCAGAGATGGGGGAGGTAGAGCGTCGACGAGAGTTAGATGAGTGGCGGCTGGCCTATTTGGGGGAAGCGCCGGTGAACTGGTGTCCCGCTCTGGGAACTGTGCTTGCTAATGAAGAGGTAACGGCCGATGGTCGCAGCGAGAGAGGAAACCACCCTGTTTTTCGGCGACCAATGAAGCAGTGGATGATGAGAATCACCGCATATGCCGATCGTTTACTCGAAGATTTAGAAACTTTGGATTGGACCGATTCCATTAAAACCATGCAAAGGAATTGGATCGGACGTTCCGAAGGGGCGGAAATCAGCTTTGCGACTTCTGGCGGAGACCCCATCGAGGTTTTCACTACCCGACCCGACACCCTTTTCGGTACCACAGCCATGGTGCTCGCTCCTGAGCATCCCTTAGTCAATTCCCTCATTGCAGACCAGTGGCCTGAAGGCACGCCCCCAGCGTGGACAGGTGGCGCTTCAAGCCCCAGCGAAGCGGTGGATGCCTATCGGAGATCAGCTGCAGAGTTGTCGGATCTAGAACGACAAGAAAACAAATCCAAAACTGGTGTGTACCTGGGCTCGAATTGCGCGGTGCCTGTCAACGGCAAGGAAGTCCCCATCTTTATCGCTGACTATGTCTTGATGGGTTACGGCACCGGAGCAGTGATGAGTGTCCCCGGTCAGGATCAACGAGACTGGGATTTCGCGACGGCCTTTGGTATCGACATCGTGCGAACAGTTGAACCCCCCGACAGTTTTTCGGGCGAGGCCTACATTGAAGATGGCCCTGCAATTAACAGTGACTTTCTCAATGGGCTACATATCGACGAAGCCAAAAGTTCAATTATCGACTGGCTCGAAGACAATGGACACGGCAGCCGGACAGTGACTTACAAGCTACGAGACTGGCTCTTTTCGCGGCAGCGATACTGGGGTGAACCGTTCCCTATTGTGTTTGATGAAACTGGGCTGGCTCTAGCCGTCCCCGAAGACCAACTTCCAGTTGAACTTCCGGAGTTAATGGACTGGGCTCCTCGAGCCTTAGACGAAGGATCTGAACCCGAGCCGCCCCTAGGTCGAGCCGAAGAGTGGGTGCACGCCGACTATGACCTGGGTGATGGGACTCGTACCTATACAAGAGAACTCAACACCATGCCCCAATGGGCCGGCTCATGTTGGTACTACCTGCGTTACTTGGACCCTGACAACGAAGAACACTTCGTCGACCCCTCCGTAGAGCGCTACTGGATGACTAGCCCTGACGGAGGAATCGGCGGTGTTGATCTCTACGTCGGTGGCGTAGAGCACGCTGTACTTCATCTCCTCTACTCCCGTTTCTGGCACAAGGTCTTGTATGACCTCGGGCACGTCTCAGGCCCCGAACCCTTCCAAAGGCTCTACAACCAGGGATACATTCAAGCCGCCGCGTACCAAGATGACAGAGGTATCTACGTCGATGCTGAGCAGGTCACTGAAAAAGACGGCGTCTTCCTATTCGAAGGACTACCAGTCTCCAGAAGCTTTGGGAAAATGGGTAAGTCACTCAAAAATTCCGTCACGCCTGACGACATGTATTCCGCATATGGGGCAGACACCCTCAGGCTCTACGAAATGTTCATGGGACCGTTGGATCAAGACCGCCCCTGGGAAACGAAATCAGTTGTTGGCTCACACCGTTTACTTCAACGGGTATGGCGCAACCTTATTGACGAAGATTCAGGTTTGCCGACTGTCGTCGATGCCGTTCCTTCCCAAGAGTTGACCAGACTGACTCATAGAACGATCGCTGCTGTCGCAGAAGCCATGGAAGGACTCAGGTTTAATTCCGCTATTGCGCGTATTACCGAGCTCAATAACGAATTAACCAAGACCGCCGAGCCAGTTCCAGCTGAAGTAGCAAGATCTCTCGTTCTGATGCTAGGTCCGCTGGTCCCTCACATAGCCGAAGAACTTTGGGAACGGTTAGGCAACCACGGCTCGGTGGTACACGAAAGCTTCCCTGAGGCAGACACATCTTTGCTCGTCGACGAGACAATAGAAATTCCCGTTCAGGTCAACGGGAAGGTCAGAAGTCGCGTGACGATGACAGCGAATGCGGAAAACGAATTAGTGGAACAGGCTGCGCTCAACGACGAGCGCATACAAGAGTTGCTGGAAGGCAAAGAGATTCGGAAGATCATCGTGATCCCCGACAAGATGGTAAATATCGTTGCTAGCTAACAGCGATCCCGCATTGTGCAACCTTTAATAGCTTGCTATGCCCAGAAGAAGGTAATGCTGCCCTGACGGCGTCCGCGGTGTCGTCCTCCACGAATGCAGCAATTGTCGGACCCGACCCGCTCAGCCAAGCGCCCCATGCGCCGTTGTCCAATGCTGCCTGAATCGCGAGGGCCGAGTCTGGCTGGGCGGCGAGGCGGGTTGGCTGATGAAGATCGTCGACGCAACACTCACGAATAGCGGCCAGGTCGCATGATGCGATCGCTGCAGCTAACACAGTGCTTCGAGCGAGAGCTTGTGACGCTGTTTCAAACGAAACAGAAGATGGAAGACGCGTCCGTGATGCGTTGGTAGACGTCTTACCTTCAGGTATCCACACCACGACATCGAGAGTTGGTGGACATAGAAGTCGCGCGACTGAAGTACCGGTCGTGGCAGTGATGCTGCCATAAATCGAAGCGGCCACATTGTCGAAGTGCCCCTCAAGCTTTCCTGACTGAGATAACAGATCTGGAAAACGTATGGCTCCAGATTGCTGCAATGAGGCCGCTGCTAAACCCGCTACCCGAGCCGAACCCGAAAACCCGAGACCCTTTCCTGGCGGAATCGACGTTTCAGAAAATAAAGGACCCGAACCGCCCGCTGCACGGAAAGCGGTGGCTGCTGGATGTTGTTCATCAAGTTCTGTCGCTGCACCAAACGGCTCTTCGACGTCAAGATGGAACGGCAAATCGAGAGCCACGGCCAAGCAGTCGAAGCCAGGGCCAATGTTGGCAGAGGATGCTGGAACAGTCACGCGCACCCAAGGCAGCGTACAGTCGTATCAGTCGGCTGCGAACGCACCCGGGGAAGAGTGAATCTAATGACACACGGAGGGAAGCTAGTAGCCAAGGTCCTTAAGTCCGCAGGGGTCGAATGCGTTTTCACTCTGTCTGGTGGCCACGTCATGGGGATATACGACGGTTGTCTTGATGAGAATATTGAGATCGTTGATGTAAGACATGAGCAAGCTGCTGTTCATGCAGCTGATGCCTGGGCGCGTCTGCACCCGGGCAAAGTGGGGGTGGCCATTCTCACAGCCGGTCCGGGCGTTACTGACGGAGTAACTGGCGTCGCTAATGCCTGGCGAGCCAATTCCCCAATTCTGGTCATCGGAGGTCAAGGCCCCTTTCGACATATTCGACGCGGTTCGCTTCAGGAAATGGACCATGTGTCGCTGATGAGACCAGTCTCCAAGTGGGCGGAGGCTTGCTACCAAACTTCCCGCATAGGCGAATATATGGAAGCGGGCATTCGAGCCGCTCTTAGCGGCGTCCCAGGGCCAGCTTTTTTGGAAATTCCGATGGATGTTCTCCACGGAAAAGTTGAACTTGACGAAATCCAGATGCCGAAGTTTCGAGATTATCGAGTCACCTCCATGGCGCCAGATCGACTGATATCGGAGAGTCTTGAACTATTAGCTCAGTCGCATAAACCAATGGTTATGGCAGGTACCTCGCTCAAGTGGAGCGAAGGAGGTCGACAGTTAGAAGCATTCCTCGACAAGACAGGCATTCCCTGTTTCGTTAACGGAATGGCTCGAGGCGAAATTGCTTGGGACCACTCGTCTTTCCTCTCCTTGACGCGAAAAGAGGCCCTTGGGGTGGCTGATTTAGTGGTCCTCGCTGGCACCCCTTTGGATTTCCGAATGCGGTTTGGCAATTCGATTCCCGATTCAGCATCAATCATCCAAATGGACCTTGATGAGACTTTGATCGGTGACAATCGGCTAGTCGATATAGGCCTTGTGGGAAACCTTGGTAACAACTTTCAGGCTCTTACCGCCGCGTTGGAAGTCGGTGATCGCTCAATAGATTTCACTGCGTATCGTGATCAGCTTCGAGTTCGAGAAGACGAACTACACGCAGCGCGATTGGGTCAGATGGGTAGCGACGAAGTGCCCATCGATCCGCTGCGTTTGTGCAGCGAAATCGCCGATGCCGTCTCCGATGAAATGATCGTCATAGGAGACGGCGGAGACATTGTTGCCCAAGCATCGAAAGTCATCCAGGTGCCAAAGAACGGGACTTGGATGGACCCAGGACCTCTTGGCACTCTTGGAGTAGGTATGCCGTTTGCTCTCGCTGCTCAGAAAGCTCACCCAGACAAGAGAGTCCTAATCGTCTACGGCGACGGTTCCTTCGGGCTCAACGGATTCGAGTACGACACAGCTGTCCGTTTCGGTCTTCCGATAGTGGGAGTCCTAGGTAATGACGCGGCATGGGGTCAGATGATGAGACCGCAAGCAATGCTCTACGGCGAAGACCGTTTAGTGGCGGTCGAATTGAATCGCACTAGGTACGACAAAGTGGTTGAAGCCCTGGGTGGTCACGGCGAACATGTTGTAACACCGGACCAAATCGGGCCCGCTATCAAGAGGGCATTCGAGTCGGGGAAACCAGCGTTGGTGAACGTTGAGATCCGTCAAGATCGTGGTGAGATGAAGGGATCCACCTATGTGTAGACGAATTAAGGGCACTTAGAAGGTGTGCGGCAGATTCGTATCCACCGCTTCATTACCGGAATTAGGGACCCTCTTCTCGGCGGAGAGGTCGACGAGAACTCTAGAGCCGAGTTACAACGTGGCGCCTTCAGACGAAGCCTACGCAATAGTCTCGAACAGCGAACCTAAAGGTCACTCCGTGCAAGTGATGCGATGGGGTCTGCGACCGGGTTGGAGTGAACCTGGGTCGAGGCCGCAAACAATCATCAACGCCCGCCTCGAGAGCGTCGACAGCAAGCCAACATTTGTCGAAGCGTTTACTTATCGGAGGTGCATTATCCCTGCGGACGGATTTTATGAATGGGAGGGCAGTGGCAAAAAGAGTAAGCGGAGACCGATGTACATATATCGGTCAGACGGCGCACACCTTTCCATGGCTGGCGCATGGGAGCGCAGTCCCGTTGACGACACTCTCTCATTTGTCATTTTGACAATGGAGGCCGACAGCTTTATGTCAAACATTCACCATCGGATGCCGGTAACTCTCAGCGAAGCAGGCTGCGATGAATGGTTGGACCACGAGAATTTTGACGCGCGAGACCTTAAGCAACTAGCGATCTCGGGAAGTCGTAACGCGTTGGGTGCCCACTACGTAGATCCAAAGGTCGGAAATCCAAAAAACCAAGGCGCCGAACTCATATCTCCTGTTCCTACCGGAACGCTATGGGATTAGCTGAGGTCACTCGACCAAAGCCGACTTTATAGATGCTGCAGCTGCTTCGAGGTCTGCTATCTCGACAGACGTTGCAGCTCTAGAAAAATCCATATCTGACATTGTGTTCGCTGGAATTAAATGAATGTGCGTGTGTGGAACCTCGAAACCAGCTATGACCATGCCGACTCGAGTGCAATCAAAAGCACGCTTTTGAGCTTTAGCGACTTTGTGTGCGACTTCAAACAGGTGCTCTCGGAGATCAGACGGCACATCGATCCATTGATCGATTTCGTCCTTCGGAACCACCAAGGCGTGTCCACGCTCGATTGGATTTATTGACATAAAGACGACACAACGATCGTCCTGCCAGATGAAAGTCCCGGGCAAATCTCCGTTGATGATCATTGTGAAAACAGATGCCATGAAATCAAGCCTACGATGCAAATGATGACTGAACCCCAGTTGCCGTGGAGACCGTTCACGGTGCCGAACCTAATTAGTGTTGGCCGGCTGGCCTGTATCCCAGTGTTCCTCTGGCTGCTCTTCTCAGTTCAAGACCGCTGGGCCGCTGCTCTGTTGCTCGGCGCCCTGGGTGCGACTGACTGGATTGACGGATACATCGCTAGGAGATTTGACCAGGTCAGCGAACTAGGCAAAATCTTGGATCCCACGGCCGATCGCCTGATGCTGCTAGTAGGCATTTTCGCTATTTGGGTTGATGGTTCCGTACCGACTTGGGTTGCGTGGCTGGCTTTGTGTCGAGAAGCACTAGTTGCGGTAGCTGCGTTGTTGTTAGCAGCCCTTGGAGCGCGAAAAATCGAGGTCACATGGTGGGGCAAAACAGGGACTTTCTTGCTTATGTTTGCCTTCCCGTTCTTCCTCGCCGGCGAAAGTGAAGTGTTTCTAGCGCCGTTTTTCGCTGCAGGGGCTTGGGTGTGTGCGATAACTGGGTTACCAATCCACTATTGGTCAGGCTTTACGTATGTCCCTGCAGCTCGAGACGCTCTCCTCGAGGGCCGCGCTGGCAGGAAAGCGTAGACCCAAAGATCGCTTGTTGGGATAGCGTGGGTATATGAACACGCCAACCGAACTGCGATACTCAACAGATCATGAGTGGGTCCGGACCGAGGATGATGTGGTTCGAGTCGGTATCACCGACTTCGCGCAAGATGCTCTCGGTGATGTGGTCTATGTTGAATTGCCAGAGCCGGGCTTAGAGGTTCAAGCCAACAGCGCATTTGCCGAAATTGAGTCCACAAAGTCAGTTTCAGATATTTTCGCTCCAGTTTCGGGTGAGATTACCGAGGTCAATTCTGCTTTGGAAGATCAACCAGAATTAGTTAACGAGGATCCGTACGGGGACGGTTGGGTGTGTGCAATACGCCCGGCGGCAGAGAGCGAACTTGACGCTCTCATGGACGCTGCGAGTTATGAAAAATTCGTTAGCGAAGAGAGCCAGGAGTAAGTGATGACTCAGTTGTGCGATGCATGTGGGCATTCGAACAGTGCGGGTTCAAGGTTTTGCTCTAGTTGCGGTCGCCCCCTCAATCCAGAAAATGAAGCGAGCACTGAAGCTCTGGAGACTCTTGGGGGTATCGATTCCGACGTCACGTTAGAGGCGCCATCAACGGGCGCTGCTTTGGTAGTAGCTAGCGGACATCAAGCGGGGACCCGCTACGCGATTACTTCTACTCATCTGACTGTCGGCCGCCATCCAGATAGCGATATCTTCCTAGACGACATTACGGTGTCTCGACGCCACGTGGAATTGCAGCAGGGGAGCGCTGGCTACCTCCTGAAAGACGTCGGTTCTCTCAACGGCACCTACCTGAACGGCGAACGTTTACCAGATGGCGAAACACCGCTCACTAACGGCGATGAACTTCAAATAGGTAAGTTCAAGTTGCTCTATCTGGTTTCTTCAACCACCTGAATATGCGTCCAGAGCCTGTCTGGCTACTAGGGTCAGAGCATGGTCGAAATGGAGTTGCTGGGGGTCCAAGTTGAATTGCCCTCAAACAGTCCGCTGCTGTTACTTAGGGAAATGGTTGGGCAAGGACGCGTTCTGCCAGTTGTAATAGACACCCCAGAGGCGCATGCGATCCACCGGGGTATAGAAGGTATTCGTCTGGCCCGCCCACTAACGCACGATTTGCTGGTCACCATGCTCGAGGATCTTCAGGCAACCGTTACCTCAGTCACCGTGACTGAATTACGGGAGCGCACTTTTTTTGCCGAGATTGAGCTTGAAGTAGCGGGTCAGCGTCATTCCATCTCCGCGAGACCCAGTGATGCGATTGCCATAGCGGTCCGCACCGAAACGCCTATTTATGCATCGGAAGAGGTTCTAGCAGAGGCAGGGCAAGTAATCGCCACGCATCCGTCGGATGAAGAAGGCAACGATCCGGACGAACTTCTCGATGAATTTAAGCAATTCCTCGATGATGTCAGCCCCGACGACTTCTGAATGGTCTCTCCTCAACCGGTTTTTCGCGCGTTGCGCGCGAAATATCGCGCGTAGGGTGGTTGCTTACTAGGGATTTTGCTCGTACTGTGGCATCACATTGACGTAGTTTCATCAATGTGATCGCAATGATGACTGGCCGAGGCGGAGGCAAAGCGGTGACCGAAGGCGTAGTGGAATCCGGCTTCTCTGGAAAACGAACAGCCGAGTTGGTGGGAATTACCTACCGACAATTGGACTATTGGGCACGAACAGATCTCATTCGACCGTCGTTAGCTGATGCGCAAGGCAGTGGCAGCAGGCGGGCCTATTCATACCAAGATCTTCTAGAACTGAAAGTAGTCAAGACACTCCTTGACGCTGGCATCAGGCTAGAAATGGTGCGAGACGTCTTCTCTTATCTCCGAGAAAACCTCGGCACTGATGTCGCTTCTGCGAATCTCGTGATTAACGGTTCGTCTCCTGTGTTGGTATCCGGTGAAGAGA
>MDTE01181249.1_pt1 | contig 20831 bp, 13 predicted proteins | sample 811231 | NCBI WGS metagenome assembly MDTE01 (sample SAMN05326651, study PRJNA326480) | marine metagenome | isolation source: seawater | place: Indian Ocean: Red Sea | collected 2010
ACTATCGACGCGCCGAATGCGATGAATGCGCACACGTCGCGCCCGCTCGTCTCGCACCGCTTCGCCTCGCCTCTCCGCGCGCGTCGTCGTCGTCCACGTGTCTCGCCGCGTCGCCTCCGCGCGTCCGCACGTCCGCGCGTCGTCCTCTCCGTCGGATCCGCGCGTCGAATTCTCACGACCCGAGATCTCGAGCTCGCGCTCCATCCCGTCCCGCACACCTCGACGACGCGCCATGACCTCCGCGAGCGTCGAGCGCGTCGCGTTCGGCGTCGCGATCATCGCCCTCGCGATGCACGTCGCGTGGCGCGTCGTCGTCGAGCGCGTCGTTCGCGCGACGCTCGCGAGCGCGCGGTGGGTTCGGCGCGAGTGGGTGCTCGCGACGGGCGGCGCGCGACGAGCGGCGCGATACGTCCCGATGTTGGGCCACACGATCGCGCTGTTCAGAGCGGTCGGGTCGTATCCGTGCACGTGGGACCTCTTCGCGCGGTGGGGGGTCGAGGCGGCGCCGAGACCGGCGCGGGTGCAAATTTTTCAGAGACACTGCGTCGTCGTCGCGGACCCCGCGCTCGTGAAGCGCGTCATGCAGACCAATCTGAGGGGGTATAAAAAGGATACCGAGTTTTCGTACGAACCTTTTTTGGAAATTCTCGGCACCGGGTTGGTGACGAGCGAGGGGGAGACGTGGAAGGCGCAGAGACAGAGAATATCGAGCGCGCTTCGCATCGATATTTTAGACGACATCATCGCCATCGCCACGCGCGCGGTCGAGAGACTGTCTGAGAAGTTAGAAGGCGCGAAAAGGACGAGAGAACCGGTGGAGATGGCGGAGGAGTTTCGATTGTTGACGCTGCAGGTGATCGCGGAGGCTATCCTGAGTCTGACGCCCGAACAGAGCGACGAGGTGATGCCGAATCTCTACCTACCGATCATGGAGGAGTGCAATCGACGAAGCTTGGAACCGTGGAGGAAATTCCTGCCGACGCCCGAGTGGTTCGCCCATCGCAAGCGCGTGGCGATGCTGAACGCGTACATCATCGATATGATTCGCGCGAGGTGGAAGAAACGAATGTCTGGGGTGAAGAATCCCAATCCGGATATTCTCGATCGCGTGCTCGCGTCGGTGGACGAGGACGAGTACGGCGCCGAGGTCGAGCGACAGATGTGCTTTGAGATTAAGACGTTTCTCTTGGCTGGACACGAGACGAGCGCGGCGATGTTGATTTGGACGACGTGGGAGTTGGTGAATAACGAAGAGAAGATGAAAAAGGCGGTGGATGAGGCGAAACGCGTCTTCGCCGAGGTCAAGCCGGGCGCGCTTCCGACGCGGGAGCAACTCGACAAGCTCGATTATAACGTCTCAGCGCTGAAGGAATCGCTTCGATTGTACTCCGTCGTACCGGTCGTGACGAGACGCGCCGTGGAAGACGACGTGTTGGGCGGATGCCGAATCCCCAAGGGTACCACCGTCATCATCAGTTTGCAGGGCGTGCACCATCGCGAAGATTTGTGGCCGAATCCGCTTGCGTTCGAGCCGGAGCGTTTCACCGGCGGTAAGGGCGACGAGCTCGGCAACTACGCCTACCTTCCATTCATTCAGGGTCCGAGAAATTGTCTGGGACAATACCTAGCCCTCCTCGAGGCTCGAGTCGTGCTCGCGACGCTCTTGAAGCGTTTTAAATTCGTCAGCGCGAGCTCGAAGAACGGCGCCAAGCACACCAAGGCGATCCCTATCGCCCCGGCGGACGGCATGTGGTTCACGATTGAGTAATCAAAAACATTGTTTAATATTGCATTTGCATACGTGCACTACAGAGTTGGTTTCGCGCGCTCACTCATCCGTAGGCTTGCCCGCGTACCCGTACGGGTTGGTGCTCGCCCACTTCCACTGATCGACGCAGCAATCCTCGATGGTGCGCTCGGCGCGCCACCCGAGCACCTCGAACGCCTTTTCGGTCGCGCCGTACACCTCGGCGGCGTCACCCGGACGGCGGTCGACGATCTTGCACGGAATCTTTTTACCCGAAGCCTTTTCGAAAGCCTCGACGAGCTCCAAGACGCTCGTGCTCTTCCCCGTGCCCAAGTTGACGGTGATCAACCCGGTGTCCGGATCGGTGCAGAGCTTCTTCACCGCGGCGACGTGCCCGTCGGCCAAATCGACGACGTGAATGTAATCGCGTCGACCCGTGCCGTCCTTGGTGGGGTAATCGTTCCCGAAGACGTTGAGCTCGGGACGACGACCGACGGCGACTTGTTGCACGAAGGGCATCAAATTGTTCGGAATACCCTTTGGATCTTCCCCGAGCGTCCCGCTCGCGTGCGCACCGACTGGATTGAAGTATCTCAGCAGCGCCACCTTCCACGTCTTATCGCTCACGTACAGATCGCTCAGAATGTGTTCGATGAAGAGCTTGGTGCGTCCGTACGGATTCAACGCCGCCGTCGGAAAATCTTCCGTGCACGGCACCGACGCCGGCTCTCCGTACACAGTCGCCGACGAACTGAATATGATATTCTTACACCCTCTCTTCGCCATGATCTCGCACAGCACCAGCGTGCTCGTGATGTTGTTATCGTAATACTTCATCGGCTCGGCCACGGATTCGCCGACAGCCTTCAATCCCGCGAAATGAATCACCGCATCCACCTTCCCGCTCGCCTCGAACGCGCGATCCAAACCCTCTCGATCGCAACAATCGACCTCATGAAACGTCAACCGCGCCGATCGCTCCTCACCCACGACGGCGCGCACGCGATTCAGCGCCTCGGCGCACGAGTTGTCAAAGTTATCCACCACCACGACCGACGCGCCCGCGTTCAACAACTGCACGCACGTGTGCGATCCGATGTATCCGGCGCCGCCGGTGACGAGAACTTTGACGTTCATCGCGATTTCACCCCGTCTCGCTCGCGTCTCACGCGCGTCGACCGTCCGTTTCTGCCGTTCCCATCATCGATCGAGATTATCATCGATGTCATTCGTGTGCGCTCTCGAAACGGTCTCGCGCTCTCGCGCGCGTCTCGGCGTCACTCGCGCGCGAACGCGGTCGTCGATCGACGCGAAAAAAGCGTGCGCGGCATGGCGTCGTTCATGCGCGTGCCGTCGTTCGACGACGACGGCGACGCGGTGATGGGCGTGGGCGGTGGGCGCGAAGAGGCGGCGGCGAGCGCGCGCGAGAGAGAGACCGCCGACGACGCGCGGGTCGACGCGCGCGGGAAAAAACGGCGCGAACGCGAAGAATCGTCTTCGCGCGAGGATTCGCGCGCGCGAGGGGAGAGGGAAGACGGGCGGAGGAGGATGTCCGCGAACGGGCGCGAAGGGAAGAAAAACCGTCGGCGCGAGGGGAAAACGTCGACGGGCGGCGACGGGGACGACGCGAAGATCGGCGGCGCGTCGCGAGAGGAGAGGAAGAGGACGAGTGGGAAAAATCTCGGACGTCGTCGACGCGCGGCGGAGAAGCGACGACGGTTGGCGGAGGAGAGACGCGCGGCGAGAGGGGGCGACGCGCGCGCCGAACGAAAATCGCCCGAGCCCGAGCCCGCGGGACGAACGGTCGACGACGACGACGACGACGACGACGACGAACCCGCGTCGGAATCGAGCGATTACGACGAGGAGTTACTCCCCGAACCTCGATTGGAGACGAACGATCCCGTGAGCGCGAGCGAATCGGAGGATGACGAGATCGAGGCGAGACGCCGACGCGCGGCGGCGGCGGGCGCGGCGGGCGCGAAATCGTCGGCGTTTATGAACAAAATGCGCGCCAAGCTCAGCGGTGGACAGTTTCGCATGCTCAACGAAAAGTTGTACACGACCACCGGGGACGAGGGATTGGATTTGGTGAAGAACGCGCCGGAACTGTTCGAGGCGTACCACGCCGGGTTTCGCGCGCAAGTCGAGTCGTGGCCGACGAAACCGGTGGACGTCGTCGCGGCGCTGTTGAAGAGATCACCGAAATCGTGGATCGTCGCCGATTTTGGATGCGGCGACGCCGAACTCGGACGCCTCATCGAACAAAAGTGCCACTCATTCGATTTACAAACGCCGGAATCCGCGCCCGAGGTCGTCGCGTGTAACATGTCGGACGTTCCGCTCGACGACGCGTCGGTGGACTGCGCGGTGTTTTCGCTCAGTCTCATGGGCACGGATTACGGCTCGTTCCTCGAGGAGGCGCACCGGGTGTTAAAACCGGGAGGTTTACTCTGGATCGCCGAGGTCCGCTCGCGATTCGACGGGAAGAACGGCACCGCGAGCGTCGCCTCGTTCGTCGCCGCGCTCGCCGCGCTCGGATTCAAGCGCAAACGCGACGTCGACGAGCGAAACACCATGTTCTTCACCGCCGAGTTCATCAAGACGTGGGTGTCGAAAGGTAAACACTCAAACACATCGACGCATCGCGCGGTGCGTTGGCCACCGCTCAAGGCGTGCACGTACAAGCGCCGGTAAATATTCGCGTCTCGTCTTCGCGTCCCGACGAGGGAGCCCCGTGTGTGTAATCCCGTCCATCGTCACACGCCGACTCGTCCGTCTCGCGCCCCTCGCGCCCCTCACGCGACGGGCGTCGACATGTCTCGCGTCTCCACCCTCGCGCGTCGACTCTCGCGCGTCGCGTCGCGCGCGCGCGCGGTGTCCCCGATGCCCTCGGAATGGATACCGCTGTCCATCACCGCGACGTCCTCGACGCGTCTCCCCGCGACGCGCGCGACGCGCGACGCCTCGACGTCGTCGGCGGCGGCGTCGTCGGCGTCTTTGCTCGACGCCGCCGCGCGCGCGCGCGTGTCCGAGGATTTACGTCGAATGGGCGTGCGCAAGTTGGATGGCGACGGCGGCGCGCACGGTCGCCGCGTGGCGCTCGTGCCTCTGGGCACGTTCAACGATGATCCGTGCGTCGTGATGAGGGTGACGGAGGATATGATGCGTAGAATGAAGGTGTGCGCGCTACCGAGCGCGGCGGTGGAGGAATCAACGCTGTTGGAGAGTTCGAGCGTGACGACGACGCGCGCGGCGAGACGCGCCGGCGAGGCGTTATTCGGCGACGCCGAGGATGCGTCTGTGGAACTCTTGGGAGCGTCGCACGACGTGTTGGACGCGCGAGGGAGAACGGTGGTGACGCCGGTGGTGGCGTATTTCGGTGAAGTGGGCGAACGAGTGCGCGGGAGGAAAGATGTGGCGGCGATTTCGTTGTCGACGGTGATGTCGCTCGAGGGCGTCGCCGCCGACGGCGGCGACGGCGTCAAGTTTATCGGCACGCTCGAGGCTGAGGGATTGTCCGGATACGAGGCAAGCGCGCTGCACGGCGCGCTTCGAGTCGTCGCGGGGAGGAACAGGGCGTACAAAGAGGCGCTGTACGACCAATTCGCGCCGGGATACGCGCGAAGAGCGCCGGAGGCGACGCACGTCGAGAGTTTGCTCGATCCGAGCCGCGCGCCGAGCGACGGCGAACACGCCACGGGCTGACCACCGACCGATCTATTTTACTACGTACTACCACTACACACATCGAACGTGCCTCCGCTCCTCTAGTTTTATCAATTCTATTTCACTTTGAACCCATTTTCACGCCGAGCGCGCGTTTCGCCTCCTCCACGTGCGCGCTCGCGACGTCCAATCGAGCCGAAACCTCTCGCAAACTCGTCAACAGTGTCCCCATCGCCTCTCTCGCGCTCACGACGGGAATCGCCGCCGCGTCGAGACGCGCATCGTCCGACCGCGCGCGCGTCCTCGTCGACGCCGACGAAGCTTTCCCGAAGGCGTCGGCGAAACCGCCGCTCGCCGACTCGACGTCCCGCGCGACGTCGTCTAAAAATCTCGCGTGCCACATCTTCGGCGCCGTCGGCGCGTCGTCCATCGCCTCACGATTCGAATCGAACGCGTTCGCGGCGCGCGTTCGACGACGCAACGCATCCAGAGCGTCCTCGAGCGTCCTCGGCGTCGTCGGCGCGGCGTCGAGCGCGCGCGACAGCTCATCCAACTCCGCGTCCAAAGCCGCCTCCTCGGCGTCGAGACCGACGCGATCGAGCGGTGGAACGTCGAGATACGCGCGTCGCGCGTCCACCTCGACCTCCACACTCCGCGTCTCGCGCGTCTCGACGCCGTCGTCGCGCGTCCCGTCGTCGCCTCTATTTAAACACCTCCCATTCGTCCCCCGCGCGAGACGACGCGTCGACGACGCGGACGCGCCCACCAACCCGCGCACGAGGTCTCGCACGTCCTCGTCCGCGTCCATGACGATCCCCCGTCGCCCGTCACCGTCGCCTTCACCGTCGCCGCGCGCGTCGCGCGATGCGTACGGTTGACTCATCGTCCATCCACGAGAACTCCATACGAACGCCTCCTTTTTCCCCATCGCACACAATACCACACAATACCCACACACTCTACCTCCATAGGTCCACGTACCAATACATACCGTACCACACGTCCGATCATAATACGTATACGTAGACACACACCAGCCCCCTTTTCTCCTCGTCGTCCCGCCGCCACGTCGACGCGGTCGCCCCGCACCGCGCGCGTCGCCACACCGCGCCGTCTCCTCGACGCCGCCCCCTCCCCATCGCGTCGAGCCGATGTCGTCCACCCGCGCGCTCGCGTCCCCGTCCCCGTCCCGCGCGCGCGCGACCCCTCGCGCGAGCGCGCGCGCCGGCGGACGAGGCGGAGGCGGCGCCAGGGCGCGCGCGCGCGCGGGATTCGCGCGCGCGTCTCGTGACGTCGCGAGACGCGCGAGAGAGGACGCGGCGAGCGCGGATGTGCCCACGGAAGGGTTCGCGTCGGTGGAATCCGCGCTCGAGGACGTGAGGAATGGGAAATTCGTCGTCGTGTTGGACGACGAGGATCGAGAGAATGAAGGGGACTTGATTGGGGCGGCGGATAAGATGACGGCGGAGTCCATGGCGTTTATGATTCGACACACGTCTGGATTGGTGTGCGTGTCTCTGGAGGATGAGAGGGCGGATGCGTTGGAATTGCCGTTGATGGTGGAGTCGAAGAGCAATGAGGATGCGATGAAGACGGCGTTTACGGTGAGCGTGGATTTGGCGACGAGCACGACGGGCATCTCGGCGGGCGAACGGGCGAGGACTATAAATGCGTTGGGAGACGATGGAACGACGGCGAACGCGTTCGTAAGACCTGGACATGTGTTTCCGTTGAGATATCGAGCGGGTGGTGTGTTGAAGCGGGCGGGGCACACGGAGGCGGCGGTGGACTTGGCGCGCATGGCGGGATGCACGCCGGTGGGCGTCTTGTGCGAAATCGTCAAGGATGAGGATGGATCCATGGCGCGATTGCCGGATTTGAAGGTGTTCTCCGAAAAGCATGGGTTGAAGATGGTTCTCATCTCGGACATGATTCGGTACCGCCGCGCGCGAGAGCAGATGGTGGAGCGCACCGCCGTCGCTCGCTTGCCGACGGAGTGGGGTAACTTTACGTGCGTGTCGTACAAGAACACGCTCGATGGCATCGAACACGTCGCTTTGCTCTACGGTGAGCACGAAAACGACGTATCTGGTGCGATCGGTGACGACATGCTTGTGCGAGTGCACAGCGAATGTTTGACTGGAGATATCTTTAAGAGCGCGAGGTGCGACTGCGGCGACCAGCTCGACTTGGCGATGCAACGCGTCGCCGAGGCGGGCCGAGGATGCATCGTGTACTTGCGCGGTCAAGAGGGTCGAGGAATTGGATTGGGTCACAAGTTGCGGGCGTACAACTTGCAAGATCAAGGGAGAGATACGGTGCAGGCGAACGAGGATCTCGGGTTCCCCGCGGATACTCGCGAGTACGGCGTCGGCGCGCAGATTTTACAAGATCTCGGCGTCACATCGCTTCGTCTGATGACCAACAACCCGGCCAAGTACAACGGTTTGAGCGGTTACGGCCTCGAGGTCACCGGTCGCGTACCGTTGTTCGCCCCGATCACGTTAGAAAACAAGCGGTACATCGACACGAAACGCATGAAGATGGGTCATCTCTTCGAGATGATGCCTCACGTTTCTGAACAAGGTGAACCCTCGCGATGAGCGACGATCCATCGCATCTCCATTTTTACATGAACATATTGTTTGCTCGCTCGCTTGCACGACGTACTGTTGTAGAAAGATAACATATTGATTGAATGACGCGCCCTCGACAATAAACGCGACGGACCGACGGATGATACACGAAAGAATTTCCGGTGTTACAATGCGAATGTGATAGTCGTTACGGGCGCAGATATTTCGAACCTTCGTGCCACGAAGACGGTGCCATGTTACTGCTGACGCTGTGCGACCGGCGGAGGGCGCACGCGCTGTCTTCGCGATCGACGCGATCGAGAGAGACGCGAGACGCCGAATTGGCGTGCACCTGTTTGTCAGAGTAATCGTCGCTCGCGTCGTGAAGCTCACGCAGTTCTTTGGAGAGCGACGACAACCCGAGCATTCCGCCTCCCGCCGCGATCGCCCGACCGGCGCTCGATGCGTCCTTCACGGGCGTCGGCGATCGCGGTGGAGTGACGACGTCCTGCCCCGATTCGAGCTCGGATAAGCTTCCCGTGCGTCTCGACTGCGGGCGCGAATCCATGGTGTCGAGATGCACCTCGGACGGCGTCTTTTGTCCATCCTTAAAGCTTAGAATGGTGTCGCAGAGCTCCTCCAAGCATCTGAATTCAATCTCCAACACCGGAGAATCGCTCGATCCTCCGCGCTTGGTGGGCGACGACGGCTCGTGCGTCACCGCGTCGGGGCAGCGTTTTCCGTTGTGCAAGCTTTGTAATAAATCTTCGCGCGTGCATCGCCCCTTGGTCGGTCTCGTCGGATGCGCCACGATCATGCAGTTCGGCGGACAGAGCTGCCAGTTACCCAGACCTGTCATGCTGAGTGGTTCGCTCGATACCAACAGGGACTGCGTGGCGAAAATCTTCTTTTGTAGAATGGCTTGAAACGCGGGATTTCTGCGCTGACGAGGACCGCCCGTGTTCTTGTGAATGTTACTATCGACCAATCGGTCGAATCCCGCCAAGCCCTCGGCGTTGTCTAAGTCCCACGCCTTCTCCCCCGGCATCGGTCCGAGATGAAAGTAGAGACTCGGCGGTTCCTCGGTGGCTGAGTTGCGATAGCGCGTGGCGATGATGGTTTCGCCGTCGGTGATCGCGATGTTGATCGAGTTTGCCTGCCCTCGATTCGCCTTGATGATAATACAGATCGCCTTAAACACCGCCTTTTCCAACACTTTCGGCTCGTATTTGTCGTACACGTCGGGAAGCTCATTCAAAATTAACGAAAACACCAACTCGCTATCCGTCGTCCCGCTGATTTGATCGAACAAGTCGTCCCTCAGATGCGCTAACAGACTCCTCCGAATCCGTTTAAAATCCGCCACATCGCCGTTATGCATGAACATGTACCTCCCTCTGACGAACGGATGACAGTTATACTGGTGCACGCTCGCCCCCGGCCCCGCCGCCCGCACGTGCCCGAACAAGAGCGACGCGTTTAACGATTTACTCAACGAACGCAAATTTCGATCGTGCGACGGCGCCGCCACCGTCGTGTACACCGCCGGTCGACAGTACGCGTCTAATCCGTGTCTATCCACCATACCGCATCGACACGCGGCGTACCAACCGATCCCTTCGCGCGGAAAACGAGACGAATCTGAGTCAGTCGCCGCCGCTCGCGCGAGCGTCGCGCGCGCCCCTTCTTCCTCCTCGAGCCCGCGCGCGTCGTCTCGTCCTCGTCGTCGCGTTCGAGCGCGCGCGGCCGAGATGACGCGATGCAACCACACGCGATACATCCGCACCGCGGTCGCGTACTCCTCTCCGCGCGTCGTCGTCGTCGTCTTCACGCACCGCATCCGTGGACATTCACCTCGTGATTCCTCTCGACGTCGCGCTCGCACCCCGGCGTCCACCCGGCGCGATCGGCCATCGTGGCGAGCCCGTGAGAGGCGCCGTAGATGAGCTTACTGATGCACACCTCCTCGCCGTAGTAGAAGATCCATCGACACATGGCGACCGGCGGGCGACCGACGGGGTGTGGCGCGCGAAATCGCGACGTGTCTGGGCGCCAATCGGGCGCGCGCGAGCGTTCGACGCGCGCGAGGCGGGCGCGGGCCGAGGCGAAGAAAAGTGACGGCGACGGACGCGTTGAAGCTCTCGAGCGCGCGGTGACCGTCCCGAGCGCGCGGCGACGACGGGAACGAGACGCGAGACGCGAGACGCGAACATGTCCGCCGCCGGTGTCGAGGCCCTGCGGGACGCCGTGCGCGCGGTGGCGCCGCGCGCGACGCTGTCGACGTCCGTGGACGGGGAGACGACGCGCGTGACGTGCGAAGAGACGGGACACGGGGTGTCGTGGAGGGACGAGGGAGGACGAGAGGGGGCGACGGTGGCCTTGGTGGCGCACGTCGGCGGGAAAAAGTTTGCGGCGGCGCTGCGAGAGAAAGAGAAACGCGCGACGTTGGCGCAGTACGCGCCGCACATCGTGGAGAGTAAATATGTGCCGGGACACGTGTTTTGTAGACTCACCGGGTCGCGGATAAAGGCGAACGAGGAGGCGGTGGTGAGACACGCGAGCGGGAAACGGTTTTCGCGCGCGCACGCGGCGGCGATGGCGAAAAAGAACGCGCTCTTAGAGGAGAAGGATCCGGCGACGGAGGCGGAGGAGAGAAAAGCGAAAGCGGATGCGCAGGCGGCGCGCGCAAAGTTAAACGCGGAGGCGAAGGAGGAGAAGACGAAAAAGTTGATGGAGGAGAAGATGAAGCGCCGCGCCGAGAAGAAGCGGCGAAGAGACAACGGCGGTTTCGACGAAAACATGGGATGCTGGGTGCCGCCGCATCGCGACATCGAGAGCGACGAGAGCGATGAGAGTGATGAAGAGGACGAATGCTCGGACGCCGAAAACGCCGAGGAGGGTGCGCAAAACGATTTAGAGGATGATTTCTACGACGACGACGAAGATTCCAGCGACGACGACGACGAAAATCTCATCGCCACCGTCCAAGCCCCGGGCGCGCCGAAACGTCGTCGCAAGGCTCCATGACGTTCGACCGATCGCATTCGCGCCCGAAATCGCGCCGGAGCGACGTTCTAGCCAGTATTCTTTTCAAGTATGATTTGTACCAGACGCGCGTCTCGTCGAGATTAATCCAATCGCTCGTCACACCGCACCGCGCCTCGCGCCCTCGCGCCCGCGGCGTCCACCATGCGTCTGGACGACTTACGCTCGCCCCCGCTCGGGCTCGTCCTCGCCCTCGGACGTCCCGACGCGCACGATGAGCTCGCCGTCGTGTTTCGTAATCTGCGCCCGCCGTTGGCGCTGACGACGCGCGACCAACTCACCGACGCCGCGAGCGCGCTCCGCGCGCGCGAGCGAAAACGCGCCGTGCGCGCGTCCCAGCGCGAGGTACCGGTCGCGCTCGCGAGCACCGCCCACGCGAGCGGCGCGACGGTGGAATCATCTTTCGAGTCGCGCGCCGTCGGGACGCCGACGACGACGGCGAGCGGCGGATTTCGCCGATCGACGGCGCTCGCGGGCGTGCTCAAGCGCGCTTGGTTGACGAAACATCGCACCGAACGTCCCGTGGTGGTGTTGGCGCTGATCGATAACGAGGATTTGGACGAGACGTCGGGGAAGAGACGCGCGTTGGAGAGCGCGTTGGAGAAACTGTACGGTTTGGCGCACAACGCGGGGGCGACGTGCATGGCGGTCGTGATCGCGCACGGACCGGGATTACCGGAAACGTTACCCGAAGAGAGAGCGGCGGTGATTCGGAGGGTGCTGCGAGTGGAGAATCGAGCCATCGTGACGGTGAGCACGGCGCGCGGAAACGCGGGGTGGACGCGCGCGGCGAAGACGGCGAGCGAGTTGGCGGTGAAGAATTACGAGGGTGAATGCGAGCGCGTGACGACGCTCGCGATGGAGAGCGCGTGTCCGCCGGGGTTGAGAGTGCGGTACGCGTTCAAGGCTGGGGTGTACGCGGAGTTTAGACAGGATTGGGCGACGGCGGTGAGACGGTATCGCTTGGCGTACCAGTCCATTCCGGACGCGACGTCGGACATGTCGCCGCAGGACGTCGTGGAGACGCTCGACGTGAGCGAGGTCGTACACGTGAAACTGTGCGTGTTGCTTTTGCACAGCGGTTCGCCCGGGGAGGCGGTGCGACAGATGGAGGAGCACGCGCGGCGATGGTCGACGTCAGCGCTCCGCGATGCGTTGGCCGGAGACGCGTTGCCCGCGTTTCACGAGTGGCGTGCGCGTCAATACGATGTCTTCGGTGATTTACTCAAGGGACGTTTACCCGCTCCGGCGCCCGTGGGGACACCACGGACGCACTTGCCCGCGTTTTATTTTCACGCCGCCGCGCAATGTTCCATCGAACGGCGGAGAGCGTTCGACGCCGCGGCGCGTTCGAGGGACGGTGGCTCGTCGCGAGACGGTGCTCAAGTCGAAGCCGAGGAAGGATCGTACGTCGGCCAATTGAAGCTTGCGAATACTGCGGACGAACCTCTGTCGGACGCGCAATTCCTCTCGTACCTTCGTCACAAGGATACCCGCGACGACATCTCTCGCGTCACCATCGAGCTCTTGACCAAGGCGCACGATCACTACAAATCGAACTCTGCGGGCACTGTAGGCGGTCGAACCTTTGCCGCGCTCGTCGGTGAACTCGCGGATGAGTACCTGCATGCTGGTCACCACGAGAGCGCGAGAAAACTCTTCGACACTGTTGCTGGCGTGTACAGACGCGAAACTTGGAACGAACTCCTGTTCGCAGTGCTCGATAATCTTAAGACGTGCGCCAAGGCGCTCGGGGACGACGATGCATACTTGGAGGCATGTTTGGAGATGTCTGCGTTGGATGGTGTCGCGGACGGTCGAGCGATGGAGGCGCACGAGGCGGCAATGGCGGCAATGAACGTCTCTCGCGATGACGAGGACGATTCCCCGACCATCTCGTGTGAAAACAACCTCGGGAAACTCTTCGCTTTAAAGGCTGGATTCTCTACGAGCGACTGTGTCCCCGGTGAACCCGTCGCGTTTCACGTCGCCTTGCGTTCGAATCTGGCGGGCGATCTCGACATCGCGTACGTAGACGTCGACTTCACCGAGCCTGATGCGTACGAGTTGAATCACTCGACGCCACACACGCTTCGCAACGGCGAGTGGTTGAAGCTACGTTTCGAAGTCGTCCCAAAGTGTGGTCACGTCTGTGAGGCGGCGTCGGTGAACGTCACAACGACATCCGGGCACGAGATGGTGATTCCGCTCACGTCTCGCACGGCGGATTGCGCGCCAGAGAGCGACGAGTATAAATCGCTTCCCACGTCCGTGCTCACGATGAAAATCAAGACGAACGCGTTGGACGTGACCGATGCACCGCCCAGAGCGTCCGTGTCCATGCGCACGCCGGACGGTCCGGCGCTCGTCGGCGAAATGTCACGCGTCGTGATAACTGTCGTGAGCGTCGCCGACGCGCTCGAGGACGCCCGACTCGCGTTGTTCGTCACCGAAAACGACGCACGTTCGACGAACGTGCAGATACTGAAGGACGACGGCGAGTCGCTCAAAGACGGTATCATCATCGTCGGCGACGTCGCGCTCGGCGACACGTGGACGGGGACGATTTGTTTACGTTGGACTGGTGAGTGTCCGCCGGCGGCGTTACACGCGTCGCTCACGGCGAAACGAACGGGCGCGCGAATGACGGAGAAGTTTATCGATAAACCTCGAACCGCGCCGGTGGAAAACGTGGCGTTGATCGCGTGTGACGCACCCTTCGTCGCCAAACGCGCCTATCTACCGGCGTATCGACAATCGCCGTTGATTGTACAAGAGGATAAGTGCTCCAAGTCGCCGCCGGTGGGCGTCATGCTCGCCACGCTTCACGTCGGTGGACCCGCTGAACTCACACTGGACGGCGTTCAGAGTCACGAAACGAGTGATCCGACGAACGCGGATGCCCTCGCGACGACGCGCGCTGACGCCGAGGCGACGCTTCGCGACGGCGACGCGTTTTTACACGTCGTCCCGCTGAGATCTCGCGAACACGGCGAAGATTCCATACGCGTCATGTGGCATCGAACGCACGGAGATTCGAGGAGTGTAAAGGGGAAACCGACAGTTGTTTTGAACGAGTACTGTCTTCCCAACGTCACGGGATCGAAACCGCCGCTCGTCGTCGAGCTCAAGTGTCCGCCGAAACTCTTCGTCGGTGAACGGTACACGTACGAGGTGTGTGTGACGAACACGACGACGGCGAATTACGACGTCAAGACGAGCGTGAACGATAGCACGGGGTTCGTCTTCGCAGGAGTCAAGCGTGGGACGATGTACGTGCCTCCGCTCGGGAGCGCGTCTCTGTACTTTACCGTCGTGCCCATTGTCGTCGGGAGCGCAACGCTTCCAGAGTTGTCCATCAACGTCGAGCGATTCTCGGCGAAATTCGTCCCACCGGTCGAGGCGCGTCGGGTGTACGTGCGGCCTTTAGGTGTAGAATGAGTAATAGTCTGTTTTTAGCTACTAGATCGCTCTGCGATTTCATTCAAAACGAGATAAACCTCTCACGCGAGTTCGACCCACGCAGTGACGCCATTCTCAGTCGGAGACGCGATGACGACCTCACCATCGACATTGTTCGCGCGCGAGGCCTGTAACATGGCGTCGGCAACCTTGGACGCCTTGAACGTGCCCGCGGTGTCGTTTTCGACCGAACCACCGTGACCGCCGACGATGGCTAACACTGTCGGTCCGGCGCCGCTCATGAAGCACCCCTGCGCGCCCGCCTTGAGCGCGGCATCGATCAAGCTGTCCAAACCGAAGGGCTTCCCTCGGATGGGTTGGTGGATCACGTCCTGCGTCGCGTATGGTAACAACTCCAAGTTACCGGTCGCGAACGCGTTCACGAGCAAACCGGCGCGCGCGATGTTGTGCACGGCGCCTTGCACGGAGAGCGTCGGCGACAACTGCGCGCGCGTCTCGGCGGTGAGCGACTGAAACTTGGGAATGAACAACACCGACTGCACGTCGGTCGGACAGTTGACGCGCTGCGTGATCCACTGGTTGTCGTCGTTGATGCTGATTTGGAATCCACCGTAGATGGCCGGCGCGACGTTGTCCGGATGACCCTCGATGTCGCTCGCCAAGTTTAATAAAATTTGCTTGGTGCGCGGCGCGTCGACTTCCATGCCGCCCAACGCCAAACCGCACGCCAGACCGCTCACGAGAGCGGCACTGCTACTTCCCAAGCCTCTCGCCGGCGGAATGCGGTTCACGCTCGTGAATCGCAAATTTTTCGGCAACGCGCATCCCGGTCGCGCCGCCTCGAAACCCGTCACCACCGCGTCGTAGATGGCGTTCGTCTCATCTCTCGGCAATTCATCCTTCCCTTCGCCCACGATGTCGATCTCGAACTCACCTCGCTCCACGATCAACTCGTTTCGCACGTCCACGGCGAATCCAAAGCAATCGAATCCCGGTCCCATGTTGGCGCTCGTCGCCGGCACGCTCAAGATCAATCGCTCCCCCTCCTCGAGCGCGCAATCCGTCCCCTCGATCACCCACGCGTCCATGTCCGTGGACCATCGATGCGAGGCGATGGTGGACTTGGTGTCTCCACCGCCCGCGCGCGTCACCGCGCGCGCGCCGCGCGCCACCGCGCGCGCCGCCGCGCTCGAGGTTTTCCCCGCACCGGGACCCTTTCCATCCCTCGCGCGCGCCTTGACGCGCGCGAGGGCGGCTCGCGAGAGACTGGACGCGGACGTGGACATCGTTCGTTCGCGTCGCGACGATCGGGCGACGGTGGGCGTCGAACGCGCGCGCGTGTGTGGAGATACACGCGCGTCCCCATTCGATTGCGGGCGGCGGTGCACTTTTCGAGGCGAGACCGAATCGAACGTTACACGAGCCCTCCTCACGCGTTCGACGCCCCGGTCTCGATGGCGACGACGTGTTCGAGCCTATCGCGAAGTTTTCTCACGAGCGCGGGATCGCGCGCGACGAGTCGAGGCGGTCGAGCGACCGGTACGGACGTTTTCGCATCCTCCGCGTACCAGCTCGGATGAATGCCGGCGCGCGCGCGGTCGTCGACGTTGAACGGCCCGCGCAGAGAACCCGGCGCGAGACGATGAATGTACGCGCGAAACGTCGCCGCGGCGATACCATCGTCGTCGTCGGCGCGTTCGTCGCTCCCGCTCTCGGGCGACGAGAGGGCGTCGCACACCTCCCGAAACCACGCCGCGCCGACGGCGACGTGCCCGAGCTCCTCCTCGCTGATCCTACGAACGATCGCCGCGCTCACGTTATCGCCGTGTCCCACCAATCGCTCCGCTAAACGAGGCCCCGCGTCTAATCCTCTCGCCTCTTGCATGCACGGCACGACGGCCAATCGCGCCAGCGGATCATTCGCCGTGGCCTCGGCGCCCTCCCAAAGTACGTCGTGCGCCGGGACGTCGCCGTACGAAACCCCCAATTCCTCCAGTCGTTGTAAACACCACAGCAGGTGTCTCGACTCATCGTCCGCCACGTGGGCAAAATCTATAAAAAATTGATCCGGCAGGACCCCTCGAAGCGAGGCGAATCGCGCCACCGTGTCCCACGCCAGATCCACCGCGTTCAGTTCGACGTGCGCGAGACCGTGCACGACGTGCGCCGTCGGTCCCAGCGGTGAATTTTTCGGCGACGGCACCTCCTTCGGCGACACCAATCGCGGTTTCTCCGGACGCGCCGGTCGATTCGGAAGCGTACGCATCGTGTCCAGGTACTTCTCACCGCACACCTCGATCTCGCCCCGCGCCAGTCGCGCGTACGCGTCGTGCGTGAGCGCCGCCTTTCGACGCGGGCACGCCTCTTCGAGCACCGCCCTCGCTCGAGTCGCCAGGCACGCGTCGTCCGAGAGAGACGACGACGACGACGACGACGCACACGACGCGGACGACGACGCGCGAGGGTCCTCGACGGCGTCGGCGTCTCGCCACGCGCGGCGTTCATCCAGAGGTAACGCGCGCCAGGCGTCCACACCTTCCCACGACGACGCCGACCGCCGCGCGGACGCCGCGCGCGGTCGAGTCGTCGGACACCGTCGTCTCGTCACCGGTCGTCTCGTCGAAGAGACGCGCAGAGCGGCGCCGCATCGTCGCGCGAGACGCATCATGAATGAATGCCGCGCGCGAATGAATGCCGAACGGGAACGGGACACGTCGACGCGCGATCGATATCGCGAGCGATGCGCGACGACGACGACGACGAGACGTTGCTCGCGTTGGCCAAGGAACGCGCGATGCGCGCGATGGCGATGCGCGCGAACGACGGCGGCGCTACGGCGGCGCTCTTTCGGAAGGATGCGATGCGCGGGAGGGAATCCTCGACGCCGACGACGACGCGCGCGTGTTTCGAGGACGAGGAGGAGGAGAAAAACGCGCGCGCGATGTTTCCCGCGGCGTTCGGGCGCGCGCGGACGGCGGTGCGAGCGGTGGCGTCGGGGGTGGGAGACGGGTCGCGGGACGCCGCCGGGTCGGCGGCGACCGCGCGGGCGACGGCGGTGTCGGTCCCGGAGACGGGCGATGTGCACGAGGAGGACGACGGGGAGGGTGAGGATGAGGATGAGGATGAGGAGTACGAGGAAGAGGATGCGATTCCGTGCGCGAGGGAGGCGGTGATGGAGGGATATAAAAAGCCGGCGACGTGTTGCGCGGTGGATCGCGCGGGCGTGCGCGCGGCGGTGGGATCCTCCGACGGTGTCGTGCGTCTGTATGATTTCACCGGCATGAAGCGTGATTTGCGACCGTTTCGTGAGGTGCACCCGCGCGAGGGTTACCCCATGCACGCGGTGGATTGGTCGCCCACGGGTGATATGTTCGTCGCGGCGAGCGGAAATTGGCAGCCGACGGTGCACGACAGAGACGGCGTCGAGCTCGGTGAGTTCGATAAGGGGGACATGTACATCAGAGATTTACGAAACACTCGAGGGCACGTCGCGGCGACGACGGACGTGAAGTGGAACCCGCTCGATCGCTCGACGGTGTGCACGGCCGGGGAGGATGGAAGTTTACGACTGTGGGACATCGATTACTTGGGCGACGCGCGAGGATCGCAAAAGGCGGTGCTCAAGCCTCAACAGATCAAACCTGGTCGCGTACAGGTGACCTCGTGCGCGTATTCACACGACGGTGATCTGATCGCGGGCGGCATCACGGATGGAAGCGTACAAATCTTCTCTTCCAAGGGATCGCAGTACCGGTCGGCATCCATCGGGTTGGTGTTGCCGCCGTCGCAACAGTGTAAATTGGACAATCACTGGTCCTTCAACGGTCGACCAGGACATGTGTTCAAGGGCGCGCATCCCGCGGGCGAGGTGGTGACGTCGCTCGCGTTCGCCCGCGACGGACGCACGCTGTTGTCGAGGTGCGAAGACGGTACGCTCAACGTGTGGGATTTGCGAAACGTCAAGTCGCCGCTCAAGAGATTCGACGACTTGCCGACGAGACACGGGGAAACCGCGGTTCGATGGTCACCGAACGACGTGTACTTCTTCACCGGTGTCGACGCCGAGCGCGATTCACGCGGTGGAACCTCGGGCGGAGGCGTGTGCTTCTTTTCCAGAGAAAAACTCGAAATGGTTCGTCGCGTGTCGACGCCGACGAATTGCATCGCGCTCGAGTGGCACCCGCGATTGAATCAAATCTTCATCGGCGGCGGCGACGCCAAGGGCGGCGAAGTGCGCGTGCTGTACGACCCTAAAAAGTCTATGGATGGGGTCACCAAGGCGTTGGGGAAAGTCTCGCGACGAACGAATGAAGATTTCGCTCGAATCGACATCAAGGAGATTGCGTACGCGCCCAACGCGCTTCCGGCGTTTCAAGAGGACGTGCCGGGCAAGCGCAAGCTCGACTCCAAGGATATCGCGCGCAAGGCGCTTCGTAAGAATCCGTCCAAACCGACGACGACATACGATAAATCCGGTGTCCTCACGGGCGGCACGGGTTCATCGCTCCTCACCCAACACATCATGCGAAACAACGAGGAGCTCGGGGAGAAGAATTGGATGAAGATGGACGCGCGCGAGTCCATCTTGCGACACGCCGAAAAGGCGGCGGCGAATCCAAAGTTTACCAAACAAGCGTACGAACACACGCAGCCGAAACCCGTGTGGCGCGAAGACGAAAAGGAGGAAGAGCCGGAATAGAATAGACGAGCGCGAGTCAGTAGGTATGTTACAACAATCAGCGTTTGAGCCAAGACGGCTTTCCGCCGCGCTTCATCTTGTCCAAGAGCGCCTTTTTCTTATCCTCCGTCGTTCTCTCGTCCGCCGGCGAGGGCGGTTCCGCCGCCGACTCCGCCGCGCGTTTCTCAATCACGCGCACGGTGGGCTTCCTCTCCGCTGCGAGGGCGATTAAATCGTCGCGAAAGATGGATTCAGCCGCCTCCGCGCACGCGAAGAACGTCGCCGCGCTTTTCACGCCGACGCGCACGCGCGCGGCGGGCGCAAATCCCGCGTCCAACAGCGTCGTCTCGTCGTTTCTCCTCAACACGCGCTTCGGAGGCGTCACGAAGAGCTCGATCGATGCCGCCTCGTCCCGCGACCGCGCGCACGCCTCGGCGAATCCGTACAAATCCCGCACGCGCTCCTCCGCGCCGAAGGACGCCTCCACCACCAAATCGCTCGGCGGCGGCGCCGTGAACCGAATCACCGCGCGCGTGGGCCGAACTCTCTCCCGAGCCACCGCCTCGCGCATCTTCCTCGTCATCAGTATCGGCTCTCGCGCACACTTTTTCACCAATCCCATCGCGTCCGTCGTCGTGAGCTCGAAAAACGCATCCGGCGGTTCCTCGCGAGGAAGCGCGGGTCCCTCCTCAATCTCCGTGCTCCTACGAATCACTCGATACTCGCGATCGAGCGACGACAACGACACGATCGTTTCCGATTCCTTCTCTCGTCCACCGCCCCTCGTCGTCGTCGTCGCCGGCGCGCGCGTCCCCGTCCCCGTCCCCGTCGCCGGCGCGCGCGTCCTCGTCCGCGCGTCCCCGTCGTCGCGCGCGCGCCCATCCCTCTCCCGTCGCACCAACTCCACCTTCCCCCCTCTGCCGAGATTCAAAAACCTCAACGGCGACTCCACCGTCTCCCTCGTCGCGAGCTTCCCGTTCACGAGCGCGTCGTGCGTCGCGCGGTCGTCATCATCGGTCCCACCGTCTCTCTTCGAGATGACGATCTCCCCTCCCGCGCGTCTCGCGCACAGTTCCAACACGTCCGCGAAGCGCATCATCGGCGTCGCGTCCACGACGACGCGCGCACCGTCCACGCGACACTCGAACGGGGCCATCGCGCGCGACGCGGCGCCCACTGCCGACATTCATTCATTCATGCATTCATCCCTCACATCGTCGCGCCCACGACGACGCGCGCGAGACTCGCCGCCACCGCGACGACGACGGCGACGACGAGGACGACGACATCGCTCGATCGCGCGCGACATGGCGAAGATCGGCAAGCGCACGAAGAAGTTTCAAAAGAAACATCTCGACGGGGAGCTCCGCCGCCGCCGCGCGACGAAGATTAAGAAACAGCGCGAGGCGACCGCGACGAGACGCGCGCTGGCGAGAGGACGCGAGAGCGACGATGAGGACGGTGCGTGTCGCGCGATGACGCGAGGGGCGGCGACGAGGGGGTGGATGGGAGAGGATGAATGCATGAATGCATGGACTGACGGTTTTCCCGGCGGAACGCAGACGACGGGGACGACGGGGACGAGGAGGATGAGGACGAGGAGACGCCGATGGACGGGAAGAAACGGATCGAGGACATGTCGATCGATGAGTTTTTAAATCAGAGCGATTTTGACGAGGAGGAGGAGGAGGAG
>MDTE01123054.1_pt1 | contig 20829 bp, 19 predicted proteins | sample 811231 | NCBI WGS metagenome assembly MDTE01 (sample SAMN05326651, study PRJNA326480) | marine metagenome | isolation source: seawater | place: Indian Ocean: Red Sea | collected 2010
TAAAAAGCTTTATTAAAATATTTTTTAAAATTTACATGCTCTTTATAATATTTACCTTTAGCCTCAGCAAAAATAGGTATTACAACATTTTTTTTCATTAATTTTGATTCAATCAAACTTGTAGAATTAATACCTACAATTACTGCAGATTCATTTATTAATTCCTCTGAACTCTTTTCTACAGATATATGTAAGTTTGAAATATTTTTTGGATTTAGCCCTCCTCTTTTAATAGCAGTATAAATTCTATCACTCCAATGTTGCATAAACTTTGGCTTTATCCAGACCTCAATATTTGGATTATCTTTAGCATATTTAGCTATTGTATAATGAACTAAATCAAAATATTTATAAAATCCTTCGTTAGGATTATCACAAAAAAAATAACTATTATAATTTATTCCTGAAACTATTAAACCTGTACAATGAGTAAAAGAAAATAATGTAATTTGTTTTTTTGGTATTCTTCTAACATAACGATTCTTGTAATAATGATCAGTTCTTAATGCTCCTGATACAACAATTTTATCTTTTGGCGCTATTTTAGAACTCAAAAAAAGTTTTTTTGCATTTCCTCCATGAACAATTAGTTTTGTTCCTTTAAATTTATAATCTAATGCTAAATAACGCTTTTTTGATACTTCCAGTGTATCAGGATCATGTAGACATTCTTTATGCAAAGCGATAAAGGGTAATTTTATTCTTGAAGAAGCTACTGCCCAATCTTGATCATGAGGGTAGAAAAAAGCACAACTAACTATTGCATCAATATTTTTTCTTCTTATTAATTTTTCTAAAAATAATTCTAAAAAAAATCTTAATTTTTTTCTTAATTTTATAATTAGTTTTATTTCTCTTTCTTTTAATTTTCTTTTTTTAAGAACTTTTTCGCTAGAAGCAAAAGAAACTTTATACCCAACTCCTCTATTATAATATTGCCAATTAATTTTTGTTATAGGAGCTATCCAAAGCATATTAATTAGAGGTTGGATATTTGGATTAAAGTCTAACAATTGAATATTTTTATGTTTAGCAAGTTCATTCAAATCATTCTTATAACGGTCGCTATGTAGAACTAAAATTCTTATAGGCTTCTTCTTTTTCACATTATTTATAATATTTAATTGTTTTTCAAACCAATAAACCAAAAATGGTAAGAATATTCTTTGTCTAACAAAAATTCTTAAAAAACTTATAAAATTCTTTTTTAGTTTTGATTTTTTCTTTGTCTCTAGAAATTTATGAATAAATTTAAATTTCATTAAGATAACACAAATTTTTTTAAAAATTTTAGCCCTGTAGTACTACTTTTCTCTGGATGAAACTGGCTACCTATGATATTTTCTTTTTTGAAAGCTCCAATATATTTTTTATTATTAAAATAATAATATGAAAAATTATTAATATTTGAATTATGCTCTAAACCATAATTGTTCACATAGTAATAAGAATTATTTAAAGATTTTTCTTTATTAAAAATAGTTTCATACCAACCTAAATGCGGTTTTCTTTCTTTTCCATCCTTTAATTTAACAATTTTACCTTTAATTAAAGATAATCCTTTTACTTTTGGAGATTCTTCGCTTTGATCAAATAAAACTTGAAAACCTGCACAAATTCCAAATATAAGTTTTTTTTTATTATTTCTTTCCCTAATTGAATCTATAATATTTTGATTAAATGAATCCATAAAACCACTAAATGAGGCCGCTCCTGGAATTACAAGTAAATCACATGAAGATATTTTTTTTATATCATTTGTTAAATCAACTTTAAATTTTTGTTCATCAAAAAAAGTATAAATTGATTTAAAGTTACCAACTTGTGATCTAAGTATTACAATGTTCATCTAGTAGATATTTTTGGAAATTTTTTTAATATTCTTTTAGGAGTAAACTTTCTTATAAAACTCATATTATTTTCAATACTTTCTATAGCTCTAAAATCTAAATATTTTCGATTGTTTTTATTTTCTTTTAGAAATTGATAATGAAGTGATGATGCTATAACAATGCCACTTATATTATCTGATAAATTCACAATATCTTTTAAATCTTTTTCAGAAGTTACTCCACCAGAATATAAAAAAGTTTGCTTTTTCCTTTTAGATAAAATTTTAATTAAATTTAAATCAATACCATTACATTTTCCATCAAATTCTATTGAATTAATCAAAATTTCTCCATCAAAATTTTTTTGTAAATAATTTAACCTTTGATTTAAATTATTTTTTGCAAGATTTCTAGAGGACTCTGTAAAGCATCTATATTCTCCATCTAAAACTTTAGTATAAATAGATACAATTATATTTGCTGTCCCTATTTTATTAATTAAATCTTTTAAAAGATTATTATTTTTAAAAATTGATGAATTTACTATAATCCTGTCAGCACCTTGATTTAAAGCCATTGTTGAATTTTTTAAACTCTTTAAACCTCCCCCATAAGCCATAGGAATTCTTAATCTTTTTGCAATATTATCTATTAATTTAAAAGCAGATGGGGTACCAAATAAACTTGATACACAATCAATAATAATTATTTCATCAAAATCTTCTTTGCTATATTTTTTAATAAATTCGCTAGCAGGCCCTAATATTCTTAAACCTTCATGATTTATGCCTTTCACTAGATTGTCGTTTTTAACTTCTAATTTTGGAATTATTCTTATATTTCTCATTATATTAATTCTTCTTTTACCTTATTAATCCATTTTTTTTTATTATTTTTATACCAAATATTTTTTGGTCTAAACGAGTCTATTATTTTCCAATAAGTTTTTTCTGTTAAACCAACATAATCTAAAAAAAACTTAAAATTTTTTTTTGGAAATTCTTCATCATATTTTTTTATTAATTGTATTGCTTCATCTCTTGTAATATATCCATCTCTTATATCTCTACAAGCATCATTCATTGTTCTTCCTTGCCCAAACTTTATTAGCATAGTAAAATAATATTGCCCATCTATTTTATCATCTAAACTAGAAAATTTTGTATATGTTCCTTCACTTCTTCCAAAAGGATTGCTGTTAAAATTACTATATTTTTTGGAATAAAAATAATTTTGCTGAGGTGACCAATTCTCAAAATTACTAAAAAATAAAGTTTTTATTTTATTTCTTTTTACATCTTTTAAATTCATGGGCATATATAAGAATAAATCTTGAATATTGACTTTTTCTTTTTTTAATTCATTTAAGTTTAATCCAGCTAATTTTATATCCTTTTTTCTTCCATTAAATGCATAATGCTCTGCAGGCATCTCAAAATTATCAAATGAATCTAAGTTTGATGGATGAACTTCCAAAGGAGATTCTCCGTACATAACTAATTTTACATCATACATTTTTGCAAACTTTGGACCTATATTTTTTTGCCCAATTACAAATGGTTGAAACGGATTGCATAAATTTTTAAAAGATAAACTAGTTAAAATTCTTTTTATTTTTGGATTTGGATTTACAACAATATTATCTAATCCTGATTTTATCCATTCTTCATGATTAATTTTTCCTATATCAGTGTAAACAATCGGAGACCAAGTAACCGTTAATGGATTCATTGAATATTTATATTTTAATTTATGTGCAACTGCAAAACTATCTTTCCCCCCACTACCTGGAACTATTACATCATAACTGCCATCATTTTTTCTATATTTATTTAAAATACTTTTTAATATTTTTTCTCTTTTATTCCAGTCAACTCTCCTTTTATATTCTGCATATTTACAAGCAAAGCAAATTCCATCATTGTCAAATCTTGTAGATTCATGATAAAATTTTTTTTTTAAAAATTCAGGGGTACTTACTGGCCGCGTATTAGCCATAACGCATTTCTTACAAATAATAATATCCTTTTTCATTAAATTATTTAAGATTATCTACTTCATCCCAATTATAAATATATCTTTTAGTTTTATTTTTTTTTGAAGTACTTGCAAATCTTCCTCTGTAATAATCTCTATTTAATAATTCAACATCGGTTAATTTCCTATTACTTTTACCTAAAAGTTTATTTCTAAATTTTTTTGATATTTTAGATAAAATTAATTTTTGATCACTTTTTGATAATTTTGAAAATTTACTTATTTCATTTAATTGTTTTTCATTCATAGATACAATTCCATCACGTGTTTCTTTAGGATTTAATATTGTGAAATGTTTTTCAATTATTTCAGCACCTAAATATATTGCAAATTTTATTGCTATTAAATTTTTATCTAAATACTTTGTATGATCTGAATATCCAACAGTCTTTGTAAATTTTTTCAAATAATTTAATCTGCTTAGATTTACACTTTCCATAGGGGTTGGGTAAATGCTTACACAATGTAAAAAAGAAAATTTCTTTTTATTTAATATAGAAGCAGCCTTTTTTATTTCATTATCATATGTCCCTCCTGTAGAAACAATAATTTCATCAAAATTATCAACTAAATCTCTTAATAATTGATAAGATGCACAGTCAATACTTGCAACTTTTATAAGTTTAAAATTTAACTTTTTTAGTAAATTAATTTGTGATCTTGTAAAACAAGTTATTAAAGGAATTACGCTGTAACTTTCACATTTTTTTTTAAAATATTGAATTTGTTTAATACTTAATTCTAATTTTTTTAATCTTTTATATTCATCTTTATAAGGTCTTTTAATAGAATAAATTTTTTTATTAATTTTAATTCCATTTTCAAATTTTGGTCTAAAAGTTAATTCATTAGCGAAAATATTTTGAATTTTTAAGTGTGTTGCTCCATTTTCAACTGCTTTATCTATCATTTTAGATAAAATATTTGTATTGCCATTATGATTCTGACAAAATTCCGCAATAATCGATACTTTATTTTTTCTCATTAATAATCAACTCACAATATTTAAAATCTATTTCATCATCAATATCAATTGATCTATGTTCAGACATAATGTAAGGAATTGTCTTATTGCCATATACTAAATTATTTTTATTTTTAAAAAAAATATTCCTTCTTGATAAATATATTGCACCATTAGTTTTATAAATATTTGATTTAACATCCTGTCTTCTAACAAATTTATTTTTTGGCAAATATGATTTTAAATATTTATTTTTTAAAATTTTTAAAAATAAAGGATTAGATTTTATCACTCTTTTCACAGATACAACTGAATCGCAAATATTATTTTTCATTATATTAATTGTTTTTTTTATATCTAATGCACTGCGAAGAGGAGAAGTTGGTTGTAAAATTAAAACCAAATCAATGTTAACTTTATCTTTTTTTTCAATAAAATTTATACAATGCTTTACAACTGGAAAAGTTGGCGTTGAATCTTTAGATATTTTTCTAGGTCTTAGATAAGGAACTTCTGCTCCTAATTTTTCTGATATCCTTGCTATTTTTCTGCTATCAGTGCTAACGATTATTTTATAAAATAATTTTTTTAATTTTAATGCCTCATTTATAGAATAAAATATTAACGGTTTCCCATTTAATAATTTAATATTCTTTTCTTTAATTCCTTTCGAACCTCCTCTTGCAGGAATTATTGCTATAATTTTCAAATCTTTTTTTATCATTCTTAGTTATATATTAAAAATTAGGATATTGATTTTATATTGAAATTATTTTTTTATTTTTAAATTATCAATCTTAGCCTTATCTAAATCAGAAATTTTACCAATATCAATCCAATAATCTGAAAATAAAAAAGCATTAATTTTCTTTCTTTTTTTAAAACCTAGTTCAACTAATTCTGGAAAATTTAATATTTTATTTTTTTTTACTAATTTAACTGCTTCATTGCTTAAAATATATATTCCTGTATTTATTAAACTTTTATAAGTTGGTTTTTCAACAATATCTGTAACCCTTGTTTTTTTGACTGAAACAACACCAAAATCATTTTTCATTTCATGGTATTTTACTGCAATTGATAAAAAAGGTTTGTGCTTATTATGAAATTCAAAAAAAGAATTAAAATCTAAAGTAGTTAAGATATCTCCGTTAATTACTAATATAGGATAATTTACTTTATTTTTTATCAATGAAAGCGATCCTATAGTGCCCAATGGTTTTTTTTCTTCTAGATAACTTAATTTTATTCCTAAATTCTTATTATATTTAAGAAAATCTTTAATTTTATTTTTTTTATAATTTATTGAAATATAAAAATTTTTAAAACCCTGTGTTGTGCAATTTTCTAAAATATTCATTAATAATGGTTTGCCACCAATTTCAACCATCGTTTTAGGTTTATTCTCAGTTATTGGTCTTAATCTTTTTCCAAGACCACCTGCCATAATTACAACGGTATTATTTTTCTCCTTAGTAACCCAGATTTCATCAATTGATTTTATATCTTTTAATTTTTTTTCTTTATCAATAATAATTATTTGTTTAATAGCATTAGACTTCATAATTTGAGAAATTTCTAAATTGCCTACTTTTTCATTTACTAAAATTGGCTTTTTATTCATTATTTTTAATAAAGGTAAATTTGTATTAAAATTTTTTATTAAAGATCTTCTAATGTCTCCATCAGTAACAGTGCCTATTATTTGATTATTATCATTTTTTATAATTATTATTTTGTAAATACTAAATTCTAGTATTTTTAAAGCATCTTGAATTGTATTATTGGGATTTAATTGATTTTTTTTTATATTATAAGTCATATTAAGAATGTATAAGTTTATGAAAAGTTTTATCTTTTCTTAATTTAAAAGAATTAATAATTACATTTTTTAAATTTCTTTCATCAAAATTAGGTTTATTTTTTTTATCTAAATTTATTTTTAAGAGTGAAACTCTTTTTTTTAATAATAGAGTATCTTTTTTTGATAAACAGAAAAAATCAACATCTGATAATATTATCGGCATATCAGTTCTTATTGCAAAACTCCAAGCATTTGTGCTTCTATAATCGAAAAATAAATAATCATATTTATGGCAAATTGATTCAAGTAATTTATTTTCAGTTTTAATTTTTACTAACGATATAATCTTTCTAACTATTTTCTTATTACAATCAGGATGTGGTTTATAAATTATTTCATATCCAGTTCTTTTTAAAGCTTTTAATAATCTTATATGCCAATCAATTAAAATTGGTGGAGGAAAGAATGTATAACTCAATCCTTGATTTAATAGAAAAGGAGATGATATAAACAAAATCTTTTTTCCTCTGTCTGTTTTCTTTATTTTATTAATCTTAATACTATCTTTATTCAACAATAATGAGTTAATTTTTGATTTAGAAAAAGAATTATTACTTTCTTTAATAAATTTAGAATGATAATTTATATGAACTTTATTAAATGTATAAAAAATATCCGAAGCATTTGATTCAGCAAATAAGTTTGTAGAAGTATTAATTGATAAATCTCCCAAACAATGATCAAAATTTATAACTTTTCCTCCATTTTTTCTTACTGCGATAGCAAGGATCCGACACCAAATTATTCCTAAAGATCCAGTTAATAATAATTTAGGTAACTTATTCTTCATTTTATCTAATCTTACTAAATAAAGATTAATCCAAAAAAAATTTTCCAGAATCCACTTCTTAAAATCTTTTAATTCTTCATTTGTAAGTTTACAATTTAATTTGATAAATTCTGTTTCTATCTTTTTTAAAAAATAATTGATTAAATCACTATTAAAAATCTTTTTTTTGTTAAAAAATAATTCTTCTTTAGATGCTTCATAAAACCATTCATATAAAGGAATTAAATAAAAATTTTTATTTTGACGAGTTAAATATTCTTGTATTAGTGTATTGTTTGAAACAACAACGTTTAAATCTTCTTTTTTAATTTTTTCTAATCTTTTATAACTAAAAACTTTTCTTGGATCATAATTTTTAATTAACCTTAAATATCTAAATAATTTATTTTTTTTTTTTAATCCCCTCTGTAAGAGTAAATGTTCATAAGAACCTTTGCTATCAAGGCTAAATAAAAAATTTTTTGTTTTCTTATCATATTTATTTACTAATTTTTTAATTTTTTTTTCTTGATATAAATATAATAGCTTTTGAACTATATATGTTTGTAAGCAACTAAATATATGAAAATCTTTTAATTTTTTCTTAAAAAAAAATTTTTGTGAATCTAAAAAAATCTTTTTTATTCTTTTGCTTGCTTGTTCATATTCATTAAAACTAACAGGCCAATAAATATTTTTAATACCGTCTGCTGAAATATCTAACTTCATTGATTGAGGATTTTATTATTAAATTATAATTATTTAATCAAATGTCTTAATTTATATTTTTTTCCTACTTTTTTCCAGATATGATCAGATCTCCAACTGTTTACAACATTCCAAAAAAAATCTTCTGTAATATCTAAATATTCTAAAAAAAATTTAAAATATTTTTTTGGAAACTCATCATCATACTTTTTTACTAAAGCAATTCCTTCATCTCTTGTTATTTTTCCATCTCTTATTTCATGTGCACTATCAGAAGTAGCTCTTCCTATCCCAAACTTTATAAATCCTAAATAGTAATGAAAGCCATCAAGCTTATCATCAAGACTTGAATATCTTGAATATGTAGATTCACTCCTAACTGGATTTATTTTAAAATTTGTATTTTTTGCGCAATAATAATAATTTTCTTGAGGATCCCAGAAATGATAATAGCCAAAAAAATGCTGTTGAATGCCAATTTTCTCAATTTGTTCTATATCTGGTGCATCATAAATTTCTAAATCTTGCTTTGTAATTTTAAATTTTTTCCAAAATCTTAACGGATAACTTGAGAAATAATGTATATTTGCATAATTAACTTTTTTCATTGGTTGATAAGCATTTATCATATCTCCACCATATTCAACTTCCCCGTTTTCACCGTAAAAAATTAAAGGTATTTCATTTTGAACAGCGACTTTTAATGGAAAATTTGCTTGACCATATACAAAGCCTTGAAATGGTTCTCCAAGAATTGTAAAACCTAATTTTGCTAAATGTCTATTAACTTGCCCATCAGGTTTTCCTAAAATATTGTCAAGACCAGCATCAACTAATCCGCTATAATTTTTCAAACCAATTTCTGTCCAAGAATTAGGTGACCATGTTACTGTAAGAGGTTTCATACCATACTTAGTTTTAAGTGTATGAGCAACATAGCCGCTATCTTTTCCACCACTTGATGGCACCACACAATCATGTTTATTTGTTTTAGATCTATGTTTATCTAATAATCTTAATAATTCTTCTTCTCTTTTAAACCAATTAACCTTTCTTTTATATTTAGCAAAATTACAAGCACTGCAAATATCATTTTCATCAAAAGTTATTCTTGGTCTCTGATTACTAATTGTACACAGCTTACAAAACTTAACTTTTTTTGGTAATTTATATAATTCTATTAGATTTTTTTTAGTAATTTTATTTTCTTTTTTTAACATTTTCTTTAATTAAATCATCAAAATTATAATTTCTTGATGAATTCTTTCCTAATAAATTCCAAAAATAAATTGGGCTTATTCCTTTACCAGGTCTTTTAGTAGTTATATTTTCGTTAGTAAATTTTTCACCTTTTTTAATCCTTTTCAATGCAATAATACTTTTCCTTGATATATAGGAATTAGATTTTTCTTCTCTAGTTATTTCTTTATCAAATTTACCTAATACATTTTCAACAATTCTTATAGAATTAACCATATTTGCAAATTCTTCTTTATTAAATGATGATGAATGATCAGGCCCTGATTCATTCTTATTTATTGTTAAATGTTTCTCAATAATATTAGCTCCTAAAGTAACAGCAGTTGTAGAGCTAATAATGTTTTTACTATGGTCAGAATAACCAACATTAAGATTAAAATAATTTTTTAATGTCTTAATATTATTTAAATTAAGATTAGATAAATCTGCAGGGTATTCAGAATTGCAATGCATTAGAATTATCATATCTTTTATTTTTTTTTTATTTTTCTTATATGAGTTAATAAAATTAAAATTATTTATTTTTTTCTTCAATAATGAATGTGTTAAAACATCTAAAGCTAAATTTATATCACTCATATTTGACATTCCCGTGGATAAAAGAATCTTTTTACAATTTAATCCGATATAATTTAATAAAGGTGCGTTTGTAATTTCTCCAGATGGAATTTTAATTGTTTTAATTCCAAGTCTTTTAATTAAAAATTTTGCACTTTCTAAATCAAATGGAGAAGAAATAAAATTGATACCTAATTTATCACTATATTTTTTTAACTTAATAAAAACATTCTGTGATAATTGATTTTTTTTTAATAATTCAAACTGATTATTAAAATGTGAATTTTTCTTTTGATAATTTGCTAGTTTAGAATTCTTAATTACTAAATTGCTTGTAACATAAGTTTGAAATTTTACAGCGTTTGCTCCTACATCCTTTGCTATTTTTATTAACTTCATAGCTTTTTTTTCAGAACCATTATGATTAATTCCAATTTCAGCAATAATAAAAGTTTTTTTATTCATATTTAATTATTTCTTAATAAAGAATCTTTTTATAAGTACTTTGTCTAAATTTATTTTTTTAATTTGCTTTATAATTTTTTTTGATGTATTTCCATTACCATAAAATCTTTTAATTTTATTTGTCCTTTTTTTAAAATTATTTGATATCGCTATTTTAATTGATTTTATTATTTCTTTTTTATTTGCTTTACAATTAATAATTGATTTCTCCTGTAATCTGCCAGATTGTCTATTTCCAATATTAATTGTTGGTTTTTTAAAATATGGAGCATCTATAATGCCACTTGAAGAATTTCCTATAACTATTGATGAATAATTTATAATATTTAAATATAAATCGCCTCCTATATTTTCATCAAAAAAAACTTTGCTTGGATTCTCACTTTTAAATTTCCTTATTTTTTTAATAATATAATCATATTTTGAATCAAAGCCCGGACATGTAAAAACAAAATTATAATTTTTGAAATACTTTAAAGATTTAATTGTTTCGTTTATTAAATTTTTTGTTTCAATCTGATCTATTGTATTTGGATGAATACAAATTAAAAAATATTCCAGGTCTAATTTGAAATTAAATATTTTTTTCACATTATGATAATTAATTTTTTTCATTAATCTAATTCTTTCAGCCGATAACGATCCATAATTAAAAATATTTTTTGGTTCTTCACCCATTTGTTCTACATTTTTCTTATACTGATTTGAAGCAACAAAATGGAAATGAGACATTTTTGTTATAGAATGTCTTATATTATTATCAATCGAACCCTCTGTTATTTCTCCACCATGCAAATGAATTATAGGAATATTTAAAAATGTAGAACATGTTGCTGCTGAAAGCATCTCATATCTATCACCAAACAAAATAATAACATCAGGTCTGTTTTTAATAAATTGATTGCTTATTCTTTCTGTTAAATAAGAAAAAATATAATTTATTTTTAATTTTTTTATATTATTTGGAATTTTTATTTCTTTAATAAAATTATATCTTTCTTTGTAAACATCTTTTATAGAATATCCAAATTCTTTTAAATGATGATTGCCTGTTACTAACAATTGTAAAGAGAATCCTTTTTCTTTTATCATCTGATCAATTAATATTTTTTGTAAATAAAAATCAGATCTAGATGCTGATATAAATAAAATTTTCTTTATTTTCATTTATTATATTTTGTTCTTAGAAACTGTTTGCCCTGCTTTAATAAAAATATTAGAACCTACTTTTACATTAGGAGTAATTATTGTTCCTGCTCCTATTAATGTATTATTGCCAATAATCACGTTCCCACACAAAATAACACCAGGAGCAATATGAACGTTGTCGCCAATTTTACAATCATGATCTATTAGTGCGCCTGTATTTATTATTGTATTTTTTCCTATACTACATCCTGTTTGCACAACAGAACCTGCCATTATTTGTGAACCTTCACCCAAATTAACATTACTTGCTATAATAGATTTAGGATGTTTTAATTTTAAAAAACAAAAATTATTTTTTTTAAATAATTCATAAATTTTTTTTCTTTTATTTTTATCTTTACTAAAACCAATACCATTAATTAAATAAACTTTATTTGCAGAATAATTTAAAATAAATTCATCACTTCCTAAATATTTACAATCTTCAAATTTTTTATTTTTATTTTTATCTACAAAACCAATAATTTTTAATTTTATTTTTTTTATTATATCGTACAAAACCTTTGAATGGCCCCCGCCTCCAATTATAATAATTGATCTATTCTTCATTATTTTTCGCTGAATAAAATTGGACTACTTGGTAAACAAATTAAATTTTTATTAATAAATTCTATATTTTTTAATTTCATAGATGGACATTTTTTATACATAGGTAATTTATTTATTGGAAACCAAATAGGCCTACAATAAATTTTCTTTTTTTCTAAATCTAATAAGATTTTATTCCTTAAATTTATTGAATTATTTTTTAAAAAAATAATATTCAGCCAATTATTACTTTTATTATTATGTGGCCCTTCAAAAAAATCTATATTTTTAATTTTATTAAAATAATTTTTATAAAATTTATTTAATAATTTCTTTCTTTTTAAGAAACTTCTTAATTTTTTTATTTGTGCGCACCCAATAGCAGCATTAATATTAGGCATTCTGTAGTTATATCCAACTTTATCATGAAAAAAATCTGTTCTTTTTTTATCTTTTGCAACATTTGATAAATGTTTTGCTTTCTCAAAAACTTTTTTATTATTTGTCAATATAGCTCCTCCTGCCCCTGTAGTTATAATTTTATTTCCATTAAAACTTAATACTGAAATTATTCCAAAATTACCAACATGCTTTTTTTTATAATAAGATCCAAGTCCTTCAGCGGCATCTTCAATTAAATGAATTCCAAATTTTTTTGTTAATTTAACTAATTGATCCATATTTGAAGGAGTGCCGTATACATGTGTAACAATTAAAGCTCTTATGTAATTATTAGTATTTATATTTTTTAAGCCTTTTGAAGTTTGTTTTGTATTTTTCTTTAAATATTTAATTAATTGCTCCGCATCTACACCTAAAGTATTTAGTTCAGAATCTACAAAATGTGGTATTGCGTTACAATATTTAATTGCATTAACTGTTGCTACAAAAGTTAACGTTGGAACTAATACTTCATCATTTTCTTTAATTTCAATCGATTTTAAAGCTATATGCAAAGCTGAAGTTCCACTATTTAATAGTAAAATATTTTTAATTTTAATAACTTTTTTTAATTCATTCTCAAATTTTGAAATAAATTCTCCATTTGTTGAAACCCATCCAGTTTTTAAACAATCTTTTGTGAATTTAATTTCATCAGATCCAATTTCTGGTTCATGTAATGCAAAATATTTAAATTTTCTTTTTTTTGCTATAGATTTAACAGCGTTATAAATTTCTTTTGAAATTTTTAAATAATTCATAATAAAAAAATTTTTAAATCTTTTATAAAAAAAAAATTATTAGATGTTGTACTGATTTTTATAATTTAATAGATTATCAGGATCATCAAACCAATTAAGTGTTTTCTCCAACCCTTCATTAATATTTACTTTAATATTCCAATTGGTTCTTTTTATTAGTTTCTTATTATCACATACTAAATTAATAACTTCGCTATTCTTTGGTCTTTTCCTTTTACTATCAATTTTAATTTTTATATTTGTATTTAATATTTTCCCTAAAGAAATTACCATATCTTTTACTGATATACTTTTATTTGAACCAATATTTACAATATCTCCAATAATATTTTTAGATTTAAATATTTCTAAAAATGCAAGACAGACATCCGACACATATGTTAAATCTCTCTTTGTCTGAATATTTCCAAGAGAAATTTCTTTTTTATTTTGTAATATTTGAGAAATAATCGTAGGTATTATAGCTCTTGCAGATTGTCTAGGTCCATAAGTGTTAAAAGGTCTAGCTATTTTAATTGGCAGATTAAAAGATCTAAAATAACTTAAAGATAATTGATCAGCGGCAATTTTTGATGCGGCATAAGGTGATTGTGCATTAACAGGATGAATTTCATTAATAGGAGTGTATTGTGCAGAACCATAGATTTCGCTTGTAGAAGTTATAATTACTTGATCAATACCTTTTTGCTTAGATGCTTCTAGAATATTATATGTTCCTTCAACATTTGTTTTGGTATAAGCTAATGGAGAGATATATGAATAAGGAATTCCAATTAAAGCTGCTAGATGAATAATACTAGAAGATTTTTTTACAACATTTAATACTGAATCATAATCACGAATATCGCCTAATATCATCTCAAAATCATTTTTATATTTACTATTTTCTAGCCACCCCCAATTATTAAAACTATTGTAACGATCGAAAGCGATAACTTTGAAACCTTTTTCAACAAATAATTCAACTAAGTGCGATCCTATAAATCCAGCAGCTCCTGTTATTAAAATTTTCTTCATAATAATTATTTATATTTAATCAATTTTTTTGAATTTAATTTATAAATATTATCTGCATAATTTAAAACTGAATTATCATGAGAAACAATTATAGTTGTTATTTTCTTTGATAATTTTTTTAATGTTTTCAATATTATTTCTTTATTTTTAGAGTCAATTCCTGAAGTTGGCTCGTCTAAAATTAATAATTCAGGCTTTTGCAATATTGCTCTAGCCAAAGATAATCTTTGCTTTTGCCCACCAGATAATTGAACTCCTCCTTCACCTATTAAAGTATTTAATTTTTTTGGTAATTTATTTATAAAACTACTACAATCAGAAAACTTAATCGCATTGTTAATCTCTTTGTTAGAAAATTTTCTTCCTAAAGTAATATTTCGCAAGATACTATAATTAAATACAATTTGATCTTGGGTTACATAACTAATCTTTTTTCTATACGATATAATATTATATAAGTTTAAGTCTTTATTATTTAAAAGAACTAGCCCTGTTTTTGGCTTTTGAAAACCTATAATTATATCTAAAACAGTAGTTTTTCCTATTCCAGATCTTCCATATAACAAAGTAATTGAATTCTTTTTTAAAGAAAAATTTGTATTATTTAAAATTTCCTTATCTCCAAAAGAGAAATTTAAGTTTTTAAATTGTAAGGAATTAAAATTCTTCAATAAATAACCTTTTGTTGTTAACTCTCTTTCTTTATAAGCTGCTTGAGTTGTATCAAAAATAGTTAAAAAGAAATCTTTACAAGTTGAAATAGCAAAATAATTCTGCTGAATTACAGTTAAATTAGTTAAAGTTCTATGAAAAAAAATTGCAATAACCAAAACCGCTGTAATATTCAGACCCAATGCCTTATTATAAGTAAAAATTAACAAAGATAAAAAAATTACAATTATTGGTTCTCTTGCCACTGATAATAAAAACTTAGAAATTGCTAAACGAGTTTCAAATTTTCTTAAAATTGTAAAATCTTTATTAAACTGATCATTTAAGTATTTTTCTTTAGCCATACTTTTTAAAAATTTAATTCCTTTTAAATAATCAGCAATCTTGGAATTTATTAACTTTATTTGTCTATTAATACCTTCAGCATTTTTTTCACCATAAATTATTATTTTGTTCAAAAGAGTAAAAATTATTATTCCGACAATTATCCCAAATAATGTTCCAATAGATGATATAAAATAAGAAAAAAATAAAAAAATAGAAACGTTTATTGAAGAGGCTATAAGTCTATTAATATTAATAAAAATAGATGCAGAATTTGAAGCATTAACATTTAATAAACTAAAATATGATCCTAATGGTCTTGATGATAAATATTGCCAATTTGAAGAAATAATATTTTTCATTAAATTTTTTCTAAAATTCATTGCAAAGTTATGAGTAATAATTGAAATATATCTAAAAGCAAAAAAATTAATAAAACATTTAAAACAAATTAATAAGACAATAAATGTTAAAATAGAAAAAAGAGTTATATCTATTGAAAAATAATTAAAAAAAATATTTAATTTGTCATAAATTAAGGAAGTTTTATCAGATGTATTATCAAAGAACAAACTAAGTAAAGCTAATAAAGATATAATCCCAACACTTTCTAATAAAGCTATTAATATAAAACTAAAAACAAGAATAAATGATGTTTTAGAATAATTTTTTAAGAAAAATTTTGCTATATCAAATTTTGTTCTTTTTTTATCAAGCATTATATTTATTTAAAAAAAACCATAGCTACCGCAATACAGTTAAAAAACTATATAAAAAAAATTTTTTAATTTTCCCGCTTTAAGCAATATTTAAATACTTATTATCTACTGTTAAATTTGTTAATTTGCCTAAAAAACTTAATAAAACTTTAACTCTATCTTTACTTTCTATTTTCAAAAAATGACATTCTCTATTTCTAAAAGGACCCCCTACTATTTTCATTTTTTTCCCTACATATAATTTTATTAAATTAAAAGGATTGATTACTCTCTTATCAATTATTAATTTTCTTAAATTGTTTATAACTGTTTCAGGAACTGCAATTGGTTTATTTTTTGATGTAAAAATATTTTTTACACCTCTTGTATAAAAAATTTTAGTCCAATTATCTTTTTTAATATCAAAAGAAACAAATAAATATCTAGGAAATAAATAAGAAAATACTTTTTTTTTATTTTTTAATTTTGCATATCTTAAAGATAAACATTCAAACTTTTGATTACGTAAATTATTTTCAGCAATAATTTCTTTATTATGATGTGAATATATTACGTACCACCTTTTCATTTTATTTTTTTTTCTTTGAAATTCTAAGTAATTCAGGAACAAGAATATTTTTGTAATTAAAAACTTTAATACAATCATTATATAATTTTTGAGAATTATTAATTTCTAATATTATCAAAGCATCGATTGAATATAATTGACGTATTTTTTTTAATTCATTACGATTTATTTTTACTAAACGAAATGTAAATTGTTTGGCCAAAAGTTCTGCAATATCGACTAAATCTCCTTCTCCTATAATGCCTATTTTTGTATATTTTTTTTTCTTACATAAATTGAGAATTGACATACATTCTTGTTTAGCTTGTCTAAAGAAATCTAGCGAATTTGTTAAATAATTAAAAGTTAATCTACTTTTTTCTGAGAATCCTTTGGGTGTTAAATAATAAAAATATCTAGCCTTAGGTATTTGCTTTACTTTAACCAGCCCTTTTTTTATACATTTATTTAAATAAGTATTAGTTAAACCTACAGCTATAGATAGTTGATCTGATAAATATCTTTGTGATGCTTTTCCGTTTTTATCAAGTTCACTCAATAAATCTAATTGCAATTTCTCTTCAATCGATTTTTTTCCTATTGAAAATGTTTTTTTTTGTATTATGCTCATAACGTGAACAATAACGTTCATAGTATGAATTGTCAACCAATATAAGTTGTATTTTTACTATTTTTTTTTATTGTATTTTTATGGCAAAATCAGTTGGAGATAAAATATATATTGGATCTGGGGAAAAATGGCAGTTTAATAAAAATGTAGCTAAAAATTTTAAAAAACATGTTAATAAATCAATTCCCTTATATGAAGATAGTCATAAGATAATTAAAAAAATTTCTGATATTTTTCTAAAAAATAATTCTGTTTGTTATGATTTAGGGTGCTCACTTGGAAATTTAATAAAAGATCTTGCTAAAAGACATAAAAAAAAAAGGATAAAATTTTTTGGAATTGACTCATCTAAAGATATGATTATTGAGGCAAATAAAAAAAATAAAGATAAAAGAATAGTTTTTTTAAATAATGATTTAGAAAATTTAAATTTAGATAAATCTAATTTAATTGTTTGTCATTATTCTTTACAATTCACAAATATAAAAAAACGTCAAAAAATTATAAATAATATATATAAAAGTTTAAGAAAAAATGGGTGTTTATTATTATTTGAAAAAATAATAGAGGCAAAATCAAATATAAATTATATTGCTAATTCTATATATGATGATTTTAAAATTCAGAATGGATTCTCAAAGAAAGAAATTAAAGTAAAAAAATTAAGTCTTAAAGGAATTTTAAAACCACAACTAAATAAAAATAATATAAATTTATTAAAAAGAGCTGGTTTTTCAAATTATGAAATAATATTCAAATACACACCTTTTGTCGGATACATAGCAATTAAATGAATTATAAAAAAAGAATTATTATACCACTTTTGTATGATTACTATTTATATAACTATTTATATATTTTAAGTAAAAAACTAGCAGAAAATAATTTCGAAGTTACTTTCCTAACATTTGATAAAAAAGTTAGAAAAAAAGTTTCAAAAAAAAGAGGGATTAATATTAAATTTGCTCCAAAGATTATTTTGTTTCTAATAAACAGAAGTAATAATTTATTTTTTAGATTCTTTCTTTGGATATTTTCATATATTTGGGGTTACAAACTAAAAAAAATTTATGATTTAATAATTTTACCTAATGATCAAAAACCATATTTTTATTGTATGGGTTTATTTATACCATCAATTATTATTTATGTAGCCACAGAATTTATGAATATTAATTATACATTAAACTATTATAAAAAAAAAAAACCTCCAAGGTTTTTACTTTTTGACAAAATAATGGGTTACAAACCTAAGGGACGTTTGTTAGGAAGTGCAAAAAATTTAATTGTACCAGGACATGAATTCAAAAAAAATTATAAATTACTTTGTAAACAAAGTAATTTAAAGAATAGAAATATTTTTGTAGCTGGAATGCCAAGTTATGAAAATGTATTGAAAATAAAAAAAAATTGGTCAGCGCAAAAAAGAGGTGTTTTCTTAAAAAAATTAAACATAAATTATAAAAAAAATATTTATTCATTTTTTTTAACTTATTCAAAATATGACAAAAATAAAATTAAAGAAATCTTTATTGTTATAAATGAAATAGTAAAACAAAAAAAAAATTGTTTTTTTTTATTAATTTTACATCCAAAAACAAATAAGAATGATATTAAATACATTAAAACTTATTTAAGTAATTTTAGTAATTACAAAATAATTTTTGGAAAAGGAGATGAGGAATTTAATACAAAAATTATATTATCTTCATATATTCTATTACAAAAACAATCAACTGTAGGATTTTTAATTATGTTATTAAAAAAACCAATAATTTCTTATAATATTTTAGATACAGAGTATGAGGATAATATGTATGAAATAATGGGAAACTCGTACCATTGTAAAACAATATTATCCTTAAGAAAAACTCTCAAATTTATAAATAATAAAAAAAAAATTAATTTATTAGAAAAAAAACAAGAAAAATCTTGTTATAAATTTTGCTATCCTTTTACTTCACCTTCAAAAGAAATAATAAATATTATAAATAAAATATTAATTTAGTTTTTTGGTTTAATTGCAAAAATATCAACTTCGCAAAAAAAGAACCAGCCATTTAAATATTTTAATGGTGATTTTTCTAAAAAAATTTTTTTTAATTTAGGAAATCTTTTTCCAGGTGAAACATTTCTAAAAACATGTGGTTCAAATCCTACTTCTTTAAGTTTTTCAAAATATTCAGGGATTGTATATGGAAAATTTTTATTTTCTTTGTTTCTATTTTTTACTTTTTTATTAAAAAAATAATGAAATATTCCTTCATCATAAAGTAATAAAATTCCGCCTGGTTTTAAAATATTAAATGCTTTTTTAAATGCTAAATTGACATTCTTACCAGATGTACAATTAAGAGACGCAGCAAAAATTGCAACATCATATTGTTTATTATTTTCAATTTCTTCGTAATCAGTCACAATATATTCCATTTTTTTCCAATCAGGCTTGACCAACTCATTTAATGTTGGGGTTAACCAAGAAATTTGAGTAGTATTAATTTCACAAGCATGCATTTTCTTTACTTTTTTTAATTTACTTAAATTCATAGATAAAAAACCAGCACCTGAACCTAACTCAATACATTTTCCTTCTATTGGAAACTTTTTTTGTTCAATAATATTTTTAATTCTCCAATCTTCCTCTTCAATATATTGCTTAGCTCTTTTTATTGGGTTTTGATTTCTATGACCTTCTCCTAGTAATCTATTCGATTCAATCCTATTAGTATTTATTTTAATTATAAGATCTTTCTTTTCATATAAAGAAATATTCTTTTTTGTAATACTATTTTTTTTTAAATAATTTATTTTATTAAAATTATTCAAAAAATTTCTATTTGCATAAAAAACATTTTCAACAATATCAATATTATTATTTTCTTTTGAAAGAATATTTTCTAAATTTTTTTCAAGTAAATTAAAATTATTTCTTATTTTTTTAATTTTTTTTATATGTTTATAAATATTTCTATCATCATTTATTATTTTTACAGAATCTTCTATTATTTTTTTTAAAGAAATTTCAAAATTTAATAAATTTTTTTTTGAAAAATTAATTACTTTTATTAAATTACCCCACATAGGATATTTATTAAAATTATATGTGCAATTTTTATTAGCATATATTTTTTTACAAAATAATGCCATTTCAAATATTTCATTAATAAAATTACCTTTTTTTAAGTATGCAATTGTATATTGAGGTATTTGCTCGATATAATTTCTTATAACTTGGCCAATTTTAGACCACTCAATTCTATCTTCAATTTTTTCTGGATGATAATCAATTTTAGCATTATTAAATTCAAATATTACAAATCCTATATTAGTTTTTTTAATTTCTTCAAGTTCACTAATTATTAAATTACAGCTATCTAAATCTAGTTTATTAATACTAATTTTTACTATTTCTTTATCATACGAAGTCTTTATTTTCATAATTTCCTATTTTTTTTTTATAATCTTTTCAACCTTTTTAATATCACTTGGATAATCTACTGAAGCATTTACTTCATTCAATTTA
>MDTE01176495.1_pt1 | contig 20823 bp, 19 predicted proteins | sample 811231 | NCBI WGS metagenome assembly MDTE01 (sample SAMN05326651, study PRJNA326480) | marine metagenome | isolation source: seawater | place: Indian Ocean: Red Sea | collected 2010
AATTTTGCTCAGGCTGTTGGTCTTGGAGCTGCTATTGACTACTTAGAGTGTATTGGAATGGATGAGATTAGGAAACATGAATATAAACTTACTAATTACGCCTTCGAACGCTTAGTAGCTATAAATGGATTAAAAATCCATGGATCATTGAATAATAGGGCTGGAGTAATAAGCTTTAATCTTGATGGTATTCACCCTCAAGATGTAGCTCAATTCTTAAACGAAGATAATATTGCTATTCGAGTAGGGCATCACTGTGCTCAACCACTACTTTCAAAATTAGGAGAAACATCAACCGCCCGTATTAGTTTTTATATTTATAATGATGAAACAGATATTGATAAGTTTTGTCATTCTTTATTAAATATTAGGGAGATATTTTAAATTGGAAACTATTCTACTAGATGATTTTTTGGATGAAGGAATTATTAAAGAGAAATCCTTTCGGGCAATGGTAGATAATCTAGATTTTAAAAAATACTATCATAAAAAAGTGATTATTAAAGGCTGTGCTAGCGTCATAGTTCCAACATGGGCCTACTTAATTATTACAGCTAAATTAGCACAAGTCGCTGATAAAATATATTATGGTGAACCTAGATATGCTGTTAAGGTATTTAGTAGAGAAGCTTCTAAATGAATAAAATAAACAAACGACTCAGCTGGGAATCTTATTTTATGAATATAGCCCACGAAGTAGCAACTAGATCTACATGTGATCGAAAGCATGTAGGAGCAGTTATTGTAAGAGATAAAACAATTCTATCAACCGGATATAATGGAAGCATTAAGGGTCTACCTCATTGTAATGATGCTGGTCACGAAATGTCCGATGGGCATTGTATCAGAACAACTCATGCAGAAGCAAATGCAATTGTTCAAGCTGCAAAAAATGGTGTAGCTGTTAACAATTCTGAAATCTATGTTACTGCATCTCCTTGCTATAATTGTTTTAAACTTATAGCTAATGCAGGCATTCGAGTAATTTACTATAAAGAACTTTATAGAGATAAACATATCATTGAACACGCTCTCGAATCAGGTATTGAACTAATCGCTATAAATTAATGATTTGAAAGCAATCGATTGTTAGGTTAATAATTTCTATGAATAAAGTTTTTTACAGACTTTTAATTATTACATCTTTATCAGCTGAAATCTATGATATTTCAATTCCTGAAAATGATACAGCTACTTATAATTATGCTGAATTTAGAATAAGGATCAATGAGGATATTAATACAGTTCGTGGAATTTACTGGTTTATGCATCCTAACAATGGTGATTCAAGAAATATAGTCACAGATAGTGCATATTTAGCATTAGTGGATAGTCAACATTTTGCCTTAATGGGTGCTCGCATATTTAATATGCATATGCAAACAGGCATAGGGGATGCAACAATAAAAGCAATTGATTCAATTGCTATTTTATCTAACCATAATGAATTATCAATTATACCTTTTTTTATTAATGGCTATTCCTGGGGAGGACAATTTGCTTATCATTTTGCAAATTGGATACCTGAGAGGATCATTGGTATTATTACTCAAAAAGGCGGATACCATAATACAGAATTTGCAGAAAACTTAATCCAAATTCCCATCTTGATGTTTGTAGGAGAAAATGACCTTCAATATCGAATAGATAATCTAACAAGTATTTTTTTAAACCATCGTCCATTGGGAGCAAAATGGGCCCTAGCCGTGGAGCAAAACACAGGTCATTCTCAGATTAATGATCATACTTACCTTAATTTATTTTTTCATTCTATTGTAAATATGCGTATTCCAGATATAATAAATCCATTTGAACCAATTATACTAAATAATTTATCAGATTCAAGCGCTTGGTTTGGAAATCAAATATCATGGAACATCGGGTCTTCTCAATGCTACGATGACAATATTGATTCATCATCATGGTTCCCAAATAGAATAATTGGAGAAAAATGGCAATCTTTTGTGTCTGATGATTCTATATTAGATACTAGTTTATGTGATGATCAAATGGGGTCGATTAATATTATTACACCGGATAATATTATCCTAAACAACCCATACCCCAATCCATTTAATCCTTCGACAACTATTAGCTTTAATGTACTCTTTGAAACAATAGAGACAATTAATATTTTTATTTATAGTATTGATGGAAAAATCATAAATAAAAAGGATTACATGCATCTCAAAAAAGGAGAACATCAACTCCATTGGAACGCTCAAGAATGTCCTAGTGGGATTTATTTTATAAAACTATTATATGAAAATAAAAAATTTGTAAAAAAAGTTGTTTTATTAAAATAGTCTGTACTAATAAAAATCTATAAGCTAATTACCCTAGACTTTCTGATACCATTTCAGCAATATCTAATACCTCTAATTTTTCATCATTACCGGTAGTTTTAATACCATCATCAAGCATAATATTACAAAAGTTACAAGCGGCAGCAACCTTACTTGCATTTGTCTGAACAGCTTGCTGTACTCTATTTTGATTAATTCTATCTCCTGTTTTAATTTCATACCACATATTCCCACCTCCTGCGCCACAACAAAAACTCTCTGATTTTGTTTGTTCCATCTCCTTAATTTTACCATCTTTTAAAACTGATTGGAGTACATTCCTTGGTGCATCATACTCATTATTATGTCTACCTAAATAACAAGGATCATGAAAAGTAATATCTTCATCCACCCATGGCTGAGGATTAATTTTATTTTCTTGAATTAATTCATCTATAAACTGAGAATGATGAATAACATCTAATTCAATACCCATCTCAGCATAATCATTTTTTAATGTGGTAAAACAATGAGGGCATTGAGTAACAATTTTATTAAACTTATACTTATCAAATGTTTCTTTATTTTGATTGGCCATATTTTGAAAAAGGTATTCATTACCTATTCTTCTTGCCGAGTCTCCAGTACAAACCTCTTCGTTTCCTAAACATGCATAATCTATTTTAGCTTTATCTAATATGTTTGCTACAGATTGAGATATTTCCTTTCCTCTAGTATCATAAGCCCCGCTACAGCCAGTCCAATATAAAATATCCACTTCTTTTTTATCTCGCATAAGTGGTATATCTAATCCATCCATCCAATTTTCTCTATCTTGAGGTGATAATCCCCATGGGTTGCCATAGTTTTCAATTTTATCAAATGTTTCCATTGCATCCTTTGGAAATTTTGATTCCATCATTACTAAATCTTGTCTTGCTCTTAAAATATCAACCATTGGTTCATTACCAACTGGGCACACATCTATGCAATAACCACATGTAGTACAGCTCCAAGCTGCTTCTTCAGTAAGCATCCATTCTGTTAATGCTTTATTTATTGATTCCCCATTAGCCAAAATTGCTGAATGTTCATTAAAAAAATAACGTTTATTTATTTCAATGGCTGATGGTGATAATTCTTTTCCTGTTTCATATGCAGGACAAGCATCTTGGCATCTACTACATTGAATACAAGCATATCCATCAAGTAATTGAGTTTGAGGTAAATGCTCTAATTTAGATGCTCCAAATTGCTCTAGGTCATCATCTTCAAAATCAATTATTTCAATAGCTGACATAGATTTACGATCAACAGAAGCCATTAAATTTAATGGCCCCATAAAAAGGTGGGCATGCTTGGAATATGGGAAATACGGCATAAACAAAAGAATCAATCCAAGGGCTAACCACCAAGTAGTATGTTCCATGATATGCATTGTATCTGTTTCCATATTGCCCCATAGAGATGCGACTAGATTGGCAGCTGGTTGGCTTAAATCTGGTCCATATAATGCGATCTCAAAACTGGCAGATAAAAACCTAGAACCAACATGTATAATAATAAAAGAGCCAACAATCAAGGAATCAGATCGCATACCCTTTTGTGCTTTTTCTGATAACATCACTGATTCTCTAATAAATAATCTATTATCTTTTATCACAAAACGACGCACAAGAAAATAAAAAACTCCAATTAATACGACGATACTGAAAATATCTACAAATAATCGGTAGATATCACCAAAAAAACTGTTAGGAAAAAATTTAAAATTCGGTATAAATCCATAAATGACATCAATAATATTTACCAAAAGATATAAAGTAAATCCCCATGCTACTAGCGCATGGATAAGTCCTATAACTGGGCGTGTCTTAAATAGGGTATTTTGATTAATAAATGCAGAAACACCTGGCTTCCAATTCTTTATTACATCTAACCAATTGAGTGGCTGAGAACCAGACATTATAATTCGAAACATTCTACCAAATGTAAAGTATGAGACCCCTATAGAACCAAGAGCCAATATAACAAAAATTATTTTTTCAGGATTTGATAACAATGAATAAGTTTAACTTAAAGCTTCAGTTAGTTTAGGTAGAATTTCTATCACATCACCAATAACAGCATAATCTGCAATCTCAAATATGGGAGCATCCTTGTCTTTATTTATAGCTAAAATAAACTTTGAACCTTTCATACCTACAACATGCTGAATTGCGCCTGAAATCCCTATAGCAAAATAAAGTTTTGGAGAAACGTTATTACCTGAACTGCCTACCTGTCTAAAAGATTCTATCCAGCCAGAATCAACAATTGGTCTACTTGCTGCTATTTCAGCGCCCATAACTTTTGCTAATTCAAAAGCGAGCTGTATATTTTCTTTTTTTTCTATACCCCTACCAACAGATACCAATAATTCAGCATTTTCTAAATCTACATCACCTGCGGTTTCTTGAAAAGGGGTTTCCGATGTTGAACGAATATTTTCAGAAATAAGATTAACATCAAATATTCTAGATGAACAGGATCCTAACTGCATATCTTCAGAGTTGAATGCTGATGATTGAAAACTTAATATGAGTTGCTCTGAATTTGTAGAACAAGTCGCATTTAATTTTGCGTTCAATACTTGTTTTATATATCCATTATCTAAAGAAATAATATCAGGGATAAAAGGAATATCAAGTTTTGCGCTAACTCTTGGCACAAAATCTCGCGTTTGATATGAATGTCCAGAGACTATCATATTTGGACATTCTACTTCAATTACTTGCTTTACAACTTCTGAATATCCATCTGCATTATAATTAGAAACTAATTCATGATTCACTATAATAACTTCATCTAAAGCTATATCAGAAAGTTCATCTGCTAAAGATTGAGCATTAGAACCTATTGCAAGTGCAATTACTGAATCGCCAATTTCTTGCGCTGCAACAATGGCTTCTTTACTCATGCGATGAATCATCCCATGATTATCTTCTAATAAAACTAATATTTTCATGATTTATAAAACCTTTATCTCTGATTTTAATATTTCAACAATACGTGCAACTGAATGATCTACATCTCCTTCAATAACTTCTGTTTGTTTTAAAGCTTCCGGAATAAAAATTTTATCTATAGATTGGGATTGAGATTTTGGTTGATGATCTTCTGATAATATAATTTTAATTTCTTTCTTTTTTGCGCCCATAATACCTTTTAATGATGGATATCTTGGATTATTTAAACCAGATTGAATACTAATTGAAGCCGGAAGTTGAATTTTAACCCATTGGAACCATCCTGATTCTAACTCTCTTTTAACTCTAATAACTTCATTTTGAATATCTGTCTCCATAACTAATGTTGCAGTAGACATACCTAAGATTTCACCAATAAGAACACCTGTTTGTCCCATACCTGTATCATCAGATTGAAGTCCTGTCAGAATTAAATCAAAATTTTCATGTTCTAAAACAGAAGCAAAACTTTTTGCGATAGATAACGGATCAGTTTCAATACTATCATTTTCTTTTAAATGTATACCTCTATCAGCTCCTTTTGCTAGACCCTCACGAATAACTTTTTGTACCCTATCAGGCCCAAGACTTAAAATTACAACTTCGCTATCATCAATCCTTTCTTTTATAATTAATGCTTCTTCAATAGCATAATTATCCGGTGGATTCATTACATAAGTAGCTTGACTCTCATCAATCCATGATTCATCAGATGATAAATTCAGAAGAGATTCAGAACCTGGCACTTGCTTAACTAATACCGCAATTTTCATTATTAATTTCCTATAAAGATAAATTAAAATTTTTAGGTTAATTTAGATGATGAATATAAATGTAACAAATCAACGCCACCAACAATCATGAATAATTTTTGGATATGGGTAACAAGTGAAGTTTTGTTTATCTTAGGAAGTATTATATTTCTTTACTCTCTTTGGATATTTTGGGCAAGACGTAGTTTTAAAAAATTTAATAAAGATGACTGACAATATGATAAAAAGTTTATTCTATCTAAAGTCAATCATATTTTTACCAATATTATAAAAAATGTTAGAAATATTAAATTCAATTGATACTAGTTTAATGTTCTATCTAAATAAAAGTCTATCAAATACATTTTTTGATAAAATAATGCCTTTTATTACCGAAAAAGATAATTGGATTATTCCATTTATATTATTATTTATATATTTAGCATTCTTTAGTGGTAAACGTGGCCAAATATGTCTAGTTATTTTAATTATTTCAATTAGTCTTACAGATTCAATTTCAACATATATACTCAAACCATATTTCCAGAGAGTGCGACCATCACACGATCTTTATGATTTAATTAATTTACTAGTATCAAAAGGCGGTCGATTAAGCATGCCATCTAACCATGCTTCAAATATATTTTCTGCAACAGTTGTTGTATCATATTTTTATAATAAAATCAAAATACCCATGTACATTATTGCTTTTATAATTGCTTTTTCACGTATCTATGTAGGAGTGCATTATCCTGGCGATATAATTATAGGGAGTTTATTTGGCTATGCGGTTGGTTGGTTTACTCTCACTCTATGGGTTATATTAAAAATGAGAGAACTAAAAAGAAGAAAAACTTGGGTCTGGTATAAAAATTAGAAGAATTAATCTATCAATTTGGCAAAGCATCTTTTGGAGGCTTCACACCAAAAGATGAAAACCCTTCACCTCTATCCGGCATTTTTATTTGTCCATTTTTATCTTCAAACTTTTTTATATTATCATTTAAAGCACCTAAAAAAGCTTTAGCATGCTGAGGGGCCATTACGATCCTAGAGTGTACTTTTGCTTTAGGAACTCCTGGAAGAATACGAGTAAAATCTAAAACAAATTCTGCAGGTGAGTGAGTAACTACAACAAAATTTGCATATTCACCTGAACTGACTTTTTCATCTAATTCAATATTTATTTGTTGAGTCTTATTTTGATTTTTATCCATAATAAATATTATGACTCCTTTTTGGTTGTAAAATCTCTTTCATTAAATTCTTCCCAATCATCATTAATCCCATCAAATGAAGTGTAATCTTTTATTTCATTATCTTCTTCAACATTCTTTGGATGGAGTTCATTCTCATATATATTAAACAAATCTTTTTTCTTTTCAAACTCACTCGGATCTCCCTCTTCCTCTCTTGTTTGATCTAAATCATCTACATCGTCACTATAAACTTCTTGGTCAAAAAAATCTAGATTCTCAACAATTCCATTTGCCATAAGAAATTCAAGAAAATCTAAATATTTCCTATCTTTTAGATCAACAGAACAATTAGGACATTTTAATGAGTCTCGTAAATCGATTTCATCGATGGTGTTTTCACAAACTGGACAGATTAGGCCTTCAAGCATTGGTTTTTTCCATTAAAATTGGCGGTTAATATAAATGAGGGTTTCGGCAGGCGCAATATATTTACCAGGATAAAAATAGTTCTTTAAAAACGCCTCTTTCTTCTTCTGTTAATAATTGTTGTTTTCTATTCTTAACTTTAATTGCAGTTTGAATAAATTTTTCAAAGTTAATCTTTTTTTCTTTACGATTTAAACAAAATGTAAACGGTGCTATATAATTTTTTGGGAAAGAATGAGCAATTATACTGCAACCTGGTCCAATATTAGTACCAGTATTAATCTGTGTTCCTATTCCAGTTTTTGAATGATCCCCAATAAATGACCCTAAAAACATTTTTTCAGATTGAACATCTATACCATTTATACGCATTGAAACATTTTCATATGTATTTTTGAGATTACTATTAGTTGTACCAGCTCCTAAATTTACCCATTCTCCAATAAAGCTATCACCTAAATGGCCGTCATGAACTTTGTTAGAAAACCCTTGAAAAATACTACCTGAGACTTCTCCACCAATTTTACAAAAAGGTCCTATAACAGAATTCTTTATTTTACTATGAGAAGAAATAAGACAATTATTACCAATATAGACTGGACCAGATAAATAAGTAAATGGTTCTATTATTGTATCTTTATCAATGATTACTGGACCATTTGATTCATCTATCATAATAGAATCATATTGTTCTATTCGAGTTTCAGATGTATCAATTTCTGCAATCGATTCAACTATCATATTTAAAAAATCCCACAAATAATTAACTATCGAAATATTATTTAGATTACAAATTTTTGCAGAAGGATGAAACATTGTGGTAGGACCTCCTGCACCTAGCCATTCATCAACTTGCGGCCTCTTCAAATTTGCACCAATTAAAATATTATCATAAATAAATATACTAGATTCAGAATCTATAATTTTATTGATTAAGTTTTTATCCCATATAACTCTAGCATTTAACCATATTGAATCTTCATTAGGTATCTCATTAACTATATATTGATTATATTTACTTTTAACTAAAGTTACCAAATTATCACGTGTCCAAAGCCCAAATAATTTCCTTGGTAAGAATTTCTCAGTACGTTTTAATAGATTATATTCCCCATAACGAATATCAAAAACTGGCCTAGTTAATGAAATAGGCTCAAAATTCAAAGCATGAGAATCTTCAAATAAAAAAAAATTCATTACAGTCCTAATATTTTTTCAATTTTTTCATATTTTTTTTCAAGAAATCCAGTATTTGAACTTTGGATAATCATATTATAAATATTTTCAGAAAAGGATAAATCAAATCCAACTTTTATAGGGGCTTCTAATTTAAGCGCTAATAATGCCATCGTTGAATCGAACTCCTGATTCATATTTACAATTGCATCATATTTTATGGTTTTAATTTTATCCATTATTATACTTGATTTAATATCCCCCCACCAATTTAAATCATCATCACTATAAGAAATCATATTTAATTTTATTTGTTCCGAATAATATTGTAAACCATTTTCATGTACAATATATCGTATATCCCTAGATTCATTATTTAGATCACGCTTAATTAAATGAGATATTGTTGGAGCTGAAATTTGTTCTTGTGGTAATAAAAATAAGATATTTTTTGCACCTTCTCCTGTCTTAGAAATCTTTACTAATTTTTCTACTTTTGAACGATTAACAATAGAAGACCACCATAATAGCCATTTTATACGCAGAGGAATTTTCATAGACAAATTTAGTTATTGATATAAAAGATTAAAACTGTTGTGAGTTAATATCATAAAACAAATAAATTCAGCTCTTACATATTATAAACTTAATTGTTGAAAAATAAAAATTTATTAAAAAAGAAAAGATCAATGAAAATTAAAATCTTATTTATTTTTAGCTTAATTGCTCTTCTATCTTACGAAAATAAAACAATTGAAAATGATATTTCTTTTTTATTCATTTTGTAATTATTATGCCATTAAATAAAAAATTTCTTTGGGGTGGATTAGGCTGGGTTATTGGTGGCCCAATTGGTGCAATTTTAGGATATACAATTGCATCAATGAATACCTATCAAGCAGGTTATGCTAGTATTAAGCCAAAGACTAAGCCTGCTGATTTTATTATCTCAGTTTTGGTCCTATTTGCAAAAGTAATGAAAGCTGATGGGCAACTTCTAAAATCTGAACTCGATTATGTAAAGCAATTTTTAATTAAACAACTTGGTTCAAAACAAACACTTCAATTAATGGGAGTTTTTAAAGATATCCTTAAACAAGACTATCCATTAAAAGATGTTTGTTGGCAAATTCAAAAATCTATGGATCACCCAAGTCGATTAGAGTTAATTCATGTCCTTTTTGGATTATCTGCCGCTGATGGGCATATACATCAAAATGAAATAAGAGTAATTAATACAATCTCAAATTATCTAAACATTAATAATCAAGATTTCAATTCTATAAAAGCTATGTTTATCAAAAATAGTGATTCAGCCTATAGAATATTAGAAATTAAACCAAATGCAAATAATGATGATATAAAAAAAGCATTTCGTAAAATGGCTAATAAATATCATCCTGACAAAGTTGCTCATTTAGGTAATGAAATGCAAAAATTAGCTGAGGATAAATTCAAAGCTGTAAATGATGCATACCAAAGCATAAAAAAAGAACGTGGATTATAATGACAAATAAAAAACCTGGAGAATTTCCATATAAAAGAGGAATCTATCCGAATATGTATAAAGATAGACTCTGGACCACACGTCAATATGCAGGGTTTACTTCTGCAGATGATTCTAATAAGAGATTTCTAGAACTTTTGGATAATGGTGTAAAAGGTTTATCCGTTGCATTTGACCTCCCTTCTCAAATTGGTTATGATTCTGATCATGTTCTAGCAATTGGTGAAGTAGGTAAAGTAGGAGTTCCAATCTGCACTCTAGATAATATGGAAAATTTATTTAAAGACATTCCGCTTCATAAAATTTCAACATCTATGACCATCAATGCAACAGCAGCAATAATGTTAGCGCTTTATATTGTAACTGCAGAAAAAAAAGGTATCAATCCAAAAAATTTAACAGGAACAATTCAAAATGATATTCTAAAAGAATATGCTGCTCGCGGTACCTATATTTACCCTCCAGTGGATTCTATGAGATTAATAACAGATATATTTCAATTTTGTGAATCTCATTTACCAAATTGGAATACCATTTCTGTATCTGGTTATCATATAAGAGAAGCTGGGAGTACTGCAGAACAAGAATTAGCATTTACTTTCGCAAATGCAATTGCTTATGTTAATGCTGCTATTGAAAAAGGACTAGACCCCAATAAATTTGGAACTCGAATTTCATTTTTTTTTAACGCCCATAATGGTTTTTTAGAAGAAATTGCTAAATTTCGTGCTGCAAGAAAAATCTGGGCAATGATCATGAGAGATAGGTTTGGTGTCACAAATGAAAAAGCATTATTATGTAGATTTCATACACAAACAGGTGGATCAACACTTACTGCAACTCAAATTGATAATAACGTAGTACGTACGACAATCCAAGCTTTATCAGCTATATTAGGAGGTACTCAATCGTTACACACAAATAGTCGTGATGAAGCATTATCTTTACCCACAAAGAATGCAGCAACATTAGCTTTAAGGACTCAACAAATTATTGCTCATGAAACTCAAATTCCAGATTATGTAGATCCATTTGGAGGCAGTTATCTTATTGAAGAATTAACAGAAAAAATGATTAATAATGTAACAGATTTGATAAGTACAATTGATGATTTAGGTGGTGCTATTAAAGCTATTGAGCAAGGTTGGATAGCAAATGAAATTGCAAATAGTGCATATGATTATCAAAAACAGATCGATTCTAAAAAGAAAATTATTGTAGGCATCAACAAGTATATTGAACCTGATGAACCTGAAATAGACTTAATGAAAATTGACCCAAAAAAAGTAAAAGCTCAAATTCGATCCGTTAAATCAATAAAACAAAAACGAAATAATGATCAAGTTAAATCAAAATTATTTGATCTTAAATTAGTAGCACAATCAACAGGAAATGTCATCCCTGCGATAATAGATTGCGTAAAAAGTGAATGTACATTAGGTGAAATTTCAGATCAATTTCGCTCTATATTTGGCGAATATCAACCACATTAAATTGAAACAAGCTGCAATTATAATTTCTTTTATACTTCACCCTATGATAGTAGCGCCAGTTATGTTTAGTATATTAATATACACTGATCAATCAATCCAAAATGCTAATCACTTATTTATTACATCATTTCTTTTTTCAACTTTTTTTCCAGTAGCTACTATATTTTTCTTTAAAAAAAAGAATTTAATCTCAGATCTTGAAGTATCTATTAGAGAACAACGCATACAACCTTTAGTATTTGGGACTATCTATTTTGCAATTGGATTTATTCTATTACGATTACAAAATGCAACACCTTTAATTCAGGGTATCATGTTCTGCTATGCTATAAATACAGCAATTGTATGGCTTATAACTCGTATTTGGAAAATCTCAATCCATGCTATCGGCTTAGGAGGGCCTTTAGTAGCTCTTTGGTTCAATGGATTTAATCACCCTATAATTATGGGACTATTACTCTTTCTTGTTTGTTCTGCTAGAGTAATAATGGATGCACATACACCTGCTCAAGTTATTTTAGGAGCAATTCTTGCAATAGTACTTGCATATTTTGAATTAACATATCTCTTTATCTCATAATGATTTTTACAAACTTAATTTCAACAAACTTACGAACAAAAATTTTTGGCCAAAAAATAGAATATTATCAAATTTTATCTTCAACAAATGAAGAAGCTTGGGACCTTATTAAAAAGGGAGAAAGTACGCATGGCATGATTGTCATTACTGATCAACAACACAAAGGAAAAGGTCGAGGTAGTAATTCATGGTTTATGAGCCCAAGTAAAGGTTTAGCAATGTCTATAATTATTGATAAAACTATATCATTAAATGACGCAAGTCTAATCCCGATAGCCGCAGGGGTCTCAGTAGCTCAAGCTATTGAGAACCGTGGTTTAAAACCAAAATTAAAATGGCCAAATGATATACTCATTAATGGTAAAAAATGCGGTGGAATTTTATGTGAATCAAAAATAATTAATAGAAATTTAATACAAATGGTAGTAGGAATTGGGTTAAATATCAATGAAGCAACTTCAGATTTCCCAGATGAATTAATAGCAAATGCCACATCTATTGCCATTGAAACAGGTTATTCTCATCAAAGAGAATTATTTTGTGCAATTATAACTACTTTCTTCGAAAGAAATTTTGAAGAACTTAAAATGTCTCCTGAAATCTGGATTAAATATTGTAATCACTTACACAAGTCTGTTTCATTTAAATATAATGACAAGAAATACTCGGGTGTTTTTTCGGGGTTAGATAACAATGGATATGCACAAATAGATTTAGATGGGACCATAAAAACATTCCCATCTATAATCTTAGATTAAACCTTTAATTTTATATAATTGATTATTACCATCTTTTATAAAAGCATAATCAAATTTATTTTTGATACAAGCAGCTCCAATTTCTCCATCTTTTCTTATAGCGATATATGCTATTTGAAAGTCTGGATTGCCCTTATGAGATTTTATAACTCTTTTTAATGCTTCTTCACATGCAGATTCTGGGTGATATCCCTGTCTCATTAATTCAACAACCAAAAAACTACCAGAAGTTTTTATAATCTCTTCTCCTAATCCTGTTGCAGCCGCACAACCAATTGCATTATCTACAAATAAACCAGCACCAATTATTGGACTATCTCCAACTCTACCGTGCATTTTATAAGCCCAACCACTAGTAGTACATGCACCTGCAAGATTTCCTTTTTTATCTTGAGCTAATACAGAAATGGTATCATGAGTATCATGAGGCTTCATTTCTTTACGATTTATCTTCCATTCTTCCCAAGATTTCTTTGAACTTGGTGTAAGCAAATTTTGCTTTTTAAATCCTTGCTCTAGAGCAAATTGAAGTGCACCTTGGCCAACTAACATTAAATGTTTAGTCTCTTCCATGACTTTTCGAGCAACAGATATAGGATGTAAAATATCCTGTAGAAAGGCTACGGAGCCTGCATTCCCATCTGAATCCATGATACAAGCATCAAGTGTCACATAACCTTTTTCATCAGGTAAACCTCCAATTCCAACTGATGTATTTTTAGGATCAGACTCTGCTACTTTTGCCCCTATTTCTACAGCATCAACTGCTGATCCTCCATTTTTAATTGTTGACCATGCTGCATCATTTGCTGGGATTCCATCTTCCCATGTAGAGAGTACTAATGGACTATTTAAATTTGATTTAATATCAAAATTATTATTATAAAATGATGGCAGAGATATTCCAATCAAGCTCTTTTTAAAAAAATCTCTTCGTTTCATTATTAATCAATATTAGTTGCAATATACTTATCTTAATCATTATTTTGGTAATTAGATATATAATAATAACCAAATAAATCTAAATATAGCTAACCCAATACAATTCAGTATTAAAACAAATTTACCTAAAATGAAAATATACCTACAAATTACTTCGATTAGCCTTTTTTGCATTAATTTTTTGTTTTCATCAGAATATTACGTTGCGACTTTTGGTTCAGATAATAATCCCGGTTCTCTTGCAAGACCATTTCGTACAATTCAGCAAGCTGCAGATATTATGGTCGCTGGCGACATTTGTTATATCAGGCAAGGAACATACCATGAAACTGTTACAGTCAATGATAAAGATGGGATTGATGGCTACCCCATAATATTCTCCAATTACAATAATGAAAAAGTTTTATTAGATGGAACAGTGCCTATTGAAACCATTTGGGAAACGCACTCTAATGGTATCTGGAAAACTACTCTTGATTTTGACATCTGGCAACTGTTTCTAGATCGTAAAGAAATATTAATGGCAAGATGGCCAAACGCAAATATTGAAGATGGCTCCATTTGGAATAAAGATGATTATTGGGGCCATGGCACAATTGATCAAGATAATGAAGCATATGATAATGGAACCCTAATTGATGAACCTCATTCCAATATCAATCTTGCTACAATAGGCTTTGACATAACAGATGCAGTTGCTATTCTAAATGTCGGTTCATTTAAAACTTGGACCCGAAGAGTTAATTCTCATAACGGCAATACGTTTACATATGATACTGTTCCTGATTGGAAAGTAAAACATCATGACTATTATTTAGAGGGTAAACTAGAATTTCTTGATTCCGAAAGTGAATGGTTTTTCAATCCTGAAACAAAAGAACTATACTACTACCCCCCCAACGACTTAAATCCTAATACATTGGATATAAGAGGAAAAGTTCAATCTTATGCATTTGAAATTTATGATTCAGATTTCATTACCATTCAAGGAATTGAATTCTTTGGTACAACTTTTAAATATGATAATAGTGATTATGGCTTAATAGATCGCTGTAACCTTTTCTACTCAAATTGCTATAAACGTATGCTAGGTATAATTGATACCGTTCCTGATATAACCATTTTTACATCTAGTAGTTATTGTAAAGTAGTACGATCATCATTTCGCTATACTGATGGACCTGCATTAGAAATGTATTCTGGAAATAATACAATTGAAGATTGCTATTTTTATCATATTGATCATACTGCTACCGATTTAAATGGCTTAATGACATCTATACAAATGGGTGGTTCAGATAATATTTTTAGAAATAATACACTACATAAACTGGGAGCATCTGCCACACTTAATCCAGGTAATGCTGCCCTGATAGAACTAAATGATATGTCTGATAGTGGATATATGCAAAGCGACGGATCTTTGGTTCAATGTATGACAGGACAACAACCTAATGTTGAAATTCGATATAATTGGCTTCACGATACCATTAAGTATGGAGCAAGATTTGATGGAAATGGAGAAGGGAATAATGGATTAATGCACCATAATGTAATCTGGAATGTCCAGGGCGGTATTATGGTTAAAGGATTTGAACACAATTTATTCAATAATACTGCTTTTGATAATGGTGATAAAAATGATATTATCGTAATGATCGAACAAGGCGGAAATGAAGGTACATTTACTCAAAATAATGCAGCAAATAAAATTGCAGGTCATAGGTCAGGTACATATCAGGATTATCCTGTGCCTGGTATTTATTCAAATAATTGGAACGGTTATGAAACAAATGATAATATAAAAAATCACTTGATAGATCCTGATAATTATGATTTTAGGCCACACCCTGATTCAGCATTAATTGACGCAGGTATAGATATTGATGGTATCACAGATGATTATATTGGTACAGCTCCTGATCAAGGTGCTTATGAATATGGAGGTGATATGTGGATACCAGGTATTACATGGAATCTTGAAGAAACTTTTGGAGATGAGTTCACTGAACCAATGATAATGTATAATGGCCCGATATGGTATGTAGGTACTACAGGATCTAATAATAACGATGGTAGTTTAGAAAGACCATTTGCCACTATTCAGTTTGCAATAGAGCGTGCATCAGAAAATGATACCATACTTGTACAACCAGGTACGTATTTTGAATCAAATTGGTTATATTCTAAAAATATAGTTTTAGCATCATTATTTATCACAACAAATGATACTAGCTATATTAATAATACTATAATTGACGGAGATAGTACTGATTGTACTCTAGCTATCTATGGTAATATTGATTCAACATGCAAAATTATTGGATTCACTATTCAAAATGGCATAGGGTGTGTCTATGGCCAAGGAGGTGGAATATATATTGAAGAATCAAATCCAACTTTGGAAAATCTAATTATAAAAAATAATTCCGGAGGTACAAACGGTGGTGGAATCTGTCTCAATAGTAATTCAAATGCGTTAATAAATAACGTTCTCATTGAGAATAATTCATCTGAGTATGGTGGTGGAATTGCTTGTTTTAATTCAGAACCTACTTTAACAAATTGTACAATTAAAAATAATCATGCATCATATAATGGTGGTGGTCTCTATCTCGAAATGTCAAACCCGATATTAAAACATACTTCCATTTTGATGAATTCTTCAAATAATGAAGGAGGTGGATTATATATTATGGATGGAAATTTTTTATTTATCAATTTATCAATTATTAATAATATAGCAAATAATGGCGGTGGACTTTATTATGAAAATAATAATGATAATATAAACCCAATTTTAAAAAATAGTATTCTATGGGATAATATCCCTCAATCCATTGTAAACTTAAATAATGTTTCTGTAACTTATTCAAATATTCAAGGCGGTTGGGAAGGAATAGGTAATATTAATTTAGATCCATTATTTTGCTTAATAGATAGTAATGATTATACATTAGCAGAAAATTCACCTTGTATAGATTCGGCAGATCCAAATTCACCCTATGATGAAGATAATACTATTGCAGATATGGGTGCTTTTGGTATTGGTTGTGAACAATTTAATTTCTCACCCTCAGAATTTTCTTTATCTACTCCCGATAATAATTCTGATATAATTATTGATGAATATAATCTAATCGATAACTCTATTTCATTTTCATGGGAAGCATCATCCGATTTAAATAATGATTCATTAATTTATTTATTTCGATATATGAGTTCAGATATTAACGATTTTAGTATAGATACAAATGTAACAAATTTTGATATATCCTATTTAGACTTATATAATGATCTTTTGGAAAATAATATTTCACTTGCAAGCATTACATGGGATGTTTCTGTTACAGATGGTATTGATACTATAATGGCAGAAAATGCACCTTATATAATCAATATAGATATCAATAATGCATTAAATTCATCCTCAGAAAAATTGATTCCAAAAATATTAGCTCTCCATCAAAACTATCCAAATCCATTTAATCCAAAAACAATAATTAATTATGATTTACCTAATGATGCGATAGTGAAAATTAAAATTTATGATATTTTAGGTCGTAATATCATATCCTTAGTAAATAATAAACAAAAACCTGGATATCATTCAATTGAATGGAATGCAACTAATGATCATGGAAATTCTGTACCGGCAGGTATTTATTTTTATATGATCCAAGCAGATAATTTTATACAGATGAAAAAAATGATATTATTAAAATAAACTCATAAATATTTAATTTAAACTTTAAGAATCATAAGCTGCCATACCAGTAACTTCTTGCCCAATAATTAAGGTATGCATTTCATGTGTACCTTCATAAGTATAAACTGATTCTATATTTGCCATATGACGAATCGGAGAATAATCTTCTACAATGCCATTACCACCTAAAATCTCACGTGCGGTTCTAGCAATATCTCGAGCCATCGAACAATTATTTCTTTTTGCCATTGATACTTGATGAAAAGTCATTTTACTATCATCTTTTAATCGCCCTAACTGGTATACTAAAAGCTGTGCCTGTGTGATATTTGTTACCATATCTGCTAGTTTAGCTTGAGTAAGTTGATATCCACCAATAGGCTTAGAAAATTGTTTTCTTTCTATAGAATAATCTAAAGCAGTATTATAGCAGTCTACAGCAGCTCCAACCATGCCCCAAGCAATACCATATCTTGCTTGGGTTAAGCAACTTAGTGGACCTTTTAGCCCTTTTATATTAGGGAGTCTAGCAGAATCTGGGACCCGAACATTAGACATTGAAAGCTCAGATGTAACAGAAGCTCGTAAGCTTAATTTGCCATGAATATCACTTGATGTAAACCCTTCCATACCTTTTTCTAATAAAAATCCACGTACAATACCTTCGTCATCCCGTGCCCAAATGACAGCAACATCTGCCAATGTTCCATTAGTGATCCACATTTTATTTCCATTAATTATCCAATCATTGCCATCTCTCTTACATCTAGTAGCCATCCCACCTGGATTTGAGCCAAAATTTGATTCGGTTAGACCAAAGCATCCAATTTTTTCACCAGAACCTAATTTAGATAACCATCTAGTTTTTTGCTCATCGGAACCATATGCATGAATTGGGTACATAACTAGCGCGCCCTGTACACTTGCAAATGAACGTAATCCTGTATCCCCACGCTCAAGTTCATGTAAAATAAGACCATAAGCTACATTACTCACACCTGCACCCCCACTTTCTTCTGGTAAAGAAGACCCCATAAAACCTAATTCACCAAGCTTAGGTACAATATCCATAGGGAATGTTGAATTTTCATAATGTTCATTAATGACTGGCATAAACTCAGTCTGAACAAAATCATAGGCTGTTTGCTGTATTAATAATTCTTCTTCGGTAAGTTGATTTGTGATTCCAAAAAAATCTGGACCATATTTTTTCATATTTTTCCTATTAAAAATTAATTAGAAATTACACCTGAATTCCTATTGATTTCGCAATAGAAATTAATTCATCATCAGACCAATAAACTTTATCAGGTCTTGATTTGATATGTTTCATAATTATTTGAACATCTTGTTTTGAAAGACTAATACCTAAAGAACAGAATTTATTAAAAATTGCGGCATCTCCGGTGTACTTATCTATAACAAATTTACGTGTTCGATTTAGTAAACTTGGATTAATAGATTCATAAGAGTATGGGTTATTTAATACAGCTTTAACATGTAAACCTGACTTATGTGTAAATGCATTTTTCCCAATTAAAGGTTGATTATCTTGAAATTTAAAATTTGAAAATTCTGTAACTAATTCTGTTAATTCAGGAATTAAACTTAAGTTCCAGTTCCTATTTATCTTATACAAATTAATTAAACTAGTTACAAGTTCAGCCATAGAAGATAATCCGCATCGCTCACCCAAACCATTAACTGTAACATCAACACATTTAGCCCCTGATTCTAAAGCGGATATAGCATTAGCTGTTGCCATACCATAATCATTGTGACAATGAATATGTAAAGGTATATCTAATTCTTTAGTTATAGCATCTATTAATATTTTTGTTTTAGTTGGTGTAAGACAACCAACAGTATCAGCTATACTAAATCGATCTGCACCAGCTAACTGAGCAAGTTGCCCAATCTTTATTAAGAAACTAATTTCAGTCCTACTTGCATCTTCAGCAGTAAAACGCAATTTAAGTCCTTGATCCTTACCGTACTTTATAGCTGACTCAATACGATTTAACGCTTTTTTTTGATCAATATTAAATTTATGTTTTAAACTAATCGGAGATGTCCCATAAAAAATACCCATCCATTCAACGCCTATTGCCGAAGCATCATTAATATCTGATTTCATAGCACGACCGTGTACCATTTTTTTTGCATTTAACTCCAAATCATTCAACATCTCCACAGCTTCATATACATCTGAAGAGACTGCTGGGTGTCCCAATTCGATAAAATCAACACCAAATAAATCCAGTTTTTTTGCAAGAACAATCTTTTCTCTATTTGAGAATGAAACGCCAGGAGTCTGCTCTCCCTCACGAAGAGTAGAATCTAAAATTTCAATATTTTGATCTATCTGCATACTAGATTTCGTTGTTTTTTTATATCCATTGAGATTAAAAATGGATCTGTTTTTTGTAGATCTACAAAATTTGTTTTTGATGTAACGTCTAACCATTTACTTTGAATGATAATTTGTCCGATAGAACCACCTAAAGTATTTCCTGGGCCCAACAGAACAATTTTATCAGGGCAAAATTCTTTTATCGCTACATTTATTGATGAAGTAAAATTATAAGTTTTTTTGACTTGGTATCCTAATGTATAATTATATAATTCTTTAATATCTGTGGAAAAAGGTGACCAAATATTTCCTCGACCATCAATTAATGGAATATTTGGCTTTTGAAAAAATGAATATGGAATCTTAGAAAAACTTAATCTTGAAATATTTTCCATAATTGGTGTATGAAATGCAGAATGGAATGGAAGCTGTAAAGGATATTTATCAATAGTTGGAAGTTCTTTTAAGAGTTCATCTAAAGTATTTTGTTCTCCTCCTATAATTAGGTATCCTCCCAAGTAAATTGAAATAAATGCATTTCTTTTTTTTACCTTATCTAAAACCATCTTCTCTTTTTCTTTATCAACTTGCCAATTATCATCAATAATTGGATATATAATTTGCCCTCCATGTAA
>MDTE01159087.1_pt1 | contig 20822 bp, 19 predicted proteins | sample 811231 | NCBI WGS metagenome assembly MDTE01 (sample SAMN05326651, study PRJNA326480) | marine metagenome | isolation source: seawater | place: Indian Ocean: Red Sea | collected 2010
AAAGAGTGTGTCAGGGCTCCAAGAAATAGAACTCACCTTTGCCAGTGGATTGATCAACGACGGTAAAGCAAAAATTACGCTTACGACAATCCGCGATGGGAAAGAAATACCCATTGGTGAAACAATTTTCGTTTCGGATTTCATCCTTCGAGCTGATGTCCCAACAGATCTTAAACCAGGGCAATATGTAGTACGCTACAGAGTCACCTCCCTTGACGGCGACCTCAACGACGGTGGCTATAGTTTTGAACTGTTAGCCTCAAAAGGTAACGATGCTATATGGATAGTTCTGGGCGTCGGCATTTTCACTATCGCTGCTGTTTTAGCAGTACTAAAAAAGAACCCAAAGAAGGAGAAAGAATGAGCTCGCCAAGAATTCCACCACTTGACGTTTCATCACTTAACGATGAAGCCCAAAACGTCCTTGAACCGATCTTAGAAGCAGGACGACCCTGGAATATATTTCTTACCTTGGCCCAGCATCCCGACCTTGCACGACGATGGCTCGTCTTCTCAAACCATGTCCTATTTAAATCCACTATCCCAGCACGTGAACGTGAGATCGCTATTCTTCGAACAGGGTGGCTGTGCCAATCAGAATATGAATGGGCGCAACATGAACTCATAGGAGCTGAAGCAGGCCTAACCCAAGAAGAAATCGAACGCATCAAAGAAGGCCCAGATGCTAAATGGGGCACACTTGATGCACTCATTATCAACGCAGCCGACGAGCTATTTAAAGAAAAAAAGATTAGCGATACCACATGGAAGGCCCTTAAATCATACTGGGACGATCAACAAATGATGGATCTAGTTTTCGCAGTAGGCCAGTACACGCTGGTCTCGATGGCTTTACGCACCTTTGAAGTTCCACTAGATGATTTCCTCACCGGATGGGATGAAGCCTGATTAGGGACCGATCTGCCCTTAATATAGGATCAGAAGACAAGCACGCACCTACTATGAGGTTGCAATGAAATACATACTAGGTTTACCGACAGATCAGGTTCAGCTAATTGAAGAATTCGGTACAGCGGAAGCCATCAGTGAAATAGCGTCAAAGGCCGAAACCCTCGGGTACCACGGAGTTTTTGTGACAGACCACCCAATCCCTCCAGCTTCGTTCATATCAGCTGGTGGACATCATACCCTTGACCCAATGGTCGTCCTTGCAGCAGCTGCAACAGCCACGAACGAGTTAAAAATATTGACCAATTTATTGATCGTCGCCTACCGAAACCCTTTTCTCGCTGCAAAATCCATCGCAACTCTTGACAGCATCTCCAACGGGCGGCTGTTATTGGGTGTCGGCGCTGGATATCTTAAGGAAGAATTCGAAGCAGCCGGTGTTCCTTTCGAAACTCGAGGTGAAACCCTAAACAACCACCTTGAAGTAATGCAACAGGTATGGTCCGGAGAGCCTGTATCAATTGAGGGAGATAGGTATAAAGCCAAGGAAGTCGTAGCCCTTCCAAAGCCAACCAAACAGTCCGGTCAGCATTCACCCCCGATATGGGTCGGTGGAAACTCAACCAACGCAATCGACCGGGTTGTCCGCTTCGGTGAAGGATGGATCCCAATGCCAACGCCAAAAGGCGTCGACAAGTTTGTAAAAACCAGTCCAATTACCGACCTTGAATCTCTCGAGAAACGCATCAACTCTCTTATGGAGAAGTGGAATCAAAGTAGCAGAGCAGGAAAGCCCAGTATCGCTATCGGCCCCTGGGATGCGGGACATTTCGGCACAGATAGCTGGGACCCCAAAGCATATTCGATCCGCATCGACCAATTAACTGGTCTCGGCGTTACACATGTTCCAATAATGCTTAGCGGTTTAGGCAGAGACTCTGGTGCTACTCGAGCGGCATTCCTTGAACGGATGGAGAGTTTCGCAGAATTCGCTGGACTACAGAGCTGAGAAGTCAAAAAGAACTCGTTACACTGGCGCCCCATGAAGATCGATTAACTCCCAGAGTGCGTCAACATGATGTCGTTCGGTCCAGGTTGACCCGACGGAAACTCGAATAAATTGCGTTTCGTCAATCATTGAAGGCGTCACGTACGCAGTCCCACTCGCATTGACCGCATCAGCCAAAGATTTGGTCAAATCATTTCCTCCAACATGGCGGAAACACACCAAAGCGAGAGTACGTGGAGCGGTCACTTCAAAGCGTCCGTCTGCCTGTATTCGATCTTCAAGCTCTTTCGCCCAATCGACATGGGATCTCACGAAGTCACGTAATTTTTCAGCGCCGTATGACCGAATCACAAACCACAATTTTAAAGCTCGGAAACGCCGCCCGAGCGGAACATGCCAATCTCGGTAATCGATAGCTGCCGGATCTCCCGATGATTCATTCTTCAAGTACGCAGGAAGAATACTTAGCGCATCAATTAGGTTTGAACGATCTGCTGCCCAAAAAACAGAACAATCAAAATTTGTCAATAGCCATTTATGCGGATTGAACGTATAGCTATCGACAAGTTCAACTCCATCTTGAAGATTCCGGAACTCAGGGCAGATCATGGCACTACCTGCGTATGCTGCATCAGCATGGTGCCACATACCATGGTCCTTTGCGACGGCAGCTATCGGACGAATCGGGTCCATAGCAGTTGTGCTAGTAGTCCCAACCGCCGAACAGACCCAGGTAGGAACTAGTCCAGAAGCTAAATCCGCTTCTACCTGATTTTCCAAAGCATCGACATCCAGAGCAAAAGATTCATCTACTCGAATTGAGCGAATATGGCGGTAGCCGGCGATTCTTGCCCCCTTCTCAATTGAGGAATGGGCTTGCTCGGACCCATATGCCACCAAAGAATCTGTAGCGTGCCCGGCCTCCACGGCGTGATGCCTCGCAACAGCTAGCGAAAGGTGTGTTGAATCAGAAGCACTCATTTGGAGGACACCCCCGCCTGGCCCAGTATCAATCCGCCAAGTCGATGGAAGGCCGAGAAGATCCACCAGCCAATCAAGGACAGTATTCTCGATTTCAGTTGGCGATGGAGCCGTCGACCACATCATTCCCTGAGTAGCAAGTCCTGCAGCTACAAACTCTCCTAGAACAGAGACAGGCGAAACCCCAGAAGGAAAAAACGCAAACCAGCCAGGATGCTGCCAGTGGGCCATTCCCGGCATGACGACCCGATCAAGATCGTCAATAATGTGGCCCATATCTTCAGCTTGCTCTGGGGCCACATCTGGAAGCATGGCACGAATATCACCCGGGCTAATTTCAGGAAGAATCCGTTGACTTTCGATATTAGTGAAATATTCAGCTAGCCAATCAACGAGCTGATATCCATACTCTCGAAAATCTTCGATTGGAAGGTGCGGAGAGTTTTCTGTATCACTCATTTTTTCCTCCTGTCAAAGGAGCGTATATTGCCCCGAGCACACCTTCAAAGCTACTAGGTGAAATAGCTACTTCCAGACCACGTTTGCCGCCACTAACAAAGACCTCACTGTAAAGCAGCGCTGAATCATCAACGAATGTCCTATGTGGGCGGACCTGCCCAAAGGGAGAAATTCCGCCCACTACGTAGCCGGTTCTGCGTTCAGCTACCGAAACGTCAGCCATCTTCGCCTTTTTTACGCCAGCAACTTTCGATAGAGCTTTTAAATCCAACAAAGAGGTCACTGGAACGACCGCAACAACAATCTCACCGCTCTGAAGCTCGGCGAGCAGCGTCTTGAAGACATGTGAAGGATTCAGCCCAAGTTGATCTGCAGCCTCATTCCCATAGTTCTCAGCTGCTGCATTATGGGCATACTCAAGGATTCGAAATTCTTGTTCATCTGCAGACAAGGCATCGATAGCTGGAGTCACATAAAGATACTAACTCGAAATAACTTAGAGCTTGAATTGCCTATCGGAACATTGACGCTGGAAAGAGCAGCTAGAGAAAATTTTACAACAACAATGGAACCACAACTGAGGCCACCATCATGCACACAACAACCGCAGCAATCATCCGAATCCCAATAGCCCTTTTTGCCATGTTCCAAGTTTAGAAGAGGCAAAACTAAATGAGGAACTCAAGTAACGAAGCTATTCGAGTGCTGCATCAATACAAAACGCTCAACGGATGGGTACGCTTTGAGTGTGGACTTAGGTATTTCAGGTCGCAAGGCTCTCGTCGCCGCCTCATCAGCAGGCTTAGGATATGCAACTGCCGCTGCCTTAGGGCAAGCAGGTTGCCTCGTCGTCATCTCTGGCAGGAATGAGGAACGCCTCCACGAAGCGGCAGCTTCAATTCCAAACACCATCCCAATTGTCAGCGATGTCTCAACCCCCGATGGCGCAACAAGCCTCATCGAAGATGCGGAGAAAGCCTTCGACTCTGGTATCGACATTCTTGTTACCAACGCTGGAGGCCCACCTCCTGGCGATTTTGCTAGTACTGAAGTCGATGCCTACAGCTCAGCGCTTGATCTGAATTTGATGTCGGTAATTGCAATGTGTAAAGCTTCTGTACCTGGCATGCAGAAAAGAAAATGGGGACGGGTGTTAGCAATTACTTCCATTTCTGTTCGTCAGCCAATTCCCAACATCATGCTGTCCAATACGGCACGAGCAGGAGCAACTGGGTTTTTAAAGACGCTAGCTCTAGAAGTTGCTAAGGATGGCGTCACCGTAAACTCCATTCAGCCAGGCTTTCATGCAACTGATCGCGTAACAAGCATCTACGGCGATGCGGACCTTAACGAACTCGCAAAAACGGTCCCTGCAGGAAAAATAGGAAAAGCTGAGGACTTTGGTCAAGTAGCTGCTTTCCTTTGCTCAGAACAGGCCGGATATATCACCGGAGCTGCTTTACCTGTCGCAGGAGGAACCTACAAAGGGCTGCAGTAGCTGCAAAACAATTCCCTCCCTTAGCTTCTTACAGGAAGCAGATCTAAGCTAAAGCTCATGGTAGAACCAGATGAGCGAACAATCCCCGACATAGTCGAACAGGCTGCAAATCTCTTCGGATCTGCACAAGCACTCGTAGATGGAGAAATCGATTGGAGCTTCAATGATCTTCACTTCCATGTTCGAAAAATGGCTCGAGCACTTATTTCACACGGCGTAGAACATGGAGAAAGAGTCGGAATTTGGGCCCCGAATACATGGGAATGGGTCGTAGCAGCTCTTGGGGTCCATCAGATCGGAGGCGTACTAGTTCCCATCAACACACGATTTAAAGGTAAAGAAGCAAGCTACGTTCTCAAGCGCGCCAACGTGAAACGACTATTCACCGTCACCGACTTTCTTGATACAAACTACGTCAACCTTCTGCTCGATACTCAAGACCTAGGTGCTTTAAACGAAATCATCGTCATGAGAGGTCAACCTCAAAAAGGCACGACTTCCATGGCCGAGTTTCTCAATAGTTCAGATTTGACCGATGAAACTACCTATCAAGAACGAAGAAGCAGCATTTCTGGAAATGATCTTTGCCATATCATGTTTACTTCGGGAACGACAGGACTCCCCAAAGGAGCAATGCTGACACATTCAGCAGTAACCCGAGGATATAACGACTGGGCCGACATAGTTGGGCTTCAAGCTGGAGATAGATACCTGATAGTAAATCCCTTTTTCCATTCTTTCGGGCTAAACGCAGGTATTCTCGCGTGCCTGATGAAGGGCGCTTGTATGCTCCCTCATCCCATTTTCGATGTAGCCGAAGTAATGCATCGAGTCCCTATCGATCGAATCTCGATGCTTCCAGGGCCGCCAGCAATCTACCAGACGATACTTAATCACCCTGATTTAGAAAATTTTGACATGTCAACCTTACGTCTCGCAGTAACAGGAGCAGCTGTCATTCCAGTAGAAATGATTGTTCAGATGCGAGAGAAACTAGGCTTCGAAACAGTTGTGACAGGATATGGGTTAACTGAAGGATCCGGGCTGGCAACCATGTGCCGCCACGATGACGACCCAGAGACAATAGCGAAAACCTCTGGCCGGGCAATGCCAGGGATGGAAGTCAAAATCGTTAATGAACAGAATGAGGAGGTTTCAAGAGGGGACCCAGGAGAAATTATCGTCCGCGGATACAACGTCATGAAAGGGTATCTCGATGACCCCGAGCAAACGGCTCAGGCAATCAATGATGAAGGGTGGCTACATACTGGCGACATAGGAGTTATGGACCATGAAGGCAATATTTCAATAACTGACAGAAAAAAAGATATGTACATCAACGGAGGCTTTAACGTTTACCCCGCAGAAGTCGAATCCCTCATGCTTGCCCATCCAGATATCGGACAGGTCTCTGTAGTTGGCGTCTCGCATCAGCGAATGGGCGAAGTAGGATGCGCCTTTGTTGTCCGAGCCACAGGAAGGCAACCTGACCCCGAAGAAATCATAGGATGGTGCCGGAACGAGATGGCAAACTATAAATGCCCAAGGTACATTCAATTCATCGAAACGCTGCCATTAAACGCCTCTGGGAAAGTACTAAAGTACGAACTTCGTGAAAGAGCACACAAACTATTGGGGCTAATGTAATGCAGGCCGTAGTTCTTGAAGGATACGGAGAAGTCGATGTTCTTAAAATCCAAGAGATACCCCTTCCGAAACCCGGGCCAACCGAAGTCCGAGTCAAAGTCGCTGCTACGGCACTAAATCGCGCAGACCTCCTACAAAGAAGAGGCCTGTACCCAGGGCCAGAGGCAGAATATGAAATACCTGGTATTGAATTTTCTGGAACTATTGAATCTTCGGGAGAAGCTGCAAACAAGTATCCTATCGGAACCAAAGTCATGGGCATTGTCGGTGGCGGAGGTTATGCAGAGTACCTTGTCGCTGATGAAAGACAAATTATCCCAGTTCCGGAAGGAATATCAGTTGTCGAAGCAGCGTCGATTCCAGAAGTATGGATTACCGCCTTCGATGCGCTGATGGATAAGGGAAACTTGCAGCCAGGCCATAAATGCTTAATCCATGCTGGCGGTTCGGGGGTTGGAACAGCTGGAATCCAAATAGCAAAAGAATTAGGTGCACAAGTCGCAGTAACAGCTTCGGCTCCAAAGTTAGAGACATGTAAACAACTCGGGGCCGACCTAGCAATCGACTACAAAGCGCAAGACTTTGTCGACGAAGTAAAAAAATGGGCGGAATTAAAAGGGAAAATCGGGGTCGAAGTGATCCTTGATGTGGTAGGCGGCGACTACTTAGAGAGAAACTTCCGTTGCGTATCTTCCCAAGGCACAATTGTCCAAGTTGGAGCGATGGGGGGTGGAAGAGCTGATATTAATCTTGGGGCACTATTACAAAAACGTTTGACCTTAATTGGAACAGTCCTCAGAAGCAGATCGATAGAAGAAAAGATTGCACTAGCTGAGATTTTCATATCACGCATTACTCCCAAGTTCGAAGATGGTTCCTATAAGCCAGTTATTGATACCAAATATCCTTTTCAGCGCATAGGCGAAGCTCACACATACATGGAGAGCAACAAAAATATAGGAAAAATTATCATTGAGCTTCCATAAAGTGACACCAGGACAAAAAATAAGCGACCGCCCAGGAACGTACCTGCATTTTGGTTTCTGGGCATCTGTGATCTACCCTTAATACAGCAATGAATGAACCTGTAGTCAAAATTAATATTCCGGATAACCAGTTAATGACAGGCCTATTCGGGGAACGGGATTTACACCTCAAATCTATCGAAGCCGCTTTCCCCGAGGTTGACATCCACGCTCGTGGTAATCAAATCTCAATTAGTGGAGCAGACGCCACCAGAGTCGGTTCGTTATTCGAAGAGATGGTTGCACTACTCAAAGACGGCCATGTCATAGACTCTTCAAGTCTGGGGAAATCTATAGATCTAGTATTAGCCGACGAACGCCCGTCAGATATTCTCGGGGCGGACATCCTTCGCGTCAAAGGAAAAACAATTCGCCCGAAATCACTTGGACAAAAACGCTACGTAGAAGCTATAGCAAAGAACATTATCACTTTTGGAATTGGACCAGCCGGCACGGGAAAGAGCTGGTTAGCTGTAGCCATGGCTGTCAAGGCCCTCCGCTCAAAAGAAGTTAACCGCATAATCCTTACACGTCCCGCCGTCGAAGCTGGCGAGAGGTTGGGATTCCTTCCCGGGGACTTAATGGCAAAAGTCGACCCGTACTTACGTCCCCTATACGACGCGTTGCATGACTTAATGGATATGGATAGCGTCGAGCAACTCGTTGAAGAAGGACCAGTTGAAGTTGCGCCACTCGCCTTCATGCGAGGTCGAACACTCAATAATGCCTTTGTTATCCTTGACGAAGCACAAAACACCACGCCGGAGCAAATGAAAATGTTCCTGACCCGAATAGGATTCGGGTCCCGAGTTGTAGTCACTGGTGATTCAACCCAAGTGGATGTTCAAAATGGTCGGCAATCATTACACCACCTCGAGACCCTGCTTGGAGAAATTGAAGGCATCTCCTTTGTTCACCTCACAAGTAAGGATGTTGTTCGGCACCGAATCGTTCAGGACATTGTCGATGCGTACAACAATAAATCACCCAAAGAAGAATCCAGTTGAAAGTTACCGCCCAATCAGACTTACCGCATCATGATGCCGAAGCAGATATAGAGACTGAACGTTGGCGACGGCTAGCCGAACTAGCTCTCGAAGCTGAAAATATTTTCGAAGGTGAGCTAGCCCTGTTCTTTATTAATGAAGAAATAATGACCGACCTTAATACTGAACATATGGGAGAAAATGGCCCAACAGATGTTCTCGCTTTCCCCATAGACGGCCCTACCCAAGGAACAACCAAAACAACGACAGACCCTGACGGCCCTCCACAAATCCTCGGTGATATCTTTATCTGCCCCTCTGTTGCTCGAAAGAACGCTGACATTTACAAAAAACCATTCGAAGACGAAATTGCCCTTCTCGTCATTCATGGAGTCCTTCATATCCTTGGCCATGATCATGCTGAAGATGAAGAAAAACGAATTATGCAAGAACGTGAAAAAGTATTGCTAGCACACCACTACCAGTCATGAATGAATCAGAAGTAGCCGGAATCATAGCATTTGTTGTCGCAATCTCAGCAGCCGCTTTTCTAGCAGCTGCTGAAACAGCGATCACGCGCGTCAGCACTGCGCGTGCCGAAGCGCTCGTAGAAGAAGGGCGGCGAGGTGCTAGAACTCTCCGAGACTTGATAGACCGACGAGAACATGTCCTCCCACCAATCCTCTTTATGGTTCTAGCATGCCAAATAGGTGCTGCAACCGTAATGACAATAATCGTTATGGAACATTGGGGAACATGGCAGCTAGCCTGTGCATTCATCGCAGAACTGTTACTTCTATATGCGGTAGCAGAGGCACTGCCCAAGAGCTGGGCACTAGCTCATCCAGATCGAAGTGCTACTATGGCCGCTCCACTTGTAAAGTTACTTTCATCTATCGCACCGCTACGGTGGGTAGCCAATGGAATTGTCACCCGACTGGGGGGGACCCTTCCAAATGGAGTGCCAGAGGGTGAAGTCTCAGAAGAAGAGCTACTGGCACTAGCTGAAGAGGCAGCAGCAAGTGCAGCCATAGACGAAGAAGAGCGTGTCCTCATAGAGCACGTCATAGAATTCGGAGACACCGTAGCTCACGAGGTCATGGTTCCTCGGCCAGATATAACAGCTGTATGCGATCGTGACACCATTGATAAAGCCGCCAGCGTAGTTATCGAACATGGATTCACCAGAGTTCCAGTTTTCGGAAAAAACATCGACGACATCCGAGGCATTATCTACTCAAAAGATATTATGAAGTCCCTCAAGGATGGTTCAAATGATAAAAAAGTATCAGAAATCATGCGTGAGCCGTTCTACGTCCCAGAAGCCAAAAAAATCTCACAGTTACTCAGAGAAATGCAGTCAGAAACATTCCATATGGCAATCGTTATCGACGAGTACGGGGGGACAGCCGGACTGGTAACTCTCGAGGACCTGATAGAAGAAGTTGTCGGTGAAATCGTTGACGAGTTTGACGTCGAACCCCCCATGATCGAGCGTCTCACAAATGGTACCTTCAGAGTGAATGGACGCGCTGACTTAGATGACTTAGAAGCAATGCTGATGATCGATCTACCAGCAGGTGAGTGGAATACTGTCGGCGGCCTTATCTTCAATTCCCTTGGCCATGTTCCGGCTGTCGGTGAGACAATCGAAATTAACCAGCACAAGTTCTATGTTGAGAGAGTTCAAGGAAGAAGAATCGCACGTGTTTTAATCTCTCCAAACCCAGAGATCAGTCGGTTGCCCTAATGGATGGACACCAAAAAGATGAAGAACAAACTGAACAAGAATCAACGCTTGAACAAATAACCCAGCCTTCAGTTCACCGGTCGGGGTTCGTCACTGTGGTTGGGCGACCGAACGTAGGAAAATCAACACTCATCAATACTCTCTGCGGAGAAAAAATTGCAATCACATCGAACAAGCCACAAACTACACGTCACCAAATTAGGGGAGTACTAACTTTGCCCAATGCACAACTTGTTTTTGTGGATACTCCTGGGATTCACAAACCCAAAACCCCTCTTGGGGAACGCCTGAACCAGCGTGCAGTAGATGGCATCCCAGGTGTTGATATCGTCTGCATGGTCATCGATGCGACCAGCCCATTTGGAAAAGGAGACAAGTTCATTGCTTCAAAATTGCCTTCAAGCTCCATCGTCATAGTAAATAAATGCGATAAAGCAAAGAAACCTCAAATACTCCAACAACTTGCAGAAACATCATCGCTCTCATTCGCTCAGTATTTCCCAGTCTCAGCAAAAACTGGCGAGGGGACAGATGCTCTCCTGAAATACCTACTTGAGAAGGCTCCAGAAGGTCCAAGGTATTACCCTGACGACCAAATTACTGACATGTCTGATAAGGATTTCGTTGCTGAACTCGTTCGAGAGCAGCTACTTCGATTAACTCGAGAAGAGCTTCCCCATTCAATAGCGACACGAGTAACTGAATGGGAGTGGCCCCGAGTCCGTATAGAAATTCTCGTTGAACGGGAAAGTCAAAAAGGCATCGTCATCGGGCATAAAGGAGAAGTCCTAAAAAAAGTAGGAACCGCAGTGCGGAAACAGCTCCACGAAGGTATCTACATCGAGCTACAGGTCAAAGTCGATAAAAACTGGCAACACCGACCGGACCGAATCGAACGCCTCGGGTACTAGTAACGATTTTAGAGAAATTCCACGATCAACGTGACAACAGTTACTACAACAAGTCCAAAGATCAAAAATCCCAATGAACCAACACGTATCGGTCTCCTTGGTGCAGCGCCTTTCCCATGGAAATAGCTGACAGCGGAAGCCCAGTCGTCATCTCCGAGTCCCATAACCCAAACATAGAACTAACCACAGCAGCAATGGTGGACCATTTCACCAGAAACTCAGCTCTTTACTCCCTCATCAGGCACAGATGCGGTACCGTCGAAGTGTGACCATAGAACCCTTTCGCCCTTCGGCTCTCAAAAAATTAGGGATTGACTCTAAAACAATTCCGCAACATGTTGCTGTAATTATGGACGGTAATGGACGATGGGCAGAACAAAGAAACCTCCCTAGAACTGAGGGTCATCTCAAGGGAGAAGAGGCATTATTCGAATGTGTCGAAGGAGCCTTAGAACTAGGGATATCTTGGCTAACCGTTTTTGGATTTTCTACAGAGAACTGGAATCGACCAAAAAACGAAGTGCAGTTTCTTATCAATTTTAATAGAGAAACAATACGCAAACGCAGAGATGAGCTCCATGAACGAAACGTAAAAATTGAATTTATTGGTAGAGAAGATTGGAGAATGCCTAAAGGACTCCTTCGCGATATGAATGACGCAAGAAATCTGACAAAGCAAAATAGCGCAATGACATTCACAATTGCATTTAACTATGGTGGCCGAGCAGAGCTTGTAGATGCATTTAGAGCTATGGAAAAAGATGGCATCTCTTCCAAGCAGATAACAGAAAAGAAAATCACGCAATACCTCTATGGCAAAGATATGCCTGAACCTGACCTGATCATCAGGACATCCGGAGAGCAAAGAATATCGAACTTCCTCCTCTGGCAGTCCGCATATAGCGAATTTCTTTTTCTGGACACCTTTTGGCCTGACTTTACAAGAGAATCTCTATATCAAGCCATAGCAGAATATCAGATTCGCTCTAGGCGGTTCGGCGCCCTGTGAGTAAGTACTACACAACCAAAGGGATTGTTCTTCGCACATATAAATTACGCGAAGCAGACAGAATCATTGTTCTCATAAGCCCAGATCGAGGCATGATACGGGCGGTAGCAAAAGGTATAAGAAAAACAAAAAGCAAATTCGGCTCACGGCTTGAACCCACGACCCATGTCTCAATGCAAATCCACAAAGGGAAAGGCGACCTGGACTTAATTACACAAGTTGAAACCCTAGACCATTTTCGCACCATACGCGAAGATCTCAATAGGCTCACCAAAGCTATCGCCATGTTAGAAGCAGTTGATCAAGTAGCTCTACCTGGCGAGCCAGCTATAGAGCTACACAAAATGCTCCTTGGGGCCTTAAAAACACTCGAAGACAATGATTCCGTGCTTGTTACCCCAAGCTTCTATCTTAAACTCTTAGCTCTTGAAGGCTCCGGCCCTGTCGTAGGCCAGTGTGTGGTTTGCGGAAATGCAGACATCGTTGCATTTTCAAATGAAGAAGGCGGTGTCATGTGTGAAACACACCGAACCGGAATCCCAATAAGTACTCCAGCAGTCGAGTTGCTGCGCTACATTCTAGGAGGCCATCTAGGAAAGGCACTCAATGAAAAAGAATCTAGAGCCACACAGGAAATAGAAAAAATAGCCAGAGAAGCGCTTGAATACTTTCTTGAACGACGAATGCGAACTACAACACTTTTGGATACATAGCTGGCAAAAGGCAATAAACGTTCAGGTAGTTTGCTTCAGGTAAGGGCTCTATTGAACGCTTCATCGGAGATTGATCAGGATAGACACCTAAGGAGCATGAAACGGCGTTAGCCTTGAAGGTCATGGATACAGCAGAGCCAGACAATGAAGTAATGGATAAAGTCGTTAACTTATGTAAGCGACGAGGTATTATTTTCCAATCAGCTGATATATACGGGGGCTTTCGATCAACTTATGACTATGGGCCTATAGGGTCGTTAATGCTTCGAAATGTCAAAGATGCATGGTGGAAAACCATGGTCCAGCTCCGCCACGACATTGTTGGCTTAGACGCCTCGATACTGTCACCGCCAGCGGTCTGGGAAGCCTCAGGACACCTTGAGAATTTCACAGACCCGCTCGTTGACTGCAAAGAATGCAACGGGCGATTCCGTGAAGACCAACTTGAAGATCCTTCAACTTGTCCAGCATGCGGGGCACAAAATAGTTTCACAGAGGCGCGAGCATTTAACCTCATGTTCAAAACCCATGCTGGCCCAGTCGAAGGAGCTGGTCACGCAGTTTATCTGCGTCCAGAAACAGCACAAGGAATGTTCACTAACTTCAAGCTCGTTCTAGAAACTTCAAGAAAAAAACCTCCATTCGGGATTGCTCAAGTAGGCAAAAGCTTTCGAAATGAGATCACCCCAGGTAATTTCGTTTTCCGCACACGAGAATTCGAACAGATGGAAATGGAATACTTTGTCCCGCCAGACCAAGCTGATATGTGGTACGAGTACTGGTGCAAAGAACGCATGAACTGGTATATCGATTTGGGTATCCCTAAAGACCAACTACGTTTGCGGCCACACGACCAAGATGAACTAAGTCACTACAGTTCAGGAACTAGCGATGTGGAATTCCTCTTTCCATGGGGGTGGGGCGAACTTGAAGGTGTAGCGAATCGAGGCGACTACGATTTACGCCAACACAGCGAACACTCCGGTGAAAAACTTACCTACTTCGATCCAGAACTAGGTGAGCACTACATTCCACACGTAATTGAACCCGCAGCGGGAGCCACTCGTTCAATGATGGCGTTCCTCATAGCTGCATATGACGAGGAGACGGTCAACAATGATCTGCGGACGGTTCTCCGTTTCGATCCACGAATCGCCCCATATAAAATCGCCGTCCTGCCTCTATCGAAAAAAGAGACCATTACGCCATTAGCGAATGAAGTATTTGATCTAGTGAAAGACCGCTGGATGGCTGATTATGATGAAACCCAAAACATCGGGAAACGTTACAGGCGCCAAGATGAACTAGGAACACCGTACTGCATAACCATTGACTTCGACAGCCTTGAAGATCAAGCAGTAACGGTTAGGGATCGCGACACTATGGAGCAAGACCGAATTAATATCGACCGACTCGTTGAATATCTAAGCGAACGCCTTCCATAAAAATCAAGGATAGAAGTGAGCACCTCCGAGAAAATCATTGACGCAGTCAACCAAGCCTTAGATGGGACCCATTCGCGCAAACAAGCAGTGCAACTCATCACTCAGGATGACTTAGCTAACGTTCTCTTCGATCGCGCATCTGGTGATTCCAAAGAACCTTTATGTCAAGGAATAGCAGCATCGCCGGGAGCAGCATCGGGGAAACTTTGCCTAAGTGTCGACGCAGTCCTCGAAGTCGTAGACGCTGGAGAGCAAGCAATCATGGTCGCTATGGAAACAGGACCAGCTGATGAACCAGGAATGCGATGGGCAGCCGGAATAGTCACCGCGCACGGCGGGCTTGCAAGCCATGCAGCCATCTACTCAAGAGGTTTAGGCCTCCCAGCAGTATGCGGTGTTGAAATCCTCAAAGTCGAAGAAGGGCAAATCAAAGTCGGAGAAACGGTCATTCCAGAAGGTGAGATTATTTCTATTGATGGAGTATCCGGAGAAATATTCACAGGCACAATAGAAATCTCAGACGCCGCTGCCCCCGATGAGCTATCAACCCTCCTCGAATGGGCAGATGAACTTAGGTCAAACAAAGTACAAGTGTGGGCTAACGCCGATACCAAAGAAGAAGCTACCGAAGCACGGTCAGCTGGGGCCACCGGTATCGGCCTGTGTCGGACAGAGCATATGTTTCTTGGTGACCGCTTGCCAGTTATACGTCAGCTGCTCAAAGCAACGAACCCAGATGAAAGAGAAACTGCCCTTGAAGAACTCTTAGAAGCGCAACAAGCCGATTTCGAACAAGTTCTTATCCCAATGGACTCACTCCCAGTCACCGTCAGGCTTCTGGACGCTCCATTGCATGAATTCCTCGAAGAAACCGAAGAACAAAATCCAATGCTCGGCCTTCGCGGGATACGACTTGCAATTACGACAGAAGACCTTTACCGGACACAAACACGGGCGCTCATAGCAGCAGTTAAAAAACGCATCTCACAAGGTGGTGACCCAAAAGTGGAGATCATGGTTCCCCTTGTATCTCTTGAAGAAGAACTTACCCTCGTGGTGGAATGGATCAGAGAAGAACTAAATAATTCACCGATACGCATACCCGTTGGGACAATGATCGAAACCCCCAGAGCAGCCCTAATTGCTGGAGCTCTAGCGAAACACATCGATTTCATAAGTTTTGGCACGAATGACCTTACTCAGATGACGTTTGGATTTAGCCGCGATGATGTGGAAGTTACTGTCATTAACGAGTACATCGAAAAAGAACTTCTTGAGAAAAGCCCATTTGAGACACTCGACATTGGTGGTGTCGGCCAACTGGTCACAACAGGAATCACCGAAAGTCGGAAAGTAAACCCAAGTATAAAAATCGGTATCTGCGGTGAACACGGAGGCGACCCAGCGTCAATACGATTCTTAGTAGACGCCGGCGTAGATTATGTCAGCTGCTCACCACCACGAATACCTATAGCGCGACTTATAAGCAGTCAAATACTTCTCGATATGTAAAAGAGAGAATCTGTTCGCTTTTTAATAGAAGGAATTCTAGAAGTTCGTGTAAGTTCTACCAAATGGGATGGAGTAGAGAATTCATCGAACGCGTTAGGGAGGCAACTGATCTAACCGATGTCGCACGTGACTATGGGGAAACAAAAAATGCCGGCCCAGGTAAAGTCAAAATGAACTGCCCATTGCCAAACCATTCAGAGAAAACACCGTCATGCCACATACAAAGAGAATTCTTTAAATGCTTTGGATGCGGTGAAGGCGGAGACGTTTTCAAGTTTATAGAAATGGTAGAAAACCATGATTTCAACGAAACTGTTGATCACTTGGCTCGAAGAGCAGGTATCGGATCGTCATACCCCAATCCACCCGACTGGACTGGACGAAGTGGAGGTGGTGACGACGGGAGAAAAGACCTTTTCTACGCATTATCCCAAGCGGCAGAAATCTTGCATCTTCGCCTGCTCGACATGCAAAATAAGCCAGCCCAACAGGCACGAAAATTCCTAAAAGCCCGAAGGATAGGATCTGAACAGGCAAAGAAGTACATGATCGGATACTCGTATCCAAGAAGCAAAGGGCATGCTGACGGTTTGATTCGTGATCTGAAACCGCGAATGACGTCATACTTTCAAAAAGAATTAGAAAAGAGTGATAGCGAATTCGATCAGTGGTTTGAAAAGACGCTAGTAGAAGCTGGTCTAGCAAAAGAGTACGAAGGGCAACTGACTGACTTCTTTTTTGATGAACGGATAATGTTCACTATCTTCGATGCTTCTGACCGGCCCATCGCATTCAGCGGCCGCCAACTTCCAGGTGGGCGAGACCCCAAGTACAGGAATTCACCTAATTCTAAAATCTATGCAAAAGATGAAACTTTGTATGGCTTAAACTGGGCAAGAAAAAATCTCGCAAATGAGAATTCCGCTCTTGTTAGTGAAGGTTGTTTAGACGTCATCGCCCTTCACGAATGCGGGCTTCCTTCTGCTGTTGCACCATGTGGAACAGCCATGACTGAAAAACAAGTGGTGAAACTCGCCAAATATTCGAAGAACTTTAGCTTGTGTTTCGACTCTGATCCGGCCGGGAAAAAGGCAACTGAACGATTCGCACAATGGGAAGAACAGCATGATTTGAATTTAACTGTGGTTGAGCTACCTGTCGGACAAGACCCCGGAGATTTTCACTCCAATGGAAAGTGCAGTGCTCTGGTGAGCCTCACAGAAGGTACCACCCGTTTCCTCAGATGGCGGATTGATCGAATATGGTCGTTAGCTGACCCTAACGATATTGAAGGTCGCAGCATGACTGCAGAAACCATGCTGCAAATTGTAAAAGACCACCATAACGAAATGATTCACGATGATTACGTCCGGCAAATTGCCGACATTACTGAGCTTTCTTACAACCATCTCATAGAGAAATTTAATGGGATTGAGAAAACACCCAAACGCAGAGCTACGATCCCACCGCCACAAGAGCCACCTCATGACGATTATCGAAAAGTCTTCGATCAGCCCCCACCAGATCTAGATAGAGGCTCTCCACGGGTGGGTAAAGAGCCAAAGACAAGGCAGAGCAACGAGAGTTTAGATAGCGCGGAGTGCAGAGCACTATCACTGATGCTCCATAATCGTCAAAAACTTGAAGACTTGAAATTATGGCCTGACCGAATCACAGAACATTTCTTCTGTGAAGGCCCCCACCGTCAAATATTCAATGCATTAAAGGCCAGCACGGCATATGACGAGGCACAAAGCCATTTCTCGGTAGATAATGTAGAGGCCCAGATGGCTAGCAGCCTTCTGGAGAGACTCCACCAAGAAGGCCCTCTGCATAATCTTGATGATGTAAAAGTATCTGCAACGATTGCTGAGGTTCTCTACTGGACAGCGAAACATAGGCATGACGGAATTTATGCGGAAGCCACAAAGAGTAGTGACCTAAAAGCAGCGCAAGAACTTGCCGAGATCCACCAGCTCTTAAGCGATTTAATCGATTCTCTTGATCCTTTTTCCAAAGTCGCCGACCATCTTCTAGAGTGGCTTCAATCGAAAGAGAAAGGGGAGAGCTGATGTCAACCGGAAACATTACCCCATCACCATTCCCCGCCGTTCTCGACCCTGAGTGGGAAGCCCTAATCAAACGAGGGACTGCACAGGGGTCGTTAACCATCGACGATGTCGTCCGACGCCTTCAGAATGTTGAATTAAGCGAGGATTTGATTCAGGCGATCAGTGATGGTTTGGCTGAACACGGAATCTACCTTGATGAGGGAGAGCCGCTCGACCACGAAGATGAGCCACCCCCCAGTAGGCAGCGGAAGACCCTGTTGAAAAAGCAGAAGTTTTCGCGCAAGCCATCAACATCGATGACTGATTCAACGACTCTCTACCTGCAAGAGATAGGCCAAGTTGACTTACTTACAGCAGAGGAAGAAGTCCGGTTAGCAAAAAAAATCCAAGACGGTGTAATCGCATCTAAGGAACTTGCACGATTGCGACACATAAGTAATACAAAAGGCTTCGAAACAGATGACAAAAAAATTCACGAATTAATGCGAAAAGTGCGGCAGGGAGAAAAAGCGAAGAAGCATCTCACTGAAGCGAATTTACGTCTGGTGGTTTCCATAGCGAAAAGAAAATCCGGTTTCGGTATGGATATAAGCGACCTTATTCAAGAGGGAAGTTTCGGATTAATGAGAGCAGTTGAGAAATTCGACCACACTAAAGGATTCAAATTTTCCACATACGCAACTTGGTGGATACGCCAGTCCGTTTCAAGGTGCATAGCAGACCAGTCCCAGAACATTCGTATCCCTGTTCACATGAGAGAAACAATGAATAAAGTCCGAATTACGCGATTCGAACTTTTCCAAAAACTAGGTCGCGAACCACTTCCGGAAGAGATTTCAGCATATTGCCACATAGACATTGAAAAGATAGAAGAAATTCTTCGCCTGGATACAAAAACTGTTTCATTGGATATGCCTATCGGAAACGAGGAAGCTAGTTTCGGTGACTTCATCAAAGATAAGGATGGGAAAACACCAGAGCATGAAACCACGGCTGCGATGCTTGCTGGAGACATGGATACGCTCCTAAATGAACTTGATGAGCGAGAAAAAAAGATTTTACAAATGCGTTTCGGTCTAAATGGTGAACGGCCATTGACGCTCGAAGAAGTCGGGCAAAGAATTGGGCTTACCCGTGAACGTGTCCGCCAAATCGAATCGAAGGCAACGTTTAAGCTTAAGCGATCTGGCCAGCGAGATAGCCTACGTGTTTACCTCGAAGACCAGTAAGCTGTGGATAGAGAGATGGCTCTAGGGTTGTTTCTCGAATAGTAAAAGGAGCTAGTGTTTAAAGCTGGTATCCTCACGGACATCCCTTCCGGGGTAGCTCAGTTGGCAGAGCGTCGGACTGTTAATCCGCAGGTCGTGGGTTCGAGCCCCACCCCCGGAGCAAGAAAGCCTCCTAAAAAATTAGGAGGCTTTCGGCCTGCATGTTCCCATAACGCTCATTTGCTGGGTAGTATCCAGTCGGGCCTGTAGCTCAGTGGTTAGAGCAGGGGACTCATAATCCCTTGGCCGTGGGTTCGATCCCCACCAGGCCCACATTGATAAAGTTTCTACTGAAATGGTGCCTTTCCACCGTCTTTACGAACGTCAATGCCGACTTGGAAAGTTTCAAATAACTTCGTTGAAAGTCCATTCAGCGCGGCGTTGACTGCCATACGCCTAGGTAAACGTACTTCTCTTTTGTTCTTCTGAACTGCTCGGAGAGTACTTTTGGCGACCTTTGTTGGATCAGCAACTGTTAAAAGACCTAGTTTCGTAAATCGATCAACCCCTGGTTTCATGAGAGGATTATCTTCGATATCGTCCCACATCTCCGTATCGACTGGACCGAGATGAAGAATCGTAACATTCAATGGGGTGTAGCGAAGTTCCATACGAAGTGACTCAGCGAACCTTGTCAGCCCTCCTTTGGAAGAGGAGTAGACTGACATGGCCGGATTCCCGGTGGTAGCAGCGATCGATGACGTGTAGACGAGATGCCCGCGTCCGCGTTCAAGCATACGTGGAAGCAGAGAAGCGGTAAGAACCTGTGGTGTTATTAAATTGATGCGGAGCGTGCCTTCAATTTCTTCTTCCGTCAGATCCTCAACAAGTGTGCTCTTTTCTATCCCTGCGTTATTGATAAAAATATCGATCCCGCCGACTTCGTTTTCTACTCGCTCAATGTATGTGCGCACGTCATCGGGGTCGTTAGCATCAAATGGGATAGCCACTCCACCAATCTCCTGGGCGAGGGCTTCTATGGCATCCTGTGACCGCGCTGATACAACTACTCGGCTACCAGCAGCGGCGAATTCTCTTGCTATTTCAGCTCCTATACCTCGAGAAGATCCGGTCACTACGACAGTTCGATCACTTACGTTCATCAGTCCCCCTAAGTAAGAATGCTATAAGACTAGATTAAATTCCTGCGAAACCCCAGTTCCGTCAAAAGAGCCTCTAGGAAAGAATAATTAATGGAATGAGACGATCAGTTTTGCTTTGATATTGACCATAATTTCTAAACTTTTCGGTAACTGCATTCCACAGTTGGTCGCGGCTTTCCGAAGGAACCACGTGGGCAGTCATTTCTCTTTGCCCTGATCGAGTATCAACAATGACGTTCGGATTCTCCACTAAATTCAAAAACCATTCAGGATGTGTATCGGATCCACCCTTCGAAGCTACCAACACTAAAGAATCACCAATTTGGTGCGGGGAAGTAAGCATCACAGAACGGGGGAGCCCTGTTTTTCGGCCCGTAGTTGTGAGTTTTATCACGGGCATACCGAAAGCTTCCCAACCTTTTCTGCCTGCAGACAATTTAATAACCCCACGGTGTAAACTATTGCTTAGTTTCATAAAAAAATTCTCAACAGGCACGCCATTACAATAGCGCACAGCCCATAGAT
>MDTE01133935.1_pt1 | contig 20820 bp, 21 predicted proteins | sample 811231 | NCBI WGS metagenome assembly MDTE01 (sample SAMN05326651, study PRJNA326480) | marine metagenome | isolation source: seawater | place: Indian Ocean: Red Sea | collected 2010
ATGAAGGTCAAGGCCCCGAGCACTCCTCTGCTAGACTAGAAAGATTTTTACAATTGTGTGCCGGAGAAAATATTCAAGTCGTTAATTGCACAACACCCGCAAATTATTTTCATGTGTTAAGAAGACAAATGCACAGAGACTTTAGGAAACCACTTGTAATTATGACACCAAAATCTCTCTTGCGTCACAAAAAATGTATTTCATACTTAGAGGATTTTACAAAAAAAAATACATTTCATCGAATTTTAGAAGATCATTCTTATGAAAAAAATAGTGCTTTTATTAAGTTAAAAAAAGATCCAAAAATTAAAAAAGTGGTCATCTGTTCAGGGAAGATTTATTTTGATCTACTCGAGGCAAGAGAAAAAATAAAAAATGACAGTGTAGTGTTTATAAGAATTGAGCAACTATATCCATTTCCAGTAAAGACACTAGCTAAAGTTATAAAAAAATACAAAAATGCTAATTTTTTTTGGTGTCAAGAAGAGCCAAAAAATATGGGTGCGTGGAATACTATGAGAAATTATATAGACAGAACCTTAGAAATTATAAAGAGGGGAGACGAAAAAGTTAAATATATCGGCAGAAAACCGTCATCTTCAACTGCGACTGGAAATTTGAATAAACATCTTGCACAACAAAAAGAAATATTAGAAAAGGTAATTGGTAAGCTAGATTAATGTCAGAAAAAATATTAGTTCCAACTTTAGGTGAGTCAGTAACAGAAGCAACTGTCTCTAAATGGTTAAAAAACCAGGGAGATAAAGTTGTATCGGACGAACCATTAGTTGAACTAGAGACAGACAAAGTAAATGTAGAAGTTCCCTCACCTTCTAATGGTGTACTAGAAAATATATCTGTACAGGAAGGTCAAACAGTTAATGTTGGTGCAATCCTAGGATCTGTTGATTCATCAAAAAAAAATGAAAACGATCATTTAAAAGAGGAGAAGACGTATTCACCTCCACCAAAGAAAAATAATATAAAAGATAAAAAGATTAAAAAAACCCCGGAGCCATTGGTGTTGAAGGAAGAAAAAATTTCCAAAACAATAGTTGAGGATCAACCTTTGATTTTAGAAGAAGCGAAAAATATAATTAAAGAGGTAGAAGCCGAAGAACCACTCATCCTAGACAATGTTCATACAGCTGAGTTAAAAAAAATTGATACTAAAAAAATCCTGTCTCCAGCAGCAAGAAAAATTGCAGAGGAGTCTAAAATAGATTTAGAACAGGTTTCAGGAACAGGAAAAAATGGCGTAATCCTAAAAGAAGACCTAATGAGTCTTATGGGGATTAAACCAAAAGCTTCAGAAAGAAAATCTACTCATGGCCCTGAGGAAAGAGTTAAAATGACTAGATTGCGAATGACTATTGCGAAAAGATTAAAAGAAGCACAAGATAATGCAGCAATGTTAACTACTTTCAATGAAGTTGATATGCAAGAAATAGTTAATATGAAAAATAACTATAAGGAAGATTTTCAGAATAAATATGGTGTTAAATTAGGATTTATGTCCTTTTTTGTAAAATCTTGTGTCATTGGACTCAAAAACTTTCCTGTAGTTAATGCAGAAATTCAACAGGATGAAATAGTATACAAAAACTATTACAATATTAGTATTGCAGTTGGCACAGATAGAGGATTAGTTGTCCCTGTTTTAAGAAATAGTGATGAAATGTCGTTTGCAGAAATTGAAAAAAATATTTCAGACCTTAGTCTTAAAGCTAGAGAGGGTAAAATTACGATTGAAGATCTTCAAGGTGGAACTTTTACGATCACTAATGGAGGCATATATGGGTCAATGTTGTCTACACCAATATTAAATCCTCCTCAGTCTGCAGTTTTAGGTATGCATAATATTATAAACAGACCAGTTGTTATAAATGGAAACGTAAGTATAAGACCAATGATGTATTTGGCTCTTTCGTATGATCACCGAATTATTGACGGAAAAGAAGCTGTGTCATTTTTAAAAACAGTTAAAGATTCTCTAGAACAACCTAAAAGGCTATTCCTTAACTTGTAAACCAAATGGAAAATAATTTTGATGTGATAATTATTGGTGGTGGACCCGGTGGTTATGTTTGCTCTATTCGAGCTGCGCAATTAGGATTAAAAACCGCCTGTATTGAGTCTAGAGGTACACTAGGTGGAACTTGTCTTAACGTAGGGTGTATACCTTCAAAAAGTTTGTTAAATCTTTCTAAAAGTTACAGTATGGCAAGTAAGGAATTTGATAATCTTGGGATTGAAACAGGAGGAATTAAATTAAATCTTAAAAAAATGATGTTGAGCAAAGAAAAGTCAATAAAAGTTCTAACAAAAGGAGTAGAATTTTTATTTAAAAAAAATAAAGTTACGTATCTTAGAGGCAAAGGGGTATTATTTTCTAAAAATAATGTAGTAGTTTATGACGATAAAAATGTTAAAAAAAATTATAACGCAAAGAACATTGTTATAGCTACAGGATCCACCCCAACCTCAATCCCTGGCATAAACATTGATGAAAAAAATATTATTTCGTCCACAGCTGCTCTGTCATTAAATAAAGTTCCAAAAACTTTATTAGTTGTAGGAGGCGGTTATATTGGGCTAGAAATGGGATCAGTATGGTCAAGGCTTGGCACAGATGTAACAGTGGTTGAATATTTGGATCACATAACTCCAGGGATGGATAAAGAGGTTTCAAATGAGTTTAAAAAAATTCTAGCAAAACAAGGATTTAAATTTAAATTGAATTCAAAAGTTATCTCAACAAAACCAAAAAACAATAGTGTATCTGTTGAAATAATAGACAGATTAAACTCAAAAAAAGAGACAATCGAAGCTGAAAAAGTTTTAGTATCTGTTGGAAGAAAAGCTTATACTGAGGGCCTTAATTTGTCTAAAATAGGTATCAAAAAGGATCAAAAAGGAAGAGTCGCAGTAGATAAAAAATTTCAAACTTCTGTAGATAATATATATGCAATAGGTGACGTTATTAAAGGTCCAATGTTGGCTCATAAAGCTGAAGAAGAGGGAATAGCAGTAGCAGAAATTTTAGCTGGCCAATCTGGTCACGTAAATTACGACACTATTCCTGGTGTTATCTATACTTCTCCAGAAGTGGCATATGTTGGAAAAACTGAGGAAGAACTTAAAAAAAATAAAATTAATTATAAGGTTGGTAAATTTCCTTTTATGGCAAACTCGAGAGCAAAGGTTAATAATGAAACTGACGGATTCGTAAAAATTTTAGCAGAATCAAAGACGGACAAAGTTCTTGGGGTACATATAATAGGACCACATAGTGGTGATATGATCGCAGAAATGACCATAGCAATGGAATTCGGTGCTAGCGCTGAGGATATTGCAAGAACTTGCCACGCTCATCCAACTTATACTGAAGCAATTAAGGAAGCTGCCTTATCTGTTGATAAAAGACCAATTCATTTTTAATTAATTTTTTTTTTATTACAATTGAACTTATGAAAGTTCCAGTTCTTATTCCTAAAATATTTAATAATCCTTTTACTTACGACTCAGGTTCAATTCAAAAATTAGAAATTGGTGAAATTGTAGTTGTTCCGTTTGGAAAAAAAAAAGAAATAGGTGTGGTTTGGGATAAATTACAAACTACTTCAAAAAAAATAGTTTTAAAAAAGGTAGAAAATAAAGTTGAAAATTATTCTATTAGCCCAAAGCTTGTTAGATTTATCAATTGGTTTTCACTATATAATTTGGCTCCAAGAGGTATGGTATTAAAAATGTGCCTTGGAAACAAAAAAAATATATTAGATAAAAGAAAAGAAAAATTAAAAAATATTATAAAAAATAAAAATTTTTTTTATTTAAACACTGAACAAAAAAAATCACTTATAGATTTAAAAAAATTTGATAAAAAATTTAATGTTTCAGTTTTACAAGGAGTTACAGGATCAGGGAAAACTATAGTTTATTTTGAAAAAATTAAAGAAGTTATTAATAAAAAAAAGCAAGCCCTTGTATTATTGCCTGAAATTTTTTTAACTAAACAATTTGAGTCTAGATTTAAAGATTTTTTTGGATTTTGTCCTGCGATATGGCATTCGAAGATAACGCAAAAGAAAAAAAGTATTATTTGGCAAAACATAATTCGAAATAAAATAAGTTTAGTAATCGGTGCAAGATCATCATTATTTTTGCCTTTTAAAAAACTTGGCTTAATAATCGTAGATGAAGAAAATGATGCCTCATACAAACAAGATGAAGGCCTCATATACAATGCTAGAGATATGGCAATATCTCGTGCCTCCTTTGAAAATGTACCTATTTTTTTAGTTTCTTCTGTTCCATCTTTAGAAACTTTTAATAATATTAACAATAAAAAATACAATCATACTCAAATCAAAACAAGATTCGAAAACTTTCCTCTTCCAAAAACAGAGGTTGTAAATATAAATTTATTAGGGAAAAATAAATTTATAGCTGATGAGACAATTGATCTTGTAAAAAAATTTTTAGATAAAAAAGAGCAAGTGTTATTTTTTTTAAATAGAAGAGGATATGCACCTTTTCTTGTTTGTCGACAATGTGGATATAAACATTCTTGTCCCCGATGTTCAATTTATTTAACTTATCACAAAAGTATAAATAAACTTATCTGCCATTACTGTGGATTTAAAACCAAAATGGAGAGAAAATGCAAAGAGGAAAATTCATGTAATTTTTATATGAGGGGTCCGGGTGTAGAAAAAATTTTTGATGAATTGAAAAGAATATTTCCAGAAAAAATTATAAAAATATTTTCTAGTGATTTTTTAAAAAAAAAAGATGCAACAAAAGATATTTTAAAAAAAATAGAAAATAATGAGATTAATATTATTGTTGGAACACAAATGATTTCTAAAGGTTTTAACTTTCCAAAGTTAAATTGTGTAGTAGTAGTAGATGCAGATTTTTCAGGCAAAGGTTATGATTTAAGAACAACAGAAAAAAATATTCAATTATATAATCAACTAAGTGGTAGAGCTGGAAGATTTTCAAAAGAGTCACTAATAATATACCAGACAGAAAATCCTTCAGATTCGACGTTAGAAGATTTAATTAAATATGATCAAGAAAAATTTTTTATAAAAGAACTTGCCATAAGACGTAAAAACAAACTCCCTCCTTTTAATCGGCTTATAGCTTTGATAGTTTCATCCGAGTCTGAGGCTGATAGTTTCAGAGCCGCCCAAGAAATTAAAAAAAAAATTATGTCCCAGTGTAATTTTGATGTTATGGGTCCAGTCAACTCACCCATATTTAAAATTAAGAAAAAATATAGAACTAGATTGTTATTAAGATCTAAAAATGAGGACCTCATTCAGAACAAACTTAGTAAAGTTTTGCAAAATCTGTGTATATCTAAAAAAATTAAACTTACAGTTGATGTTGATCCAATTAATTTCAGTTAATGACGTCAAACAAAGCATCTTGAACAGAATATTTTCTTATGATACGAAACTGCATTAATTCTTAAAACAAATACCTAAAGGATAAAACTTGAGTTCAAATAAATCTTTTTCATCAGAAACTTCAGATAGATATGCTCTTGCGCTTTTTGGATTAGCTAAAGAAAACTCAGAGCTTGAAGCTGTGGAGAAAAATGTAAGAAATCTCAATATGGTTTATGAAAATAACAAAGATCTCGAGAATTTTGTGACCAATCCCACAAGGAGTTTTGAAGAACATTTTCAGGTAATTAACAAATTAAAAGAACTAATGAATTTTTCGTCAATTTTTGTAAAATTTTTATCAATTTTAGTCGTTAAAAGAAGAATTTTTTTCTTAAAAAAAATATTAATAAGTTATCTTAAACTTAATTTAAAAAATAAAGGTGAATTAAATGCTACACTTATTTCATCAAAAAAACTCTCACCTGAAGAGTTAAAAAACTTAAGTGATGAGCTGTCAAAAACTCTTAATTCAAATGTAAGCTTGAACTATTCAGTAGATGAAAACCTTATTGGTGGATTGAAAATCCAAATTGGAAGTTTGATGATTGATACTTCAATAAGAAATTCACTTAAAAAATATGAAAATTCAATGTTGGAGATTTAGGAATGTCAATTAATCCTTCAGAAGTTACAAAGCTATTAAAAGAACAAATTAAAAATTTTGGAAAAAAAGCTGAAATATCCGAAGTTGGAAAAATTCTTTCTGTTGGAGATGGTATTGCTAGAGTTTATGGATTGGACAATGTTCAAGCCGGTGAAATGGTTGAATTTGACGACGGATCTAAAGGAATGGCATTAAATTTAGAAAGTGATAACGTTGGTGTTGTTATTTTTGGAGATGATAGAAAAATTAAAGAAGGTGATACTGTTAAAAGAACAGGTTCAATTGTTGATGTTCCTGTAGGTAAAGAATTATTAGGACGCGTTGTAGATGGTCTCGGTAACCCTATTGATGGCAAATCAAAATTAAGTGAAAAAGTTAAAAGAAAGAGAGTTGAAGTAAAAGCACCAGGTATTATACCACGGCAATCTGTAAGTGAGCCTATGCAAACTGGTTTAAAAGCTATTGATAGTTTAATTCCAGTTGGAAGGGGTCAGAGGGAGCTTATTATTGGTGATCGGCAAACTGGAAAAACTGCTGTTGCTGTTGATACAATAATTAATCAAAAGCAAATCAATGAGTCAGATGATGAAAAGAAAAAACTTTATTGTGTTTATGTAGCAATTGGACAAAAAAGATCAACAGTTGCTCAAATTGTAAAAACGCTGGAGGACGCAGGTGCTATGAAATATACAACTGTAGTAGCTGCCACAGCTTCAGATTCTGCTCCATTACAATTTTTAGCACCTTATACTGGATGTACTATAGGAGAATATTTTCGTGATAATGGTATGCACGCGCTAATAATTTATGATGACTTATCCAAACAAGCGGTAGCTTATAGGCAAATGTCACTCTTACTAAGACGACCTCCCGGCAGAGAAGCGTATCCTGGAGATGTTTTTTATTTACATAGTAGATTGTTAGAAAGAGCAGCAAAATTAAGTGATGCAAATGGCGGGGGTTCATTAACTGCTTTACCAATAATTGAAACGCAGGCAGGTGATGTTTCTGCTTACATTCCAACTAATGTAATATCAATTACAGATGGTCAAATATTCTTAGAAACTGAACTTTTTAACCAAGGAGTTAGACCAGCTGTAAATGTTGGCTTATCTGTCTCAAGAGTTGGATCGGCCGCTCAAACAAAAGCTATGAAAAAAGTTGCTGGCTCAATTAAACTTGAATTAGCTCAATATAGAGAAATGGCTGCTTTTGCTCAATTCGGATCTGATCTTGATGCAGCAACACAAAAACTTCTGAATAGGGGATCAAGACTTACTGAAATTTTAAAACAAAATCAATATTCTCCTTTAACTATGGCAGAACAAGTTATTTCTGTTTTTTGTGGAGTAAAAGGTTTTTTAGATGATCTTTCATTAGATAAAATTAAAGATTTTGAAAAGGGATTAATTGAAAAAATAAAGTCAGAAAAATCTGAAATTATCGATAAAATTCAGACATCTGGAAAATTAGAAGATGATATTGAGCAAAAACTTACTGAAATTATTAAAGAACATAAGGAGAGCTTGAAAAATGCCTAGTTTGGACGATTTAAGAAAAAGAATTTCAAGTGTGAAATCAACACAAAAGATAACTAAGGCAATGAAAATGGTTGCAGCTGCAAAATTAAGAAAAGCTCAAGAAAGTGCAGAAAAAGGAAGACCATTTAGTCAAAAAATGAATGAAATTATTTTAAATTTAACCACGTCGATGAGCAGCGTTGAAAATGCACCAAGACTTTTAATTGGAACTGGTGAGGACGAAACACATTTGTGTATTATAATGACAGCGGACAGGGGACTATGTGGAGGTTTTAATTCTAATATATGTAAATTAGCCAAAGCACATTTTGAAAAAATGCTTAAAGAAAATAAAAAATTAAAAATTATAACAGTAGGTACTAAGGGTTTTGATCAATTGAAAAGAGAATATGGAAAATACATAATAGAAAAAATTACTTTTAAAGAAAAACGTCAAATAGGTTTTAATGAAGCTGAAATAATTGGAAAAAAAATTTTAGAATTGTTTGAAAAAAAGGAATTTGACAAGTGTATTCTGTTTTTTAATCAATTTAAAAATGTAATAACACAAACTCCTCAAGCACAACAAATAATACCCGCAAAGAAAAATGATAGTTTAGAAAAAGAGAAAAAAGAAATTAAATTTTACGATTTTGAACCAGACCAAGACGAAATACTCGAAGATTTATTGCCTAAAAATATTTCCACTCAAGTCTATAAAGCTTTTTTAGAAAATGCTGCAAGTGAGCAAGGTTCAAGAATGACCGCAATGGATAATGCGACAAGAAATGCTGGTGATTTAGTTGAAAAACTAACTGTCAATTATAATAGAAGTAGACAAGCGTCGATAACAAAAGAATTGATAGAAATAATTTCAGGAGCAGAAAGTTTGTAATTATATGATGAAAAAAGGAAAAATTATTCAAGTTATTGGTGCAGTTGTAGATGTAAGTTTTGAAGGTGAGCTGCCTGAAATATTTACTGCTCTAGAAGTAAACAATACTGGTAACAAATTAATTTTAGAAGTTGCTCAGCATCTAGGTGAAAGTGGAGTAAGAACTATAGCTATGGACTCTACAGAAGGTTTAAAAAGAGGTGATGAAGTAATAAATACTAATTCTCCAATAAGTGTGCCAGTTGGTCCAGAAACTTTAGGAAGAATAATCAATGTGACAGGCCAACCAATCGATGAGAAAGGGGAGGTTAAAACTAAAGAGAAGTGGCCGATACATAGAACAGCACCTAAATTTACGGATCAATCTACCGAAACTGAAATTTTAGAAACAGGAATAAAAGTAGTTGATCTATTAGCTCCTTACTCTAAAGGAGGAAAAATAGGTTTATTCGGAGGAGCTGGAGTTGGAAAAACAGTTATCATTATGGAATTGATTAATAACATCGCAAAAGCTCATGGAGGATTTTCAGTTTTTGCAGGGGTAGGAGAAAGAACTAGAGAGGGAAATGATTTATATCATGAAATGATAGAGTCTGGAGTAATTAAATCTAACGGAAAAGGCTCTAAAGCTGCACTTGTTTATGGACAAATGAACGAACCGCCTGGCGCAAGAGCCAGAGTTGCACTTACTGGACTGACTGTAGCTGAATATTTTAGGGATAAGGAAGGTCAAGATGTCTTATTTTTTGTTGATAATATTTTCAGATTTACTCAAGCTGGATCAGAGGTTTCTGCACTACTAGGAAGAATACCTTCTGCAGTCGGTTATCAACCAACTTTAGCTACAGACATGGGAAATTTACAAGAGCGAATTACAACAACAAGTAAGGGCTCAATAACTTCTGTGCAAGCAATTTATGTTCCAGCCGATGATTTAACAGATCCTGCACCTGCTACTTCATTTTCACATTTGGATGCAACAACCGTTTTGTCTAGGCAGATTGCAGAACTTGGAATTTACCCAGCTGTCGACCCTTTGGACTCAACATCAAGAATTTTGGATCCAAGAATTGTTGGAGAAGAACACTATAGGGTTGCAAGAGAAGTCCAAAGAATTCTCCAAGCTTATAAATCTCTTCAAGATATAATTGCAATTTTAGGAATGGATGAACTTTCGGAAGAGGATAAACTAACAGTTGCTAGAGCTAGAAAAATTCAAAGATTTTTATCTCAACCTTTTTTTGTTGCTGAAGTTTTTACTGGTTCTCCTGGAAAGCTTGTTGATTTAGAATCTACTATTAAAGGCTTCGATGCGATATGCAAAGGCGAATATGATCATTTGCCTGAAGCAGCTTTTTATATGGTGGGGACCATTGAAGAAGCGATTGCGAAAGCTGAAAAAATGGCAAAAGATGCTGCTGCGTGATGTTAGAAGTTTTTAACTTAGAAATAATTAGTCCTGAGAAAACTTTAATGAAATCTGAGGTCTCAATGGTTTCACTCCCAGGATTTGAGGGAGAAATGACCATTTTAAAAGATCATATCTCTTTAATAACATTTCTTCGTCCAGGCATAATTGAAGTTGAAGGTAATCAAATAAAAGAAAAATTTTTTGCTGAAAGTGGAACAGTTGAGTTTAACAATAATAATCTTTTAATACTATCATCCTTGGTACTAAATCTTAAGGATGTAAAACAAGAGCACACACAAAAAATGTTAGAACAAGCTAAGAAAGATTTTTTTAAAAATAATATCAGTGATAAAGAAAAGTACTTGCTCTCGTACAAAATCGACACTCTTGAAAAACTTAGGATATAGTTTTTTTTACTTCAATTAAAATTTTTTTATAAATATTTTTTTTAAAATCAACTATAACATTTGGGAGCTCATCAATTTCTATCCATTTCCATTCAAAAAACTCCGGTTTTCCTGCTTTAAGGTTTATTTCACTATCTTCACCTAAAAATCTTACTATGAACCATTTTTGCTTTTGTCCCTTAAATTTACCTTTCCAAATTATACCAATTAAATTTTTAGGTAAGTTATAAGTGAGCCAGTAATCTAGCTCTTTTTCTATTTTAATATTTATAATACCCGTCTCTTCAAACAACTCTCTTTTCATAGCTGAGACGAGAGACTCATTTTTGTCTACTCCTCCCTGTGGCATTTGCCATTTATCATTTGGATTATCAATTCTTTTACCGACGAAGACTTTATTTTTTTTATTTAAGACGACTATTCCTACTCCAGTTCGTAGAGGTAAATTTTCATTTTGCATTTTTAAGAATTAAACAAATTTATCGCATAATTCAATTGGTTGTCTGTTTCAGTGTCAATTTCAAAATTATCACCGTTTTCTTCAACCAAAATATCTGGAGTTACACCTACCTCTGAGATTGATTTTCCCGAAGGCAAATAGTATTTTGAAATAGTTAATCTCATTCCGCCACCATTTCTCAACGGAATAATTGATTGAACAGAACCTTTTCCATAAGTAGCTTCTCCTAAAATAATTGCCCTTTTATGATCTTTTAAAGCTCCCGCTAAAATTTCAGATGCAGAAGCCGATCCATTATTTGTTATTACAATTATAGGTTTGCCATTTATTTCATCTCCTGATCTAGCAAAAAACTTTCTTGTTTCAATAATTTTTCTCCCTTTAGTAGATACTATTTCACCATCATTTAAGAAAAAATCTGTTATACTTATAGCTGTTGTTAATAAACCACCAGGGTTATTTCTTACATCAATAATATATCCTACTGGTTTCTCCTTTTTCTCAAAAACTTTTATTTTCTCCGATAATTGTTTATCACTATTTTCATTAAAAGATTTTAATCTGAGGTAGGCAATTTTTTTTTGTTTTTTTATAATTTTTGCCTCTACTGATTTAACTTCAATAACTTGTCTTTCAATATTAAATTCTAATGGTTTTTTTTCACCTTTTCTTCTCACTGTTAACTTAATACTAGTCCCAACCGGACCTCTCATTAACTTAACTGCTTCTAACAAAGTTTTTCCCTGGACTTGATGTTTGTCAATTTTTACAATGTAATCGCCTGATTTTATTCCTGCTTTTGCTGCTGGTGTGTCGGCAATTGGCGAGATGACTTTTACCACTCCAGCTTCCATACCTATTTCAATACCAAGCCCACCGAATTCTCCTTTAGTGTCTGTTTTCATACTTTGAAAAATTTCAGGATTCATATAAGCCGAATAAGGATCCAAAGATTGGAGAACACCGTTTATTGCAGAGTCCATAACCTCGGCTTGATCAACTTCATCAACATATTCTTCTTTAACTTTTTCAAGAACCTCACTGAATAAATCTATTTTTTTGTATAACTCTTCAGTGCTCTTGCTGTATATCTTTTGTTCTATAAAAAAAAACAATACAAACGTCAAAAATAAAATTTTTTTCATATCAATAACTTCTGTTTCGGTATTTGTTCTGACCACATTTTTTCCAAATCATAAAATTTTCTTTTCTCTGGATGAAAAATATGAACTATGACGTCAATAGCATCAACCAATTTCCAATCCTTGCTATCCTTACCTTCAATTTTACAATTTTCTAAACCATTTCTTTTTAATTCGAAAACTATATTATCTGATAAAGATTGAATATGCCTAGATGAAGTTCCTGAAGCTATTATCATATAATCAGCTATGTATGATTTTTTTTTTAAATCAATAGAAACAATATTAACCGCCTTGTTATCATCTAAAATTTTTTCAATAGTTTTCTTTATTTGTTGAATATTCATTAAATTATTTTTTCAAATATTTTTTTCTTATATTTGAAGACGAAATATTAATTTTTTTACTTCTTATAAACAATATATTGCTTCGGTTAAGATGTCTCATTATAACAGATTTTTTTGCCTTTTGATCATATCCTTTTCTTGGAAAAACAACTATTTTGCATAATTTTGTTAATTGTTTTGCCGATTTCCACTTATGAAAATTTACAAGAGTATCTGACCCAATTATCAAAAAAATTAGTGATTTTTGATGATTATTTTTTTTTATGTATTTAACTACATTTATACTCTTGGATGAGTTTAAAAATTTTTCCAAGTTTAAGATTTTAATTTTTCTAATTTTTTTTACCAAAATGTAAGATTTTTTCAATCTAGTATTAAAATTAAACAAAGGGTTTTTTTTAAAAGGATTTTTTTTTGTTATAATCCAGTATAAAATATTTAGGTTTAATTTTTTTACACATATTTTTGCAATTTTAAGGTGACCGTAATGTGGAGGATCAAAGCTTCCACCAAAAATTCCTATTAAATTTTTTTTCCCCTTCAGCATTAACTAAGGTCTAATTGTCCCTTTTCCTATCACAACATATTTATAAGATATTAATTGATTCGAACCAACAGGTCCTCTTGGAGGCAACTTATTTGTTGAAATTCCTATTTCTCCACCAAATCCAAACTCCCCTCCATCAGCAAATTGAGTTGATGCGTTATGAACAGCAATTGCACTATTTATTTTTTTTAAAAATATTTCAGCAGTTTTTTTATTATTTGTAATTATACTGTCAGTATGTAGTGTTCCATATTTTGAAATGTGATTAACTGCTTCCATAACATTTGAAACTGATTTGATGGAAATTTTTGAGTCTAGATACTCAGTTCTCCAATCTTTTTCTTTTGCTAATTTTAATTTATTTTTAAATAAGCTGTTGATTGACCTGTCTACTAGCACAGAACATCCTGCACTCATTAATTCTTTAATTACAGGTATACCGTGGGTTTTTATACAATCCTTATGCAATAGAAGCGTCTCGGCAGCTCCACATATACCTGTTCTTCTCATTTTAGAATTTAAAACAATTTTTCTTGCCATATTAACACTTGAATTTTTATCTATATAAATATGACAAAGTCCCTCTAAGTGTCCAATAACATGAACTTTAGAAAGTTTTTTAACTTTTGAGACTAGATTTTTCCCACCACGAGGCACAATTACGTCGATACAATCATTCATTTTAGACAAAAGATAATCAACAGCTTTTTTATCCTTTTTTTCAATAAACTGAATGCAGTTTTTGTCGAAATTATATTTAGTCAAAGCACTTCTGAAAAGCTTAACTAAAATCTTATTTGAGTGAAATGCATCTGAACCACCTCTCAAAATAACACTGTTACCTGATTTTAAACAGATAGCAGAGATATCTGCTGTTACATTAGGCCTGCTCTCATAAACAACACCTACAACGCCAATTGGTATTGATAATTTTTTAATTATTAGTCCATTTGGCCTTTTCCATTTTTCTAAAACTCTTCCAATTGGGCTTTTAAGTTTTATTATCTGATTAATAGTATAAATCATACTGCTAATCCTTTCATCATTGAGCATCAGTCGATCAAGCAGATTTTTCCTTTTTGCTCTTTTAAGATCTTTTATATTTTGTTTAATGATTTGACTTTTATTTGACTTTAGCAACCTACTAAACTCTTTTAAAACAGAATTAATTTTTTTTGGGCTATAATTTGACAGACTTTTTGATGCTCTCTTTGAATTTAATCCAATTTTTTTTAAATAGTTCATTTTATATAATTACCATATCATCTTTATGTATTATTTCAGATTTACTAGAGTATCCCAAAATATTTTCAATTTGACTACTTTGTAAACCTTTTATTTTATCGATTTCATTTGATGAAAATGAAGAAATGCCTCTTGCAAAATCTCTACCGTTTTCATCAACTATTAATATGTTTTCACCTTTTTTAAATTCACCCAAAACTTTTATAATTCCGGCTGGCAATAAACTTTTTTCATTTTTTAAAGCATTTAAGGCTCCATTATCAATATAAATTTTCCCATTTGAGTTGATTGAACCGATTATCCATTTTTTTCTGGCGTCTAATTTTGAAATTTTAGGATAAAAACTGGTCAAAATTTTTCTTTCAATTATTCTTTTAAGTGGATATTTATGTTTTCCATTTGCTATATACATCTGACAACCTGAATTCATGCAAATTTTTGCAGCCTCTAATTTTGTTAACATTCCTCCAGATCCATATAGGCTTCTTTTCTTTTTTATAAGTCCATATATTTTATTATCAATCTTCTTAACATTTTTAATTAAAATTTTTTTATTGTTTGATATTTCATAAAGTCCGTCAACATCTGAAAAAATAATCAATAAATCAGCATTTATGATTTGTGCAACTCTCGCAGCCAACCTGTCATTGTCTCCGTATTTGATCTCAGTTGTAGCCGTTGTATCATTTTCATTTACTATTGGAATTGCATTTAATTTGAACAAATTTTCAAAGGTTCTTCTAGCATTTAACGACTTCCTTCTTTGTTCAGTATCATCAGGAGTTATCAATATTTGTCCAATTTTTATTTTATTTTTTTCAAACAACTTTTTAAATTGGTCAACTAATAGAATTTGCCCTACTGAGGCAATAGCTTGACTCATCTCAATTTTAATTTTCTTTTTCCTGATGCCCAAATAGTTTTGACCTAGAGCTATTGCCCCAGATGAAACTATAACTATCTCCCTATTTTTTTTTATTTTTTTTATATCTTTGATTAAACTATCAAACCATCCTGTATTAAATTTTCCTTTTTTTGTAACGATTGTTGATGATCCAATCTTAATTACTATTTTTTTAAATTTATCTAGCATATTGTACTAAAGTTTTTTTCAAATCTTGAATATTTTTTTCTTTAAAAACAGAAATAACATCAAATTTGTGTTTGGTTTTTCTTTTAAATATTTTTAGTTTTTCTAGCAAATCTTTTTTCTCAACTAAATCGGACTTATTAAAAATTAGTAATTCTTTTTTTTTAATGAGTTCAGTGTTGTATTTTCTTAACTCATTTCTAATTTTCATATAATTTTCAAATAAATTACTTTCAGATAGGTCTATCAGATGAACTAAAATTTTACACCTTTCTATGTGTCTTAAAAATTTTACACCTAAACCAACTCCTTTGTGAGCTCCTTCTACTAAACCAGGTATATCTGCTAAAGTTATTTCTTTATTGTTATAAAATGCAACTCCCAAATTTGGGTTAATAGTTGTAAAAGGATAATTAGCAATTTTAGGCCTTGCCCTGGTTAAAGCTTTTAATAAACTTGACTTCCCTGCATTAGGTAAACCTACAATTCCAATATCTGCAATAACTTTAAGTTGTAGCCAAATCCAAAACTCTTCCCCAGCTTTACCATTTGTTCTCTTTTTAGGAGCCCTGTTAGTAGAACTTTTAAATCTAACATTTCCAAGACCACCTTTTCCTCCATTTGCAACGAGATATCTCTCTTTATCTTTAGTAAAATCAAAAATTAAAGTATTATTATCTTCTTCATATATTTGAGTTCCAACTGGAACTTTAATGATCAAATCTTTTCCATTTGCTCCAGTCTTATTTTTTTTACTCCCTAATTTTCCATTTTCAGCCTTGAAGTGTTGTGTATATCTAAAATCTATTAAAGTATTTAAATTTCTTTCTGACTCAAAAATTATGGCTCCGCCTTCACCGCCATCACCTCCGTCTGGACCTCCAAACTCAATAAATTTCTCTCTTCGGAAGCTAGCTGAACCTGAGCCGCCGTCTCCTGCTTTAATATAGATTTTTGCTTGATCTAGAAATTTCATTTTGGATTTTTAATTAAAAGATTTATTTAAAAAATTATCTGGGAATTACAGAAACAAACGTTCTATTAAATTTTGATTTTTTAAATTTTACTTTACCTTTTACTAATGAAAAAATTGAATGGTCTTTACCCATGCTTACATTTTGTCCAGGGTGTATTTTAGTTCCACGTTGTCTGACTATTATGTTACCAGGTATAACCATTTCATCGCCAAATCGTTTTATTCCAAGACGTCTGCCTTTACTGTCTCGTCCATTTCTCGATGATCCACCTGCTTTTTTTGTTGCCATTTTTATTTAGCTTTTTTTGTTTCTTTTTTTTTTACAGTTTTAATCTTTTTTTCTACCTTATTTTCTACCTTAATTTTTTTAACTTCGTTAGTTTTAGCTTCGGCTAAAACTTTTCCATTTTTTGAAAAAATTTTTGTAATTTGAATTTTTGAGTGATGTTGTCTGTGACCATTTTTTTTACGCGAATGTTTTCTTCTTCTTTTGTGAAAAACTAAAATAGTTCTATCTTTCACATTTTTAATAAGTTTAGCCTCAACCATTGCACCAGTTATGTTTGGATTGCCAATTTCAGTTGTATTATTGTCATTTAACAGAAGCACATTTTTAAACTTAATAGTTTCTCCCTCTTTCAACTCTAGCTTTTCGATCTCAATAATTTTGCTAGGTGAAACTTTATATTGTTTTCCTCCTGTTTCTATAATTGCAAATGACATAAATAATCCTTTAATAAATTACAGGCAATATAACGCGGCGACTAATCAAGTCAAGTTCAATGATGTTAAAAACTATCTTTTAATTTCCTCAATTCGGTAAAAACTTCCAATTTATTGGATTTATTCATTTTAAGATAATTTTTAATTTTTGTATCATCGCATCTCAAAAAAACATTAGTCTCTAATTCAGTTTTTAACGATACTGGAATTGTTGGCATTCTCTTCTTAATACTTTCATTGATCTCATTGGTTCTTTCCTTCAATTTTTGATTTTCGTTATCTATTTTTAGACAAAACTCTGCATTTTTTTTTGTATACTCATGCCCACAATATATCTTTGTATTTTTTGAAATTTTTTTTAGTTTTTCTAAAGAACCAAACATGTCTTTGAAAGTACCCTCAAAAATTTTTCCACAACCAAGTGAAAAAAGTGTATCACCTGTAAAAACAACGTTTTCGATTTGCGAATAAAAGGCAACATGTCCTAGAGTGTGCCCTGGTATGTGAATGGTTTTAAATTCTGTTTTACCTAAAGAAAAAATGTCGTTATCATTTTTTAAGATATCCGCATCCGATATTTTTTTGTTATCAATCGAAGAACATATAATTTTTGAATTATACTTTCTTTTTAAACTTGAATTCCCACCAATATGATCAATATGGTGGTGAGTATTTAAAATATAATCAAGTTTCTTATATGTTTTTTGTATTTCAAAATCTATTGGATCTGCTTCTGAAGGATCAACAACAGCAACTGTATTGGTTTCTTTATCTCTTAACAAGTAACTGTAATTATCTGTCAGACATTTAATTATTTTTATATCAAGCATTTTATCCAAGTAAAAATATACCAAGTTTTGAAAACATGTTTTTTATTTCAAGATTTTTTTTTCTTATCTCAGAAGTTTTTTCCTCGTTAATGCCAATGACTTTATTTATCTTAATTTTTCTTTCTAAACAAAAATGAAATAAATCTTTTATCGTACACATATGTAAATTTGGAGTATTGTACCATTTATTCGGCAAAGTTTTAGTAACTGGCATTTTTCCAAAAAATAGTAAATTTGTTCTTACTTTCCAGTATCCAAAATTTGGAATTGAAATGATTACTGATTTTCCTATTCTTAAAAGTTCTTTTAAAACTTTTTCTGGATCATAAAAAGCTTGAAGCGTTTGACTTAGTATCACGTAGTCAAATGATTGACTTGGGAATTGATGAAGCTCTGTTTCTGCATTTCCCTCTATTACAGATAAACCTTTATAAATACATTTTTTAACATTCTCCTCTATAAGCTCAAGTCCTCGTGGTTCAATATTTTTTTCTTTTATTAAAAGGTCCATCAATGAACCATCCCCACATCCAACGTCAAGAACTCTGACATTTTTTGGTAGCAAATCTGCGATTACTCTAAATTCTTTTTTCATTTTTAAATTTTTCATACATTGAATCAATAAATCCTTTTAAAGTTCTAAGAAATTCAGGTTCATTAACTAAAAAGGAATCATGGCCTTTTTCAGTTTTTATTTCAGCAAAAGACACGTCTGCACCAGAAGCATTCAATGCTATAACAATATCTTTATTTTCTTTTGTTGTGTAAAGCCAATCAGATGAAAAAGATATTACTAAGAATTTTGTTTTTTGATTTTTAAACGCTTCAACAAGTCCACCTTTGAATTGTTTTGATAGATCAAAATAATCCATAGCTCGAGTAATGTATAATATTGAGTTCGCATCAAATCTTTCTACAAACGCATAACCTTGATGTCTTAAATAACTTTCTACCTGAAAATCTGCGTTAAAACTAAACTCATAGTCTGCTTTTTCTTGAAGTTTCCTTCCAAATTTTTCCTGCATTCCTTTTTCTGATAGATAAGTTATGTGTCCCACCATTCTTGCTACCGCAAGCCCATTTTTCGGTTGAACATTTTTTCTTATATATTTTCCATTATCCCATATTGGATCAGCCATGATAGCTTGTCGAGCTAGCTCATTGAGAGCAATATTTTGAGCACTATGACTCGTGCTGCATGCAATTGGCACCGCGGAAAAAGTTCTATTAGGAAATGTTGCACAGAACTGAAGTAATTGCATACCTCCCATAGATCCGCCGGTAACGCAAAGAAGTTTTTCAATTCCCAAATGATCCAAAAGGGTTTCTTGAGCTCTTACCATGTCTCTAATAGTGATAACCGGAAAGCTAAGACCGTAATGCTCCTTAGTCCTAGGGTCAATTTCTTTGGGTCCCCAAGAACCCATACAACCACCGATAACATTAGCACAAATCAAAAAATATTTATTTGTATCTATTGCTTTACCCGGACCAACTGCACTAGTCCACCAGCCTTCCTTTTTAGTAACTGGATTAGTACCGCTTACAAACTGATCACCTGTTAAAGCATGAAAAACTAAAATAGCATTATTTTTCTTTTCATTAAGCTTTCCATAAGTTTCGTAAGCTAAGGGAAAATTCTGAATAGTTTTACCACAATCTAAAAGAAGAGGTTTAGTAATTAGATGTTTTTTTATTTTATCAATTTTATAGTCCATATAAAAAAAAAGCCCAGCTAAACTGGGCATAGACCCTTTTTAGCTGCATTTAGTTTTGCGCTCGCAATTTGGTTAAATCAGCGCTAAAGATTAATACTAAATCGTTCCAAACTTGTCAAATTCATATGTAATGAATCGTAGAAATTTTTGAACTTTTTATATATTAAATTAAATAAAATATGAATTTACCTAAACCAAAAAAAATTAACGTTCAAAAATATGAGGCCGGACTGGGCTCTTTTAAAAAAAGAATTGGCAAAATAAAACTTTCTGCTAATGAGTCTGCATTAGGACCCAGTCCTAGAGCAATAAAAGAATATGTTAAAACTTCAAAAGATATAAAGAGATATCCTGAAACTCGAAGTTTTTATTTAGAAAGAAGATTGGCAAAAAAATTTAAATTAGATTTTAAAAGAATTATAATTGGCTCAGGATCTGATCAAATTTTTGAATTAATTTGTAGAGCATTTCTGAAGAAAAAAGACGAAGTAATTGTTCCACAATATAGTTTTATTATTTATAGAATCTATAGTAAAATTTGTGGTGCAAAAGTAATATATGCCAAAGAAAAAAATTTTAGAATTTCTATTGACTCCATAGTTTCAAAAGTTTCAAAAAAAACAAAAATAGTTTTTCTTGCTAATCCTAATAATCCAACAGGAACAATTATTTCGAAATATGAACTTTTAAGATTAAGAAAAAAACTTAGAAGAAATATTCTCTTAGTAGTAGACGATGCTTATTACGAATACGTAAGAAACAAAAATTTTTGTTCTGGTCTTGATTTATTTTCAAAGTCAAAGAATGTTATTGTCACACGAACCTTTTCAAAAATTTTTGGTTTAGCAGGACTTCGAATTGGATGGGGGTATGGTCCTAAAACTTTAATAAATGCTTTAAATGATATTAAACCCCCTTTCAATGTTAACAAAGCAGCAATAGCGGCTGCCTCAGCAGCTATTAATGATAAAAAATGGTTATATAAAGAAATTCTGCACGTTAAAAAATGGTCAAATATTTTTTATAAATTATTTAAAAACCTTAAAATTGAAACAAATAAAAGTGATGCTAATTTTATGCTAATAAGTTTCAAAAAAATTAAAAGAAATTCAAAAAAGATTTTTTTAAATCTTGCTTCATCAGGTATAATTGTTAGAGAAATGAGCGCATATAATATTAAAAATTGTTTAAGAGTAAGTATTGGGAATTCTAAGGAAAATAAAAAATTTATTTATAAATTAAAAAAAATTATTAATGTTTAATAAAATATCAATCATTGGATGTGGCTTAATTGGTTCTTCAATTTTAAGATCAATTAAAAAAAATTCTCTTTCGAAAGAAATTGTAGTCTGTGATAAATCAAAAGATGTCTTAGAATTTCTTAAAAAAGAAAATATTTGTGATAATGTTACAAGTGACCCAAAAATTGCAGTTAGAGATTCA